>Ga0164290_1000686_pt1 | contig 92137 bp, 75 predicted proteins | sample Micstemetagenome_FD_108782 | JGI IMG/M metagenome (GOLD analysis project Ga0164290, IMG submission 108782) | Contaminated culture microbial community from soil near Moab, Utah, USA - Microcoleus steenstrupii SON62 (Illumina Assembly) | ecosystem: Environmental > Terrestrial > Soil > Soil crust...
CTACCACTTATTGTCTTTTATGAAATTGATGGTAAGCAAAGACAAGTTATCCTAACTAAACATCATGGCGTGGCTCGTTACCGCATTGATATGGACACAGAATACTTAGGTGAAGTGCAGCTACAGCGTTATCAATGGAAGGTATTTCCTTATGTAGGCAGTTGGCTTCAAGGTAAAGACACTGACCCCATTTTACAAGCTGTTATTGAAGCTGAAAAGGAAAATCCAGTACTGGGGACTTAATTTATACATAGCACCAGGAACTGCCAAACACAACGCCATTATCAAGAAGTTTGAAGGTAAATGATGCTGTTGAATTAGCAATTATGCACACCATGTTGATAAGATTTGTTTAAGATTATTTTGATAAAAACTACTTTTATATCTCTATAGCATGGCAGTTTGTTGCAACAGGCTGCAATACTCAACGGCTAAATAACGAGGAAATCGTTAGGAAGCATTAAATGGTAGCATGACGAGTAGCTAACGGCATACTACAATACAAAAGCATTTCGCCCCGTCGGGCTTAACGACATCTAGAAGCCAAAAGATAGAATGCAGCAATCCAGCAAAGCACTATCTTTTGGCTTCTTAATTTGTATAAATTGTTTAAAGGTAAACTTCATTTGAAATCTTTTCTAACGTTTGATAAGGTACTCTACAAGTAAAATAGTCTTTTACCATTTTAGTGTAAACTTCATCATTGTTTGATGCCCCCATAAATTCAACATACACTTCACTTGTTGGTAGGTACTGAAGATTTAACTTTTGAAACTCTTCAACTGTTATTGCCGGCATAAGAGTTACTGTTAGTGTAGAGGGTTCCGATAGTTTAATTCTTCGAACAAGGTCATCTACCTGGCCTTCATAATAGATATGTTCACCAATATGAAATTCTGATTTGTGAAATGTCTTTTTTATGTCTACAAGTAAAGCAATGTCAAAAGTATCTGGAGTTAAGTCATGTTTAAAGGGCCTTTTATAGCTAATGAAGCCATTAAATCTTCTGTACTCGCCTCCTTCAATGCGAATTGCCCTAAAAATATACCAGTTCGGTGGTTGAATTAATTTGTAACGAGGTTTCATGCAATTAGTTTTTTAAAAGAAATGCCCCGGTTCCGGGGCATTTCTTTTATTTGTCTTTGTTTTGTTTTTTTACAGCATCAGCCATTGCCTTTGCAGTGTCAGGATGAATATCAACAAAACCTGATTCACTTGTGTTGAAATCTTCGCTGCTAAAATCATCGCTAAAATCACCATCAGTAAAAACGCTGGTTTCAATTTCAACAGACCTACCTTCTTTCAAATCAGCAATTTTATTTAGAATTTCTTTAGGTGAGCTATCAGAAAAAGTAATTAATGATACTGCATGTACGTCATCTGATTCCATTTCAAATTCTGTTTCACTTAGTTCATCATAAGTAAGACCTAAGTGGTCGGCAATCTTTCTATCCCTTTTTTCGATTGCGTTGTCGTGCATTTGTTCTTTTGCGCTTCCCATGTTGAGTTTGTTTTAATAATTAATAATACTAATTCAGCTCAAAAGACAGTCCAAAGAAAGATTTCGGAAATATTGTCATTAATTTTAATGGGTAGTTGACAAGGCAACTACTTTATACGGAAATCAAAAATATTTACCGCCGATTTGTCTTTACTCCCTATACTTTGTGATAGAAGCATTTGTGGTAGATAAGTTTGAGATGCTTCACCCTTGCTTTGATAGAAGTATTGAGACCAATTGACCACAAATGACCAGTGATTGCTGTCACCCGTGCTTTGTGGCAGGAAAGTATGAAAGATAGCCATCTAAATCATCGGGTAGTTTTGTGACTGATGAGTGTAGAAGTAAGGAACCCAAATCATTCGCTTCATCTGTAATTAACAAGTATGAAAGCAAGCCATCCAAGTCATTGCCTCTGTTTGTGACGGAATAGTATGAAATCAAGCTACCTATATCATTTGATTGCTTTGTAACTAATAAGTGTGAAAAGAAAAAGGTTAAGAACGATCCGGAAGAATGAAACTGAAAGTATGAGTTATCTATCAATCATTGAAAGCAGTTCGGTTAAGGTAGGTTAAGGCAAAAAGGTTATTTCCAACCCGGTAGAATGAAAATGAATTTTGAAGATTTCGGGAAAAGATGTTCCTTTAAATAAACCCATATAAAATGGCAACACCAAGACGTAGAGCGACACCAGTTAAAGAACCTGATTGTTTGTTAGACACTAAGACAAATTTTTCGGAAAAGCTATCTGAACGAATTGCGGAAGGAAAAGATTTTTTGAAGGCGAATTTTGCCAGTCAAGATATACTCAATGATAGTTATAATAAATACAATCGGTGGGACCAATGGAATACAGAATTTTTAAAACAGTCCTTTAACAATGAGTATAATGAGTACAGAAAGCGTTACGAAAGGCTGAATGATTTTGTAGGAAGTAGCTTCTTTTCAGACAGAAGCTACACTGGAGTTGAACTACACACAATGCACATATCAAACAAGATTGAATTTTTGGAACGCCTTCTATCACAAGTGGACTTATTGAAATCAAGTGTAAAAGAAGTATCAACAGGAGATACTTTATCAAACGTTCACAAGGAATACAATAATTGTGTTTTCATAGTTCATGGGCATAATCAAACTGTCCTTCATAATGTTGCCCGAACGCTTGAAAAGTTAAGCATGAATCCAATCATTTTATCTGAACAACCTAACGGCGGCAAAACAATAATTGAAAAATTTGAAGCTAACGCTGATGTGGGGTTTGTGGTTGTATTACTGACAGACGATGATTTAGGAAAGGCAAAAACAGACGCAAACCTTAATCATAGGGCAAGACAAAATGTAATACTTGAACTGGGGTATTTTATGGGAAGGTTAGGTAGGGATAGGGTTATGCCCTTATATATTTCAGGAGTTGAGTTACCCAGCGATATTCACGGTCTTTTATACACAGAAATTGATACAGCAAACAAATGGAAATTTGAAATTGTGAAAGAGTTAAAACAGGCAGGCTATTCGGTTGATGCAAACCTTATTTTATAAGGTGCATCCTTAAGCAGTACTGGTCTTTCGCCCTTCAATCCATATCAATACATAGCCATAGGAATTAAACGTAAGTATAAAGACGTACTGGTTGCACCATTTTATGCACTTCCTGATGCACTTGATACAAATAAAAAAGTCCTTCAAACACATGAAAGGCTGAGTTATCTAAAATGGCTTTAAAAATCAAGTCACTGAAAGGGACTTGCATGCCATGTATGGTGGGTGGTTTGAATTGGATATCTCCAATTACTTCGGCCAGCTTCAGGCAAAGCTATTGGCTCACCACAGTCGTCAATCAAGGTCTACACTTCATTTCATTTCGCTTGCCTTTCGGTTGTTCACAAAAAATCTCCACCTCAGATGTTGGCTTTTTTTCATGTTTAGTTCGGTAGTATTTTTTGCTCCAAACCTTGACGTTCCTTCTACGCTTCTATTATGGGTTGCCTAAGCTGGCCAAATTTTCATTTTGTGCCGATTCATTATTTGATGTAAAAACCTAGGTTATGCAGCGTTCATCACGATTACGAAACATCATGGGTATGTCATGGGAGATACAGCGAAAGAAAAAGTGTATCCGTTCCAAAGCACTTTCATCTGCCTGGGCAATTACCCAAAACGAGGACATCACAATTTATTATCTCTTTAAGAAACATAGTCATGAGAAATACCCGAATAAAGTGAAACCACAGGAGCTATCACTATTCAAATCGTAAACAAATATTTATTCATAATTAAAATCAAACGACATGGTACTGATTGGAAGGTTAACCAAAGATGCAGTTGTAGCACAACTGAAAGACGACAGGCAGGTAGTGAATTTCACTATTGCAATTAATGACAACTACAAACCAAAGGGCAGCGACAAATGGATGTCCGTAACCACCTACATCAATTGCGCCTATTGGCTGAACCCGAAGGTTGTCGAGCGGTTAAAGAAGGGCAACTTGATTGAACTAACCGGCAGGCTTGCAGTATCTGCATACAAGGATATGCAGGGTGAAGCCAAGGGAACACTCAACTGTCATGTTGATACGATTAAGGTGCATCAACAGATGCAAAAGGATGCTACTAAGGCTGCACTGGTATCTAAAGAGCCGGTGGCAGAAGATTTGCCATTCTGATGCTGAAAGCCTGGAAAGCTGCCGACCATTGAGGGTCGGCAGCTTGGCGTTTGGAGATTTCTAAATGAATTTCTGCGGGTAAAGGTGGAGAGAAGTATTTTTGCACGACACAGAAATAAACTCCATGAGCGTAAAAGATAAAGTCACTGAAAAAGAGCAAAGTGTTAGAACTCTGTTAGAAACACTTCGTAAACAACTCAACGGCGAACGGATTAAGTATGATACAACGCCCAATAACTGGTCATATATCGCTTCTTTGAGCCACACTGAAACGACGCTGAAAGACCTGGTCGCATATCTTGCATCAACCCCTGCTTAGGTATTCTTGGTTGCCACGATGAAGGGATTATAGTTAAGAAAACTAATGATTTTTTTTCGATGTTTTGGTTTGGGTGTAGCCCGATTATTCTCCCAAAAGGTTACTGAGTCCTCACATACCCCGAAGATTTCGGCAACCTCCTTTTGTAAGAGCCGAAGCTCCAGGCGCCGGTTCCTGATCCGTTCTCCAAGGGTTGTCGGATTTGAGATATATTTGTCTCCCAATGGCTTACGCACGGAAACTGCTAGTTTGGAAAAAGGCAACGCAGGTATGCCCCTGTGGGTTTTTTAATCACCCCGAAAAAGAATGTACCTGTCCGCCGGGCGCTGTGCAAAAATATCTGAACAAGATCTCCGGGCCTTTATTAGACCGGATCGACCTGCATGTGGAAGTAACACCTGTGGCTTTTAGTGAATTGTCGTCTTCCCGGCAATTTGAAAAAAGCGATGCTGTGAGGGCCAGGGTGATCAAGGCAAGAGAGATACAGGCTGAACGATACAAGGATAACGCCGGCGTATATGCCAACGCACAAATGAACAGTAAGATGCTGAAAGAGATTTGTGTGATCAATACCGCTTCGCAAAACTTATTAAAGATTGCGATGGAGCGATTGAACTTATCTGCCCGTGCCTACGACAGGATATTAAAAGTTAGCCGCACCATTGCTGACCTGGCCGGCAGTTCAGATATCAAAGCGGAACATTTGGCGGAAGCGATACAGTACAGGAGTTTGGATAGAGAGGGGTGGGGTGGATGATGAAAACTGCGTCCTGAGTTTTTAACTCAGGACTTTGTGTTTGATCCAGAGTTAAAAACTCAGGATAGCCAATAAGTTCAACTTGCATATTTAATTTATGCATATTATTTTTAAGAAAAAAGCTATGGCACAAGGTGGCTACAAAATACGTGATAAAGAAGGTATTCATTTTGTAACGTTTGCAGTAACAGAATGGGTGGATGTATTTACACGAAAGGATTATTGCGATATTCTGTTAGACAGCATTCGCTATTGCCAGAAAGTAAAAGGATTGATATTGCATGCCTGGTGCCTGATGAGCAATCATATCCACATGGTAATAAGTGCCAGGAAACATGATACCAGTGACATACTACGGGACTTTAAAAAGTTTACCAGTAAACAGATCATCAAAGCTATTGCAGCGCATCCTGGGGAAAGCAGGAAAAGCTGGATGCTGGATATCTTTAAAAAGGCAGGTGAACAAAACAGCCGGAATACCAATTTTCAATTTTGGCGGCAGGACAATCATCCAATAGTGTTAATAACTGCTTCATTCATTGATCAAAAAATCGAATACATACACAATAATCCTGTTGTTGCCGGCATTGTAGATAAAGCTGAAGAGTATGTATACAGCAGCGCAAGAGATTACTTTAATGGTAAACAATGCGGATTGCTGCAGGTTGAGTTATTGTAAAGGGTGTGTAAGGTCCTGAGTTACAAACTCGGGACAGCATGGGTGTATGTGTAAGGTACTGAGTTGCAAACTCAGGACAGCGATATTTTGAATAGCTTTAATTATGGTAGAAAGAATTGGTCTGCTAAAACAAAAGACAAAAGATTTTGATGTTAACTTAACCAGGAAGCAGAAAGATTTAATTTTTTTGAATCGATTAAAATTTTTTTGTTGTACATAGATAAATTCGCTGCTGTCCTGAGTTTGTAACTTAGGACTTTGCCCAACTCAAAATTTCATCCCCACGATTCAAAATTTACTCCCTCATCCAGCCCAGAATCCTATATTTTTGAAAAATGGATACCGGTAATACAATGGAGAACCTGGCCAGTGATGCCTACTGGGACAGCGGTTATGAAAAATTTGATTTTTCACCCATGCCCCGTACCTATCCCACAGTAGAATTGTTATACCAGTATTTTGCAAACAATGAGTCAGACAGCACAAGGTCGGTTTTTGAGATCGGTGTATACCCCGGCAGGTTTTTATATCATTTTGGTAAACTTGGTTTTGAACTCAACGGTATTGATCAAACGGTGTATATCCCCAAACTGGTGGAGTGGCTGCAGCAGGAGCATTTTAAAGTGGGTCATATTTTTAAAGGGGATGTAACCGAACTCAACGAAAGCCAGCACCAGTATGATGTGGTGTTTTCCGGCGGCTTTATAGAACATTTTCCGGAGTTTGAAAAGATGATTGCAGTGCATGCTAAGCTAGTGAAGCCCAGAGGTTATGTGTACATCACGGCGCCTAATTTTGGCGGCTGTGTACAGTACCGGCTGCACAAATGGCTGGACGGAGAAAACCTGGCAAGACACCATGTGCCGGCAATGGATGTACAAAAATGGGAACAGGTATTAAAAAATAATGATTTTGAGATCATCCGCTCGGGGTATATTGGAGGCATTGATTTTTGGGCCGATAAACAAAAAAGAAATATTCCGCAGCAGGTATTGTTAAAGCTGGTGAAATGGACCATTCCTTTGCTTAAAAAAATGAAGCTGCCAAACAACAGGGCCTGGTCGCCGGAATGCGTGGTAATAGCACAGCGAAAAAAATAACCCGTAATGGAAAAACAATCAGTCGCCATTTTATACATCTGCACAGGAGCCTACACCGTTTTCTGGAAAAATTTTTATGAAAGTGCCGAAAAGTTTTTGTTGCCCGGCTTCAACAAAACTTATTTTGTTTTCACTGATAAAAAAGAAATTTTTAATAGCAGCAACACACAGGTGAAACTGATCTTCCAGCAGCCCTTGCCATGGCCTTACCCAACCTTGTTCCGGTTTAAGTTTTTTAAGGGAATAGAAGCGCAATTGAAGAACTTTGACTATGTCTTTTTTTTTAATGCCAATTGCCGCATTGAAAAGGAGATCACCGGCGCAGATTTTTTTCCCGGTGAGGACGAAGAAATGGCAGTAACGCAGCATCCTGGCTATTTCAATAAAACCAACAGCGAATTTACGTATGAACGAAACCCGGCCTCCACAGCCTTTGTGCCGTCAGGAGAGGGCAGCATCTATGCAGCAGGCGGATTAAATGGTGGCCGGGCATCCAGTTACCTGCGTTTTATCAATACTTGTTTTACTAACGTGGAAGCCGACCTGCAAAATAATGTGATTGCCGTTTGGCATGATGAATCTCATTTGAATAAATATATACTCGATAAAAAAGTGAAGGTGCTTCATCCTGGTTTTTTATACCCCGATGGGGCAGTGCTGCCATTTGAAAAAATGATACACCTGGAAAATAAAAAACTGTTTATCAAAGGGCACGGAAAATATTCTCTTTGGCACAAACTAAAAAAACTGGTTCAAAAAAAAGAAGGCTGATGAAGGCATCACTGATCATACCGTTTTACAAAGACCTTGGAGCACTGGAACTGATCCTGCAGGCATTGTGCAGGCAATCCGCAGCCGGTTTATTTGAAGTGGTGATTGCTGAGGATGATGATGCGCCGAAAACGGTTTCTTTTTTAAACAATATTCAGCCACAACTTAATTTTCCAGTACAACATATTTCGCAGCCCGATGAGGGTTACCGCCGTTCGAAAGCATTGAATAACGGTTTGCGAATTGCAAAACATGAACTGGTGATATTTACCGACGGTGATTGTATCCCTCACCGGCATTTTATACAATCGTATTTAAACAATGCGGCGGATAAAAAAATATTGTATGGCAGGCGGGTAAACATGGGTGAAAAGTTCAGTACGATACTTCGGCAGACAAAAGACGATGCTACGTTAAATTTTTTATCGCTCTTATTAAGTGACAGCAGCAGGGTAGCCGAAGGGTTGTACCTGCCTTTTTACCCGGCATCCTGGATCAGTAAAAGGCAGCCCTGGGGATGTAATATGGGGGCAATGAAGAAAGATCTTTTTGCCGTAAATGGTTTTGATGAAGATTACAGGGAATGGGGGCCGGAAGATCTAGATATCTGCAAAAGACTGGAACAGTATGGCTGTACATTGGAGTCGGTAAAATACAAAGCCATCATTTATCATTTGTATCATCACACAAAGGGCACTGATGAAGTGACTGCAAGAGGGATGCAGCTTTTTGAAGAAAAGAGGAAGGAAGGAAAAGTATTTTGCAGCAACGGCATTATAAAAACTAACTGAAACCGGTTATGATCATCATTCATTTAAGAGGCGGTCTTGGTAACCAGATGTTTCAGTATGCCCTCTATTGTTCCTTTGTTGAAAGAGGCATTCCGGCCTTTCTTGATCTGTCTCATTACAAAAATGGTGTTAGTACGAGGGGCTATGAGCTGGAGAAGGTATTCGGGATCAAAGCACCGGTGGTATCTTTTTGGGCTAAGCTTGCCGGTAAGTTGCACTGGAAATTGTTTCATCGCTTTTATAAAACCGCCTACAAGGAAACAGATAATCATTTTGGTTTTTATGATCAGCAGATCACGGCTTTGCATTCGGCTTATTTAAAAGGCTACTGGCAGTCGGAAAAGTATTTTACGAATGCAACCGAAAGTGTAAAAAGCGCTTTTTCGTTTACAGATCCCGGTGATGAAGAGAATAAAAGACTGCTTGGCCAGGTTAAGAGCTCATTGTCGGTAGGCATCCATATACGCCGGGGAGATTATGCCGGTTCGTCAGACAACCTGATGCTGCCATTGAGTTATTACCGGCAGGCGATTGATTTTGTGAAAGATACAATTGACAATCCGGTATTCTTTGTTTTTTCGGATGACGCGGTGTGGGCAGCACAAAACCTGGACTTACCCAATGCAGTATTTGTCAATCACAACCGGGGAAACAACAGTTACAGGGATATGCAGCTGATGAGCCATTGCAGTCATAATATCATTGCCAACAGCTCTTTTAGCTGGTGGGCAGCCTGGCTGAACCGGAATGAAAATAAACTGGTGATCGCTCCTTCCAAATGGATTACCTGGATGGAGGGAACCCGGGATATTATTCCTGCTGCATGGATAAAAATACCGGTGTAATTTACAGGTACTGTTGAATCCCGTTTTCACACCATTTCGATTTTGCTGCGATTGTTTTTTCAAGCAGCCTGTCGTTGGTGGCAAGTTGTTGTCTTGATAGTACCGGGTGCCATAAATGATAGGTGATGGCCGCAAACTTGATGTTTTTTCTTTTAATGCCACTATTCAATAAACGTACAAACAAGTCAGAGTCTTCTCTTCCCCAGCCGGTAAAGGATTCGTCGAAACCATTCACTTTAATATAATCATTTCTAAAAACGCCCATTAGTCCGCCCCTGGCACCCAAATGACTGGTACTGCCTTTGATAAAATGATGTAACCATGGGATGCGAATAGCAGAAGGCCAGTTTTTTTCAGTAAGCCAGGGCCATGCTTTTATGGTAGCTTCTTTTTGCAGCAGTAGTTTTTTTGTATAGGCTTCATTGAGAAATACCCTGCTTGCCACCAGTATTTCACCCGCATGTATATTTTGCTGGTAATCAAAAATAAAATAGGGGTGGAGCGCCAGGTCGCCATCAATAAAAATGATATAATCCCCTTTTGCAGCAGCAACCGCTTTGTTTTTGATGGCGGATAATTGATAGCCATTATCCGGGTGCCAAACATGTACCAGCGGCACAGGAAATGTTGCACGGAACCGTTCTACCAGCATCTTTGTTGCTGGTTTTGATCCATCATCGGCAATCAGCACTTCATCGGGTAACAGCTTTTGTTGCAACACGCTGTTCAGCACCACTTCCAGCGGGCCGGTACTGTTGTAAGTAGAAATGATAAGTGAGATACTGGTACTCTTCATGCAGCTATAAGATCAATTTGCAAATGTACTATTTAGGTGCTGGCATTTGATAAGGGCCGGCAGTTTACCTGCGGATTACCTGGTAGTTCTTAAAAGTGAATAGCCTGATACCAGTTTTCTTTTCAAACCAAAACAGGAACCTGTCTTTTAGCCGGAACCTTTTTTTATTTTCATCCAACGTTACCTGCCAGTTTTTACGGGCAATCCTTTGCTCCATTACGGCTGGGTGCGTGCCGGTAAACCTGGTGATGGCATCAAACTGGTCGTAGTCGAAAATTTCTGCAGAAGCCCTGAATTGACTAACTGCTGCTTCATTATTACCGGAATAGTACTGTACCGTTTCTTTTCTTTTATCCATCATCAGCCTGGGGTTTTTTACCCAGCCATAATGATATACATAAGCATCGATCACGGCCACTTTCAGTTTGCTGGTTCCTTTTCTAAAACCCTGTGCATCTTTGTAAGAACTGATGGACCTATCATTCCGGATCATCCTGATTTCATAATTATACCAGGAGCGGCTGTCGCCAATATAATCATAGGTGCCATAAAAATGAAGATAGTGGAACAATAAGCCTTCCACTTTTTTGTCTGCCTGATATTTTTGGGCGGCAGCCTTGATGACATCATGGTATTTTTCATGAATGATCTCATCGGCCTGTATATAAAACAGCCAATCGCTGTCGGGGCTGGCATGTGCCATTGCCTTATCCGTCTCCACGGCATAGATCCTTCCGCCTTCTTTCAGCGAAATATCCCACTGCGTGTACACTATTTTTATTTTATCGGAAGCGATGCTTTTGATCAGCTCCTCACTGTTGTCTTCGCCTTTATCGATACTTACGATCATCTCGTCCACCACCGGTAAGATCGAACGAATGGCTTCCACCACCGGGTAGTCATTTTTTACCGCATTTCTCACAATCGTAAAGCCTGTTATTTTCATATGCCTGTTTCGCTGCTCAAGAACAGCTTTTTTGTAAAGGTAGCCGGATAGTACAAAACAGCTCTTGCTTACATCGATATTTCTCGATGTTTTATTTCTTCTACCTTTGCCGCATGAAAATTTTATTGCAATATTTAAAACCTTATAAATGGATGGTGGCCCTGCTGCTGGTGCTGGCAGCCATCAACACAGGTTTCTCACTGATAGATCCCATCCTGCTGGGCAAGCTGGTGAACCTTGCCAGCGATCACCTGGCCATACAGGGGGAACGCAAATTTGATCATGAAGCTTTTTTCTGGAACTATCATCGAATTCCCAGGGGAAAGGAAGATCAGTATTTGGAACTCGGCGTATTTTATATCCTTATTTTTTCCATTACGGTAGCCATGATCAGCAGGATCGCCAAGGCTTTCCAGGATTATTTTTTAAATGTGATCATACAGAAATTTGGTGCCAAGGTTTTTACCGATGGCCTGCAGCATGCCATGAAGCTGCCCTACCAGCAGTTTGAAGACCAGCGCAGCGGCGAAACCTTATCGGTGCTCACCAAGGTGAGAACGGATGTGGAAAGGTTCATGACCAATTTTATCAATATTCTTTTTGGGGTACTCGTGGGCGTGGTATTTGTTTTTGTGTATGCCAGCCTCTACATCAACTGGATGGTGCCGGTGGCCTATGTTGTTGGTATCGTCATGCTCACCATCATAACCAATTTTCTCAGTAAGAAAATAAAGGTCATTCAAAAAAATATTGTAAGCCAAACCACAGCACTGGCGGGGTCCACCACCGAATCGCTCCGTAATATTGAACTGGTGAAAAGCCTTGGACTTACCGAACAGGAAGTAGGCCGGCTCAATAAAAATACCTATAAGATACTCGGGCTTGAATTGACAAAAGTTAAAAGCATCCGGAGCATCAGTTTTATACAGGGCACATTTGTCAATACATTGCGGCAGGTGATACTGTTTATTTTAATGTGGCTGATATTCCACAATGAGATGGATGCAGGACAGCTCATCACCATGCAGATATTCTCTTTTTTTGTATTTGGCCCGCTACAGGAAATTGGTAACATTCTTTTGTCTTACCGGGAGGCAGAGGCATCGCTCAACAATTTTCATAAATTGATGACCACCGCACCGGAAGCCGCACCTGCCAATCCAATGCCGTTGGGCAGTATCAAAGAGTTGTCATTTAAGCAAGTAAGTTTCAAACACCAGACTGCCAGTCATAAAGCCATTGATAATATCAGTTTCGATGTGAAGGTGGGGGAGACGATTGCGTTTGTTGGTCCCAGCGGCAGTGGTAAATCCACCTTAATGAAATTGCTGGTGGGTTTGTACCGTCCGCAGGAAGGAAGCATTGAGTACAACCACCTGGATGAAACAAAAATTTATTTTGATGACCTGCGGAAACAGATCGGTTTTGTAACGCAGGATACCAATTTGTTCAGCGGCACCATCAAAGAAAATTTATTGTTTGTAAATCCCGCTGCTACTGACGAAGACTTAAGGGAAGTGCTGGAAAAAGCATCCTGTACCAAGCTGATTGAGCGGGCGGAGAAAGGACTTGATACCATGATCGGCGAGGGTGGGTTAAAATTATCTGGCGGCGAAAAGCAACGGTTGTCTATTGCAAGGGCCTTATTATGTAAGCCACATTTACTCATCTTTGATGAAGCTACTTCCGCACTGGATTCCATTACAGAAGAAGACATTACCAATACCATCAGGGATATTTCAGCATCCAAATCGCAGATAACAATATTGATTGCACACAGGCTGAGTACCATTATGCATGCCGACAGAATTTATGTGCTGGAAAAGGGCGATGTGGTGGAAACCGGCACACATGAAAGTTTGATCGCAGAAAAAGGGTTGTACTTTGCCATGTGGCGCCAGCAAATTGGCGAAAGAAAGAAATTACAACAGCCAACTGTATAGGCACATTTTCTGTTTACCTGTAATTGCTCAATACTTAATACAACAGTTTTGTTTAGAATAGATTTTTAATCTTTTACACAACGAACAGAAAAACCGTAAGACTTAAAGGAAAGGTCTCTGCCTACATTGCCATTGGAGTAAAGCAGGAAGCGGTACCAGGCACTGGTAGCTGTGGCAGATGTAGTACTCCACCAGAGGCCGCTGTACAGATCGTCGCTGAAAAAGCCCTGGTCGGCCCGGTTGCCACCCGGCAGTGCTGCCCAGCCACTGCTGTTGTCTGCATCGCTATTGGGACTTGCCCAGGTTCTGGTACCGCTTACTTTCAATTTTGAACCAGCTACAGAACTGCCGCCCAAACAGGTTACCAATGTTGTCCATTCCGCATCTGTAGACACATGCCAGCCCGCAGGAGCCAGGCCTCTCGGATCTGCCACTGCATACCAGTTATATAATTTGCCATATACCGCATTGGTAGACGGATCGTTATTGTAATAACACCAGGCACCTGTGGTCAATGCTGCCCATGCGGCAGGGTCGGTAACATATGGAATCGTGTCACCGTTCCGGTAAGTGGTGACATCTAAATTCCTTTCCATCCATTTTTGGCCACAAATGGTAATACCCGGATACATTTTTTCCTCCTGTAAACTTGTCCATACTCCATTTATAAAGTAGTAATACCCTTTTGCCCCATTGGTTTGAAACACCAGTAATCCTTCTGCAGGAGAAGCAATGGCGGCCCGTTGGGCAGCCGTCATCCTTGGTGGTAAAAAGCCCTTTGTGGTGGATGTTATATCCAGCTGTGCCGATGCTGCAGGGGTGGCTGTACCAATACCTACATTCTGACACCAGCCGCTCAAAACGAAAGATAAAAATGTTAGAATGATGACTGCTTTTTTCATTTTTACTTTTTTAATGATTGTGTACAAATAGAAATTCGTGTATGGATTTTCGTTATCAATAGGGTTTAGAAGTGCTAATCTTTCTTGCACAAATTCTTCGGGTCGCTGAAAGAACTGATATACGCAATGGCATCATCATCCTGGCGTACCCTTACATAGTATTCAAAGATCTTCAAGCTGGTTTGCATCGTTCCTTCCTTATATCCATCGTTTGCCAGGCCTACCATAAATGTGGTAACACAATCGTTCACCGCAGCAGATACATAATACATCACCCTGCCATCAGGATATTTTTCAGTACGTATGGGCGCATGCTGGCAATACAACTGTTTGTAAGTGGCTTTATCATGGTATGCTGCTGTGATCACATTTTTCAGATTTTGTTCCTGGTCGGGTGGCAATTGTACTTTGCTGCCGGCCACAAAAAATCCAGGATGAAAATATTTCATGCATACCGCCCTGAATTTTTCAGGTGTGCCGTTCCGCAGCACATCATGCAGGTAATTCACTAATTCATCATTCTTTTTAAATTCAGGGATATTGTATTGGGCCAACGCTGCTGCAGCCTGTTTGGCTGTTGCTTCAGCCATGCTGTACTGCAGTGTCTGTTTTTCAAAAGCGGCAAGTTGCGCTTGCGTATATTCTTTCATGCCCAACACTTTTGTATCTGTTGCTTCTTCGCTTCTGATGGCGAAAAAATTATTCCACGGGGCTTTGGGATCGTCCCTGTACAATCTCACTTTCCAGGTTCCTTCCTGGGTTTCTATTCCCTTGCCACTAACTATATGGTCATACTCTAGTGCCATCCGTAATTCAACGGAATTAGGCGAATGCCATAGCCATTGGGGTTCTTTGTGCAGAACCGGTGCTTTATTAAGTTTTGTAATGACGGTGTAGTAATGTCCATAAAATTTACCCCAGTCCTTACTTACGAAGTCAATGATCTCCTGCTCTGTGGGATTAGGTATACCGAGATAGTGGTTGTCGATTGTTCTGAATTTCCAGTAGCTGTATTTGCCCACACCGGTATATTGATATACCACATCACCCGTTACCACAAGATCTATACCCGGGTACCCTGAGTTTCTGATCACTTCCACACCTCTTGCATATTCCCAGTTGCCCAGGTCTTTATTCCATTGACGGGTACCCGTGGTTTTGGTGAATTTTATTTGTTTAGTACCGTCATTGGTTATTTGTTTTCTTATTTCCGCATCCGACGGCTGTGCCAAAGCTTTGATACTAACGGTTAAGAAGAGCCCAAAAAATACCAGCTGTTTCATACATGTATCGTTTACTGTTGATAAAAATTTAGTCTCTTACCGAAAGTACCATCCACCTGTTCTGATCGCCGCTGTAGATCATAGTTACAGCACCATTACCCGTGGTAGTGATATTACTTCCATTTAGGGTATTGATCCTGTTGGCTGCGTCAGAATCCGTATCGAGGTTTTCAATGGTCATGTTTTGCCCAGACATATTCAGTACTACCAGTATTTTTCCATCATGACCATTTTGAAAACCTGACACAGAAAATGGAGCGTTGGGCCCGGTGATATGCACAAAACTCCGGTTGCTGGTGATCACATTACTGAATGGCCCGCCAGCACCACCCAATACCAGGTTGTATGGTTTTACTGCGAAGTCGCCGTTTACATCCAAAAAAGTTTGCGGAGTACTGGTATTGATACCAGTTCTTCCATCACTGTTGATCAGCAGGGCATTGTTCCTGCTATTGGGAGAGGTGCCATTGCCTACTATAAATAAAGGAGTGGCGGTACTGGAATAGGAAGTTTGGGTTGCTACCACCGTGTCATTGTATTGACCGATCACCAGCGATGCAAATCCGTTTGCCCGGCTGTTGTTGCCCAGGCATACCGCAGCTGTACCAGCTGCAATTGTATTTACACCTGCCGAAACGGAATTTAAACCAGTGGCGTCTGTGTTATTACCTATAGCGAAAGATCCATTGCCGGATGCTGTGGTATTGGCACCAAATGCAGTGGAGTTTACCCCAGCTGAAAAAGAATTATAACCTGCAGCAAAAGCATAACTTCCGCTTGCTTCATTACTGGTGCCAAACGCAAAAGAACTGACACCACTGGCAATGCTGTTATAGCCAGCTGCAAATGAATAGATACCACTGGCGCTGTTTTCACTGCCCGCTGCGATGGAATTATCACCTGATGCTGTAGAAAGATACCCAAGCGCAACCGCATTGATGCCGGTAGCCTTCGTCTCGAAACCGGCTGACAGGGCGGAAGTGCCTTCCGCAACTGTTCCCCATCCAAATGCGCTGCTTTTCTCCCCCTTGGCCTTTGTATCGTACCCGGCTGCAAAGGAATATTTTCCAATACTGTCTTTATCCCAGTTCGTATTGAGCACATAGCCGGTTCTGAAGGCAGCTTTGGAAGCATACCACATGGTTCTTCTTCCACCACCACTTAAAGGCGGATTGGCAGCAACTCCCGGAACTGATCCAATGGCAGAAAAAAGTACATCGCTGTCCGTTACATGCAGCCTTGCCAATGGGCTGCTGGTGCCAATGCCAACATTTTGTGACTGGCAGAGTGTAACAGAAGATAGAAGGATGGCGGAGAGGAGATATTTGTGCATAGATAGAACTTTCACATAAAGTTCTTTCAACCTGCCCGGTAGGCGTTCACACAAAAAGGTGATTTTAGAAATGGGGTCACTTATTTCACTTAGTTCCTGCTAAGCATCGCTCTTACTTTTACAATTACACTGTAACGGTTATTTACGTCCAGCTTAAGGTAGATATTTTTGAGGTGGGTTTTTAAAGTATTGATGCTGATAAAAAGCTGGCTTGCTATCTGGTTGTTGGATACCCCTTCGTACACCAGTTTAAGTATATCCATCTCTCTTTCACTAAACGCCCCGGGTAGATTTTTATTGATCAGGTGTTCTGTAATGGCAGGGAATTTCTTATTTGCCGATGCGTAATAATTTGACAAAGCAATTTCGATGGAGGCTGCAATGGTTCTTTCATTGTAGGGCTTTACTATATAGCCACCGGGGTTAACCTCTTTTGCTTTTTGTAACGTGTTTTTATCCGAGTGTGCAGTTAAAAATAAAAACGGCAGATGGTATTTTTCATTGATCAGCCTGGCTAGCTGTATGCCGTCTTTTTCTTCTTCCAAATTGATATCCAGCACCACCACATCGGGGGTATTATCTTTTAATTGTGCAGCAGCATCATCCCAATCGTAAGAAATGGCGCTCACTTCAAAATCGTTATTGTCTAAGTAAGTGGCAATATGCTCAGCTATCAGCGGCTCGTCTTCCACTATCAGCACCCGGATGCGGCTCATGTTATTTTGTATTTGGTGATGTATAATTCAATTAATGCACCTTGTTGGTTGTTTACACCTACGGTGCCTTTGAGTTTTTGAGCAAATGCCCTTACCATTTTTAACCCAAAGGTTTTGGTGGTTTTAAAATCATCAGGGTAGGCAAACCCAGGACCGTTGTCTTTTACTTTCAGATAAAGGCTATTGTCTTTTTGTTGCAACGCAATGTTCAGTTCAGGGTTGTTGTTGTTAGGCACAGCATATTTAAACACATTTGTGATCAGCTCATTCAGCATCAGGCCAATGGGTATCATGGTGTCCACATCAATTGTCAGGTCATCTATTTCCGTCGTTATTTTTACTGCTGACTGCGAAACATTGTAAGAGTCTTTCAGGTGTGTAAGCAGCTGTGCTATATAATCCCTTGCATTGATCCCTTTTAAATTATCATGCTGGTAAAGGTTTTGATGTATCAGTGCCATGCTTTGCACCCGGTTCTTACCCTCTTTCATTGCTTCAGCCGCCTGTGCATCTTTAATGGAAATACTTTGCAGGTCGAGCAGGCTGCTTACGATCTGCATATTGTTTTTTACCCGGTGGTGGATTTCTTTCAGCAGCACTTCTTTATCTGCCAGCGCTTTTTCAATTACGCTGTTTTGTTCATTCAGCCGGGCAGTTTTCCGGCGGCTGTTGCGGTAACTTATAAAAATCACCACCAGCAGTGCCAGCAGCAACAAAGAAGAAAGCAACAGGTAATTTCTTTCTTTTATGCTTTGCCTGTTGGCAATATTGCCCTTGGTAACATCCTGGCTTAGCTGGGATATTTGCTTTTGTTTTTGTTCTGTTTCATACAGCACATTCATTTCATTGATATGCCTGCTGTTTTCTTCATTCAGCAATGTATCCTGCAGGCTTTTGTAATTTCTTGAACAGGCATATGCCTTATCAAACTGTTTCATCGACGCATAACAGTTGGCCATGTTCTCATAAAAAGTGGCCAGTTGCTCTTTCCACCTGCCAGTTTCACCCGCTAATGCGGCACCCTTTTTATAATGGTCGAGCGCTTTGCCAAATTGCTGCTGTTCAAAATATACATCGCCAAGCCCCTGCAGGCTGGTGAGCCGGATGCTGGTATTATTATTGGCAGTGGCTTCCATTAATGAGCGCAGTAACAGCGGTTCTGCAGCGGCAAGTTGTTTCAGGCCCTTTAAAGCGGTGCCTTTATTGCCAACAGCTCCAGTAATATCATTCGGCTTTTGATGTTGTATGGCCAGTGCTTCGGTTGCAACGGCATAATAATAAGCGCTGTCGTAGTTTTTACTGTACTGGAAACAACTGCCAATATTCAAACTGGTATTGATGATACCCTGCACATCGTTGATGTCTTTCTTTAGTTGCAGGGAATGATGAAAAAACCGGATGGCATTGCTATAATCCTTTTTCGCCCTATACAACAGGCCGATGTTATTGAAACTCTGTGCCAATAGTTTTTTATCGTTTTCCGGTTGCCGCAATGCCAGTGCTTCATAATACGTGCGGAGCGCCAGTTCATAAATGCCCCGGTAGTGATAGGCAATGGCGATATCATTCACTATAAACGATTCTTTCAAAGGCAAACCCATTCGCTTATAAATATTTCTTGCTGAATGCAGGAAAAAAAGACAACTATCCAGGTTGTTTTTTATATCGTAGGCAATACCCAGGTTTTGAAAGATACGGGCATGGTGGGAAGAATCTTTTACATGGGCAGCAAAATGCATGGCCTGGTTGCAAAGCAGCACAACTGTATCAGGGTTGTTTTCCACCACATCAAAGCAAAAGTTGACGATCACATTTATCCTGTCTGTGTCATGCCTGGCTTTTTGAAGATCTTCCTGGTAAGACCCTGTTGCACCTGGTTGTGCAGCTGCGGATAGAAAACCCAGGGCCATTAAACCAAAGGTAAGCGCCCCAGTTTTCTTTTGAACACGGGTAAGCAGGTAGTTAGGCAACAGCTGGTGAAGGAAAAGCATAGGATAAAAGTACAACAGTCTTACAATGCCTGTTCACCCTGGCAGGTGATTTTAGCTAAGGATGTGCTGTTGGTTACTTTTGTTACCAATAAGCATTGCTATTCTGTTAACTTTGCAGTTGATGAGCAGAAATAAACCAACACCCAATTATCTCTGGAGCATTTTTACCATGAAATGCCCAAGGTGCCGCCGGGGGCCCATGTTTAAACACAATAATCCCTATAAAAGCCTGAAGCTTTCACATATTTTTGATATGCCTGAAAGGTGCCCGGAGTGTAACCAGCGTTACGATCTGGAGCAGGGTTTTTGGTATGGTACAGGTTATGTAAGTTACGCCCTGGCAGTTGCATTATCTGTTTCAACTTTTGTAGCCTGGTGGGTACTGATCGGCATTTCCACAGAAGACAATCGTATTTTTTGGTGGCTGGGGCTGAATGCTTTTTTACTGGTGGTGCTGCAACCCTGGCTGATGCGGTTGAGCCGGGTGATCTACCTGTATATTTTTGTGCGTTACGATAAAGATTATACGGTACATGACCCAAAGGAATTCGATCACAAACAATGATCAGCGGAACTGTTTTTTTAGCTGCAGGTAACTCCATGCGCAAAAAGGAACAGCCAATAAAACAACGGCCCACCAAAAGCCACCCAGCAGGTAATAACTGAGCAGGCAAAGCGAAAAAATATAAAGTGGGTAAAGTATAAATAACAGTCCTACCATAATGGAGTCGTAGTGAACAGAATGAAATGCTTTGGAAGCCACTAATTTTTCTACAGGGTAAAATAAAGGGCCATGCAGTAGAAAGCCGGCAGCAGCCGGGATAGCCAACATTATTTTTTTTGAAACAGGAACCGGTGTGCAAAGCAGATCAGCCTGTTTACCTTTATCTTCCTTATCAATTTCGTACACCATGCTGCGCAATTGATCTTCCAGCTGGTTGGTTACACTATTGAGTAATTTTGCTTTTTCGGGTACTCCTCCGGGTGGTGTTACCGGCTCACCAAAATGGAGGTGAATGTTTTTCCCGAACAGATGAAAGCAGCTGTAGTTGATGGCAACCGGTAATACCTGCAGCGGAATGTTTTCTTCCCAGGCCGAGACTGCGATCCGGGCGGTCCCTTTTTTTATGGTTCGAAGGTGCCATTCATTTTCACACAGCGCTTCACTAAAGATGAGTACAATGCCATTTTGTTTAAATATCTCCCGGCAGGCATCAAAGGTCTCATAATTTTTATGCAGGTGTTCGGCACCTTCTCTTTTACGGTACACGGGCAGTATGTTAAACTGCTTTAATAAAAATGCCGCCCATTTTTTATTGAAGGCATCGCCCCTGGCCAATGAATAAATGGGCTGATGAAATAGTGTAGCCAGTATCACCGCATCTAAAAAAGAATTGGGATGGTTACAGGCCAGCAGCAGCGGTCCTTTTGCTTTCAGATATTTTTTATTGGTGATGTGTACATTCCTGCAGTAAAACGGCAGTGCGATCCTTGCAGGTATTTTAAAGAGGCGATAAAGCAAAACGATTGGGGTTCGTGGTTTAATTAAGGCTGGGGTCAATAGGAAAGTTGATCATCATTTCATATTCTCCGCCCAGGTGTTTCAGGCTGTCTCTCCATATATCGTCTGGCTGGTCATGAAAAAGTAATTTTCGGGTAGCCGATACCGTCAGCCAGCTTTTTTCTCCCAGTTCCCCGTCTAACTGGCCGTTGCCCCAGCCACTGTAGCCAAGAAAAAAACGGATCTTACTAAGGTCAGCCTCACCATTTTTTACCATCTGGCTCAGCAGTTCAAAATCACCACCCCAGTACACGCCTTTCATTACTTCCTGCCCCCCGGGGATCCTTTCGGGATATTGGTGTAAAAAATGCAGGGTATCCATTTGAACGGGGCCGCCATAATACACGGGAATTTTATATTCTTCAAAGCCATCCATCAGTTCATCTAAGGTTTGCTCTATTTGTTTGTTGATCACAAACCCCATACTTCCCTCCTCCTGGTGGTCACAAAGAAAAACAACGGTACGCATGAAGTTGGGGTCCTTTAAAAAAGGGTCTGCTATCAATAATATGCCCGGCGCCGGTAAAACCATGTTGTAAAGTAAACGATTATTTAGTTTTTTATATCACTGCCTGCCTTATTTTTGAAAACAGCGATAGTTCTAAAACCTTCGTTAATTTTGCCCTGTCATGTGATAAAGCTGCTTAATAGCACAGGGCTGTTTTAAATTTGCTGAATGAAAAGAATTTTTCCCGTTATTACCATACTGATTCTGCTGTCGCTCCTGGGATTAATTTTTTTCCAGGTGCTCTGGCTTAAAAGCTCCCTCGAATCGCAGGAACAAAAGTTTCATGAACACCTGAATATGGCGATGTATGATATCACCGAAAAACTGATAGAGGAAAAAGGGAACCTGATACCGTTAAGAAAAATCAACCCGGGTATTTTGCCGAGCGAAAAGCTGCAGTTTGAACTTTTTTCACCCACCATTGCTCAGAAATTCACCAAAGACGAGATCAAACAGATCATCCGCAAAACCTTTGACAAACAAAACCTGCGGGGAGTGCCATTTGAATTTTCCATCAGCTCTTATTCTTTAGTTACCGATGAACTGGCGTCTGAAAATTTTTACCGGATGCAGCCGGATACCATCAATAATATTCAAAAAGTAATATTGCTGCAGGCTCCCAGCGGCAGTAACAGCGAAGGGATATCCAATGAAGAATTGCTGACGGTTCTGATACCACATGTAAAGAACTTTATCTGGAAGGGCATGACCTGGTTCATTACCGGTGCGGTGCTGTTTACACTCATTATCATGTGTGCCTTCTTCTTAACTGTAAGGGCATTACTCAAACAAAAAAAGCTGAGTGAGATAAAATCTGATTTTATCAATAACATGACGCATGAATTTAAAACGCCTTTGGCCACTATTTCGCTGGCGGTGGATGCGCTAAAGAATGAAAAAGTAATGGGCGACAGGGAAAAAATGAATTATTTCACTGCCATTATTAAGGAAGAGAACAAAAGGATGAACAAGCAGGTGGAAACTATTTTGCAGGCTGCGTTACTGGATAAGCAGGAAGTACAGCTGAACCTGAAAAAACTGCATGCCCACGATTTGATCAACAGTGCCCTCAACAATATTCATTTACAGGTGGAGGAAAAGCAGGGTAAACTGGAGGTCAACCTGGCAAATGGTAATGACCTGGTAATGGCGGATGAGGTTCATTTTACCAATCTCATTAATAACCTGCTGGACAATGCAGTGAAATACTCTAAAGACAACCTCAGGATCCTGCTCACTTCACAAATTACCGGCAAGGAGTTTAAGCTCAAAATCGAAGACAATGGCATCGGGATGAACAAAGAAACTCTCAGCCGCATATTTGAAAAATTTTACCGTGCCCATACCGGCAATATCCACAATGTAAAGGGTTTTGGGCTTGGTTTAAGCTATGTTAAGACCATGGTGGAAGCACATAATGGCAGCATCAGGGCCGAAAGCACTCCGGGCAAGGGTACCAGTGTTCATCTTTCTTTTCCTTTGAGTAAATAATTCCATCAACCACATTTTCCCACCGAATTGAGGGTTTCCCCACTTTTCTACACTTTTCCGGCATAAAAGATATTAACAAACCGGGAATGTCGTGTCAAAAAAGCTGTATTCACATAAATCCACAGCTATCCACAGTATCAGCACAGTTTATACATAGGCTAAATGGCCATTTTGCCCCTCAAAACCAACACTATCCACATTTTTTTACCTGTGGATAAAAAACTTTGCCTACTTTTAGTGGGAAAAAGTAGGAAATAGTGTTTATTTGTGTTTATTAAGCGCCTCTAAATCATCAAAACAAGCAGTGAATGCCCCGTTTCGTAGGAGAATTTGAATCGACACTGGACGCCAAACAAAGGTTCCTGTTCCCGGCTGGGTTTAAAAAACTGTTGCCGCAGGACAGCCCTGTAAAATTCATGATCAACCGGGGCAAGGAAAAATGCCTTACCCTGTTTACCATGGATGTGTGGGATTCATTGCTCACTAAAAACTTTGAAACACTGGATTATGATGAGGATGCAAATGTACGGGAATATCAGAGGGCTTTTTTGAACGGGGCTACCGAAGTGGAGTTTGATTCAGCTGGCAGGTTGCTGGTGCCTAAAAAGCTGGCGGCCTATGCCAATATCACAAAAGATATCGTGCTGGCAGGGGCGCTCGACAGGATCGAGATCTGGGATGCAGAACAACATGAACAATTGTTATCGGGCATTACCCAGGACCGGTATAATGAGCTGGGCAAACTGGTAAAACCACTAAGGCAGCAACCACCAACCAATTAATATGTGTATGCACCCTGGAGAGAACGAAACAGCAAAAAAGCAGGGCGGGGAGTATCACATACCAGTTCTTTTACATGAAACAATTGACGGGCTGGTGACCAACCCTGCCGGTGTGTACGTGGATTGCACCTTTGGGGGAGGCGGACACAGCAGGGCCATACTGTCACGATTAAACGAAAATGGTATGCTCCTGGCTTTTGACCAGGATGATGATGCCAGAAAGAATTTGCCGGAGGATAAACGGATCGTTTTTATTCCGCATAATTTTCGCCACCTGCAGCGGTTTTTAAGACTGCATAAGATCAATGAGGTAGACGGGATCATGGCAGACCTGGGGGTGTCAAGTCACCAGTTTGATGAAGCAGACAGGGGATTTTCAATACGTTTTGATGCCGCACTGGATATGCGGATGGACAGAAGACAGGCGGTAACGGCGGCAGATATACTAAAAAGTTTTTCAGAAACGCAGCTACATAAATTATTCGAACAGTACGGAGAAGTTACAAATGCTAAAACGCTCGCCAAAACGATTGTTCAGCAAAGGGCGGCAGTAACGGTTAAAACAATAAATGAATTAAAACAGGCTTTGCAGCCGGTGGTGAAAGGGAATCCTCAAAAATATTTTGCCCAGGTATTCCAGGCATTGAGGATTGAAGTGAATGACGAGCTGGGTGCATTAAAAGAACTGTTGCAACAATCCATCAACCTTTTGAAACCTTCAGGACGGGTAGCCATCATTACATTCCATTCATTAGAAGACAGGATAGTGAAGAATTTCTTTCGGGCAGGCACATTTGCTGAAACGGAAACAGGGGATTTGTATGGTAATAAAAATGAGAACCCGTTGAAACTGGTCAACAAAAAACCCATTACGGCTTCTGCAGCAGAATTGAAACAGAATCCAAGAAGCCGGAGTGCCAAACTGAGGGTGGCCGAAAAGAAGACTGATTATTAAACCAAATAAAAGAAACCAACTTATCAAACCTTTCATATCCTGATGGCTGAATTAAAATCTACACAACAGGAAGAGACAGCAGTGCCCAGGGCATTCGACTGGAAGCGGCTGTTTAATTACAAGTGGGTGGTAAAAAATATTCCTTTCTTTTTATTCCTGGCTTTTTTAGCAGTACTCTATATATACAATGGCCATTTGGCGGATAAGCTTACCCGTAAGATTGGTGTAACAGAAAAGCATATAAAAGAACTGCAGTACGAATATAAAACGGTGAAGAGTGAAGTGATATTCAGGAGCAAGGCAAGTGAACTGGTAAGGGCAGTGGAGCCGCTGGGATTGAAAGAGCTTACGGAAGCACCGGTGGTATTAAGCAACACCCCCTCCGCCCCCTAAAGGGGGAACCAGGCAAGAGTCAATAGTGAAATGTGCGTGCTGAGCAGGAGGTAGCGGTTGTTTTTGTTGATTAAAGAACAAAAGTGGATGTGGAAGATGAAATGTTTATTAACGATATAATGTACCGCTTCTTCTCCCTGCCGTTCCGTTCAGGCGGGCTTTAGAAGAGGGAGGGTAAGGTGAAATGGATATAAGAAAAGACATACAGTGGAGAGTGAGCCTCAGTTTTTTACTGATGGTGCTGGTGGGCATTATTGTAATTGTAAAAGCATTTTGTATCCAGCAGTTTGAAGGCAAATACTGGCAGAGCATGGGCGACAGTCTTCACCAGAAGTTTACACCGCTGGTGGCCGAGAGGGGAAGTATTTACAGCGAGGATGGAAATATATTGAGTACCTCGGTTCCCATTTTTGACATCTATGTAGACTTTGCAGCCGAAGGCCTTACAGAAAAAGACGGCAAGCGGTTTAAAGACAATGTGGATTCACTCAGCATCAGCATGGCAGAATTGTTTGGCGATAAATCTGCTGCAGCCTATAAAAAAGAAATGCAACTGGCCTATAAAAATAAAGACCGTTATTATCCTTTGAAAAAGAAGATCTCTTTTTCAGAGTATATCGCCATCAGGAATTTCCCCCTGGTGAGGCAGGGCAAAAACAAGAGCGGCTTTATTGTGGACATAAAAGATAAACGCATCAATCCTTATGTATTGCTGGCCAACAGAACGGTGGGTATATCCAGGGCAAACGCTGCAAAGGTTGGGATTGAACAGAGCTATGACAGTTTTTTGAGAGGTAAAAATGGTGAAAGATTGATGCGTTACGTAGCGGGCACTTACCTGCCGGTTGAGGGTGTGGAAGTGGAACCCGAAAACGGTAAAGATGTTATCACAACATTGGATACTTATATACAGGACGTGGCTGAAAGTGCATTGATGAAAATGATGGTGGGCAACAATTCACTCCATGGTACTGCCATCGTAATGGAAACAGCCACCGGTAAAATAAAAGCCATTGCCAACCTGGGACAGGTTAAAAATCCGGATGGTACGGTAAAAAAAGATATCAATGGCAACAGTGTTTATACAGAAGACCTGAACTATGGGGTGGGTAAGGCAACGGAGCCCGGATCCGTTTTTAAACTGGCAACGCTGATCGCATTGATGGAAGATAAATATGTTGACAAAAACACCATCGTGGATTGTGAGGGCGGAGCTAAATATTTTTATGGGTTAAGAATAAAGGATTCTCACCTGGGTGCGCATGAACTAACGGTAAAGGAAGCTTTTTTACGAAGCAGCAATGTGGCTTTTGCAAAACTGGCTGACCAGTATTACCACACACAGCCGTCAAAATTTACAGCACACCTCAAAAGGTTCAGGCTGGATACCATGACGGGTATTGACCTGGTAGCAACATCTGGCCGGCCTTTGATAAAGAAGCCATCTAACAAACGCAGCTGGTACAACACCACCATTCCATACATGGCACATGGGTATGAAGAACTGGTAACGCCATTGCATATGCTCACATTTTACAATGCTGTTGCCAACAACGGTAAGCTGATGAAACCGTACCTGGTAAATGCCGTGAGGGAATTTGGCCTGGATGTTAAAACCTTTCATCCAACTGTACTGGTGGATAAAATATGCAGTGATGAAGTGCTGGTGCAGGTGAGAGAATGTTTGGGTGCGGTGGTAGACAGTGCACATGGAACAGGTCACAGGGTGATGTTTGACAGTGCGTATAAAATTGCTGGTAAAACAGGGACCGCAGTGACGGCGCTTGATAACCGTGGTTATAATAAGGGCAACAAAATTTACCAGGCATCCTTCATCGGCTATTTTCCGGCTGACAATCCAAAGTATACCATGGCTGTAGTGATACAAAACAGCAGTGAATCAAAGAAGATATATGGTGCTGATGTATCGGGTACGGTGTTCAAGGAAATAAGTGATAAAGTGTATGCCGAGTTTCTGAGTAATAAAAAATATTCGGCACCATTGGTAACCGATACAATGCCATACATCTACTATGGTTTAAAGAATGAGATCAATACAGTGCTGGGTACAATGAAGATTCCTTTTGCTGATTCGGCGATGGGTGGCTACTGGCGCAATATGTATGTAAAGAATAACTCCGCAACATTGCAGCAGACAGTTGACTCAAGTAAAGGAAGAAATATTATTCCTGCTGTGGTGGGTATGGGATTGAAAGATGCAGTGTATATGGCAGAGAATAAAGGATTGAAAGTAACGGTTACGGGCAGGGGAAGAGTGATCAGCCAGTCGCTGCCTGCAGGAGCCACATTTAAAAAAGGCCAGGCCATAACACTGTTTTTGAATTGATCTTACAGGACATACTATATAAAGTGAGCATCAGGGCAGTAAAGGGGAGTACCCATACAGCCATCAAAGACCTGCAGATTGATTCCCGTAAGGTAACAGCCGGCTCTTGTTTTATTGCAGTAAAAGGACATGCAGCAGACGGGCATGGGTTTATAGAAACCGCAATCACCAATGGAGCAACAGCAGTTGTTTGTGAAATAATGCCGCAAAACATCAACGATGCTGTTGTATATATACAAGTTGGTAACAGTGCGGAGGCAGCAGGATATATGGGCCATAATTTTTATGGCGAACCTTCTTTGAAAGTAAAGCTGGTGGGTGTTACCGGCACCAATGGCAAAACAACCATCGCTACACTGCTGTGGAAAATGTTCAGTGCAATGGGATATACCTGCGGACTGATCAGCACCGTGCAGAACCAGGTAGGAGATGAAGTTGTTTCGGCCACGCACACTACACCGGATGCCATCAGTGTAAATAAGTTAATGAAACAAATGGTGGACGCTGGTTGTGATTATGTGTTTATGGAATGCAGCAGCCATGCCATTCACCAGCACCGTATCGCCGGTTTACAGTTTGCAGGTGCCTTGTTCAGCAATATCACACACGACCACCTCGATTATCACCAAACATTTGATGAATATATCAGGGTTAAGAAATCCTGGTTTGATGGACTGCCGCCAACTGCATTTGCCATCAGCAATATGGATGATAAGCGGGGGCTGGTGATGCTGCAAAACACTGCAGCAAAAAAATATTACTACAGCCTGAAGACCATGGCTGAGTTTAAAGGAAAGATCCTTGACAATAGTTTGACGGGCCTGCACATGATGGTGAATGAACAGGAAGTGTTTTTCAGGCTGATCGGGGAGTTCAATGCCTATAACCTGCTGGCGGTGTATGGTGCAGCTGTTTGTTTAGGAAAGGATAAGCAGGAAGTACTGCAGGTATTGAGCAGTTTAACAGGCGCAGAAGGACGATTTGACTATACCGTGAGCCGGAATGAAAGATTGGTGGGTATTGTGGATTACGCTCACACACCGGATGCTTTACTCAATGTGCTGGCCACGATAAAAAATTTAAAGCAGGGACATGAGCAGGTGATCACCGTGGTGGGTTGTGGTGGAGACAGGGACAAAACAAAGCGTCCGGTGATGGCAGAAGTAGCTTGTGAATACAGTGACAGGGTGATTTTTACTTCTGACAATCCGCGGAGCGAAGAAGCACTGGATATTTTAAAAGATATGGAAGCAGGTGTGCCGGTGGTAGCAAGAAAAAAATATATCACTGTTGCCGACAGGAGGGAAGCCATTAAAACGGCCATCAGCCTGGCGCAAAAAGAAGACATCATTCTGATAGCAGGGAAGGGACATGAAAAATACCAGGAAATAAAAGGGGTGAAGTATGATTTTGATGACAAGAGCGTGCTGGGGGAGATGTTTGAGCTATTAGAAAAGTAATTAAAAGAGTATGGAAGATGATTGGTGCATCATCAAATCACCAAATTATCAAATCACGCAATTATGCTGTATCACATTTTTGATTGGTTAACAGAAGGCGGGGATAAATCGATTTTTCCCGGAAGCCTGCTCTTTAAGTTCATCACTTTCAGGGTACTGCTGGCTGTTATACTCAGCCTGGTGATCACAACGGTGTTTGGAAAAAAGCTGATCTCTTATTTGCAGAAAAAGCAATTGGGTGAAAGCGTAAGGGATCTTGGTTTGGCAGGGGAGCAGCAAAAGAAAGGTACGCCAACCATGGGGGGTATCATCATCATCCTGGCCATCATCATACCAACCTTGTTACTGGCCAACCTGAATAAAACCTATATCCGTTTGATGCTGTTGTGTACGGTATGGCTGGGACTGATTGGATTTATAGATGACTATCTCAAGATCAGGGCCAAAAGAATTGCACAGAAAAAAGGGATTGCCTATAAAAAAAGTGACAGCGACGGTTTGGCAGGCAGGTTTAAAATCTTTGGACAGGTAATGCTTGGGGTCATAGTGGGAGTTACGCTTTACTTCAGTCCGAATGTAACAGTGAAAAGAGAAGTGCAGCCTGATGGTAATGTAACCCAGGTCATTCAGCGTGGTGAAAGAAAGCAAAGCGAAGACACTGTAATTGTTGATGGACAGGCACATCGTTTTGTTACAGTAAAAACGCCCATCACAACCATACCATTTGTAAAGAACCATGAGTTTAATTATGCAAAGCTGTTGCCGGAAAGCTGGGAGAAGTACACCTATATTCTTTACATCATTGTGGTAATATTTATCGTAACAGCAGTAAGCAATGGTGCAAATATTACAGATGGCCTGGATGGACTGACAACAGGGGTAAGCGCCATCATCGGTATTTGTCTTGGGATATTCGCTTACGTGAGTGGCAATATCAAGTTTGCTGAGTACCTCAACATCATGTACATACCCAACCTGGCGGAGCTGTCTATTTTCATAGCTGCCTTTGTAGGTGCCTGTATTGGATTTCTGTGGTACAATGCTTATCCGGCACAGGTGTTTATGGGAGATACGGGGAGCCTTGCTTTAGGCGGGATCATTGCGGCACTGGCCATCATTGTCCGGAAAGAATTGTTGATACCATTTTTCTGCTTCGTGTTTTTGGTGGAAAACCTGAGTGTGATGATACAAGTGAGTTATTTCAAATACACCAAAAAAAAATATGGAGAAGGGCGAAGGGTGTTTTTGATGAGCCCGCTGCATCATCATTATCAAAAACTGGGCTATCATGAAAGTAAGATTGCAGTGCGGTTCTGGATAGTAACGATACTGAGTGTGGTGATGGCGATAGTAACATTGAAATTAAGATGATATGCTTTTTTCGTCTTGGTTGAAGAAAGAAGTTTTACCATATATACCAATACCGATGAAAAACTAAGTCCGTCTTTAGACGGCACCAAATGAAAATGACCCGTTAAATTCTATGCTTTTGAAGAACCATTTTTTTACGTTCTACTGAAAACAACTTTAAGCCAGCGGAAGATAAACGTATAGACCTGTTAAATTCTATACTATAGAAGAACCAATTTTTATTAAAAAATTACTGATTGAAAAATGAGTAATGCGAATGAATTGCAGGGTGCCGGCAAGTTTCCCGGAGCGTCGGGAAATGCAGGGAAGACAAGACTGGTCATACTCGGTGCAGGTGAAAGCGGTGTAGGCGCTGCCATACTTGCAACAAAGCAAGGGTATGATGTATTTGTAAGTGATGGTGGTGCGATCAAAGAAAACTTTAAACAGGAGATGCTGCAGCATCACATCCTGTTTGAAGAAAGCAGGCACAGTGAACACAGTATTTTAAATGCGGATGAAGTGATGAAGAGCCCCGGTATTCCTGAGAAGAATGAGCTGGTGAAAAAGATACGGGACAAGGGAATACCAGTTATAAGTGAAATTGAACTGGCCTACCGCCACAAAGGCAACAGCAAGGTCATCGCCATCACTGGTACCAATGGTAAAACAACCACTACGTCGCTTATTTATCACATCTGCAGTACGGGTGGTGCTGATTGTGCGATGGTGGGCAACATCGGTTTCTCTTTTGCAAGGCAGGTGGCGCTTGCACCAAAAGCATTGTATGTGGTGGAAGTAAGTTCTTTTCAGTTAGATGACATCCGGGATTTCCGGCCAGATGTAGCTGTATTAACCAACATTACGGAAGACCATTTAGACCGGTACGAGTACAAGATGCAGAACTATATTGACAGTAAGTTCCGCATTACAATGAACCAGGCAGCCAATGACGTTTTTATTTACTGCCTGGATGACGAAATAACAAATAATAACATTCACAGGTATCCCATTAAATCACAGCTATACCCCATCACTATGAGTAAACAATTGCCAAACGGAGCATACATCAGCAATGCAGAAATGCACCTGAAATGGAAAGGAGAAGAAATGCAGATGAGCATCAATGATTTTGCACTAAAAGGAAAACACAACCAGTACAACAGTATGGCTGCAGGCGCTGCTTCCGTGGCAGTTGACATTAAAAAGGAACATGTGAGGGAATCATTACAAACATTCCAGAGCCTGGAGCACAGGATGGAACCAGTTGCCACCATTCGTGGAGTGGAATTTATAAATGACAGCAAAGCCACCAATGTAAACAGTACCTGGTTTGCTTTGGAAAGCATGACAAAGCCCACCATATTGATATTAGGTGGTGTTGATAAGGGAAATGATTATTCCATATTGATGGAATTGGTGAAAGAAAAAGTAAAAGCCATCGTGTGTATGGGTACAGATAACCGGAAGATCCATGAGGCTTTTGGTTCGGTGGTTTCTTTAATGGTGAATACAGCTACAGCAGCGGAAGCAGTGCAGGCAGCCTTTCATTTTGGTGCCAAGGGTGATGTGGTATTGCTGAGCCCGGCCTGCGCCAGTTTCGACCTGTTTAAAAATTATGAAGACAGGGGAAACCAGTTTAAGAAAGCGGTAAAGGATTTGTAAAATATTTATATGGTTCGTGAAGTTACGAACCGTGGCAGAGGCAAAAGATTCTTTAAACAACAAAAAGTTATTTGCAAAAGTGATCTCTAAACTATCCCCTCTCCTTAAGGAGAGGGGTTGGGGGTGAGGTGAAAGAGAGTACAGTAATAAATAAACCCTGCTCTCCCAATAACAAAACAATAATGTCTAACAAACTCGACATAATAAAACAATTACTCGGTTTCTCTGAAACAAGCGAAGGTGCATTTACATCTTCCATCAAAGAGCTGGGGCCATCCACGCTGGTCAGCAAAACAAAAGGCGACCGGGTGATATGGGCGATTGTTATTATTCTCACGCTGATGAGTTTGCTGGTGGTTTACAGCAGCACGGGTTCCCTGGCATATAAGTACAGCAAGAGTACAGAGAGTTTTTTGTTCAAGCAGTTTGCTTTTATCATACTTGGAGTGCTCATTATTTATTTTGCTCACCGGGTTAATTATACCGTGTATTCAAGAATAGCGGTGATCCTGTTCCTGGTATCGATACCACTTTTAATATTCACCCTCATCTTCGGACAAAACCTGAACTCTGCCAGCCGCTGGATAAAACTACCGGTGATCAATATGACCTTTCAAACATCGGACCTGGCAAAGCTGGCTTTGTTTATGTACCTGAGCCGCCAGTTGAGCCGTAAACAAAATGTTATAAAAGATTTTAAAAAGGGGTTTCTTCCCATTATCATACCTGTTGGTATCATCTGTGTATTGATAGCACCGGCAAATCTTTCCACGGCTGTGCTGATTGCCGGTACAAGTATTTTGTTAATGTTTATCGGGCGGGTAAATACAAAACATATTTTGGCTACTATTGGTATAGCGATGATACCCGCCATTTTGCTTATCACAATTGCAGTGGGTTATTATGATAAAACGGAAAAAAAATCAAAAGACCTCCCTTCGGTACTGTCGGTTGGGCGTGTGCCAACCTGGATCGGAAGAATCCAGACCTTCATCTATAGCAGCAAAGAAGACAATAATGAAAAACTCTACCAGATAAACCAGGCTAAGATCGCCATCGCAAAAGGCGGATGGTTTGGGCAGGGCCCGGGCAACAGCCAGCAGCGGAATTTTCTGCCACACTCTTACAGCGATTTTATTTTCGCCATCATTTTAGAAGAGTATGGTTTGTTTGGAGGAAGCTTTATTGTATTTATCTACCTCCTCTTTTTGTACCGCTGTATCCGGCTGTATCAAAAATGCCCGTTTGCTTTTGGGGCATTCCTGGCGCTGGCGCTGAGTTTTACGCTGGTGATACAGGCAATTGCCAATATGGGGGTAAATGTAAATGTGTTTCCAAATACAGGTGTCACGTTACCGTTAGTGAGTATGGGTGGCAGCAGTTTTTTGTTTACCTGCCTGGCCATTGGTATCATATTAAGTGTGGCAAGAAATGTAGAGATACAGGAAGGCAAGGCGGTAGCCGCAGCAGTGGTGGCAAGCGAACAGGCGGCAAAAGAAGAGAAGAAGTAAATTTTTGAGTGAATGAATCAAGCTAACAAACCAGATGTTCTTTCGGTTCCCCCTTTAGGGGGCGGAGGGGGTTTGTCTTTCATCATGGCCGGCGGGGGCACAGGCGGTCACATTTTTCCGGCGGTTGCTATTGCCAATGCAATAAAAAAACTGCAGCCCGATGCAGCTATTCTTTTCATAGGTGCAAAAGGGAAAATGGAAATGGAAAAAGTGCCCCAGGCGGGGTATATGATCGAGGGGTTAGATATAGCGGGCTACAACAGAAGTTCTTTGATAAAAAACCTGGGATTGCCTTTCAAACTGATAAAGAGTTTTTTTCAGGTGAAAGGTATTTTTAAAAAATTCAAGCCGGATGCAGTGATCGGAGTTGGGGGCTATTCCAGTTTTCCGGTGTTGCGGTATGCACAATCAAAGGGAATACGGTCTTTCATACATGAGAGTAATTCCTTTGCCGGTAAAACCAATATCCTGCTGGGAAAAAAAGCAACTAAAATTTTTGTTGCGATTGATGGCATGGAAAAATTCTTTCCGGCAAATAAGATCAGCATCAGTGGAAACCCGGTGCGATCGGCGATTACAAACAGTACCATCAGCAGGGAAGAAGGCATACAGTTTTTTGGGTTGGATCCTGCAAAGAAAACAGTACTGTCTGTTGGTGGAAGTCTGGGTGCCAAAGGAATTAATGAGTCATTAGAAAAACACATTGATGAATTTGAAGATAACGGTCTGCAGTTGATCTGGCAAACAGGAAGACCCTTTGCTTTACAGGCACAACAGTGTGTATCTGGAAAGCAGCATATATGGGCCAATGATTTTATCACCCAGATGGAATATGCTTATGCTGCAGCAGACCTCATCATCAGCAGGAGTGGAGCCATGAGTGTTAGTGAAATATGTGTGGTTAAAAAGCCGGTAGTTTTTGTGCCGTTTCCATTTGCTGCAGAAGATCATCAAACAGTGAATGCTAAAAAGCTGGTTGACCGTAATGCGGCGATGATGGTAAAAGACAGTGAAGCATCAGCCAAACTGGTATCAACGATCATTGCGCTGGCAAAAGATGAACAAAAGCAACATGAATTGAAACAAAATATTGGCCAGCTGGCGGTAGCCGATGCGGATATGGTGATAGCGAAGGAAATTTTGAGATGTTTAGGGACGTAGAAAGTTTAGAAGTTTAGTAACAGTAAAATGAAAAGTGTATCTGAAATAGTAGCGTCATTAACAGCGTCCCCAAAAGGCGCTGAGGGTGCAGGCGGGGTTTATTTCCTCGGCATCGGAGGCATTGGTATGAGTGCATTGGCAAGATACTTTAATGCAAGTGGCGTGGCAGTGAGCGGGTATGATAAAACAGAAACGGCCTTGTGCAGGGAGTTAGCAGCAGAGGGAATCAGCATTCATTACGAGGATAGTATTGAGCTCATTGACAAAAATGCAAAGCTGGTGATCTATACACCTGCTGTTCCAAAAGATCACCAGGAACTGAATTATTTCCTGGCACATGATTATACAGTTGTAAAACGCAGCGATGTACTGGGTGCGATTACTGACAGTGGTTTTAATATTTGTGTGGCAGGCACGCATGGAAAAACAACCACCAGCAGTATGGTGGCACATATACTACGGCATACCGGTTACGGTTGTACGGCTTTCCTGGGTGGTATTGCGGTGAACTACAACAGTAATTTTTGGCCAGGGGATAAAAATGTATTTGTAGCAGAAGCGGATGAGTATGACAGAAGTTTTTTGAAACTGAGTCCTGATGTGGCAGTTATCAGTTCCATGGATCCAGATCACCTTGATATCTATGGCACTGCAGAAAATATGGAACAGGCATTTATTGATTTTTCAGAAAAGATAAAGCCGGGAGGCCTGCTCATCAGCAAGTATGGATTGAAAAGAAGTGCCGATCTGAAAGCTTCACAGCACTTGCTGTATGATGTTGACAATGCAAAAGCTGACATCAACTCTTATAACATTCGAATTGATAACGGCAGTTATGTATTTGATATAAATGCAAAAGATAAAAAGCTGGAAGATGTGATGCTGAATATGGGCGGGATGCACAATATAGAAAATGCAACTGCTGCCATCGCCGTGGCGCTGCATTTGGATATTGACGAAGAAAAAATCAAAGCGGCCGTAGCGGCTTTCAGGGGAGTGAAAAGAAGATTTGAGTATATCATTAAGAATGCTGCTATGGTAATGATCGATGATTATGCTCACCATCCTGAAGAACTGCGGGCATTGATATCGGGAACAAAAAAGCTGTTTAGCGGAAAAAAATGCACCGTGGTATTTCAGCCGCATTTATTCAGCAGAACAAAAGACCATGCGGACGGATTTGCTGAAGTGCTGGATACAGCTGATGAAGTGATATTGTTGCCCATCTACCCTGCACGGGAGTTGCCAATGGAAGGTGTAAACAGTGAAATGATCCTGCAAAGGATGAAGAATAAAAATTCAAAACTATTGAGCAAGGAAGCATTGCTGATTGAAATAGAAAATAAAAAACCGGAACTGCTGGTTACATCAGGCGCAGGCGATATTGATGTGCTGGTAGAACCAATAAGAAAAATACTGGACGTTTAAAACGCAGAAGGATTTTCAAAAAATAAAAGGGACTTAAAGGCTGATTGAAAAGGCCTTGTTAAACATGGTACAAAAAAGCAGGATATTAAAATGGGTTTTTACAACGGCCTGGTGCCTTGTTGGTGCCGGTGTGCTCACCTTGCTTGTTGCAGCCATACAAAAAGAAGATGGACAAAAATGTGCAGGAATAAATATCGTGATCAAAGGAGTAAGTAACAATTTTTTTGTTGACAAAAATGACATTCTGAATGAACTGAACCAATACATTGATGGGTCGCCGGAGGGTCAGCCGATGAGCTTTTTCAATCTGAAGGCTTTAGAAAGCGACCTGCAAAAAAATATCTGGGTTAAGCAATCACAATTGTTCTTTGATAATAACAGGGTACTGCAGATAATCGTTCACGAGAGAGAACCGGTAGCCAGGGTTTTTACAGCATCGGGCACAACATTTTATATCGACAGCAGTATCACCATGCTGCCACTAAGTGAAAAATTCTCTGCCAGGCTGCCGGTGTTTACAGGCTTCCCGTCAGACAAAGCAGTGCTGTCGAAAAAAGACAGTGCCTTATTAAGGAATGTGTACCATATCAGTATGGCCATACAGAAAGATTCCTTTATGATGGCACTGGTAGAACAGGTGGACATCACACAGCAACGCATGTTTGAAATGGTGCCGAAAATCGGAAATGCTGTAATTGCTTTTGGCGATGGAAATGATATTGATAAAAAATTCGGCAAACTCAAACTGTTTTATGAACAGGTGATGCCACGAAGCGGATGGGCGCATTACAGCAGTATTGATGTGCAGTATGCAGGACAGGTGGTGGCAAAAAGAAAAGGTGCAGAAGATAAAACGACTGACTCGCTGAGGACATTGCAGATAATGCAGATGATCGCTCAAACAGCAGAGCATCTATCCAATGATTCACTGCAACTGATACTGCAGGACAATGAACACAACACTACGAGTGCCAACCTGGTGGAACAATCCATACAGAGAGATGACGAACCGGTACAGGCAGAAGAATCGCCGGTGGTAAAGATCATTGACCAGACTATTGGTGGTGCTGTATTGACAACCAAGCCTGCTTTGGCAGAACCTGCACCTGTGAAAAGCACGGTTGATGCAAAGAAAAAGCCTTCTGCAAAAGCAGTTGCGAAAAAGGTGCCTGTTGTAAAACCAGCAACAAAACCTGTAGTGAATAAGCCGGTTGTAAAACCTGCTGTTGCAAAGCCGGCAGTGCAAAAGCCGGCGACAAATAATACCATGCCAGCTTCGAATAAACCTAAGCCAGTCCCTGTGAAAACAATTTCTGATAAGCCAAAGGCGGTAATGCCAAAGGCGAAACAGAATGATTATTAATATGGAGCAGGTATGCATATTTTGGTTGGAGATTTTTTGAATGATAATTAGCTTGGGTTGATATGATTTGTATGATTGAGCTTAATACGGATCTTTTTAGCATGATGATTAATATGAATTGATATGATTAGTATGATCGAACTCAAGGAAGATACAGTTGAAAATGTGTAAGAGGATGATTGAGTATTAATTGGCAGGATGTGGATAATTGGCCGTGATGATGCCTAAGAGGAAACAAAATTTAATGAAACAACAGCGGCAGGAAGAAAAATACTCTTGCAAAACAATAACACAATAGAACAATAACACAATAGAATAATTCAACAACAACACAAACACAAACACATACAGTTATGATTAACGAACAAACAAACCCATTTGATAGCGGAGCGGTTAACAACAACCCCGTTATCGTAGGCCTTGACATTGGCACTACAAAAATTGCGGCTATTGCCGGCCGCAAGAATGAATATGGCAAACTGGAGATCCTTGGTTTTGGCCGTGCCAACAGCAATGGTGTACAGCACGGTATGGTACTCAATATTGACCAGACCATCAAAGCCATTCAAACCGCTTTGGAAAATTGTTATGCATCTAACCCCAACCTTGCTATCAGTGAAGTGTATGTTGGAATTGCAGGACATCACATCAAGAGCTTACAGACAAGGGGTGATATTGTAAGACAGAATACAGAAGAAGAGATCCGCCAGGACGAAATTGACAGGCTGATCGCAGACCAGTACCGGACGTATATTCCTGCAGGTGACCAGATCATTGATGTGATCCCACAGGAATTTACCGTAGATAATTTTCAAAATATTCCTAATCCCATCGGGTACAGCGGTGTAAAAGTGGGCGCCAATTTTCATATCATCACCGGTGATAAAACAGCGATCCGGAATATCAACCGCAGTGTTGAAAAATCCGGTTTAAAAACACAGGACCTTGTATTGCAGCCACTGGCTTCTGCCGCAGCAGTTATGTGCGACCAGGACCTGGAAGCAGGTGTTGCGATAGTGGATATTGGCGGTGGTACTACCGACCTGGCTGTTTTTTATGAAGGCATTTTAAAACACACTGCTGTTATTCCTTTTGGCGGTGAAAATATCACCAACGACATCAAGAATGGTCTGGGTGTTTTAAAAACACAGGCAGAGCAAATGAAAGTACAGTTTGGAAGTGCGCTCGCCGATGAAGCCAAAGCAAATGCCTTCATTACCATCCCGGGTCTTCGTGGCATGCCGCCCAAAGAGATCAGTGTTAAAAATTTGGCGGGCATTATCCAGGCACGCATGAGTGAGATCATGGATTTTGTGTCTTACCATTTAAAACAGGTTGGTTTGGATACCAGGCTCCTGAATGGTGGTGTGATTCTCACCGGTGGTGGCTCACAATTAAAACATTTGATACAGCTAACTGAATATGTAACGGGTTTAAATGCAAGGATCGGTTATCCAAACGAGCACCTTGCCAGTGGTCATATTGAAGAGCTCACCAAGCCCATGTACAGCACCTGTATCGGTTTGATATTAAAGGGCTACAACGATTACGAAAACAAGAACAAACAGTTTGCAGATCAGTTCAGGAGAGTGGAAGTGCCTTCGTCATTACAACAGGAACCTGTAGACGAAACATTGGCCTTGCCACAGGAAGAGGCTGTGCTGGTGGAAAGCAACGGATCGCATAAAGTGAAGGAGCGTAAATCACTCAAAACATTCATGGACTCATTTAAGAATGGTTTGATTGATTTGTTTAAGGAGGAAGGGGATGCACAGCTGTAAAGCCGGTGTCCCAATCCGTTAGCTGACGGAGCTCGAAGGCAACCGTTTAATAATACTTAGTTCTTTTTGTTACTATACCATACTAACCATTAATTCAAATACTTCCTGTTATCAAAGGAGTATTCAAAATCAGGTTTCGGAAGAAATCCCCGGTGATATAAGGGATTTGTTTAGGAGCCATAAATATTTTTTGCTATGATACATTTCGATTTGCCAAAGGAACAGTCCTCCATCATCAAAGTAATTGGTGTGGGTGGCGGTGGCAGCAACGCTGTTAACCACATGTATTCCCAAAATATAGAAGGCGTCAACTTCATCATCTGTAACACGGATGCACAGGCGATTGCACAGAGTAAAGTGCCCAATAAAATTCAGTTGGGCCCGCATTTAACACAGGGGCTCGGTGCAGGCGCCAATCCCAATATTGGCCGCCAGGCAACAGAAGAAAGCCTGGAAGAGATCAGGCGTATACTGGAAGTAAATACCAAGATGGCCTTCATCACTGCCGGTATGGGTGGTGGTACAGGCACAGGTGGTGCCCCAATCGTAGCTAAAGTGTGTAAGGACCTGGACATACTAACGGTAGGGATTGTTACCACGCCATTTGCATATGAAGGCAAAAAACGGTTGGCCCAGGCAGAAGAAGGCATCAAATTACTGGAAAGCCATGTGGATACCTTGCTCGTGATCAGCAATGATAAGCTCCGTCACCAGTTTGGTAATTTGAAAATGAAAGAAGCTTTTTCCAAAGCGGATAATGTACTGGCCACAGCTGCCAAATGTATCACCGATGTGATCAACAGTACCGGCCAGATCAATGTTGACTTTGCGGATGTGTGCACGGTAATGAAAAATGGTGGTGTGGCAATCCTGGGCAGCGCAACAGGCGAAGGAGAGAACAGGGCACAGGAAGCGATTGAAAATGCACTCAACTCTCCATTGCTGAATGACAATGATATCAAAGGCGCCAGGTGGATACTGATCAATATCAATTCTGCGGAAGGCGAACATGAGTTTACCATGGATGAAGTGGAAGTGATACAAAATTATTTATTGAGCAGGGCAGGAGAGGGTACGGATGTGATACTTGGTTTAGGGTACGACAGTACGTTAGGAGCATCAATTGGTATCACGTTGATTGCAACAGGCTTTGAGCACAAAGATCCGTTTGCCAAAACGATCAATAAGCAGGAAGAGAAAAAACAAGAAGATAAAATTGTAATGTCGCTTGAAATGCCAGCGAAGCCGGAGGTAAAAGTACAGGCTGTGGTAGCGGCAGAAGTTCCTGCAGCAGAACCTGTAAAAGAAGAAATTGTGGTTGATGAATTGCCAAAAGCGTTCATACCAGCCGAACCTGAAAAAATAATTATGCAACTGGCAGTGCCGGAAGCAAAAGAGCCTGTTATAACCACGGGAAATACATCTGTCGACATGAAAGCACTTACACCGGAAAAACAGGCCGAACCAGGTTCGGCCACTGCTCCGGTGTTCTTTGAAATTTCTTCCACCGCCGATCAGTCGCCGGTGATCCATTTTGATATACCAGAAATACCGTTGCCTGTTAAAAAGGAAGAAGAGCCTAAAGAAATTCCGGTTACGAACGTTAACGAATCAACTAAAGATGCTAGCATGCCTGTTTCGTCAGCAGGCGGGTACCTGGCCAAACCTCAAACCATATATGCTTATGAGGAGAAGCCGCAACCAGAATCCAATACTTCCGAGGAACTAACCCCTTTGCAGAGTATTACAAAGGCCGACGAACCGGAGTTTGAAATGCAAATGGTGGTTAAAGATTCCCATCAAGCGGCGGAGGAAAAGCCCAATGCACCTCAAACCCAGCACCCACTTTTCACGTCTTCTGTTGAGGAGCCTGCTTTGCAGGACGAAGCAGAAGAGTTAAGGCGCCGGGCAGCTGACAGGATCGCCAAACTGCGTAATTTGTCATTCAACATTAATGCAGCGGATCCCAACAACGAGTTTGAGTCTGTGCCGGCCTACCTTCGCCGCAACATGGAGTTGCACAATTCCCTTGCGGACGTGGAGAGCTTCTACAGTAACTACCAGGTAAAGACAGACGAAAACAACCAGGCAGAGATCAGTACCATCAATACTTTTTTAGACGGTAAAAAACCGGATTAACTAATTCGATTCATCATCGGACGATTGTTTGTTAATTATAGTGTGTGTTAAGCCCCCAATGCAAATTGGGGGCTTGTGTTTTTATCAAACATCCGGGGTTTTTAGAACTCCGGATGTTTGGTTTTTATGAGCCTGGCTTATCGAGATGATAGTACTGTATTCGCTGCGGGAAAATCCATTTACTTTTAAATGGTAGCAGACTCACCTGAATAATTTTTGAAATGACTATTGCTCTTTGGTTTTATCCGGAAGCATGGGTTTATGTTTTTCATTCCCGGCAAAGTCTCTCTTCCTGGCATTGAGCAGGACAGTACGTTGCGCTAACCAAATAAATGCTGCTTGCAAAAAAGTAAATTAGCTCTTAAAGCCTGATTGAATATTGATACCAGGTGAAAAGTCTTTTCCACCCATATGGCCGACCCAAAACAAAGGTTTTTTAAAGCAATACACCGAACAGTAATTGTTAGTTGAATTTATTGTCAATTATGACAGTTCGTTTGGGAAAATAAATGAATTTTATAAATGATACCAGTTTCATCGTTTTGACATCCATAGTTCAGCTCGGTCATATTACATCGATACCAGTTGCCACCAAGGGGTTCAATATTTGGATTGCAATGTATATTTGTAGCACCAAAATAGATATCATTTGATGCAAAAGTACCTGATGAAACAAACATGTCTATATACAACTGTACAGGTTGAATAGAGCCGGGATAAAGGTGGAAGTTGCCATCACTGCCTATATTAACCGGGGCCGAAATGTATGCCCCAGATGCATACCGCATTTTCGTTACAATTGCATTAGTATAAGATTCAACATGAAATTTTACACTGCACCTTAAAGGCTCTACGGGAGAAGCATTTTTTTGAGAAAAGGAAATACTCAACATCGCAGAAAGCAGAATTTTGATAAGTAACATAGTGTTAATTTTAAGATTAAGAGATCATGTAAGTTATCAAAAAAAATAATTTTTTTTTGCTTTTTTTGAAATAAAGCAAAGGTTTTTTAGAAATGTTGTGGCCATCATGTATAGCCTCTGCACTATCCCTGCAGTCGTTCAGTACGGCAATTTATATCGGCACTAAGCTTCCACGAAATCCTTCAATCCCTTTCCAATCAGGTAAGTCCAGCCCTCCATAAAATTTTCTCTTGCAAAAGCATGCTGTGCGGTCGCCGGAAATGTTTCCAGCCCTTTATGTGACAGTTTTAGAATTGTAGTATCGCCTTCAGCAAACAGTTCAAATGTTACATAAGAAATACCTTCAAAGCCATCATAGCGCCAGCTATAGGTTAGCTTTTTTTCTTTTATCACTTCGGTTATTGTACACAGGTGCAGGTAATCTTCGCCTTCTTTTCCTTTTCCAATAAACTGGAATTCAAAACCAACTACCGGTTCAAAGGCAGCCAGGTCAAAATACCATTGCTTCATGGCATCCTTATCCGTGATGGCATGCCATACTTTTTCAACACTTGCCTGGTAAGTTCGTTCAATGATAAGTGGTGCCGGTGCTTTCATTTGTATGAGTGTTAGTTTGCTTCAATTAAAATGCCGGTGGGGTTATAGGGATTGCCGGTACCTGTTTGTACAAAATGCTGCAGGCTCTTAATAAATTGTGCCCAGCCCTGCTCACAGATCTCATAACAGTCAAGCAAAGGCGTAAGACCATAGTGTATCATATTGACATGGGTGGAACTGCCCGATTGGTTTAGCTCCCAGATGATCTTTGTTCCCAGCCATTCGTTTTTATTATTGACCGACGGCGCATCAATAAATGCATCCGTGCATTTCCAGATGATCTTTTTACCTGGTATGATCTCTTCCACTAAAAAGGTTTTATAAGTATTACCAAATCTTACAGTAAAATGATCATTCGTATTGGCAGCCTCTCCTTCAAATGCAGCCGTCCACCATTGACTGATATTGGCAGTGAGTGCTGTAAATACATTTTTTACCGGCATGTTCATGGTAACAGCCACCTGCAATCCTGTTTTCATATTCACAAGGTACTCTTCCAGCCTGCCGGCTGTATCTGTTGTACCTTGTATGGCACCATATTTCCTGTTTACCCTTTCCAGTTCTTCTGCTGATGTAAATACAGACTGTATAGTAAGTTTTGTTTGATGGCCATCCGCCTCTAAGCTTACAGTTACATGAAAATCTACCGGCTCCGTATCCGCATCACCAGTGTGTTTGTACACAAGCTGCACTGGTTTTACCACTTCTAAAAAAACGATCCTGTTAGGGTAGTCCCTGCCGTCAGGCCCATGCATGATAAAGTCCCAGTGCCCGCCTGCTTTCAAATCCATCGGGCCACCTGTAGTGGTAAATCCAACAGGTCCCCACCAGTGTACCATATGTGCTGGCTTTGTCCAAACATCCCACACCAGTTCCCTGGGGGCGTTCAATATTTTTTTTACAGTCAGGGTTTTTCCTTTTACCGTTGTAATAGTGTTTGTCATGGCTATACTTTTATGCGTTGTTTTTTAACTTCCAGGCTTATACCAAAACGGGAAGCAAAGCGGAATCCGCCGCTATATTATTTTCTTTTTTTCCTGGCATAAGATGTTGCTTTTTTGTCTTGCAGTCCATCCAGGTATTTTTCAAGCGCATCCAGTTTTTGCTCCCAGATTTGTTTGTATTGTTCTACCCAATGGGAAACTTCGTTCAGTTTTTCAAGCTTGGCTTCACAAAAGCGTTCCCGTCCCAATTGTTTGATCTCTATCAATCCGCATTCCGTTAAGATCTTGATATGTTTGGAAATGGCGGGCCTGCTTACCGCAAAATTTTCTGCTACCGCATTCAGGTGAAGCGGCCCCTGCGCCAGCATGCCAATAATTTTTCTCCTGGTGGGATCGGCAATGGCCTGGAAAACATCTCTTCTCATTTTGGGTAACCTTTTGGCTACGCAAATATATAGGTAACCGTTTGGTTACACAAAATTTATTTTAGCGGTTCTGCAGCGGGCAAAAAAATACCCCGGGATCCCGGGGGTATTTCAGTCAGAAACATTTATATCAGTGTATTAGTTCTTTGCAGCAAATTCTTCCTCTGCAGCTTTTTGACTTTTACGGATGGCCTGCCATTGTTTGTACTTATCGCCTAATATCACTTTCAGCTTTTCATTTTTTTCATCATTAATAGCATCTTTTTTTGCCTTTTTTGCTTCCTCTGTCAACACTTTATCTTCTCTTAACTCCTTACTTTTTTTATTGGCATCTTCTATTGCTGCTTTTGCCAATGTGATCTGCTCCTCCTTTACCCCTACTTCGGTAAAAGAAGCATTCAGGTGTTCTTCTTTCAATTTTTTTAGTTCTGCTTTTTTCTCTTTACTCAATTCCGGCTTAGCGGCTTCTTTATCCTGCGCTTGTGTGGCGATTGCCCCAGCAAAGAAAAGAGAGCAGGCCAATAATAATTTTTTCATTGTCAAGTTTTTTGTGTTAAATAATAATGTTCAAATATAACAAAGCTTGCTGTGAAAAACATGCCTTTGTACGGTAACGATTGCGCCGGAAAAATGGTAATGAAATGATAAATTTTTTCCCAACCCTGTGTTGGTATAATTTTGGACGTTCAGCACAAAACAGCACTATGGCTATCAAGCACCTATTATCCGTTGTCCTTTTGTTTACAGTTCCTTCCTTGTTTGCGCAGGAGAAAAAGTTTGCGCAGGGCGACAGTGAACGCTTTTTCCGGTTTGGTGCCAAAGGAGGCGTTAATATCAATAAAATTTCAGGTCAATCGTATAAATCCGGTTTTAACTATAATTACCAGCTGGGTGGTTTTCTCCAATTTAATTTCAGCAACCGTTTTGGCCTGCAGCCGGAAGTGAATTTTGTACAGTCATCTTCTGAGTTCAGCAATGATGCCACTGATGTGTACGACGACCTTTTCAGGAGCGGCAGTCAGAAAAATGCCAAGCTGAACTATCTTGAAATTCCGGTTTTACTCAATGTAAATGTGGGAGAAAGCAAACATATCAAGCTGCAGTTTGGCCCGGCATACGGCGTCAGACTCAGTGAAAGTGTAGATAGTCTGGTGAACAATATAAATATTTATAAGGGTGGCGACTGGAGTGTCATTGGTGGTTTATGGATACAACTGCCCGTGGTTCACCTTGGAGCCCGCTATAAATATGGGCTTACCAATATCAATAGTGTCGACAACCGGGAAAAGTGGCGGGCGCAGGCAATACAAATATTTTTAGGTATTACGATCTAGCAGCAAAATAATTATTTAGTAAAAAGGATTGTGATTGTCACAATCCTTTTTTACTTTTAAGCAAACAACCAACTGTATGATCGAAAAAATGCCCCTGGAGAATTTTCTCTTTATTGATATTGAAACAGTATCACAACAAAAAGATTTTACTGCATTACATGCCGACTGGCAAAAGCTGTGGGAAGAAAAAACCAGGTATTCATTGCCGGAAAACACGAGTGCCGGGGATTATTATCCCCAGCGGGCCGGTGTAATGGCCGAGTTTGCAAAAGTGGTGTGCATTAGTATGGCCTATTTTAAAAAGCAGGTTACTGATTACCAGCTTAGGGTAAAATCAGTGTATGGGCATGATGAAAAAAAGTTGCTGGAAGATTTTATCACTACCGTCAATCAACTGGAAGCATCCAATAATAAATGGAGTTTTACCGGGCACAATATCAAAGAATTTGACATTCCCTTTCTCTGCCGCAGGTTTGTGATCAACAGTTTATCTATTCCCACCTACCTCGATTTTCAAAACATGAAACCCTGGGAAACCAATATGGTAGACACTTTCCAGTACTGGCGCTTTGGCGACTATAAACATTACACTTCTTTAAAATTGCTGGCGGCTGCCATGAACGTTCCTTCACCAAAAGATGATATTGACGGCAGCTTGGTGGGCCATGTATACTGGCAAGAAAATGATTTAGAACGCATCGCTGTTTATTGCCAGAAAGATGTGGTAACGGTGGCGAATATCATTTTACGGTTTAAACATCTGCCGCTGCTGAACGAGGAGCAGCTGGTTTTGGTGAAGTAGGCGCCTGGCAAAGCTGCTATCAATTGGTTATTGCCCTTTTCTTTTATAATGCATTTGTATAAGACCTGTTTCAAATGTTTTTGTGCTTACCATTTCAAGTAATTGTTCGGGTCGGTTATCCTTGAATAGTCTTGTGCCGCTGCCAACCAGTACCGGTATAACAGAAATGATCATCTCGTTAACCAGGTCATTTTTCAGCAGTTCATTTATAACTTCTGCTCCGCCATCGCAATAAATGTTTTTACCATTGCTATTTTTCAATTGTTGTACTAATTCAGTTAAGTTGCCTGTGTAGAATGTTATTTTACCAACAGGTGGTTTCTCCGTTTTGGTAATAACATATATGTTTATATCTCCATTATCGTAGTGTAAGGAGCCGGCTTCTTTAATTACCCAATCATAAGTTTTTCTGCCTATAATGATGGTGTCAATTGTTGCGATGAATTCAGCATAGCCATAATCCTCCCCCTCTTTCTCTGCTATTTTCAAAAAGCTAAGATCATCATTTGGTTTGGCAATGTATCCGTCTAAACTTATAGCAATGAAAATATTTAATGACCGCATTGATAGGTAATGATCGTTTTTTGAATTGGTGAATACTAACTGAATATTCCTGTAGCAACTGGATAATCCGGCAGGCGTAAAAGGTTTTACATCAAGGCTTATACAATAAATACTTTTCCCTGATCTTTTTAAACGCACTCAAAGCCGGCTCCCAGCTTGCCCTGATCTCGGCTTCTGTTTTACCGGCTTTTACCTGCTGCATCAATTCCTCATTGCCGGCCAGTTTATTAAAGAAATTATTTTTCAGGAAAAAACTGTCTTTGCCGGGGAATAATTTATAGGCGTTCAGCAGGTACTGTAACTGGATTTTATTATCCACTTTTTCCAGCACAGCGGCGATCGTGCCGCTTTCATTCCAGCCATAGCATTTTTTAAAATAACACTTGCTGCTTTTGGCGCCGGCATTGGGTTTTGGTGTAAAAGCATATAAATTCTTTGGCAATGATGGATGGCCAAATATTTGAAACGGTTTATCTGTGCCTCGTCCCTCGCTTAAAACGGTACCCTCAAAAAAACAGGTGGAGGGATAGAGATAAATACTTTGCATCTCTTTTAAATTGGGTGAAGGGTTTACCGGCAGTACATATTTTGTATGGTGATCGTAATTTTTACACTTGATGATCTGGATATGAAAGGGCGTGTCATTACTTTGTTCGGTTGTAATATTATATGCATTGTTCCGGTTTGCCTTTTCGGATAACCAGTTTTCACCTGTTATCATCAGAGCGTATTCACCTATCGTCATCCCATATACTACCGGTACCGGCTGCATGCCAACAAAGCTTTTGAATTTTTTATCCAGTACAGGTCCATCCACATAAAATCCATTGGGGTTCGGCCTGTCCAGAATCAGCATCATCTTATGATTTTCAAGACAGGCTTCGATACAGTATTCCAAAGAGGAAATAAAAGTGTAAAAACGTACTCCCACATCCTGTATGTCAAAGATGAGTACATCAATATCATCCAGGTCGGCCCTGGTAGGTTTTTTATGATCCCCATAAAGGCTGATCACCGGCAGACCGGTTTTTTTATCCGTACCATTCTTCACCTCTTCACCTGCATCAGCTGTACCGCGGAAGCCATGCTCGGGGCCAAAAATCTTTACTACTTTGATACCGCTCTTAATAAGGGTGTCTACCAGGTGTGTTCCCTTAACCACACTGGTTTGATTGGCAAAAACAGCCACCCTTTTTCCCTCGAGCATGGGCATGTATACGCCTGTTCTTTCAGCACCGGTAATTACCTGGGCATATGCGCCGCTAACTGGTATTAAAAATAAAAAAAGATATAAAAGTCCTGGTTTCATGTGCTAAAGGTGAATAAAAATTTTTGATTCGCTGTGCCATTCATAAACATTAACTTGCGTTTTCTTTACGGCATAAAAATCGTATCGGGCGGTAGAAGGCCCTGCATTCCGTTGGTGGTGCTGCTGCTTTTAACAATATCATTCATCGTTTCGCCACCGGCGGAACAAAACAACAAACTATGGCACAGGTAAAAAATGGTGACACTGTAAAAGTTCACTATACCGGGAAATTAACAAGTGGAGAACAATTTGATTCGTCTGCAGGCAGGGAACCATTGGAGTTTACTGTAGGCGGAGGTCAAATGATTAAAGGCTTTGATGCAGCCATGCCCGGCATGAGCGTGGGGGATAAAAAAACCATCAATATTCCGGCAGCGGATGGCTATGGCGAAAAAGACCCCAGTGCAGTGATTGAATTCCCAAAAGAGAATGTTCCGGCTGAAATGAAACTGGAAATAGGAATGCAACTCACACTGAGCGACCCCAATGGAAACCCGTTCCCGGTGGTAGTAACCGAAATGAGGGAAGACGTGGTGGTATTGGACGCCAACCATTTTTTAGCCGGGGAAGAACTGGTGTTTGATATTGAATTGGTGGAGATCAATGGATAATTGATAATTCATTAATTGATAAAGGGCAGTCTGCGGGTGCAGGCTGCCTGTTTTTTTTTAAAAAACCTGATCTACGATGGGAATTTATGGATAATTTATTAATTGATAGTGGGCATTCTTCAGATGCAGGCTGCCTGTTTTTACAAGCATTAGGAAAGAAATCTACATTACTTTGTCTTCTATTATCAATTATCCACTAAAAAATTATCCATTATTGCTACATGCTATTTTTAATAACACCTAAGACGAAATTTACATTACTTTGCCTCTCATTATCAATTATCCACTAACCAATTATCCATTATTTTACAGCATGATCTACATAAGCCCCGACACCGTTGCCGAACGCCTGATGCGGTATGTACAGGTTGATACTCAAAGCGATCCCAACAGTACAGCACACCCCACTACGGAAAAGCAAAAAGACCTCAGCGTATTACTGAAAAGAGAACTGCAGGGCATGGGAATTACCAATGCTGTAACGGATGAGTATGGGTATGTGTATGCCACGATTCCCTCCAACAGCGATAAAAAAAATATCCCTGCCATTTGTTTTTGCAGTCATGTGGATACGGCGCCCGACTGCAGTGGTACGCACGTAAAACCAATCTATCACCGCTTTTATGATGGAAAGGATATTGTGTTGCCCGACGATACCACGCAGGTATTGCGGATGAGTGAATCACCTTATTTAAAAGAACATATCAACAGCGGGATCATTACTGCCAGCGGACTCACTTTATTGGGTGCCGATGATAAAAGCGGCGTGGCTGCCATCATGGAAGCCGCCTTGTTCTTTATGCAAAACCCGGCGGTAAAACATGGCGACATAAAAATTTTATTTACACCGGATGAGGAAGTAGGGCAGGGTACGGCCAAAGTGGATATGAAACAATTGGGTGCTGCTTTTGGTTACACTTTGGATGGTGGTGAAGCCGGCAGCCTGGAAGATGAAACCTTTAGTGCGGATGCCGCCACCATTACGGTGAATGGTGTGATCACTCACCCGGGCTACGCAAAAGATAAACTGGTGAATGCACTAAAAGTGGCTGCTGCCATATTAGAGGCCTTGCCCAAAAATGAATGGAGTCCCGAAACCACGGAAAAGAAACAGGGTTTTGTACACCCGGTGGCATTCAATGGTATTTCCGAAAAAGCAACACTGCAATTTATTGTGAGGGATTTTGAAGAGGAAGGGCTTGCACGTCATCATGCAAGACTACAAAATATTGCTGCCGAAACAGTGGCCAGGTTCCCCGGCGCATCTTATGAATATACTGCCGTGGAGCAATACAGGAATATGAAAAAAATGCTTGATAAATATCCGCAGGTGGCGGCTTATGCCGAAGAAGCGATACAACGGGCAGGCTTAACCGTAAAAATAGAAAGTATCCGTGGCGGTACCGACGGCAGCCGTTTTAGTTATATGGGAATGCCTTGTCCGAATATTTTTACCGGCATGCAAAACATACATAGTAAATTAGAATGGGTAGGCACAAAAGACATGGCCAAGGCAGCCGAAACCATCGTGCATGTATGCATGATCTGGGAAGAGAAAAGCTAATTACCGTTTCAATTGCAGCAGCAAAATATGATCGAAAGAATTGTCGGCATCATGGGGGCCATGCCCGAAGAGATTGATGCGGTGGTGAAATTATTATCCGGCACCAGGCAATCCACTCATGCCGGACGGGTTTACTACGAAGGTCAGCTTAACCAGGTTAGAACCGTTGTAGTGGTATCTGGCTGGGGCAAGGTGGCTGCAGCGGCTACCGTAAGCACGCTGATACATCAATTCAACATCAATGAACTCATCTTCACCGGTGTCGCTGGCGCCATTAACCCCGGATTAAAGATCGGTGATATTGTTATCGGCAGCCGTTTACTGCAGCACGATATGGATGCCCGTCCATTTATTCCTCAATACGAAATTCCCTTGCTGAGGAAAACCTATTTTGAATGTGCAGCAAAGCAGTTATCCGATGCCGGCATGGCCGTTAATGCCTTTCTGCAGCACAGCAACCTGCACTCCATCATTGGTGATTCAGCACTGCAGCAGTTCAAAATAGACACACCCAGGGTATATACCGGTGATATTGCCAGCGGCGACCAGTTCTTTGCTGATGACACAAAAAAGCAACAGCTGCTCCACCATCTTCCGGCAGTTTTATGCGTGGAAATGGAAGGAGCTGCAGTGGCGCAGGTCTGTTTTGAAAATCAAATACCCTTTACCGCTATACGCACCATTTCAGATGCTGCAGGAGAAGGATCGCACATTGATTTTGCCGCTTTTATTGAAAAGATCGCAGGGAAATATTCCGCTGCTATTATCAAAAATATTTTTGGTTAAAACAAAAAGCCCCGCCAATCATGGCAGGGCTTTGAAATTAAACATGGATTGTTTGAGAACCTTCTTTAGTCAGCTTTACAGTTTGGTTACCTGTTTAATAATTTGTCCTTCGTTGCTGTTGAACTGTATGATATAATTACCTGCTGTTAAGGATGCTAATTCATTTAACTGTACATAGTTGGTGCCTTTGTTCATTTTGATATTTTTTGTGAACACCTGCTTGCCCGTTATGCTGAAGATCCTCATTACTGTTGTTTCATTGTTCTTCCAGTCGATGTTGATGTTTACATAACTGCTGAATGGATTGGGTGATACCGTGAAGTCAGTTGTCTTCTTCAACCTTACAGAAACCACTTTTGAAAAACTGCTTTTGCCATCAATATCAACCTGTCTTAAACGGTAGTAAACAATGGCACCGTTTACAGTGCTTACATCATCATTAAATGTGTAGTACATATCCAGGCTGGTGAATCCGTGACCAGCAATGGTGCCGGTTTTAATAAAGGTTTTGCCATCAAGACTTCTTTCAATTTCATACCTGTCGCAATTGATCTCCTGCAATGTTGCCCAGTCAAGTTTGATCATATTGTTGCGGAGCAGTATACCCGTAAACGATTTTAATGTTACCGGTAATGGGCCGGCCAATGGTTCAAGTATCGCCGTGCCGTCGTCGGAGAATTTTTCGTTGGCATCAGAGAAACCTTCGATCCTTGCCACGTTGATGATGGCGGGAATATTGCCATTGCCATCAGCAGCGTTAACCGTTACTTTGAATTCAATTTCAAATTCTTCACCCGGTGCTAAAATGCCGCCTTGTGTGGCTGTGGCACCAGTTCCTATCCTGAATACAATTACTTTTCCGTTGGTAACTTCTGCGTGATCATCACCTGCGTTATCTGTGAAGTAAGTATTGTCAGCAAAACCTGCACAGCTGATCACTTTCAGGGAACCTGACACATAACTAACACATGCGGGCAGGGTATCTGTAACCACACAATAGTTCGCATTACCCACTCCAATATTTTTACCTTTTAATTTGTAAGTAAGCACCTCATGTTCTTCGGCTACATTGTTGAAGTTGGCGTCTTTTACAAATTTGTCTAATGTTACAGTCGGGTCTTTTGTTTTAATTACAAAAGTGAATAAGCCCGGGAAGTACTGGTCGGCTTCGGTACCAAATTCTAACTGCACCGTTGTATCACCCGGCTGTATGCCGTATCCTGCACCCACATGAAACTGATCAATATCAAGACCCATCTGGTTGGTATAGTTGGGGCTTTTTGCAGTTACATGCACACCTGTATCTGTGATGGTGCCATTCCATGGATTGTCCACTGCATTTAATCCATTGTGAAAATTGGTGCCGTTGATCTTTAAGTAATCCAGTTTCAGGTTGGCATCACCTTCCCAAACCATTGCACCCATTTTAGCATCCCTGTCACTTAATGCACCCGATGGTACATTTAAGCCTGTAAGTGTAACAGAAGAGATCAATGATGAACCACCAGAGTATACCTGCTGAAATCCGTCGTATACCCTTACACTGTTGTAAGCCACATACAGGTTTTCGTATACCACTACAATACACCAGCCGGCATAGTTACCACCGCTGCCTACTGAACCAATAGATGCTGCCACATTACCAACACTGTAAGTGCCGGTGCCATTGGCCTGTATAAAAGAGGTGATATCTGCGTATGCCTGGTATTGACTTACTGCATTGTTACCAGAACCGGTCGTGTTTTTATCCAGCTGCCCGGCTGCAAACTCTGTATAAGCAGCTGTAGTTCCAAAACGGATCTTTACTTTTTGATTGGCTGCAAGGCTGATATCAAAATCACCTTTTTTTACACGTGCACCCCAGTACAAACGTGCCAGTTTAATGGTGTTGGTACCTGCCGGTAATGAAAGATCTGCCGTTGAAGAGTTTCTTGTACCAGCGCCATTGCCACTGTTACCATCCACATCCACATAACGGATATTCGAGTTATCGTTACCGAAAGTACTGTTGCCATTGGCCCTGTTGTTGTTCATCCTGGCAGTATCTGCATTGCCATTAGAATTGACAATATGGGTAAGCGTATTACCAAAAATGGTAGAGCCACCTTTAATATTATCTGAGTAAACTTTTTGATAGCTCCTGAACTGGGCAGTGGCACCAAAGGTGCCTGTGAGCAAGAGGAATAGAAAGGTGGTTGCCTTTCTGTTGAACCTGTTTTTAGTGTAATTAATTTTCATATAAAAAGGGGTTGATTACGGATAAAATATCGCCATCAATTGTTGATGACATAGGTTGAAAATCCAAAGGCAAGCCAAATAATGGCACAGCTTAAACAGGATGGTTTATTACGACGCCAGCAAGTGGGATGATATGCGGCTTCAAGAAGTGTCGAGCGCTTAATCTGTTGAAAAAGAGTGAGTTGCGAAAAGGATTGGCAATTGTTTTTTGATCTGGAAGGCAGGCAACAAACTAAAAAATTTCTTTGAGATGCTGTCCTGGCAACAGCTGTTGAGCGAAGAAAATTCCATTATCCGGAATTAAATTATTTTTTATGGACGGGTTTTTATGGAAAGGCATAAAAAAAGAGGTCTGCCGGAGCAAACCTCTTTTTCATTGAAGTATAAAAAACTTAATACGCCTTTCTCTGTGTCCTTTGTCTCGTTCTGCCTTCATCAGACGGTCTTTTAAATCCACCATCTGCTTCATTCATTCTTACAATGCGGCCATTGTATTTTTTACCATCCAGGCTTTTGATCATTTTTGCGGCAGCACTGCTGTCTACTTCCACCCAGGTATTCATTTCCCTCATATCAATTTTACCCAGTATTTCTTTTTTTAAGTTGCTTTCATCTAATATGAATTGTAAAAAACTGGCTTTGTAAAAACCGTCTTTTATACCCAGGTTAATGAACAAACGGGTATATCCTGAATCACGCTGGTTATAGGTGGTTCTTTCCCTGCGGCTGCCATCACGTGGTGCACCTGCATCGCTGCGCTGTATCATATCCCTTCTCATACCCATTGCATTCAGGTCTTCTGCATTTTCATAGTATTTTAGAAAATGACTGAATTCCAATGCAGCCACTCTTTGCAGCACTTCTTCCTTGCTCACGTCTTCGAATTTCTTCATCAGGTCGGGCATATATGTTTCGTAATCGCCATGAGAAACATCGGCCTGCATCAGTTTATCCATAAAATGAAAGAACTGCTTGCGGCAAACTTCTTTACCTGAGGGGGCATCCATTTTATTAAAGCGGGAGTTCGTCATCCTTTCCAGCTGGCGGATCTTAAATGTTTCCCTGCTATGACAGATAGATATACAGATACCGCTTTTACCTGCACGGGCAGTTCGGCCGCTCCTGTGCGTATATACTTCCATGTCATCCGGTAGTTCGTAGTTGATCACATGCGTGATGCTGTCCACATCAATACCTCTTGCAGCCACATCGGTTGCAATCAGTAATTGTAAATGTTTTGTACGGAAACGTCCCATCACTTTATCACGCTGCTGCTGGGTAAGATCGCCATGCAGCGCTTCAATTTCGTATCCTTCTTTTACCAGTTTTTCAGCAATATCCTGTGCATCGGCCTTGGTACGGGTAAAAATGATACCGTACATGCCGGGGTTAAAATCAATATACCGTTTAAGGGTTTCATAACGGTGATGGGCAGCCACCAGGATATACTGGTGATCGATATTAACGTTGCCACTGTTCTTTTTACCAACGGTGATCTCTTTAGGGTTTTCCATAAAGTTCTTGGCAATCGCCCTTACTTCCGGCGGCATGGTAGCGCTGAACAGCCAGATACTTTCCCTGTTGATGGTATTTTTTAAAACAAAATCAATATCGTCCCTGAATCCCATGTTCAGCATTTCGTCTGCTTCATCCAATACTACATACTTTACTTTTTGCAGGTCAATGGCTTTTCTTTCTATCAGGTCGATTAACCTGCCGGGCGTAGCCACTACAATGTGTACGCCTCTTTTAAGATTACGTATCTGCATGGTGATAGAAGCACCACCATATACAGCTTCTGTAAAAATTCCTTTGCTGTGTTTTGAAAAAGTAGCCAGGTCATTGGTGATCTGCAGGCAAAGTTCCCTGGTAGGGCATACCACCAGCGCCTGTGGATGACGTTCTGCTTTGTTGATCAAATGCAGCAATGGCAAACCAAATGCGGCTGTTTTTCCTGTACCTGTTTGAGCCAGCCCTACAAAATCGGTAGTGCCAGATAGCAATACTGGTATAGCCTGTTCCTGTATGGGGGTAGGTGTGTCAAAGCCAAGATCGGTGATTGCTTGTAATAGTTGTTCGTTCAGGCCAAGGGCCTCAAATGCAGTCATGTAAAAATTTTTGTGTTTACATGAAATGCGGTAGCCTGTTGTGATGATGATAAAAACCCAGAGAAAGAAGACCGGTGGTCTTGTGCAACAGCCTGGAGCACCTCATGCAATCCAGTTAATAAAATTAAAAATCGCCGCAAAAGTAAGGGATTTCAACTGTATCACACTATTTAATTTAATGCGTATAAACGGGACGTATAAACGAACCACAATTTTATTTGACTTCTGCTATATTTAAACACGGGATAAAACTACTTTTGACAAAAATTAAACCTTACACCGGGCAAGCTGTCTCTTGACCGGATTGCTTATTCACCTGCATATGCCTAAAAGATTACTGATAGCGCTGCTGTTGTTGTTGTCTTGTGAAAGAATTTTTTCGCAGGATACAACAATCGTCGCCGCGGAGCCTGCATTTGATTCTGCCGCCGTATTAAGCGACCTGCTGGCCCTGCTTGATTCTGCTGAAGCTGGTCCGGTAAGTTATGGCCTCGTTTCTGTAGGTATGGGTAACCGGCTTTTTAGTGTACGCAACAACAGGTTAAATGCAAGACAGTCCTCCACATCGCAACTGGTGTTTAATCCGCTGCTGGGCTATTTTCATAAAAGTGGTTTTAGTATTTCAGCCGGCAGCAGTTTTTTAAATGATGCAAAAAAGGGGTTTGGACCTATTCAATATTCCATTACGCCGGCGTTTGATCTTACAGGAAATACCAACTGGGGCCTGGGTATTTCTTACTCCCGTTATATTGCCAGGGATAAATATTCGGTGTATGCTTCGCCCATTCAAAATGATCTGTTTGCCTATGCCAGTTATAAAAAAGCATGGATAGAACCCGGTATCGCAGTGGGTTATTCCACCGGGCAATACAAGGAGATCAATACTTTTACGATACAGGCTACTGGTAATACCTATACTGATACCGTTACCTACAACCTTAAGGCATTTTCGTTTACTGCCATGGCGGGCCATGATTTTGAATGGGAAAAAGTATTCAATAAAAAGGATGCATTGGGTCTTACCACTTCAGTAATGCTCAACTTTGGTTCCGATTCTACCCAAACGGTATCGCATACACTTTTTCCCAACCTGCTGCAGTTTTTAAAACGCCGCAACAGGCTGCCCAGGTTATCCGGTAAAAATTCTTTTAGTGCCCAGTCTGTTGCCATCAACCTTGATCTTTCTTACACCGTAGGCCACTTTACTGTATTGCCGCAATTGTACCTCGATTACTATCTTCCCGCCACAGAAGAAAAGCGTTTTACACAAACCTTTACATTAGCGGTTGGCTATTCATTCTAAAAATCCACTTAACAAAAGATTATTACTTTTTAAATGCTGTTGGCACATTGATTGAATTACAGCACACAAATCGAAACACATGAAATCACTTTTTTTATCAGCCATCCTTGCTTCTTTCTTTTTTTCATTCAGCAATGCCCAGGGATTTGGGGTAGGTGTTAAAGTAGGCACCAACATCAATAAGATACAAGGCCAGAGTTTTAAAGATGAGTTTACATACGGCTATAGCGCAGGTGCATATGCAGATATTAAACTCGGTAGTAAATGGAGCATACAGCCCGAGGTTTTGTTTAACCAGGTAAGTGCCGACACATCGGATAAATTCAGCGACCTGGTTGATTTTAATTCCGGTAAGGTGTCTAAAATAAAGCTGAATTACCTCAGCATTCCATTGCTGCTGAACTATAATATTTCAAAAGGAATTTCGCTGCAGGCGGGTCCGCAGTATGGCATATTGATGAGCCAGGACAGGGATTTGCTGCAGGATGGAAAAGAAGCATTTAAAAAAGGTGATTTCAGCATGATCGGCGGTCTCCAGCTAAAGTTTGCGAGTATCCGTTTGTATGGCCGGTATGCAGTTGGTTTGAATAATATCAGTGATGTTACCAATAATGATAAATGGAAAAATCAAAGCGTGCAATTGGGTATCGGGCTTACATTATTATAGCATTACATTTCAAAGATATCAATGGTAAAAGGTGGCCGGTTGTGAAACAACCGGCCGCCTTTTTAACTGGTACACGCCTCATTTATCTGCTCAATAGTTTTTTATAAACAGCCATCATGCTGTTGGCGTATTGCTCTTTTGAAAATTTTTTGGCCTGTATTTTTCCTTTATGGATCATGGATGTGGTTAGTTGTGCATCGTTTGCAATATTCAGCAGGTGCTGTGCAAGCGTGCCGGTATCATGGGGTTCAAAATACAGGGCCGCATCACCGCCTGCTTCGGGAAGGGAGCCTGCATTGCTGCTGATAACAGGCAGGTCACTGTACAATGCTTCAACCAACGGTATCCCAAAGCCTTCAAATACAGAGGGATAAATTAAGGCCAGTGCCTGCTGGTAGATGGCGGGCAAATCAGCAGAATTAACAAACCTGGCTTGCTGGCTTTGCGGCATCTCATTCAGGAGGATCAGCAGGTGTGCAACACCGTTAGCTTCCATTAAATCCCTCACCTCTTCTTTTTCTTTTTTGCCATTGCCAATTACCACCAGCGGTATCTGAAGCTGCTCTTTCAGTGCGATCATCGCTTTACAGATGGTAATGAGGTTTTTTCTTGGGGCAATGGAGCTTACAAAGAGAAAGTACTTGTCAGGCAGGTTATACAGCATTTTTACCTCCTGTTTTTCCCTTTCGCCCACAATGCGTTGAAAGATGGGATTGCAGCTTTGGTACACCACGGTGATCTTTTCTGCCGGCACTTTGTAATATGCCACCAGGTCATTTTTTGTTTGTTCACTGATGGCGATCACTGCATCGGCCACCCGGCAGGCGTATTTGATTTTCCAGCGGTGTACGTAGCGTTCATCAAAATGATAGGTTTCCGGGAACCGTTCAAAAATAATATCATGAACAGTGACCACTGTTTTTGCTCCTGATCTTCCAATGCCATTGGGCAGTTCATTGCTAACACCATGATAGATATCGACACCATAATCCCTGATGGCTTTTACCATACCGAAGCGGCGCCATACCGCCGGCAGCATTTTATAAAAACCGCCGGAAGGAAAAACCGCATCTGCCTGCGGGATATCTTTCGCATTAAAAAGATCCGTTTGTTCCGGTGCAAACAATACGTATTTATCATTGGGATAGTATTGGGCCAGCACGGGCAGCAGGGAACGGATATAGTTACCCAGCCCAGTTTTATTTTGATAAGCTCTTTTGCCGTCGTACCCAATTACCATGGTAGAAAGTTGTTGGCTGCAAGATAGAGAAATGAAGGCATCTGTTGTATTCCCCTGCGCTCTCTGCTTCTCTGCATGCAATACTAAAGTTTTACCTGCAATTACTTTTCTAATGTACCGCCCAAAAATATCCGGACCGCTCCTCCACTTTACCCGCCCAAGCATTTACTTTTGCAAAAAATAAAACACATGAGCGAACTCAAAACATTGATACAGGAAGCCTGGGCCAACAGGGAGTTGCTAAAAAACAATACCTACTCTGAAGCAGTACGAACATTGATAGAAGAAGTGGATAAAGGCAGATTGCGTACCGCATCTCCCACTGCCGAAGGGTGGGAGGTAAACGAATGGGTAAAGCAAGGCGTGCTCATGTATTTTGCCATTCAGCAAATGCAGACCTATACCTTGCCGCCCTTTGAGTTTTATGATAAGATGCTCCTCAAAAGCGGCTATGCGGCGCTGGGAGTGCGGGCGGTGCCACATGCGGTGGCCAGGTATGGTGCTTTTTTAGGCAGGAATGTAGTACTGATGCCCAGTTATGTAAATATTGGGGCTTATGTGGATGAAGGTACCATGGTGGATACCTGGGCAACGGTAGGCAGTTGCGCCCAGATTGGCAAGGGCGTACACCTGAGTGGCGGGGTTGGTATTGGCGGAGTGCTGGAGCCTTTGCAGGCAGCTCCTGTAATTATTGAAGATGGTGCTTTTATCGGCAGCCGCTGTATTGTGGTGGAGGGCGTAAGAGTAGAAAAGGAAGCTGTGCTGGGAGCCAACGTAGTGCTGACCCAGTCAACCAAAATCATTGATGTGAGCGGTGCCGAACCGGTAGAATACAAGGGCAGGGTGCCGGCAAGAAGCGTGGTGATACCGGGTACGTACAATAAGAAATTTCCTGCAGGTGAGTATGGCGTAAGTTGTGCCCTGATCATTGGCCAGCGCAAACCCAGTACCGATCTTAAAACGAGTTTGAACGATGCCTTGAGGGATTTTAACGTGAGTGTTTGATTTGATAATTTGATGATTTATTAATTTGGTGATTTGTCGATTTGGAAATTCACTTACATTTGCAGTCTATTATCAAATTAACTCATTATCAAATCGGTTAATTTAGTTGCCCAGATGGCGAAATTGGTAGACGCACTGTGTTCAGGTCGCAGCGTCCGCAAGGATGTGCTGGTTCGAATCCAGTTCTGGGCACTTGAGAGATTGGCTCCCGAAAGAGAGCCAATTTTTTTTTGCCCAAGTCTTAAAAAAATGTTTTTAACAGTACCTGTTGATGATTTTATTTTTCCTTAAATGCTTTGGGGGTTATTCCAAACCTGGATTTAAATACGGTGGCAAAGTAAGCCTGAGATGAAAAACCGACTTTGTAAGAAACTTCTGCAATTGAAAAGTCCTCATTGAGCAATAAGTATTTTGCTTTCTGCATCCGGACATCCGTAATATAATCATTAACATTATAGCCCAATAAAGCTTTAACTTTCCTGTACAGTTGTACTCTTGATATACCCAGTTCCTTGCAAACGTCGTTTACACTAAAATCTTCATTGGCGATATTATTTTCAACGATCGAAGAAAATTCATTCACAAACTTCCGGTCAATTTTTTTAGAAGCAGAATTTCTATTGCTCTCATTAGGTAGTTCGCTGCTATAGTGCCCTTTCAGCGTTTCCCTGTTTTTTAACAGGCTCCTGATGTTTTCTTCCAGGTACTCCATGTTGACAGGTTTTACAATGTAAGCATCTGCGTTTAGTTTCAGCCCTTCTATTTGTTGTTCCATACTGCCTTTTGCCGTTAATATTATAATGGGTATATGCGAAGTACGGAAGTCATTCTTTAGTGTTTCTGTGATCAACATTCCATCTTTTCCCGGCAACATGATATCTGAAATTATAATATCCGGAACAATTTCATAGGCAAGATTTAAACCTGTGTTGCCATTTTCTGCTTCTATTATTTCATATTTTTTACAGAGCTGATTTTTTATAAATGATCTTATTTCTGAGTTGTCTTCAATTAAAAGCACAGATTGCTCCGGAGTTGTGGTAGTGATTTCTTCCTCAATAAAAGGGCTCAATGGTTCTGCTTCATTAGTATAAATTTTTTCGTCTTCATGATTTAATTCATACAATCTTGCTTCTGCGGCTATTTCACTTTCTTCAAGATGTGCTTTTCCTAAAGGAAGGGTTATTTCAAAAATGGCCCCTTTGCCCTTTTCGCTCTTTATTTTTATATTCCCATGATGCAGTGTTATTAATTCTTTAGATAGTGCAAGCCCAAGCCCTGTTCCTTTATATGCACCTTCATTGCCCTGGTAAAAAAGATCAAAAGCATGTTCAAGTGTTTCTGATGTCATGCCTATGCCGCTGTCTTCTATTTTTATAACTGCGCTTTCGTTTTTTTCATCTCTGCCGACAGATACCGTGATGGAGCCATTGTTATTGGTATACTTAAATGCATTTGACAGGATGTTGAACAGTACTTTATCCAGCATATTTATATCAAACCATACTTTGAGACTGCTGTCTTTTGAATCTACCCGGTACGAAATTTTCTTTTTACTGGCAATCTCTGTAAACGCATTGCTTATTTCTGTTACAAATGATGTGATATCATTTTCACTTGCCTTCATCTTCATTTTTATTTCTTCTATTTTCCTGAAATCCATTAACTGGTTTACCAGCCGCAGCAGCCGTATGGTATTTTTCTTTACCATTTCTAATTGCGCTTTTGCAGAAAAATGAATTTTACCATTGGAAAGCACATCTTCCAGCGGACCAAGTATAAGCGTAAGCGGTGTTCTCAGCTCATGGGAAATATTAGTAAAGAAATTAAATTTGGCATCTGTTGCTTCTTTGGCCTTCTTCCCTAAGTCAATCAGTTGATTCCGCTGGCTTAAAATTTCTTCATTTTGTTTAGCAAGCCTGGCATTGATTTTTTTATTTTCTTTTAGATAATAAAACAGCACCGTGCCCATTATCAATGCTAGTGCCAGCGTAATAGAAATGGAAACAATGATATTGGTTTGGTTTTCAGTAATGGCAATTTGCTGCTCAATTCTTTTTTGTCTTTTATCAATATCCTGTTGCTGTGTAAGCACTTTATCGTATTGCAGTTTCATTATCCTTACGTTAGTAGAGTCAATGATACTGGTTGCCAGCAGATTTTCTTTGTTGTAGGGTTTATGCTCCAGAATTTTGAGTGCAGTTATGATGGATTCCTGGCCTCCAGTTGGATACACTACTGTTGCAGTAAGGGTTTTGTTGGCCACCATACCCATCCCTAATGAATCTGATGGAAGACCGTCCACACCGATAATTTTTATTTTCTTTTCAACCCCTGTTTGTTTACATATCCGGTATACATCCTGGGCAATGTAATCAGTCTGTGCAAAGATGAGGTCAATGTTTTTTTCAGTAAGTAAGAGCGTGGTTAGTTTCTTTAGATAACCGGTATCGTGGTCATTTAAATTTTGTATGTAATGGATGCCTGGGTGTTGAGATATAATATTCAGGAAGCCATTATGTCTGTCTATAAAAGGTGTTGCATCAGGTAACCCTGTAACCTCAATCACATTGCCTTTGCTATTTAGAGCAGATGCCGCACACCTGCCTGCATTTTGGCCCACTTCAAAATTAGATGCTCCAATAAACGCAGTATATTTTTGAGAATTAATTCCCCTGTCTACCAGCACTACTGGTATGCCATCATCAAATGCTTTTTCAATTTCTTGTGATAAGGGCTGAATTTCGTTTGGTGAAACAATCAAAAGGTCAACTGGCATATTTACCAGTTCTTTTATTTGCTCCAATTGTTTTTTACTGTCTGCCTCACCATCCCGGTATATAAATTCCACATTATCATGAAAGGATAATTCCCGTTGCATTTCAGAAAGCATCGTTTTCCGCCAGTCGTCTCCCCCCTGGCACTGAGAAAATCCAATTTTGAATTTCTTTTCGGCTGACTTGTGTGAGCAGGATGCTATCAACAAAAGAACCAATGGTAGTAAAAGCAAGCGACTATTGGCTTTTGCAACAATAAAAAAGAAATTAACTATCAGCCTGGCAAACATAACAGCAAGTTGGCATTAATTTCTTAAATGCTATTTATAAAATCGTATCAATTATTTTAATCCTGTTTCTTTTAGAGGGTACGTGCTTTTTTTTGATGCGTGCTTTGGTATTATTTTGTAAAAGCCAGTTACAGATTTATAAAAATCATGCATGCGCTCAGTCCAGATAAAAATGCAAGCATTTGATAATGAAGGCTTTAATTAAAATCAGAAAGTAATACGATTTTAAAACAGATTGAAACAATACTATAACGAACCGGGCATAAACGGCAGCTACATTTACTTCACAAACAAGCTGCTGTATGAACAAGAACAAACTATTCCAATGGTCTATTGTGGCCGCCCTTGCAGGTTTTATTTTTGGTTTTGATACGGTAGTTATCTCTGGTGCCAATCTTCCCATTAAAAATCTTTGGCACACTTCTCCACTATTTCATGGTTTTTTTATTATGTCAATGGCATTATGGGGCACTTTGTTCGGCTCTGTATTTGGAGGCATACCTACAGAAAAATATGGGCGTAAGAAAGTACTTTTCTGGATTGGGATACTTTTTGCAGTTTCTGCTGTTGGATCTGCCTTTGCCCAGGATCCTTATACATTTTCCCTTTCCCGTTTTGTTGGAGGAATAGGAATCGGTGTATCTTCTGTGGTTGCACCTACTTATATTTCTGAAATTTCCACACCCGCCACCAGGGGCAGGCTTGGCGCCATGTACCAGTTCAATATTGTGTTTGGGATATTGATTGCTTTTCTCTCCAATTATTTTTTACAGGGTGTAGGTGGTGCCAATGACTGGCGCTGGATGTTGGGGGTATTGGCCATCCCGTCAATCATTTATACAATTATGGTAATGGGCGTGCCTGAAAGCCCACGCTGGTTAGTTACAAAAAAGAACGACCTGGCAAAAGCAAAAGAGACCTTGCGATTAATTGGCGTGGAAGATGCCGATGCAGAAATACAGGCTATTATAAAAAGTAATGAGCATGAATTAACAGCGGGAAAAGCGACGGCTTTTTTCAGTAAAAAACATACAGTCATTATTTCCCTTGCTTTTTTAATTGCGTTTTTCAACCAGCTGTCAGGCATCAACTTCATTTTATACTATGCTCCCGAGATTTTGTCTAAAATAGGGTTGGGAGCAAAAGACTCTCTCTTAAACTCCATAGCCATCGGCGGCACCAATTTGCTGTTCACATTTGCAGGGCTTTATTTAATAGACAGGCTGGGCCGGAGAAAGTTATTGCTGATTGGTTCGATTGGGTATATCATCAGCCTTGCCATGGTGGCTTTATGTTTCGCTGTTAACGCAAGCCCTTCACTCTTAATGTTTTTTTTATTGCTCTTTATTGCGTCACATGCGGTAGGGCAAGGGGCTGTTATCTGGGTTTTTATTTCAGAGATTTTTCCTAATAAAATAAGGGCGGCAGGTCAGTCTTTTGGTGCCAGTGTACACTGGGTATTTGCCGCCATCATTACATTAATCACACCTTTTTTCTTAGATGATAAAGACGGAGTTTTTAAAGATAACCCGTGGCCAATATTTGCCTTTTTTGCGGTGATGATGTTGTTGCAATTAATATGGGTGCTGACTAAAATGCCGGAGACAAAAGGAGTGTCGCTGGAAGAGATAGAGGAAAGGCTGATACAACACTAAATAAAAAATTATTAACCAAACAAAACGAAAGCTTATGAGAAAAATCACAATGTTAATTTCTTTACTGCTGATGGCAGTAATCACTAACGCACAACTGAAGCAGGTTACAGGAACTGTTGTGAGTAAATCTACCGGAAAACCTTTGCCCGGTATTACTGTGCAGGCCGGGAAATCAGTAACCACCACGGATGCTGCTGGTGCTTATTCAATACAGGTAAATAAAGGCGACAAAATTTTGTTTTCTTCTGCAGGGATGAAGCCCTTTTCTGTAATAGCAGGCGACCAGGATAGCTTTTCTGTGATATTGGAAGAAGATCAGCAAAGCATTGGCGAAGTGGTAGTAGTTGGTTACACCACTCAACGAAAAAAGGATTTAACCGGTGCAGTAGCGGTTGTTGATTTATCGCCAGTCAAAAACAATAGTTCAGGCAATACTATGCAGGCCTTACAGGGGCGTGTTGCTGGCTTGTATATCGAGAAAGACGGCTCACCTAATGGCTCCAACGGCAGGATACTGATACGTGGTGCCAATACTTTGGGAAACAACGACCCACTGTATATTATTGACGGTGTAGCTACAACAAGGCCGGAAGTATTTCAGAATATGGATCCATCCAATATTGCTTCGGTACAGGTTTTAAAAGATGCTTCTGCGGCGTCTATATATGGAGCAAGGGCATCAAATGGTGTTATTATTGTTACCACAAAAAATGGTGCCAACACAAATGGCAAAGTTAATTTTCAATTCAACAGCAGTATTGCAACCCAGTCAGAAAAATCAATGCGGTTTAAAATGCTGAGTTCGGTTGACAGGGGCAAAGCATTGTGGCAGGCATCTGTAAATGACAGGCAGGACCCTGCGGCAGGTTATGGAGAAATTTACAGTTTTGACTGGAATAATAATTTCGATAACCCGGTTTTAAATTCGGTAACGCTGAAGCCTTTTGTTGGCGGCGATCAAAATGTGCCTGCGGGCAATACAGACTGGCAGGATGTAATGTACAAAACTGGCATAGTTACCAATAATAGTTTAACTGCTTCTGTTGGCAATAAAAGCTCTTCGTTAGAAATAAATATCGGCCACCTGAAAAATACCGGTATGTTAAGACATACAGGATACGAACGTATCAGCGGAAGTATCAGTGCCCTTACCCGTTCATTTAATGACAAAGTGACTTTTGGGCTTAACCTGCGGATTGCCAATTCTGATGAAACACTTACAGCAAGGGATTTAGGCGGTGCCGCCACTACATTTTTGGCAGTTACTTTATCACCCACCATCCCTGTTTATCAAAAAGACGGGACAACTTTTGCCGGCCCATTAGGCGCAGGTTATTCTGACAGAAACAACCCATTGCATATGCAATACCTTTCCCGATGGAACAACGCCAACCGGCTAAGTACATTCGGGAATATTTTTGTAGAAATACAGCCCGTTAAAAATCTATTTTTCAGATCCAATATAGGTGCAGACAATGCCACTTTTTCCAACAAAATCATATCCCCCAATTTTGTAGAAGGCGCTTTGGCACGTACTACCAATAGTTTGTCTTTCGACAAAAACCATTTTCTTGGTATTACATGGTCCAATACAGTACGTTACAATTGGGATTTGAATGAGAAAAACAGCTTTAAATTTTTAGTAGGCACAGAATATCTTAAAAGAAAAATAGATTTTGATTTCACAAGAAAAGAGGGTTTTGCATTACAGACAGAAGAATATTTTACTTTAAATGCAGCAACAGGTAACACCACTGCTACAGGCGGTTATACGGGCCACCAGTTATTTTCTCAGTTTGCAAGGGTAGATTATAATCATTCTGATAAATACCTTGCTGCTGTTACGGTACGCCGTGATGGTTCTTCCCGTTTTGGTGCAAACAACCAGTATGGTATTTTCCCGGCAGTTTCTATTGGATGGAGAATAGATAAAGAAGCTTTCATGCAGAATAGCCAATTGTTCTCCGAATTAAAAATACGGGCTGGCTATGGCCGCGTTGGTAACCAGGAGGCGCTTAACGATGTGACTAAATCCTCACTTTTTGCAACGAGATATGGTACAACGCAGGCGCAACTTACGGGCGGTTTTTTTGAACAATACTATAATGTAGGCACTGCTTATTCTTTATCGGGGGTTAATACCGGTACATTGCCTTCAGGTTTTGTGCAGGCGCAGGCTGGCAACCCGGATCTTAAATGGGAAGCTACCCAGGAAATAAACACCGGCATAGATTTCAGTTTGCTAAAAAATAAAATCTTCGGATCGTTCGATTATTTTTCAAGAAAAACTACAGGGATATTGATCAGCCCGCCGGTTGCTGCTGTGTTGGGAGAAGGCCAGAACAAAATAGTGAATGGTGCGTCAAAAACCAATAAAGGCTGGGAACTAACTGTAGGGTATAGGGGAGAAAAAAGAAAAGATTTTTCCTATAATGTATTACTCAACTTTGCTCATTTCAGGGATAAAATAACGGAGCTGCCGGAAAATGTACGTGCCGCTTATGCAGGTATTCCTGGTAATGATATTCTTGGTCATTCACAGTTTGATATTTTTGGCTATAAAACCGCCGGCCTGTTTCAATCACAGGATGAAGTGGATAAAGCCCCCACGCAAATTGGTGCCGGCCCCGGCAGGATACGCTATGTAGATAATAATAATGATGGAAAAATTGACGCTAATGACCAGGACTGGATTGGCACAACGCTCCCATCATTGGAATATGGGGTGAGATTTGATTTAACATACAAGCAGTTTGACCTGTCATTATTTGGATCGGGTGTGGCAGGTAAAGAAGGTTTTGATGTATATACATTGTTCAACAACCTTATGAAAAGCAGGGAAAACGTAGGCCCCGGTGTATTTAATGGATGGACACCACAGAACACCGGTACCAATGTGCCTGCACTAACCTTGAAAGATAATAACGGTGAAGGCCGTACCTCCGACTATTTCATTGTTAATACTTCTTACTTCAAATTGCGCAACCTCCAGCTTGGATACAACCTGGTACCCAAATCGGTGTTCTCAAGATTGCGTTTTTATTTTATGGCTGACAACCTGTTAAGGATAAAAAGCAGTAAGTATTTAAGTCCTGATCCGGAGCGTATAGATCTTGATCCAGTACCCATTCCAAGAACATTCACTTTTGGTATCAATGCATCATTCTAAAGAAATTTAAACTACATCAAAATGAAAAAAATAATTATAACGGCTTTTATAACATCAGGGCTAATGATTTTTGGCTCCTGCAAAAAGGCACTTGACTTTACGCCTCCTGGGGTATTATCGTCCGAAGATCTCACATCTCCTACGGCTATTGAAGGTTTGGTTACTGCTGCCTATGCAGCAATTGGCAACGGGGATATGATTGGTCCCATTTACAGCAACTGGGCATTTGGAAGCGTACGTTCCGATGATGCCTACAAAGGTGGCGGCGGCACCGGCGATGTGGGTGACGTAGATGCGATGGAACATTATAATTTAGTTACTCCAAACATGGGTTGGTTTGTTACCCGTACCTGGCAAAATCTGTTCAAGTCTATTGGCAGGGCCAATGTGGCTTTGCGTGCCGTAAATGGTTTGGATGAAGCGGCGTTTACTCAAAAAAAAATACGGCAGGCCGAACTGCGTTTTTTAAGAGCGCATAGTTATTTTACTATGAAAAGGCTGTATAAAAATATACCCATTTTTGATGAAACTGTATCAGCAGAAGACATCCTTAAAGTTTCTAATGATCTAAGTAATGAAGATTCGTGGAATAAAATTGCGGATGATTTTCAATTTGCTGTTGATAACCTGCCTGAAACTCAAACGGAAATTGGGAGGTCAAATAAATCAGCCGCCCAGGCTTACCTGGCAAGATTACGATTGTACCAGGCTTATGAGCAGGATGCTACTCATCATGTAACAGGCATCAACACAACAAGATTACAGGAGGTAATTACATTAACACAGGCTGTTATTTCATCAGGCAAATATTCTTTAAGTGCAGATATTGCCGATAATTTTTTGGCTGAAACGGAAAATGGACCTGAGTCTGTTTTTGCTATCCAGTTTACGATTAACGATGGCACCACATCCGGCAGAATGAGTTTTGAAGATGGACTTAACTATCCGCATGGAGCGCCACAATATGGCTGCTGCGGATTTCATGCGCCAAGCCAGAATTTAGTGAATGCACACACTACTGATGCAAATGGATTACCCAATTTTACAACATTCAATAACAGTATTGCTGATCTAAATACAGCAACTGTTGATCCACGCCTTGATCATACAGTGGGAATAGACGGTCATCCATATAAATACGATGCTACCAGGCCTTTCAGCAATAGCTGGGTACGTGACGCTGGTGTGTATGGTAACTTTCACAGTATGCGTTATCAGCAATTAGCAACAAGCGGGTCTTATTTTAAGCTTGGGCCATTTATGGGTACAGCGCATAATTACGATATCATCCGCTATGACGATGTATTGCTGATGCAGGCTGAAGCTTATATAGAACTAGGTCAGCCGGCAAATGCTTTGCCTTTAATAAATCAAATAAGGGCAAGGGCGGCTGCAAGTACGGCAAGACTTAAAAAACTGGATGGAAGTTTTGCTTCCAGTTATAATATACAACCGTATTCATCTGCAGGGTGGACTCAGGCTTATGCACGGCAGGCCTTGCAATGGGAAAGACGCCTGGAGTTTGCAACTGAAGGGGATCGTTTCTTTGATCTGGTAAGATGGGGAATTGCTGAACCTACGCTCAATGGGTATATAGCTGTTGAAAAAACAAGGAGAACATTTCTGGCAACTGCCGTATTCACAGCCGGCCGTGATGAATACCTGCCCATTCCTCAGTCGGAAATAACGTTTACCAATGGGTTGTATAAACAAAACCCTGGCTATTAATAATCAGTAATAAGGTTTTAAACAATACTTCCGATAACTTAAGAAGATTGTTTTGGTAATAACGGAGGAGGTTTTTACCTCCTCCATCTTTTTCTAAAACTTCTTTTCTTAATTCAAAAAAGATATATGAAGACTGAAAAATTAGTTTTTATCGTTTGCATTTTCGCATTACAAATAAATTGTTTCATTCTGCAGGCACAAATAAATAGTGCTGTGCCAGATGAACAATACCGCCCAAAAGTTCATTTTTCTCCTAAAAGGAACTGGATCAACGATCCTAATGGAATGGTATATCATAATGGAATTTACCATTTGTTTTTTCAATACCATCCTTTCAGTTCGGTGTGGGGGCCAATGCATTGGGGCCATGCTACAAGCAGGGATTTAATTCAATGGAAAGAGGAAACCATTGCAATTTATCCCGATAGCATTGGAACAATTTTTTCGGGCAGTGCTGTGGTAGATAAGAATAACACTTCTGGCTTTGGCAAAAATGGCAAAGCCCCGCTTGTAGCTGTTTTTACTCAACATGATATGAAAAGCGAAAAAGCAGGAAGTAATGATTTTCAGACTCAGAGTATTGCATATAGCAACGATAATGGAAAAACATGGATAAAATATACAGGAAATCCCGTTCTGAAAAATCCTGGCATTGTTGATTTCAGAGATCCCAAGGTAATGTGGTACGAACCGCAGAAAAAATGGATCATGACATTGGCTACTAAAGACTGTATTACGTTTTATTCTTCCAGTAATTTAAAAGATTGGCAAAAAGAAAGCGAGTTTGGTGCATCTGTTGGAGCCCACGGTGGTGTATGGGAATGCCCTGATTTATTTGCTATGGATGATAATGGTAAAAAAGTGTGGGTGTTGATTGTGAGTATTAACCCGGGAGGACCCAATAAAGGTTCGGCTACGCAATATTTTATTGGCGATTTTGATGGCAATAAATTTACGCCTTACAATACAAATATAAAGTGGATAGATTACGGTCCGGATAATTATGCAGGAATTACCTGGTCTAATACAGGCAAACGGAAAATATTTTTAGGATGGATGAGTAACTGGATGTATGCCAACCAGGTGCCAACGGAAACCTGGAGGAATGCAATGACTGTTCCAAGAGAGTTAACATTAAAGCACGTTGCCAATGAAATATTCGTAGCCTCGCAACCAGTACCGGAATTATTTAAGAAAGAGTCAAAACCTCTCCGTATTTACAATCAAAAAAGTATCAACACACTTGATTTGGGAACTAAGTTTGGAAAATTACAATTTCCCTGCCGTATCAGCGTGGATGTGGAAGACGTAAAAGATTTTTCTCTGATAATTTCTAATAACAATGGAGAGGAACTGGTAATTGGATTTGATAAAAATAAAAACAGCTATTTTATTGATCGGACTAAAGCAGGCAAAAGTTCCTTTCAAAAAGATTTCGCAGCCAGGCATTTTGCCCCACGTTTGTCAGTTGGTAAAACTATGACTGTGTCAGTAGTGATCGACGTTAGTTCAGTAGAAGTTTTTGCTGATGGTGGACTTACTGTTATGACTGGTATTTTCTTTCCGAATAAGCCTTATAGCAAGCTGCAGTTTCAGTCCACAGAAAAAGTGCTGATAAAAAGAATGGAGTATGCAGCTTTAAAAAATAAGTAACCGTAAATGATATGAAGTATTTATTGGTAATTTTTATATGCCTTTGTTTCTCCACAGCGGGAGCCGTTGCACAAACGCCATCGGCTACGATTCCTGCTTTTACTTTTTACAGATTCGATAAGACTGTATTTGCCAACAAAAATATTACACCTGGCAAATTGCTGTTCTTTGTTTTTTTTGATGCTGCATGCGATCATTGCCGGCATGCCATTGAATATATTAATCTTCATCACCACGAGTTTAAGAATACAGTTATGTATTTAATTACACTTGATAGTAAGAAAGTCCTGGATGCTTTTATGGGCAGTTATGGTAAAAATCTGCTCACTAAAAAAAATGTCATTTTACTGCAGGATACCAATAACGAGTTCATAAGAAAGTTTGGCCCCAAAAAGTATCCTTCCCTCTTTTTGTATTCAGCTGCTCAAAAGCTGCTTCTATACAGTGATGATGAAATAGATTTGAATAAGTTTTCTTCATTTACGGGAACTAAAAATTAAATAAAGGATCTTTGTTCTTTCATGAATTCAGTTCGTTGGTATAAATATTAATTAATATTTACCCGGAACCACTTTTCGTCCTTCCCGTGCCGATCTTTTTGCAGCATCCAGTATCTGCACCACCACAATATTCCGGTTTAACGACATGAGTTGATTGTTATCAGCAGCGCCGTTTTTTATTACCGCAGTTAAATACTCAATTTCATCTTTGTAATGCGGCTCAGCAATGTTTTGAGGTTGGGTTTCTTTCTCATTTTTTAATTGCAGGTAAACAGTATCTGCGCCATTTATTTGAGATGCATGCAGGTAAGCGTTGTTGCCATATACTTCTGCATCCATAATGGTATAAGGCCAGTTCCAGGATGCTTCGATGATTCCTGTGGCACCGGCATATTCTAAAATAATGGTAGCATCATCATCTATGTTGGGATATACCTGCGGCTTCAGCCTTTTGGTAGTGGCATATACTGATAACGGTGCTTTGCCATCCATTAATTCCGTCATGATACTGGCACCATAGCAACCAAAATCAATAAGGGCACCGCCGCCATTTTTTACCGGATCAGTGAGCCAGTTCAAAAAATGTTTACTGCAGCCGATCTCTACTGGTCCCCGGTGACCTCCATGCATTTCCATCTTTGTAATGGTGCCGGCTTCTTTTCTTTTATTCAGCAATGCTGTAAAACTGGTGTACCACAAGGAGGGATAGTTGGTATACACTTTTGTGCTGTGTTTTTCTGACAGTGATCTTATTTTTACTGCATCAGCAGTTGAAAAGCAAAGTGGTTTTTCCACCATCACAGGTATGTGTAATGGCATACATGTTTCAATTACTGCAAGATGCTCAACAGGCGCATTAAACACCATTACAAGGTCGGGCTGTTTTTTTACTAGTGCGGCGGAGAGGCTTTTATAGAAAACAGTATCTGCCAAACCATACGTTGTTTTTTTGAGTTGAGATAATTGCTGGTTGGGTTCCGCAATACCAATTACAATGATGTCACCATTTTTATTTTTCTCCAGTATGCGGTTTACATGATCATGCGTTAAACCTGCTATCACCACCTTTAATTTTTCCTGCGCCACACAGTACAGTTGCATACATGTTGACAGCAACAGTAATACAAATCGAATGGTTTTCATAAATGTTTTTTTGTTTGAACTGTTTTTTGACGGATTTACAAATTGCCTTTTTTCAATTCACTTACGGCATAGTCAGCTGCTCTTGCTGTGATAGCCATATAAGTAAGCGATGGATTCTGGCAGGCAGACGATGTCATGCAGGCGCCATCGGTAACAAATACATTTTTTACGGCATGCAATTGGTTCCATTTGTTCAGCATCGAGTTTTTGGGATCATGCCCCATACGACAGCCTCCCATTTCATGTATATCTTTTCCCGGTGCCTGCTGATTGTCTTCAGATGTAATTTGTTGTAAGCCGGCTTTATCAAACATTTCCTGCATTTGCTGCAATGCATCTTTTGCCATCAGGTTTTCATTTTCGTGCCAATCTACACTGGCGTGTAATAGTGGAATGCCCCAGTCGTCTGTCTTATCTTTATCAAGCCATACCTGGTTATCCTCGTAGGGCAGCATTTCACCCATCGCTGTTCCAAAGAAAACCCATGGGCCGGGTTCTTCCAGTTGCTGTTTTAATGCAGTACCAATTTCATCCATCCCGTTCCCTCTTGTCCACCCCTGGCGGTAGCTTGAACAGGCGAGGGCGTATCCTCTGGTAAAATTGTTTTGATGATCGTTGCCGAAATTCCTGAACCGGGGCATGTACACGCCATTAGGCCTGCGGCCAGCATAGTAACTGTCAGGCATGCCCTCATACACACCACTGGCACGTACCCGGTAATTGTGGGTCATGATAAATTTGCCGAGTGTGCCACTGTCGTTGCCAAGCCCATTTGGAAACCGGCTGGAGGTGGAGTGTAAAAGCAGCAGGTTTGAATTGATGGATCCTGCATTCAGAAAAATAATTTTTGCATAGTACTCAGTTATTTTTTTTGTGCTGGTATCAACAACCCTTACCCCGGTAGCCCGCTGCTTTTTTTCGTCGTAAATAACAGAATGCACAACAGCGCCTGTTTTTAGTGTAAGCAAGCCGGTTTTCCTGGCAGCAGGCAAGGTGGCAGATTGTGTGCTGAAGTATGCTCCAAAAGGGCAGCCGCGGCTGCAAAGATCCCTTGCCTGGCACTGCCCCCGGCCAAGCGAAGTATGGATGTCATTTGGTTTAGTAAGATTGGCTGTTCTGCTGATAATAAGATTGCGACCCGGAAAGTTGCTTTCTATTTTTTCTTTTACCAGTTTTTCAAAGTTATTCATTTCAAAGGGTGGGAGAAACTCACCATCCGGTACCTGTGCCAGGCCGTCTTTGTTTCCTGCTATGCCTGCGAATTTTTCCACATAGCTATACCAGGGTGCCAGCTCCTGGTAGCGGATGGGCCAATCGATACCAACGCCTTCTTTTGCATTGGCTTCAAAATCTGCTTCCCCCCAACGTTGTGTCCATCGGCCCCACATCAAACTCCGCCCGCCCACCTGGTAACCCCGTATCCAGTCAAATGGTTTGTCTTGTATATAAGGATGCAGGTTATCGGGTATAAACATATTGGTAGTGGCGCCATCCACCACACCGGAGCGAACCAGTATCGGGTTGGCCTTAATATATTCGTCTGTCAGTTTACCACGGTGGGGCATATCCCAACGGCTGAGAGCAGCGGTGGTATAACCTTTTATATGCTCAACTGGCTGTCCACGCTCCAGCGCTAAAACGGATAAACCTTTTTCCGTGAGTTCTTTCATGGCCCAGCCGCCACTCATACCGGTACCGATCACGATAGCGTCATAGGTGTGTTGGGCAACTGCTTTATTATTAATGTACAGGGAGTCTTGTGGCATGCAATCGCTGTTAAGTGTAAAACAATTGCTTAAAAGTAGGCATTATATTTTTATGGATTAAAACTGCAGTAAAAACGCCGTTCCCTCGCCTTCCTTACTTTGCACCTGTATCGTTCCCTTATGCAGCATCATGATCTGTTTGCATAAACTCAGGCCAATACCACTGCCTGTTTTCCGGGTGCTGAAAAAGGGAATAAATATTTTTTCCATGATTTCTTCGGGCATGCCTGTGCCATTGTCGGCGATCTTGATCACAATTTTATTTTGAGGTGTGATATAGGCTGACAGCTGTATGGTTGGCTGTGGCCTGTCTTTTACCGCATCGGCCGCATTGATCACCAGGTTGATGAGTACCTGTTCTATCAGGTTCACATCCGCCTGTACCATCAGGTCGGGGTCTTTTAAAATGATATCCAGTTCAATATGTTTCTTTTCAAAGGTAGGCTCCATCAGGTTGTGCAATGTTTCAAACAGATCCCTTACATACACTTTCTCCAGCGACAGCCTGGTGATCTTGTTCAGGTTGCGGTAAGTTTCTGCAAATTTTAATAAACCTTCGCTGCGGCGTTTGATGGTTTCAATACCCACTTCCAGGTCATCTATCGGCCCGCTTTTTTCCAGCTCACTCACGGCAGCCTGTAGCCTGTTTTTTAAGGTATCGGCCAGGGAGGAAATGGGCGCAACAGAATTCATGATCTCATGCGTCATTACATTCAGCAGCTTTGCCCATGCCTTTGATTCTGTTTCTTCCAGCGCTTCATTGATATTTTGAAAAGCAATGAGCTTGTATTTTTTTTCATCTGTTTGAAAAGCCGTGGCACTCAGCAGCACTTTCATAGAAGATTTTTCTCCCTTTAATGTCACCACTTTCTTTTCACCTGGTGCCAGCGAAATAATTTCGTGGTACATCACGTCGTTCCTGCGTTCGAGTGCCTGTATGGTTTTAATATATGGTACCTGCAGCATTTGTTTGAGCGCTTCATTCATCCACATTACAATTCCGGTTTCATGTTCGTACGAAAGAATGCCGGTATCCACCAGCTCTAATATTTTCTGCAGGTAAACATATTGTGTTTCTTTTTCCTTGGTAATGCTTTTAAAAGTAGTGTTGATCTCGTTAAATCCTTTACGCATGGGCAGCAGGGCAGTGGAAGCGTTCTTTTCATCAAAGCGCCTGGAGAAATCACGGTAGTGCACACTCTCAACAAACTGCTGCAGCTCATCATTGCTTTTATTGGTGAATTTAAAAAGATCAAATACCTGGAAGGCGATCAGAACACAGCAAACAACACCAATGGACGGATAGCCATGTGTCAATAGGAATGCCACACCGCTCAGTACAAGCAGTAACAAAGCGATCCTGATGGAAAGCGCAACTTCAAAGCGTTTAAATTTCATGCCTCATCCTCCATCTCCTTCTCCTTCAGAGAAGGAGCGGTGCATTTTATCTTTAATAAACTTTTTATCTTCCAACTCTACTTTTCACCTTTAATCAGAAATTATACAATACTCCGGATTTCATCAAGGCACTATAAATCTTTGTGTTCCTGCCTTAGTTCCCCGCTGGCCAGCGGGGCGGAGGGGGCTATATCTCATACTTACTCAGTCTCCGGTACAGGGCAGTCCTTGTAATGCCCAGTTCTTTTGCCGCCCTCGAAATATTGCCACCATGTTTTTCTATTACTTTTAATATGGTGTTTTTTTCAAGATTGCTTAGCTTCATATCACCTTCTTCTTCGCTTACTGCCCTGGCGGATTCAAGCGGTGAAAAAATAATATCAACGGCTTTCAGTTCCTCACCTTCCGTCATGATCACCGCCCTTTCAATACAATACTGCAGCTCTCTCACATTGCCGGGGTATTGATATTGCAATAATTTGTCTTTGCAGGCAGCATCAAATTCAGGTACGGGCTTGATATATTTTTCAGCGTATATTTTTGCAAAATGATTCGCCAGCATTAAAATATCCTCTTTTCGTTTACGCAGCGGCGGCAGGGTGATCTCAACGGTATTGATCCGGTAGATAAGGTCCTTCCTGAATTTACTTTCGTTGGCCAGTTCATGCAGGGGCAGGTTAGTGGCACATACAAGCCGGATATCGATCGGGATCAGGTCGTTGCTGCCCAGCCGCATGATCTTACGGTTTTGTAAAACGGAAAGCAGTTTGGCCTGCTGCTGCAACGTGATATTGCCGATCTCGTCCAGAAATAAAGTGCCGCCATTGGCAGATTCAAACCTTCCGGCACGGTCTTCACGGGCATCTGTAAACGCACCTTTTTTATGACCAAAGAGTTCGCTTTCAAACAGGGATTCCGTCAATGCACCCACATCCACTTTTACAAATGCATTTTTTGCCCTCACCGATTTTTGATGAATGGCCTGCGCCACCAGTTCTTTACCGGTTCCGTTTTCACCCAAAATCAATACATTGGCATCTGTAGGGCCTATTTTTTCTATTTTATAAAAGATCTCCTGCATCACATCACTGTTGCCCAGCAGTTGTGTGCCTATTACAGAGTCGGGGGAAGCCTTGGCAGCACTGCCACCGCCGGATTTCTTTTTTAAAATTTCGGTAATGGTGCTTACCAGCCGTTCATTGTGCCAGGGCTTTACAATAAAGTCAGTGGCACCTTCTTTTACCGAACGCACAGCCAGGTCTATATCGCCATAAGCCGTGATCATGATCACGGCAATATCTTTATTGATCTCCTTTACTTTTTTTAACCAGAAGATGCCTTCATTACCTGTGTTGATACTGCTGTTGAAGTTCATATCCAGCAGCATCAGGTCGAATTTTTTTTCAGCGAACAACGCACGGATATTCTCAGGATTTTTTTCCGTGGTTACCTCTTTTACTTCTGTTTTCAACAGCATCTTTACTGCTGTGAGTACATCGGTATCATCATCTACCACTAATACACTGGCGTTTTTTAAATTCATGGTTATATTTTTTGAAAGCTGTGGAGCCTTCCCTTTCTTATTAATTCTACCACAATGTTACCATATTTCAATTTTATTTTTACAAACTTCATTTAATAAGGTATCTGCCAGTAGATTTGCGCTCATTTTAAAATATCTACAGTACCCTGGTGTCTTCAATTTTTTGAATGTATCCGGCCATCAATTGCATCATTCCAGGTGAACTGTAATACAAATCAATATTGAACCGAATGAAAGTTGTGTTTATTCTTGGGGCAGCCTGTTTATATACGGGAACGGGCTTTTCGCAAAGTGATAGCAGCAGAACCAGGGCGACCCTGGTGTTGAATGAAGTGATTGTTACAGGAAGTAAAATTGCCGTAGCAAAGAACTATGTACCACTCAATATAACGGTGGTAAACCGCCAGCAGATAGAGAATAGCAGTGAGTCTGCCTTGTTGCCGGTTTTGTCGGAGCATGTACCCGGGTTGTTCGTAACCGAAAGAGGTGTTACCGGCTTTGGCGTAAGTACGGGTGCTGCCGGTAGTATCACTATGAGAGGATTGAGCGGCAGTCCTAACAGCAGGGTATTGGTATTGATCAACGGGGTACCACAATTCATGGGCATTTTCGGGCACCCCTTGCCGGATGCATATGTGGCTTCTGATGTGGAGAAGGTGGAAGTATTGCATGGCGCAGGATCTGTATTATATGGTTCCAATGCAATGGGAGGGGTGGTGAATATTATTACCCGTAGCCAGCAACAAGACGGGTATGCGGTAAATGCAAGATTGTTGTATGGCAGTTTTAATACACAGAAGTATATGGCGAATATCGGTTGGCGGAAAAAGAAGGTCAGCATGATGGCTTCATTTAACCATGACCGTACCGATGGTCACAGGTCTTCTTCTGACTTTAAAATTACCAATGGGTATTTTAAAGTTGGATATAATTTCTCCAGTCATTTTACAATAAGTGCCGAAACCAATATTGCCAAATACATAGCTACCGACCCCGGTGTAGAAGGCGGCCCTGTTGGTAATGCCATCGATATTTTCCGTGGGTCCTCTTATATAAACCTGGTCAATACTTATGGGAAAACATCGGGTAGTCTGCAGTTGTTTTACAATTATGGTGATCATTCAATCACCGATGGTTTTCGTTCTGTTGATGGCAATTACGGACTGGCACTGTCTCAATCTTTCAGGCATATCAAACATAATATCACCACTGTAGGCTTTGATTACAAGAAATATGGTGGTAAGGCCCGGAATGTTTTTGCAATGAATGGGCAGGGGATCGTGTTTGGTGATCACCAGGTTACATCCTATGCGACGTATGTGTTAACGCAGCAGGCCATTGCAGAAAAATTGATCGTGAGCGCTGGCCTCCGCCTGGAGCATCACAGTGTGTTTGGTGATGTACTTGTTCCATCTGGTGGTGTGTCTTTCCTGGCTGGGAAAAACACTACGTTGAAGGCTGCCGTGTCAAAAGGTTTTCGCAGCCCCACCATTTTAGATCTCTATTTGTTTCCACCCGCCAATCCATTGCTGGATCCGGAAAAAATGATGGATTATGAAGTAACGGTGAATCATCAATCAGCTAATAGGAAAATAAAACTGGAACTCACTGTATTTAATGTACAAGGTAATAATCTTATTCAAACTGTTTTTCAAAACGGAGGACCTAAGAATGTAAACACCGGCAGCTTTAATAATACCGGGGTGGAATTATCAGCAAAGTATTTCGTTAATCAGCAATTTGCTGCCATGCTGGCTTACGGTTATACCAATGTTAAGTACCCTGTACTGGCGGCGCCTGAACATTTATTGAATGCAGGCATAAGTTATACCCAACACAAGTTATCACTACATGTGAATATGCAGGCGGTTAACGGCTTGTACACGAGCACAGGTGCATTTCCATTGGAGAGTAATTATATTTTACTGCATGCAAAGGCAGGTTATATGATCAGCAGCTTACTGGATGTTATTGTAAAAGGGGAGAACCTGTCTGATCAGCAATACCAGGTGAATTATGGCTATCCTATGCCCGGTATAACTGTTATGTGTGGGGTTAATTTCCATCTTTCAAAGCACCTGCCTTTCTCTAAAAATAAAAAAGCTGCCCTTTAAAAGGCAGCCCTTACCAACAAGAGAGAATCTATTTCAATAAAGACTGAAATACGGAGTTGTTTATTTTTACCGGGTACTTTGCCACCAGCTCTTTCATCCAGCTTTCTTCCAGTTGTTCCTGGAATTTATTGATCACCATGCTGCGGGCCTCTTCAAATGTGCGTGGCATTTTTGCAGGATATACTTTTATTACTTTGATAAAACTTGCACCATTATCCATGTTGTGTTTTACTATTTCCATAAACGCACCTTCCATCAATGCTGCACCCTGTTTGATGGGCAACTGCGTCAATTCATACCTGGCAGAATCACCCTGTATCATGCCTTCACTCTGGTCGGCTACCTGTTTCCAGTCCAGTCCTTTTTTCATGTTCTCCAATGCATAGTCTGCGTAAGCATAACTTTTGGCATTGATGAGTATCACTTCAGCGCTTTCGCCCCAGGCAAATTTTTCTTTATTGGCTTCGAAAAACTGTTGTAATGCTGCCTGGTCATTGGCCGACCTGTTCCATACTTTTTTGCCCATCACTTCAAACAGCAGGTTGCCTTCCTTAAATTCCTGCAACTGGTATTTGAAATCGGTGCTATATTCTTCCAGGTGACTGCGGTAATACTGCAACACCGTTTTATGGGTGAATTTTTCCAGTAGTTCACTATTGCTTTCACCCTTATACGTGTTTTTATTCAGCTTGTATTCTTTTGCAAAGGTCAGCCAGTCCATACCTTTAATGGTAGTATTGCCCACTGTAAAAATGATCTCTTTTTCAACCGGCCATACTTGTTTGCTGGTTGAATAAGCGGCACTGTCGGCATACAGGTACAGCATTTCATCCATTACTGCTGTATTTTTTTTATACCCCGTACGCACAAATATTTCTTTCATGTCCGGTACATAATCAGCTTCCAGCCGGTTGCGGAAATTCATGATGTCGTACTTTAACTGCATGGCCGTATCCAGCTTCAGGTCTTTGGCTGCTGCCACTTTTTGTTTGAATGCCGCATACAGTTGCAGGTACTCTTTTAATGCCTGCTCTTTATTTCCATCCGTTGCCTGGTTCTTGCTATAGGCGGCTAAAAATTCATCCTTGCTTACTTCGAAGCTGCCATAGGTAAACAGCGACTGGCTAAGAACGGTTGCGGTAGCAAAGCAGCCGGTGCAAATCAATAAAAGTTGTTTTTTCATTGTCCTGTTGTCATTTGAGGTTTATCAACGGGTATTTATCAATACGCCTTTTCAACTTTAAATACATTCTTTTTGCCTGTTTCTGTATCTGTTACTTCCACTATATACATACCTCTTACCAGGCTGTTGAGGTTACGCAGGGTCACCGTTGGGTTTTCCCTGGTGATCTTTTGGGCGTTGTTTGAGATCGTCCTTCCGCTCATATCTATCATGCGTATCCCAAATGAACCGCTTTGCTCTACAGATACCGTGATACTGATCTCAGATATGAACGGATTAGGAACCACTTTTACCAGGGCGCCATTCTCCGGCAGTTTTACGGTGGCTACATTGCTGTAGGCATATTTACCTGCTTTGTCAAGCATTTTTATCCTGTAGTAAACCACTGGTTTGTTAACGTTGCTTACATCATCTGCACTTTGGTATTGTTTTTCTGCATTGCTGTTGCCGGCTGCGGCCAGGTTGGTGCCCACTTTTACATAGTTTCTGCCATCGATGCTGCGTTCAATTTCAAAATGATCTGAGTTGATCTCGCTGATGGTTTTCCAGTTGAGCATCACATTCTTACCTGCTTTTATCGCGGTAAGTTCCAGCCCTTTCACTGGCAGCAGTGTAAGCCAGTTGATAGAATAGATGGCCGTTACCGGATCTTTTTTACCAGCTGAATCAACAAATGAATAGAAGAACTCCGTCATATTGGAACCAAGGGTGGCTGTTGTAAACTGTACCTGCAACAGGTTGGGATTAAAGTTGAGGATCAACTGTCCGGCTGTTACCAGCACACCATTATAGAAAAGATCTGCATTATTGGGTATTACATCAATCACTACATTTCTTGTATCCAGTGTGCAGCCGGATGTACAGTCCTCTTCATCTTTTCCACTTAATACCGGAGGATTGCTGCCGCCATTCAATGTAATGATCTGCCCCAATGTTGGTTGTGCAATATTTACATAGAAGGGAACCGAAGTGGGTAATAGTTCTATTCCAAAATCAAGATTATTCACATTGCTGAAGCCATATGGCCTGTTATCGATCACTCCCATCGTGCCATAATCGATCACGCCGTTTCTTGTTTCGCCGGTATTGGTCCAGCCATTTGGCAGGGATGCAACAGGGGCAGGAGCGCCCACAGCAGGGTTGGTGGTGGCCAATACAATGGAATAGTTTACACCAGGTGCAACATCTGCAAAATTGTAGTTGCCATCGCTGCCAACTTTTACAGTGGATACCACATAGCCCATCGCATCAACCAGGCTCACAAACAAAGCACCGCCTGCATCTGTTACGATCTCATGTGCTTGTTTTATTACATCGCCATTGCCATCATCCCACACTTTACCACTGATATTGATTCCCGGGGCAATAAGGAAGTGTATGATTCCGCTGGCGCATAATGGCTGAGGTGTAATTGTTGTTATATCACAAATAGTATATGTTATATGATCCGGCCCTACATAATTTGCCGGTGGTGTGTACCGGTAAGTGCCATTTGAATAGAATTGTACCGTACCACCTTGTGTTGTTGTTATAGCTGCACCAATGGCATTGCCCATACTGGCTGAAGTAAGTATTACACCGTTATAAGAAAGTGTATCATTGTTATTATCACGGTCATTGTTAATGAATGAGCCGGTTACAGGCCTGTTGACAGATGTATAAGCAAAATCATCACCTGCAAATGGCGGGTCATTTTGAGTGCCATTAATATCTGCCAGTACATCAATATGAAGAGCTGCTCTTGAAACTGCACCGCTGGTATTGGTTATTACATAAGCTGCATCCACGCTGCCGGCAAAGTCTGCAACAGGTGTAAAGGTGTAGTTGCCGTTGGCAGCGATACTCAATGTGCCGGCATTGGCTACTGGTTTACCATAGATATCAACTCCTGCAACCGTTACAGTGCCTGGCATAGTGGATACATCAACGATGCCATCACCATTGCTGTCGTAACTAAAGAGCGTGGCAGTGAAAGAGTAGTATTTCGGATCCCTGTCATTTACAAAAAGATCACCGGATATAGAGTTGCCATAGCTGATGTCTTCATCATTATTGGCAATTACGGAGTTGGCTGCTGCGGGCAGGGGATCAACTGTAATAGCAAGATATGCAGTATCGCAGGCAGCAGGACTGCCGTTGTCGCATATCCTGTAAGGAATATTTACCGTGCCGGTGAAAGCAGGAGCAGGGTCAAAAGTAAAATCTCCTGTACCCGTAAACGTGAGGGTACCGGCATTGGCAACGGCTGTACCTGTTTTATCTGTACCGCTTACGGTAACACCACTGGCGATCGCTGTTTTGGTTGTCGGGTTCAGGAAAGTACCAAAGCCCTGTGTATTGCCTTCCTGGTCAAAATCATTTATCCGTACCACACCATTTACATTCACATCTCTCCAGGTACTGTGCTCATCATTGATGGCATACGTCAGTATCCTTTTTACACCAAAATCCATTGTGTTGGTACAGGTGCCGGCATTGTTAAAAGTAAATGACCTGTTGGCTGCAGTGGTAAGTACTGCATTCGCAGGCATGCCTGCAGTTTTATACCCTACCAGGTAGCACTGATCATATTGCAAAAATTTGATCGAAATATTATCAATAAAAACATGGTCGCCCTCATCTGTATTGCTGCTCGTCATGATCCTCACAAAGGTCTTGTTGTTTCCGCTGTATGAACCGGCAGGAATGCTGATATTGGACACATTGATATAATTGGGATTATACGTGTTATTGCCTGGAATAGTATATACCGTATTGTAGGAAGACCCATCCGACGACAATTGTACAAATATACTTTCACCCGTTGATAAAGAGGTTGTGGCTTTCCTATACGAAAGACTCAGGAACGCCTGCGTGGCATTCTGCATGTTGAATTCACGGATGGCAGACTTGCTGGCGTCATCTACCCTCAATGCATAGCCGAAAATACTGTCCTGTACAATTTCCACATCGGCACTGGAAGATCCCTGGCAGAAACCGCCGGAACCATCACCATTATCATACCAGTCGCTTCCCCAGGCGGCATTGCCGTCAGAACCGTCATCGCAACTGTTGCCGCCGGCCGGAAGATCAAAATTATCAGCAACAATTTTTTCCGGTGCCTTGATGAACTGATAATAGCCATTGATATCCACATCCACAGAGTCAACCAGTTCATTGGTGTTCACGGTATTATTACAATTGCCGTCCACGTACAAATACACTTTTCCGGGATAGAAGCCGGTACCGCCATCATTTTTAACGCCATCTCCATTTTTATCAAGAAACACCTGGCCGGATAAAATATTCTGGCCGGTAGGCGAAGGGCAGGAACCGATAGTAATATATACAAATGCAGTGGCACACACTACAGGTGTGGGTGTGGAGCAAATGGTATACTGGAAGGTGTCATTTCCAACAAAGCCTGGTGCAGGCGTATAAATTACAGTGCCAGCCTTGCCGATGGTTATACGCCCGTGCTTTGGGGGTTCCATCTCATCAAAACTGAGTGTTAGCGGGTTGATAACCGCTAAAAAACCGGCATCATTTCGTATAACCGGTATCGTTACCGGTGTGTTTACCATGGTTACACCATAGTCATCATTGGCAATAATGAGTTTGTCTTTACAGAATGGCTGTATGGTGCTGCCCACATCCCAGCTGGGGTTGGCAGTAGATGCCGTGGCAGGGTCTTCACCGTATACCGCAGCTATTTTGACACCGTTGCAGGTATAAACCGCAGTACCACTCTGGTCATTATCCGAGGCATCTTTTATTTTGATATAACTAAGATAGTTTACGGGCAGTGCCACGTCGTATTTCATACCACAAGGGCTGGTATTTACACCGTTCAGCACATCCCCATCATATTTCACATACACGGTGGTGTTAGCGCTGGGTGTTACCCAGATGGGGTTGTCATTCCGGCTGCCATTGGTGGAGCCAGGGGCCCAAGCCACACTGGCAAAGTCTGTAAGCCTTGCTTCAGAGATCAGATTAAAAGCCCAGTCTCTTGTATCACCTGCATTGCCTCCGCCACCTGGTGTGTAGGAGTCCACAATTTCAAGTGCTACAAACGATTCTTTGGTGGGGTTTTCAAATTTATAAGCAGCAGAAGTTGAAAGCGGCATGGCAAATCTATGCGAAGCATTGGCACCCAGCGTAATTACACCACTGGATGGCGTGCCAGATGACCAGTTGATATTGATTGGTCTGCTGAGACTGTTGTATAACATTACCACTGCGGTATCATGGGGAGAGGAAGAAGGTCCTGTTGTTGGTACCGGCGTATAATAAGTATGGGAGTACCAGGTAGAAGGATAAATAGGAACCTCTCTTGAAGAGTAATTGTCAATGCCGGCAAAATGCGCATCCACACCAATTGGTTTGTCACTGGCCACCACTGCACCCGCTTTTAGTTTGGTGCCGGCCGGTGCCATATTTTCATCCACCAGTAATACTTCTCCTTCGTTCAATACAACACTGCTGTTGAAAGTGCCATCGTTGTCTCTGTCAATTTGCACGGTGGTGTTGTTTTCGGCTGCCCTTATAAACAATGCGGAGTACCTGAAATCCCGGCTCGGCAGATCCTGCCCTACTGGTATAACGAATGACTTGCCATACTCATATGGATAAGAAGTGACGTTGGTCTTCATACATTGCACGGCTATCTCGGAAGGTTCACCGCATACCTGTGTTACGGATATCTGACCTGTAGAATACAATTTATCTTTCCCATCGAAAAATAAATTGGCAATTACCCTTGGAGTAGCCATCGTATTATCCAGTACGATGCTGCCACCCGCAGGAATGATATCTGCTGGATAGCCGGGTGCAATGCCATTATAAATATTGCCATCACCCCATATTTGTGTAGTGGTTTGCGCAGGTGACAGAATGTTGGCTTCATACCCGTCTTCCCACTGATCCCAGGTAAGTTTAATACCCGGGTAAGAAACTTTTATACTAATGATTGTGCGGATATTAGATGAAGGTAGTGAGCCGCTGGCAGATCTCCTCAATGCCACTATTGCCTGGTCTTCGGCATAGGGCATGTAATAGGTTTTAGGTTCACCAGCATCAGCACAGGTATTGAATGCCACCGGCAATACGGTGATGATCACCTGCGCCGTGGCACATTGCGGTATCAGTAAAGTATTATCACAAATTTCATAAACCAGCGTATCATTTCCCTGGAAGGTTCCATTAGGCAGGTAGGTTATTTTGTTATTGTCGATGATCACACTGCCATTTTTTGGGTCAACCGTTACCGACAGTGATGATGGATCCATATTGTTGTTGGGATCGGTATCGTTTGCCAGCACATCGATCTCAATTGGCTCGCCACCATTTCCTGTAGCATAGTCTATATTGGCCGTAGGCGGACAGCTGGAGCAGCCAGCTACTGAAATGGTCTCCGTATCGGTATTCGTATTTTCAAGTCCTTCTTTGGCGATCGACCGGATTGAAAAAGATGCAGGTCCCACCGGAACCACCCAGCTTCCTTCAAATACTTTGGTACAACCTGAAGCAGCTACCTGTGGAGAAGTAATGGTACTGCCGGGAGGAGTAACAGTTACGTCCACTGAACTGATATCACTGAATCCGGTTGAATTGGTAACCGTAGTACGTACATACCTGGTGGTACCACCCAATACATTGGTTAGCGACATGCCCAATGGATAGGGAAGTGTATATACACCAACAGAAGTGATATTAACCGTAGAAGTTGTTTGTAACTGTATTTTGGATGGCTTTAACTGGCTGTCATAATCAATCCTGAACGATACGCCCGGTTGAGAAGTGGTTATATCCAGCGCCATTGTTTGTGCTGTTGGGATGGTGACATCTGCTGCCAGGGTACCCGTAAACGTGATTAACCCGGTTGCACTGTTATAAGTTGGATTGGATAATGTAACGATATTGGTGCTGCCATACCTGATAGCAGCTGTAATAGCCGGGTTTACCGGCATGCTTCCATAAACAATACTGGCGTAAACAGAAACCGTAACCGTGCCTGCTTTAACAGTAAAGGCACTGCAAAAAGCCGATGACAAAGTGAAGGTGGTAGTGGTGCCCCTTACCCCGAATTTTATCAGGGCTGCACCCGAGTCTGTGTTTGAAGGGGTATTGCTCATAGAAGTCCATGCAGTACCACTGTATCTCCAGAAGTTATTATTGGAATTGCCTCTCAAGGCGTATTCATAAGGATCATCACATAATAAGGAACCTCCTCTCAGTACGGCACTTGGGGTATTGGTGAGCGTTGTCCATGTATTGCTGCTTATATTATACCGGTAAAAACTGTTGCTGTTACTCCCTCGCAGCGCAAAAATATTTGCCCCGTCAAAACTTAAAGAACCACCGCCATCAATATTGGCGGGTGCATTGGCAAGAGCGGTCCAGTTGTTGGCCGCCACATTATATCTCCAGAAAGTAGCTGATGCACCCCCCCTGAAAGCGTATACATTGGTGCCATCGGTGGTGAGGGAGCCACCCCAGTCCACATTGGCGGGTGCATTGGTCATGGCCGACCAGGTGTTGGCTGAAATGCTGTATCTCCAGAAAGCATTATTTGAACCGCCTCTAAAAGCATATAAGTATCCATTCAAATACACCAATGATCCGCCGGCACCCACACTTGCGGGCGTAGTTGACAAAACCGACCATACATTGGTACTGGTATTGTATCTCCAGAAATCGGATGTGGCGCCCCGGAGTGCAAACAGGTTGGTGCCATCGCTTACCAATGCGCCACCTCTAGAAACAACCGCCGGTGTAGACGACATCGAAGACCAGGAATTGGCCGCCACATCATACCGCCAGAAATCTGTACGGGATGCACCCCGTAAGGCATAGATATACCTTGATGTGGGCGTTAACGCCGCCGATTGAGCCAGCGTGGCATCAGCTGTTGCCACGGGGTCTACCCGGTCGAGTGCCTGCGATGGATCACTCAGGTAAAATGCTTTTGTTACCACCTGGGCTTTTACCATTGTGCCGGCATACAAAATTCCACAAACGGCTAAAAGCAATACCCTTGATATTGCTTTATTGGCCATCACTAATTGAATAAAGTTTGGCTTCATGTCTTTATCGGTTTTCCCATCCCGTTAGTTAACCTGTATTCTCATTGCTGGCAGGTAAAGAAATGGATGTATGATTCTTTGTTGTTGTGTAAAATTTGCGCCGGGAAGTGGTGCCTGGATAAGAGGGCGCCAATGAAGAAAAACAAACTGAAGCAGCGTTGGCAAAGCCGGCATCAGCAGACTGTACAGGCAATTGCCCGCTGTACAAAATCTGTATTTGTGTTTTACGCATTGGATTGGATATTACTTCCCGGAATGATTCCATTTACCGGAACAGGGTTAAAACGGAGATTTTCATCATATTATTGTGAATGATGGGCTGTTACAAAACAAAGAACCCGGCCAGGCCGGGGTTTTACTGTCAGCATGTTGCAGTAAAATCGGAATTCAGTACAGGGTAGGTAGCTAGCCATGGCATGACCCTGGCGCTCAACTACAGTTATGGCGAGGGAATGGCTTCCGTCAACATTGTATTACCGGCTTTGTCAAAATAGGTACAGGTCATTTTCTGCATACCTATTTCCCATTTTTCAATGCCTGCTACAGCAGCATGCTGTTTTACATTAGCCCAAGAATATTTTTTAACCTGGCCTCTAACAGCTGAGCGAAAAATACAGCTCCCTGTTTGGTAAGATGGGCGGTGTCCTGGCTTAAAAATTTACCCGCTGGTGTAAAAACCAGCACTTTGCCTTTTTCATCGGCAATCAGCGATAACAGGTCAATATACTTATCTCCCCATTCTTTTTTATAAGCCTGGTTTTTTTCAAAGTAGCCTTTTTTCATCCAGGTGCGGTAAGTACTATAATCATTAATTTTTTTGTTGTAATGAATGCCATTGCTGTTGCCGAAATCCTTGGTTCCCACGATGACCACTTTACTCATATCGAGTTTGTATTTCGCTATTCTTTCCGGCGTAGGATAGGTGCTGCCAAAAAAGATATAGTTGGCTTCGTTTATTCTTGTCTCTAATTCGGGTTGCGATTTGATCTCAGCCAGGTCAGCATATCGTACTTCTATTTCATTTGTAAAGGATGATTCTAACAGGATATTGGCCACATCCCGTGCAAAACTATTCCCCAGTACCAGCACTTTAATTTTGCCGGATGCTGCTGAAAATGGTTTGTCCAGCGCCCTTACATCTTCGTTGTACTGAATATTGATATTGCTTTTGCTGTCAAACAGGTTTATTTGACTGGGACGGTTAGCTACTGTTAAACCAAGCTGGGGTACATCCTTCACAATTCCTCCAACGGAGTACACATAAAAGGCAGCACCATTAATGACCAGGAAAGCCAGGCCGATGATAACCAGCAATGGCTTTGTTTTTATCAGTTTCCTGTTGCGGAAAGGGTTTTCGATGGTATAATAAGAAATAAATGAGAACAGGATCACCACCAAAGACAACATCACTGCATTAGCCGGGCCGATCTCTTCCACCAGGAAATACCGGGAAAAGGCAAACACCAGCTGGTGCCACATATACAGGCTGAAACTGATCTTGCCAATAGCAGACATTACCGGGTTGCACATGATGCTATGATACAGTTTACTGCTTTGGTAGTGCAACCCTCCCGTCACTAACATAGCAGCCGAAAGGAAAGTTGTAATTAAGATCTTTACCGTATTGCTGTGAATATAATTAGTGTACATCAGCAGTATGGTCAATACTAAACAGGCCAATAAAATAGTCTTGCTTTTTAAAAGATCAGAAATGGATCTGTTGGTAAAATAAATGGCACAAATACCACCAACGGCCAATTCGAAAAATCTAAAATGAAGAAAATAGAACTTGGCAGGTACATTGCCGGACAACAGGAAAAGTACCAATGAGATCATGCTCAACAGAACCAGTATGGTGAGTATATATTTTTTCCGGTTGCCTTTGAATATGAAAAACAGGAAAGGATAGAGCAAATAAAATTGTTCTTCTATTCCCAGGCTCCAGGTATGCATTAAGGGTTTGTAGTCATTTTTTACAGCCCAATAGTCAGCAGAAGTAATATACATCAGTATATTATTGGCTGAAAAATTGGTGGCAATGATCGACTGGCATAAATTTTCAAGGTCATCCGGCAGCATAAACACCAGCCCTAAAACCAGCGCTGCTAAGCAGGTGAACAGAACCAGCGGGAAAATTCTTCTTAGCCTTCTCTCATAAAACTTTACTACCGAGAATGTATTCTCCAGCACTTCATTATACACGATCCCGGTGATGAGGTATCCGCTGATAACAAAGAATATATCCACTCCTAAATAACCATTGGGTAAAAAACCTAAATGAAAAAGTATCACCGAGATCACTGCAATTGCTCTAAGCCCGTCAATATCTGTTCTGTAAACCTTATTCAAACTTGCCATTAAAATTCCATTTTGTAGCGTTGCTGTTAACCAATATTTGTTAAAAGCAGTGCGGCCAAATATACATAGAATGTAAATAGGTAAACTGCTGTGCCGTCAATTGCGTTGCCTTTGGCAGCCAGCAACAAGGCGGCCTGGTTATTAAACCTCAGGTTGATGTTAAATTAACCGTTTGTATGGTTTGCCATTTGCCACCATCGGTTTGCTCAATAAGAGAAACCTGCTTGAAAGTTAAACATGCAGGCAGCCTGGCAGATTGTATTTCTTTAAAGATATCGTCGGTACAAGTTGAATTCCTGGGATGCATCAAAGTAATGTGTGGATGATGGAGGCGGATGTGCTCCATGTCTTTTTTCAGCAGCTTGTTGCGGAGCTGGTGAAATGATGCATTGCTGCCAGCTGCCGGCAATAAAACCCCCTGGCCATTTTGAAACCTGCACACGGGTCCCAATTGCACAGTTATTGACGGGAGGGGATCCTGCAGTCTGGCAAGAATATACGACATATCATGTAGCTCATCTTCCCGGCACAGCGTTACATGGCTTGCAATAAGCTGGTATTGTTTGGGGTTGAATTTTCTACGGATGTATTCAATTGCAGCCGCTTGCTGTTTGTCAACAAAAAGCGTGAGTTGCTGCCTGGTATTTTTTGTAACCGGATGTATAAAATTCATTTTAATTATTCTTCCCATCCTGGTCAGCAGGAAGTGAAATTTCCATTGCTTATAGGTTTTAACTGCTGCGATTTTTACCAGGTTCATCAATGCATAACTTCACTTATTTGAATCACCGGCTGAATGTCGGTATAGTTTTGAATGTCGCCCCTTATTTTTTCTGCATACGGCCTGAATGAATTTTGAAAGGCCGACAGCCTGTCAAAGTACAAGTAACCAATAGCCAGATATGGAATTGGATCGCCTGGAGTTCTGCCGCCGATACCTTTGTCTATTTCAAACCGCTTTAATGAATCACCCAATAAACTGGCCACCAACGGCATGTGCTTGTTAGCATAATAGTCCATGTCAAATTTCTTCCCATCAGCATTTGGGTACAATATGGCCACCCTGATCATGCCATTTTTTATGGCTTTGTTGTTAGCAGGTGTTGCCTGGTGAAAACCAAAGAGCAGTGCAGTGAGCAGCACCATTCCGGCCAGGACGATGATTTTAGTATTCATGTTGAATCGTTTTTTATAATACAGGTCGTTATGGATTTCAAACTTCAAGACCAGATATCCTGATGAACCTGGGATATCGCAATAGCACGGCACCTAAGGCTGTTTGAAAAATACGCTTCTCCCAAATATACACAGAATGTAATAGGTAAAACGGCTGTGATTTTTTGAGCGGCGGGCGGAAGGTAGTATAGATATTACTCTTGTATCAAAACAGGATACTGTTTGTATCGTAACCGGACAGCTTTTTTCGTCATGCACTTCAAACGCATTGATTTTCAAGGGTTATTTTTCTGGCACATTGTTCCTTATCCTGTATAGCGTATAGCGAAACAACTTAAAAAATTAAAAGTACAAGTCATGAAAAAGCAAAACCAAGGTTACCTTTTATATGTAACCAAAATGGAACTCCTCAGTTTAACAAACATCGTGGAAGAAAGATTGGATGTGAATTACAAAGTGGCTGACAAAAAGCCATCTTTCACTGCTGCCGAATTGTGGAATACACACCGCCAGCGCCGGTCGTTTGTTCAAAGAAGGGGAATGATGTAATACTGTACGCTGTTGACACAGAGGTTCTTACAAATGTGAACGCTGTATCGAAACCGCACAGTTTTGTATCAATAGCGTACAGTTTATTTTAAAAATGGGTCATAATATCTTGAAAAACAATAGGTTGTAATTTGGCACCGGTTTTACATTACCTGTTACGAAATACAGGTAAACCAAACAGCAGCAAGTTTAAAAATTTTACAATAACAACACATGGACAGGGTAATAGAAAAGAAATTCTGGAATAAAAAGAAGATATGGACGATCGCTGGTATTGCAGGTATTGGCTTACTGGCCTTTGCCAGTTTTTATCTTACCTCGGGTAATGCTAAACTGAATGTAGAATCAGACAGGATCACCATCAGCGAAATTAAGGAAGGTCCGTTCCAGGAATTTATACCGGTTAATGGA
>Ga0164290_1000687_pt1 | contig 92039 bp, 85 predicted proteins | sample Micstemetagenome_FD_108782 | JGI IMG/M metagenome (GOLD analysis project Ga0164290, IMG submission 108782) | Contaminated culture microbial community from soil near Moab, Utah, USA - Microcoleus steenstrupii SON62 (Illumina Assembly) | ecosystem: Environmental > Terrestrial > Soil > Soil crust...
CGAAGGCGCTTCACGTCCCGTTTGAATGCACCACCATCCCGAAACTTCGGCGCGTGGTGTCCCTATATCCCGGAATTCTTAGCGCAATAGCGATACCGTCGAGGAATAGCGATACCGGGTACAGCGGCGACTATGGCCTTCATGCAAAAGGGCTGGCTCAATTTGGTCGAAACGGGCTCCGAACCGGCTATGGCTGGTTGCGGCCGGGTCCCTTCTGGCTCGAATTGGCTCGAATTGGCTCGAGTTGGCTGAGTTTGGCAGGGACGACTTCGCGGTGGAAGAGAGATTTTCTTTTTAGATCAATACGTTGATGGAACTCCAGCCCATGCCGGAGTTTCGCGCATGCAAATTCCCGTCGGCGGCCGGCCATCGCGGCGGGACGGCGGACAAAAATGTCCGCGCCGGGGAAGCGGACAGAATTGTCCGCCTCGGAAGCCGGACAGAATTGTCCGCTCGCGCATCCGCCGCCGGTTGGGGCATGCTCTCGCCCGAGAGGCTAGGGAGGAACGAGAAGTGGCTCGCATGAAGTTCGGTGCGTTTCTGGCGCCCCATCACCCGGTGGGCGAGAACCCCACGCTGATGTTTCAGCGCGACCTCGATTTCGTCGCCCATCTCGACCGCCTCGGCTTCGACGAGTTCTGGTGTGGCGAGCATCATTCCTCCGGCTGGGAGACCATTGCCTCGCCGGAGATGTTCCTCGCCGCCGCCGGCCAGAGGACCGAGCGCATCAAGCTCGGCACCGGCGTCGTCTCGCTGCCCTACCACCACCCCTTCAACGTGGCCCAGCGCATCGTGCAGCTCGACCACATGACGAACGGCCGCGTCCTCTTCGGCACCGGCCCCGGCGCCCTGCCCTCGGATGCCCGTACCTTCGGCATCGACCAGGTGCTGCTGCGCGACCGCCAGGACGAGGCACTCGGCGTCATCATCCGTCTGATGAAGGGTGAGCGCTTCAGCTACGACGGCGAATGGTTCAAGCTGAACGACACCCAGCTCCAGCTCCTGCCGGTGCAGGAGGACATGCCGATGGCGGCGGCTTCCTCGATCAGTCCCTCCGGCATGCAGCTCGCCGGCAAATACGGCATGGGCGTCCTGTCGATCGCCTCGAACTCGACCGACGGGCTGCAGGCGCTTCCCGTCCAGTGGGGCTTCGCGGAGGAATCCGCGAAGAAGCACGGCAAGACGGTCGACCGGAAGAACTGGCGCGTCCTGGTCTCCTTCCACCTGGCCGAATCCGCGAAAGAGGCGGAAGCCGAGGCCGTCGACGGCCTGTTCTGGTGGCACAACGAGTATCGCGCCCGCGTGCTGGCCCAGACCGGCGCCGTGCCGGTGGCCGACAAGTGGGAACTGCTCGCACAGGTGAACGGCGCCCGTGGCTCGAGCGTGGGCTCGGCGGTGATCGGCACCCCGGACGACATGGTGAAGATGATCCGCCACCTGCAGGAACTGACCGGCGGCTTCGGCGTGGTGCTGGGTTTCGCGCATGACTGGGCCAAGCCCGAGGCGATGCGGCGGTCCTGGGATCTCTTCGCCCGCTACGTCATCCCGGAACTGAACGGCACCACCCGCAACCTGAAGGCATCGGCCGAATGGCTGGTGGCGAACCGGCAGGAACTGGTGGCCGGCAGGGCCGCGGCGATCATGGACAAGGTGAAGGGCAACGCGGCCGCCGAGGCCGCCATGGCCGTCACCATGCGCGAACTGGCGGCCCAGACCCAGGGCGGCGGCTGGCGCCCGGGCGTGGTGCCGATGCCCGAGGATGTCGCGAAGAAGGCTTCCGACTGATCCGGCTCGGCGCTTCGGGTCGAGCCATGCCCGCCCGTCTCCCGAGCCTCCCGTCATGAGCATCCTCACGCTGGCGGGCGGGGTCGGCGGGGCCAAGCTCGCGCTCGGCTTCGACCGCGTTCTCCCCGCGGGCGCGCAGACGGTGGTGGTGAATACGGGTGACGACTTCGAGCATCTCGGCCTGCATGTCGCGCCCGACATCGACACCGTGGTCTATACGCTCGCCGGCCTCGCCAACCGCGAGCAGGGCTGGGGCCGGGCAGGGGAAACCTGGACCTTCATGGCGGCGCTGGCGGCGCTGGGCGGGGAAAGCTGGTTCAATCTCGGCGATGGCGACCTCGCCATGCATGTCAGCCGGACCATGCGGCTGCGCGCCGGCGAACCGCTCTCGGCCGTCACCGCCGATATCGCCGCCCGGCTCGGCATCGCCTCGCGCATCCTGCCGATGAGCGAGCAGCCGGTACGCACCGTGATCGCGACGCCGGAGGGCGAACTCGCCTTCCAGCACTGGTTCGTGCGCGACCGCTGTGGCCCCGTCGTCCGCGCCGTGCGCTTCGCCGGGATCGAGGCGGCAGCGCCCCTGCCGGCCCTCCTCGACGCGCTCCGCGCGCCCGGCCTGAAGGCCCTGGTGATCGCCCCGTCCAACCCCTTTGTCAGCATCGCCCCGATCCTGGGCCTCGCCGGCGTGGATGCGGCGATCCGAAGCCTGCGGTGCCCGCGCCTCGCCGTCTCTCCCATCATCGGCGGCGCGGCGATCAAGGGCCCGGCGGCCAAGCTGCTGGCCGAACTCGGCCATGACGTCTCCGCGCTAGGGGTGGCGCGCTGCTATGCGGGTCTGCTCGACACCTTCATCGTCGACCGTGTCGACGCCGGCCTGAAGCCCGGGATCGAGGCCTTGGGGATGCGCTGCGCCGTCCTCGATACAGTCATGCGGAACGACGCCGACAAGGAGCGCCTCGCCCGTGCGATCCTCGCCCTCGTCGAGAATGGAGCCTGAAGGAATGGGGCAGCCGACGGCCATCGTTCCCGTGAAGTCGCTTCCCGCCGCCAAGGGCCGGCTCGCCCCGGTCCTGTCGCCGCCGGCGCGCTCGGCCCTGGTCGAGCGCATGCTGATCCACGTGCTCGACGTGCTCGACGAGGCGGGGATCGAGAAGCGGCTGGTGGCGACCGGCGATCCGGTGCTCGCGGCTGCCGCCGATGGCAGAGGTGCTGCGGCTTTCGATCCGGGCACCAATGAAGACCTGAATGCGGCGGTCTCGGCCGCGGTGCGCTTCGCGCGGGCCGGTGGCGCGCGCGGGGTCATGCTGCTGGCGGCGGATCTGCCCTGGCTGACGGCCGCGGATCTGGGCGCGCTGCTGGCGGAAGCCGATCCGGTGGTGATCGGCGAGGCGAAGGACGGCGGCACCAATGCGCTCCTGCTGGCACCGCAGGTGATTCTGCCCTTCGCCTTCGCCACCGGCACGGCGAGCGCCGGACGGCACGCGGCCTTGGCCGGCGAAGCCGGGCTCGGCGTCCGTCTCATCCGGCGTCCGGGCTTGGCGCTCGACATCGACACGCCGGCCGATCTGGCTCGCCTTCTCGGCGAGCATCCGGCTTACTGGGATTTCGCCCATGCCGCCTGAGGATCGCGCCGCGCTGGCGCTTGCCGGGCGGACCGATCTCGCCGCGCTGATGCGCGAGGCGGCGGCCATCCGCGATGCGGCCTTCGGCGATCGTGTGACCTATTCCCGCAAAGTCTTCATCCCGCTCACCCATCTGTGCCGCGATACCTGCGGCTATTGCACTTTCGCCAAGGCGCCGCGGCGGGGAGAGGCGGCCTATCTGAACCCCGAAGCCGTGTTGGCCATTGCCCGCGCCGGGGCAGCGGCGGGCTGCGCCGAGGCGCTGTTCACCCTGGGCGACAAGCCGGAGCTGAAATGGAAGCCCGCCGCCGAGGCGCTCGCCGCGATGGGCTTCGCCACCACGCTCGACTATCTCGCCGCCATGGCGAAGCGGGTGCTCGACGAAACGGGCCTGCTGCCCCACCTCAATCCCGGGCTGATGGGCGCGGCCGATCTGGCGAAGCTCCGCCCGGTCTCCGCCTCGATGGGCATCATGCTGGAAAGCGCCAGTCCCCGGCTGATGCGGCGCGGCGGCCCGCACTGGGGCGCCCCCGACAAGGACCCTGCGCTCCGCCTCGCCACCATCGAGGCCGCGGGCGCGGCCAAGGTGCCCTTCACCAGCGGCCTTCTGATCGGCATCGGCGAGAGCAGGACCGAGCGGATCGAGGCGCTGCTGGCGCTCCGCGCCCTGCATGAACGCCATGGTCATCTGCAGGAAATCATCGTCCAGAACTTCCGTGCCAAGCCCGGCACCCGCATGGCGAAGGCGCCCGAGCCGGACGCGGACGAACTGCTCTGGACGATTGCCGTCGCCCGCCTGATCTTCGGCGGCAGCCTCTCGATCCAGGCGCCACCGAACCTGCAGGAACCGGGCTACGGCCGGCTGATCGAGGCGGGCATCGACGATTGGGGCGGCGTGTCGCCGGTGACGCCCGACCACGTGAATCCGGAACGTCCCTGGCCGGCGCTCGATGCACTGGCGGCGGAGACGGCGCGGCATGGCAAGCTGCTGGTCGAGCGCCTGGCCGTGCATCCGCGCTACGCGCAGCAGCCGGCGCGCTGGCTCGATGCGGCGCTCCGTCCGCGCGTTCTGGCGGCAGTGGATGCGGAGGGGCTCCGGCGGGTGGAGGACTGGCGTCCAGGCCTGAAGGGCGCGCTGCCGGCGGCCGACCTCGCGGTGCTGGCAGCGCCTGCGGTGCGCCCATCGGTCAGCCTCACATCCATCCTCGATCGCGCCGTGCGCGGCGCGGCGCTGGGCGAGGGCGAGATCACCCGCCTCTTCGCCGCCCGCGGCCCTGCCTTCGCCGATGTCTGCCGCGTGGCCGACGGCCTCCGCCGCGAGGTGGTGGGCGACGCCGTCTCCTATGCCGTCGTCCGCAACATCAACTACACGAACATCTGTTACTTCCGCTGTGGCTTCTGCGCCTTCTCCAAGGGCAAGCTCGCCGCCAACCTGCGCGGTGCTCCCTATGATCTCGGCCTCGACGAGATCGTGCGGCGCGTGCGCGAGGCCTGGGATCGCGGCGCCACCGAAGTGTGCCTCCAGGGCGGCATCCATCCCGACTACACCGGCGAGCACTATCTCTCCGTCTGCCGGTCGATCAAGGCGACGCTGCCGTCAATGCACGTGCATGCCTTCTCTCCGCTCGAGATCTGGCATGGCGCCACCACGCTCGGCCTGCCAGTCCCGGAATACCTGGCGCAGTTGAAGGATGCCGGGCTGGGGAGCCTGCCCGGTACCGCGGCCGAGGTTCTCGACGACGAGGTGCGCGACATCCTCTGCCCCGACAAGGTCTCGACCGAGCAGTGGCTGTCGATCATGCGGACCGCGCATCGCGCCGGCCTCCGCACCACCGCCACCGTGATGTACGGCCATGTGGAGCGGCCGGAGCATTGGGCCCGCCACCTGATGCGGCTGCGCGACCTGCAGCAGGATACGGGGGGCTTCACCGAATTCGTACCGCTGCCCTTCGTCGCCGCCGAAGCGCCCATCGCGCTGAAGGGCGCATCGCGGCTGGGACCGAGCTTCCGCGAGGCGGTGCTGATGCACGCGGTCGCGCGCCTGGCGTTGAACCCCGTCATCCCCAACATCCAGACCTCCTGGGTGAAGATGGGGACGGACGGGGCCGCGATCTGCCTCCGGGCCGGCGCCAACGATCTCGGCGGCACGCTGATGAACGAATCGATCACCCGGGCGGCCGGCGCCGAGCACGGCGAGGAGTTTCCACCGGCGGCGATGGAAGCGTTGATCCGAAGCCTCGGCCGCACGCCCCGGCTGCGCACCACGCTCTACGCCGACGCGGGTACGGAGCGGCGGCGCACCGCCCTCGCCGCAGCCGCTCTCGAACCCGTGACGGTTGAGATCGCATCGCGCTGGGCGACCGCCGACGCTTCACCCGTTCGCCGCCCGCTCGCCAAGCCTCGCACAGCAAAGGCACCCGTTCCCGCATGAACGACCGCAAACCCGTCATCGCCGTCCTCGGCGGCACCGGCCATGAAGGGGGCGGGCTCGCCCGCCGTTGGGCTCGGGCCGGCTATCCCGTCGTGCTCGGCTCTCGCGATGCCACCAGGGCGGCCGCCAAGGCAGCCGAACTGCCGGGCGGGGCAAGCGGCGGCGACAACCTCTCGGCCGCCACCCAGGGCGAGATCGTGGTATTGGCGGTGCCGTGGTCGGCGCAGATCGACGCACTGAAATCGGTGGCGTCAGCCCTGAAGGGCAAGATCCTGATCGACGTGACAGTGCCGCTGGTGCCACCCAAAGTCAGCCGCGTGCAGTTGCCGCCGGAGGACTCCGCCGTGGTCGCCGCGCAGGCGCTGCTGGGGCCTGAGGTGAAAGTGGTCTCGGCCTTCCAGAACATTTCCGCCCACGTCCTGGCCGACGATGCGGCGAGCGTGGATTGCGACGTGCTCGTCTGCGGCGATGACGAGGCCGCGCGCGAGGTCGTGGTGAAGCTGGCGGAAGCCGCCGGCATGCGCGCCTTCCATGCCGGTCCGCTCGCCAATTCGGTGGCGGCCGAGGCGCTCACCTCCGTCCTCATCTTCCTCAACCGCCGCCACAAGGTGCCGGGCTCCGGCATCCGCATCACGGGGCTCGGGGATCATTCCTGACCGGATCGAACTCTTCGCCCTTCGCGACTTCCCGCGCGTCAAGGCGGGCGACGATCTCGCCTCGCTGATCGCACCCTGCGGCCTCGGGGACGGCGATGTCGTCGTGCTGGCGCAGAAGATCGTCTCCAAGGCCGAAGGCCGAGAGGTGGCGCTCGCTTCGGTCGTCCCCTCGGCCGCCGCCGGGGAGCTGGCGGCGCTGACGCTGAAGGACCCGCGTCTTGTCGAACTGGTCCTGCGGGAATCGATCGAAGTCGTGCGCGCCGTGCCCAACATCCTGATCGTGCGGCACAAGCTCGGCTTCGTGATGGCGCAGGGCGGCATCGATGCCTCCAATGTCGACGGGACCGGAACCGTGCTGCTGCTGCCGGCCGATCCCGATGCATCGGCGGAACGCCTGCGCCAGGCCCTGAAGGGGAAGACCGGCGCCGATGTCGGCGTGGTGATCAACGATTCCTGGGGCCGGGCCTGGCGGATCGGTACGGTGGGCACCGCCATCGGTGTCGCCGGCCTGCCCGCGTTCCTCGACCTGCGCGGCACGCCCGACCTCAACGGCCGGATCCTACGGGTGACGGAGGTGGGGCATGCGGACGAGATCGCCGCCGCCGCCTCGCTCCTGATGGGCCAGGCCGACGAGGGCCGGCCGGTGGTGATCCTGCGTGGCCTCGGCCGCGCCGCGCCCGCGGGCAAGGCGCGCGACCTTGTCAGGCCGGTGAAGCAGGACCTGTTCCGGTGAAGGGATGTGCTAAACAGCGGACCTTGACGAGAGTGAGCCGTTGTCCGACTTGGCACCGAAGATGCAGGCCGATGTCCTTACCGGGCTGAAGGAAAATTCCGCCCGGGCCCGGACTCCGAAACCGGGCCGTACTTTCATGAAAGCGCCGGTCTGAGACGTCCGGACCGGCGGCGAGATCACACATCACGCAGCGTAGGAATGATGGAAAAGGCAAGACTGGCGGTCGATATCGGCGGGACATTCACCGATCTCGCCCTCGAATGGGGAGATCGGCGGTTCAGCGCCAAGGTGCTGACCACGCCGCGGGCGCCGGAGGAAGGCGTGCTCACCGGTATCGATCTCGTGCTGAAGCAGGCGGCGGCGAAGCCCGCCGATCTCGGCATCGTCATCCATGGCACCACGCTCGCCACCAATGCAATCATCGAGCGTAAGGGGGCCAGGACCGCGTTGCTGGTGACCGAGGGCTTCCGTGATTCGATCGAAATGGCCTTCGAGCACCGCTTCGAGCAGTACGACATCTTCATGGACAAGCCGGCACCCCTGGTGCCGCGCGACCTGCGCTTCGGCGTGCCCGAGCGGCTGGATGGCCGCGGCAATGTGCTGATCCCGCTGGATGAGGCTGCGGTCGAGGCGCTGGCGCCGAAGCTGAAGGCAGCCGAGATCGAGGCGGTGGCGATCGGCTTCATGCATGCCTATCTCGACGGCAAGCACGAACGCCGCGCGCGCGATCTCCTCGCCGCCGAACTGCCGGGCATTTCCTTCACGCTGTCGAGCGAGGTCTCACCCGAGATCCGCGAGTACGAGCGCTGGTCGACCGCCGTCGCCAACGCCTATGTGCAGCCGGTGATGGACCGCTATCTCGGCCGGCTCGACCAGGCGCTCAAGGATCGCGGCTTCGCCTGCCCATTGTTCCTGATCACCTCTGGCGGCGGCCTCGCCACCCTCGACACGGCACGCCGCTTCCCGATCCGCCTGGTGGAATCGGGCCCGGCCGGCGGCGCCATCCTGGCGGCCGGCCTCGCCCGGCAATGCGGCCTCGACAAGGTGCTGTCCTTCGACATGGGCGGCACCACTGCCAAGATCTGCCTGATCGACGACGGTGAGCCACAGCATTCCCGCACCTTCGAGGTGGCTCGGCAGTACCGCTTCATGAAGGGCAGCGGCCTGCCGCTCCGCATCCCCGTCATCGAGATGGTGGAGATCGGCGCCGGCGGCGGTTCCATCGCCCATGTCGACAGTCTCGCGCGTGTGCAGGTCGGACCCGAGAGCGCCGGGTCCGAGCCCGGCCCCGCCTGCTACGCGCGCGGTGGCACCGAACCGACCGTGACCGATGCGAATGTGGTTCTGGGCCGGCTCGATCCCGCCTATTTCGCCGGGGGGTCGATCGCCCTCGATCCCGGCCGCGCCGAAACGGCGATCAACAAGTCCGTCGGTGGGCCGCTCGAGCTCGACCTGCTGGCCGGCGCCTTCGGCATCAGCGAAATCGTCGAGGAGAACATGGCGAACGCCGCCCGCGTGCACGCGGTCGAGCGCGGCAAGGAGCTGCAGGACCGTACGCTCATCGCCTTCGGCGGCGGTGCGCCGATCCATGCCGCGCGCCTTGCGGAAAAGCTCGGCATCCGCCGCGTGATGATCCCTGCCGGTGCCGGCGTGGGCTCGGCGGTCGGCTTCCTGATGGCACCGGTCGCCTATGAGGTGGTGCGCAGCCGCTATGTCCGCCTCGACGACAGCTTCGATGCCGGCTACGTGAATGCCCTCTTCGCAGAGATGTACGCCGAAGCCGCGGCGGTGGTCACGGCCGGTGCCCCCGATGCCGAACTGGTGGAAACCCGCACCGCCGACATGCGCTATCGCGGCCAGGGTCACGAGATCACCGTCAGCCTGCCGCTCGGCGCACTCGATGCCGGCTCGCGGGCGCATCTGGTCGAGCTCTTCGAACGAGCCTATGCCGGCACCTTCGGCCGCACCATCCCTGGCCTGGAGGCGGAGATCATGAACTGGACCCTGCGTCTGGCCGCGGCTCAAGCCGCACCGCCCGCCTGCCCGCCCCAGCCGGCCGACAAGCCCGCCGCTTCCGTGGGCCTGCGCAAGCTGTTCGATCCCGCCGAACTCACCATCGGCGAGGTCAAGGTCTACCGCCGATCCGAACTCTCCCCCGGGAGCACCTTCCATGGCCCTGCCGTGATCGTCGAGGACGAGACCACGACGATCGTTCCCAGAGCCTTCACTGCCCGTGTCAATCCGCTCGGAAGCATCGTCCTGGAAAAGGAGGCCGCATGACCGCCAACGATCCGCTTTCGCCGATCCGCCTTCAGCTGATGTGGGATCGGCTCATCGCCGTCGTCGAGGAGCAGGCCCTCGCCCTGATCCGCACCGGCTTCTCCACCTCCACCCGCGAGGCGGGCGACCTCTCCGCCGGCGTCTTCGACCTGAAGGGTGCCATGCTGGCCCAGGCGGTGACGGGCACTCCCGGCCACATCAATTCCATGGCCCGCGCGGTGCCGCATTTCATCTCCCGCTTCCCGCTCGAAAGCATGAAGGAAGGCGATGTCTTCCTCACCAACGACCCCTGGAAGGGAACCGGGCATCTGCACGATTTCACCTTCGTCACGCCCACATTCCGGCGCGGCAAGATGGTGGCCATCTTCGCCTCCACCTGCCATGTGGTCGATATCGGTGGCCGCGGCATGACGGCGGATGGCCGGCAGGTCTATGAAGAGGGGCTCTTCATTCCGATCATGCGCTTCGCCCATGCCGGAAAAGTGGACGAGACGCTGATCGACATCGTGCGCGCCAATGTGCGCGAGCCGGTCCAGGTGGTGGGCGATCTCTATTCGCTCGCCACCTGCAACGACATCGGCTCCAGGCGGCTGATACAGATGATGGACGAGTTCGGTATCGACGATCTCGACCGTCTCGGGCGGCATGTGCTGGATCGCTCGAGGGCGGCGACGCTCGAGGAGATCGGCAAGATCACGCCCGGCACCTACAGCTTCAGCATGCGGATCGACGGCTACGAAAAGCCGCTCGATCTGGTGGCGACCATGAAGATCGGGCCGACCGGGATCGATGTCGATTTCGCCGGCACCTCCGGCGTCTCCTCCTACGGCATCAATGTGCCGATCTGCTACACCGAGGCCTATGCCGCCTTCGGGGTGAAGTGCATCGTCGCGCCCAAGATCCCGAACAACGAGGGCTCGCTCTCGGTCATCCGGATCACCGCGCCCGAAGGCTGCATCCTGAATGCGCAGCCGCCGGCACCGGTGGCGACGCGGCACGTGACCGGGCAGATGCTGCCCGACGTCGTCTTCGGCTGCCTGCACCAGGCGCTGCGGAACGGTGTGCCGGCGGAAGGCACCTCTTGCCTCTGGAACCTGATGGCCTTGGGCGGGCCGGGGCGCACCGACGGCGACGCGGACGAGACCAAGGACGCCATCCCCTTCAACATCATGAGCTTCCATTCCGGCGGGACGGGCGCGCGCCCCGGCAAGGACGGGCTTTCGGCCACGGCCTTCCCCTCCGGCGTGCGCAACATGCCGGTCGAGGTGAACGAGGCGATCTCGCCCATCGTCGTCTGGAAGAAGGAGTACCGGCAGGATTCGGGCGGCGCCGGCACGCATCGCGGCGGCCTCGGCCAGATCATGGAAGTGGCAAGCCTCGACGATGCGCCCTTTGCCATCAGCGCCTATTACGACCGGATCGAATTCCCGCCGCGCGGCCGTGACGGCGGCGCGAACGGGATGGCCGGAATGCTCTCGCTCGGCTCCGGTGCCGTGTTGCGCGGCAAGGGTCAGCAGACGGTCCCCAAGGGTGACCGCGTCGTCATCGAGATGCCGGGCGGCGGCGGGCTCGGCGATCCGCGCTCGCGTGATCTCGCGGCGGTGGCGAACGACGTGAAGCTCGGCTTCGTCTCGACCGATGCCGCACGCCGCGACTACGGCGTGGTGGTCGGTCCCGATGGCGTGATCGACACCGAGGCGACCGCGAGCCTGCGTGCCGCGGCCGCCGAATAGGCAGTCGTGATGCGGGCGATCATGTGAGCGCGCTCACAACCCGCTCCCCATTGACTGACAGGTAATTGCTGGCGGCCGCGCGCTCTGGCTCTCTCATTCCCACCTGCTGCATCGCTTCGATGCGGCAGGTGAGGAGAAGAGGAGGGCAGAGCCCATGTCCAGTTTCGACCTGCACCTGCGGCCCGATCCGCAGACACGTGTCTCCGAAATCGAACCGGTCCGGTCGGCCGCGCATCGGCTGATCGCGTTGTGGCGGCAGTGGCGTGCGCGCGTGGAATCGCGCCGTGCCCTGGCACAGGCCGACGACCGCACGCTCCGTGACGCCGGCATCTCGCCCGCGCTGGCCGAGTTCGAACTGAGCCGCCCGTTCTGGCAGCCGCTGCGCCGGCACGGCCGCGGCTGACCCCCATCCCCCGAGCAACAGAGGAGAGAGAACAATGACCGACGACACCAATACCGCCCTGGTGAACCGCTACATCGAGATGTGGAACGAGACCGATGCCGCTTTCCGGAAGACCCTGATCGCCCGCACCTGGACGGAGGACGCCGCCTATGTCGATCCGATGTTGAAGGGTGACGGGCATGCCGGGATCGATGCCATGGTGGCAGGCGTGCATGAGAAGTATCCGGGCCTGCGCTTCAAGCTGACCAGCGCGGTCGAAGCGCACAACGACCGCCTGCGCTTTACCTGGGAGCTCGGCGCCGAGGGCGCCGCGCCGCTGGTGAGGGGAACGGATTTCGGCGTGGTGGCGAGCGGACGGCTGAGGGCCATCACCGGCTTCTTCGATCACGTCGCCCAGGCCTGAGCTGGCGGAAGACGGGAGGGTCTCGGACGCGGCCCTCCCGTCAGCCGAGCGTGAAGGCCTCGTGCACCGCCGACTGAACGCTGCCGCCCAGCACGGCGCCACCACCCGCTACATAGATCCAGTCGCCGATCGTCACCGCCGCCACGGCGTGCCGTGGCGTCGGCATGGGCGCATGACTCTGCCAGGTATCGGTGGTCGGGTCGTAGCTCTCCATCTGGCCGAAGACCTTGGCCTGGATCGGCCGGCCCTGCTCTATGCGGCCCGCTTCGCCTCCCATCGCGTAGAAGCGGCCGCGATAGGTGACGAGCCCATGCCCGGATCGCGCGGTGGGGAGCGGCGCGCGCAGTTCCCATGTGTCCTTCGCGGGCAGGTACACGTGGTGCAGGTCGGTATTGTACTCGAATGTGTTGAAGCGTCCGCCGATCACATGGATGACGCCGTTATGGGCGATGCAGCCCACGTGATCGCGCGCGCCGGGCAGCGCCTTCCGGGTTTCCCACTTGTCGGCTGCCGGGTCGTAGATCTCGTGCCAGCCGACGCTGGCGCGCTCCATAACCGGCAACCCGGCGCCACCGATCAGATGCACCTTGCCGTCCAGGACCACCGCTGCCCCGGCACCGCGCGGCCGGGGCAGCGGGGCGATGGTGGACCACTTGTCGGTGGCGGTGTCGTAGACATAGGCGTTCGGATCGGGGTTGCGGTTCTGCTCGGTGAAGCCACCGAGCGCATAGACGCGGCTACCGTCGGCGGCGACCGAGACGTGATTGGCGCCGCGCGGCAGCGGCGCGGCATCGAACCACCTGTCGGCCGCCGGGTCGTAGACGTGGTGATAGGCGCGGTCGACGCGGCCCTCGCCATAGCCGCCGACGACATGCATCCGGCCGCCGCTCTCCGTCGCCCAGGCCATCTCGCTGCGTGGGATCGGCATTGCCGCACGCGGAATCCAGCGGCCCCCCGGTCCCTTCGGGGCCGTGCTGTCGAAGACCCTTTGGGCCTCCTGTTCCGGCGTCAGGTGATGGGGAACGCCGCCCTGCAGGCGATGATAGGCGTCGGGCGACGGCGCGGCGTCCTTCAGCGGCGGCTTGCCGTGGCCGCCGTGCTGCGCCATCGCGGCGGTGCTCACCGTCGCCGCCGTACCGATCAGGAAGCTGCGCCGAAGCATGGTCCCCTCCGCCTGCGATGTCCGAGACTACCGCTCCAACCGTGACATGAAGTCGAGCAGGAGGCGGGTGACTTCAGCCGCCTGCTCCTGCTGCACCCAGTGGCCGGCGCCTTCGACGAGATGTACTCCCATTATGCGGGTGCAGGCGATCTTCTGCATGCGCTCGATGACGCCCGGGGTCTGGTGGATGCCCCAGTCGCTGGCCCCGGCGATAAAACAGGACGGCACGTCGATGGTGCGGCCGGAAAAGATCTCGTAGTCGAGGTCGTAGGCGCCGGTGGTGCGCACCCGATACCATTGCAGCCCGCCCTGGAAGCCGGTGCGGCCGTATTCGCCGGCATAGAAGGCGAGTTCCTTTTCCGTCAGCCATTGGTTGGCGGCGATCTCGGCCGCGCTCGGCATCTCGTGCGCCACCGTCTGCGCCATGTCCTCCGCCAGATCCATGACGTAGTAGGTCGGCAACCTGGCGAGTTCCTCTGCCGTCCAGGCCTTCAGCGGATAAGGCCTGTTCGCTGCCCAATCGGCGCTCTTGTGGTGGTAGTAGGCGCGCAGGAAGGCATGCAGGCCCTGGGCGCAATTCATCATGTCGTCATTCGCCGGTCGGGTGGAATAGTACCACTGGTAGTGCTTCCGCGGCCGGGGCAAGGCGGCGAGTTCGGCATGGACGTCGGGCGCCTTCGGTTTCGCGGCCGGGGGCTTTCCGGCAGTGTCGAAGGGCAGCGCGGGCGGGCCGCCGAAGGGCGCACTCATCAGGATCATGGCAGGGAAGATGTCGGGCCGGGCGAGCGTGCAGTAGGCGGCGACGGGAGAGCCGAAATCATGCCCCGCCACGGCGGCGACCGAGCGATAGCCGAAGGCGAAGACGAGGCCGATCACGTCGCGCAGCAGATTGGTGGCGCGGAACGGCGACAGGTCGTCATCATACTTTCCGCTCCAGCCGGTGGTGCGGCCATAGCCACGCAGGTCGGGCGCGATGACGTGATAGCCGGCCTCGGCCAGCGGGCCCATCACCTTGCGCCAGCTGAAGGCCAGTTCCGGAAAGCCGTGCAGCAGCAGGAGGCAGGGCCGCCCGGCACTCTCGTACCCCGCTTCCAGCACATGGACGTTGAGGCCGTTGCCATTGTCGACGAAGCGCGAGCGGATGCCTGTCGGCAGCAGGTCCGCGGGCACCGGCCCGATTCCGATCGTCGTCATTTCCACCCCCGGAGCCGTTGCCCGCGTCGGCGGCGCGGTTTCATCGGGGTGCATAGTGCCAGAGGAGGCATGGGACGGGAACGAAATCGCGCGTTTTGAGATGCCCTGATATCGGGCGAAAGATGAGGACGTCGCGATGTACGATATCGAGGATCGCATCCACGATCGTGCCTGGATGCTTTGGATCGGAGCCGGCCGCAGGGGCCGGTTCGAGGATTTCTGGAACGAGGCTGCCGCAACCGTTCTGGGCGCGGACGACTTCAACGGCGGAGCCCTCGAGAGTGCCGCGGAGGAAGAGCGGGCCGCGTCCGATCGCTGCGCCGCGGCTGACGATCCCGAGCCAGAGGAACTGGATGGCCCGGGGGCGACGGGGAGGGCGGGATCCTGATCTGGCGGCTGGCGGCGCTGGTTGTCGCCGCGCTCAGCCTGGGTCCTTCTTTCGCGCATGTGCTGGAGGCGCCGCCGCGCCTTCTGAGTTGGTCGCCGGAACTCTGGCGCGAGGCAACGGTCTTCAGCAGCCAGTACCGGTTCTTTGCCATCCTCGGGGCGCCGCTCGATCTCGGCGCGATCATACTGAACGCCCTACTGTGCTTCAGGCTTCGATCGGAACCCCTTGCCTTCCGCTGGGCGCTGGCGGCGAGCACCTGCTTCGCCGCAGGCCTGCTCGCTTGGTTCGGCGCGGTGGCGCCCATGAACGAGATATCGGCCGGATGGACCCCGGGGCCGCTCCCGCCGGAATTCACCGCTGTTCGCAATCGTTGGGAGGCCGGTCACATGGTCGTGGCGGCGATCAAACTGGCGGGGTTCATCGCGCTCGCAATGGCGATCCTGCACGCGCGCCCCGCGAACGCCAGCGGGACATGACCGAGGGGAAATCCTTCCTGGAAAGGACTTCCCCTCGGGAGTGCGAAGCGCCGCGGAGGACTACTCCGCCGGCTGCACGGCTGCCGGAGCGGGCTTGGTCCGCCGATCCCACAGCGCCATGAGTTCGCCGACGATGCCGCGCCGGAAAGCCAGCACGATGATGACGAAGATCACGCCCTGGATCACGAGAACCCACTCGCCGATACCAGCGAGGTAGTTCTGCATGGCGATCACGATGAAGGCGCCGAGCACCGGTCCGAAAATGGTGCCGATGCCGCCCACCAGGGTCATCAGGATCACTTCGCCCGACATCGGCCAGAACACGTCCGTCAGCGAGGCGAGCTGCATCACCAGCACCTTGGTCGAGCCGGCGAGCCCTGCGAGGGCCGCGGAAAGCACGAAGGCGAGCAGCTTGTAGCGATCGACATTGTAGCCGAGGGAGGTGGCGCGTGCCTCGTTCTCGCGGATCGCCTTCAGCACCTGGCCGAAGGGGGAATGGATGATCCGGTAGACCAGGAGGAAGGCGCCGACGGCGATCGCCACCACGAAGTAGTAGAGCGTCATGTCCGACTTCAGATCGATGATGCCGAACAGGGGTTGCCGCGGGATCGACTGGATACCGTCCTCGCCGCCCGTGAAGGGAGCCTGAACGCAGAAGAAGTAGACCATCTGCGACAAGGCCAGCGTAATCATGGCGAAATAGATGCCCTGCCGGCGGATCGCGATCCAGCCCGCGGCGACGCCCAGGACTGTCGCGGCGAGAACACCGGCGATGATGCTGAGTTCGGCGCTCCAGCCCCAGACCTTCAGAATGTGGCCGGTGATGTAGGAGGCACTGCCGAAAAACATCGCGTGGCCGAACGAGAGCAGGCCGACATAGCCGATCAGGAGGTTGAAGGCGATCGCGAACATGCCGAAGCAGAGCGCCTTCATGATGAATACCGGATAGACCCCGATCCAGGGCGCCACCAGCAGGAGGGCGAGCAGTCCGAAAGCGACGAAGCGGTTCATGCCGGGCCTCCTAGCGCTGGGTGCCGAAGAGGCCGGCGGGCCGGACCAGCAGCACGATGGTCATGATGACGAAAATGACTGTGGCGGAGGCTTGCGGATAGAACACCTTGGTCAGGCCTTCGATGACGCCGAGGCCGAATCCGGTGACGATCGACCCCATGATCGAGCCCATGCCGCCGATCACCACCACCGCGAAGACGACGATGATCAGGTTGGACCCCATGGTCGGATTGACCTGATAGATCGGCGCCGCCATCACGCCGGCGAAGGCGGCGAGCCCCACGCCGAAGGCATAGGTCAGCGTGATCATACGCGGCACATTGATGCCGAAGGCGCGGACGAGAGTGGGATTCTCGGTTCCTGCCCGCAGATAGGCCCCGAGCTTGGTCTTTTCGATGATGAACCAGGTCGCCAGGCAGATGATCAGCGAAGCCACCACCACCCAGCCGCGATACCAGGGCAGGAACATGAAGCCGAGATTGACGCCGCCCGGCAGCGGGTTCTCGTAGGGCTGTCCCGATGACCCGAAGCCGTAGCGGAACATGCCTTCGAATATCAGGACGAAGCCGAAGGTCAGGAGCAGGCCATAAAGGTGATCGAGATGATAGAGGCGCTTCAGAAAGAGTTGCTCGAGGATGACGCCCGAAATCGCGACCACGATCGGCGAAACGATGAGCGCCACCCAGTAGTTGATGCCCAGATACTGCAGGCCGAACCAAGCCGCGAAGGCGCCCATCATGTACTGGGCGCCATGAGTGAAGTTGATGACGTTGAGGAGGCCGAAGATGACCGCGAGCCCGAGGCTGAGCATGGCGTAGAAAGCCCCGTTGATCAGCCCCAGCAAGAGCTGGCCGAACAGGGCCTGTGGTGGAATGCCCAACAACTCGAACATGCTCGCGGTCTCCTCCGTCCCTTAAGCTTCTATCGTCACGACTTCACGAGCGGGCAGCCACCCTGCGCCAACGGGCGGAAGGCTTCGGTGCCCGGCACCGTGGTCAGAACCGTGTAGTAATCGTACTTGTACTTGCTCTCTTCCGGCTTCTTCACCTGCAGGAGGTGCATGTCGCGCAGGACGCGGCCATCCTGGCGAATGCTGCCGTTCTTGGTCATGAAGTCGTTGATCGGCAGTTCCTTCATCTTCTTGGCCACCGCCTTCGCCTCATCGGTGCCCGCCGCCTGAACCGCCTTCAGATAATGCGATACCGCGCCGTAGACCCCGGCCTGGATCATCGACGGCACCATGTTCCCCTTGTTCTTCTCGGCGAAGCGCTTGGAGAAGGCGCGGGTTTCGTCATTGAGATCCCAATAGAAGCTCTCGCTGATCACCAGTCCCTGGGCGGTCTTGAGCCCGAGGGCATGCACGTCGTTGATGAACACCAGCAGTCCGGCCAGCCGCTGTCCGCCGGCGACGATGCCGAATTCGGAGGCCTGCTTGATCGAATTGATGGTGTCGCCGCCCGCATTGGCGAGGCCGATGATCTTGGCCTTCGAAGCCTGCGCCTGGAGCAGGAAGGACGAGAAGTCCGCCGTCGAGAGCGGATGGCGGACCACGCCGAGAACCTTGCCGCCGCCTTCCTGCACGAACTTCGACGTGTCGCGCTCGAGAGCATGGCCGAAAGCATAGTCCGCGGTCAGGAAGAACCAGGAATCACCGCCCTGCTTCACCAGCGCCTTGCCGGTTCCGTTGGCCAGCGCATAGGTGTCGTAGGTCCAATGGATGCCGGTTTCCGAGCAGGCCTTGCCGGTGAGGTCGGAGGATGCGGGCCCCGACATCAGGAACATGCGGTTCTTCTCGCGCGTAATTTCCTGCACCGCGAGCGCCACGCTCGACGTCGGCACGTCGGCAATGGCATCGACCTGTTGCGTGTCGATCCACTGGCGGACGATATTGGCACCGATATCGGGCTTGTTCTGGTGATCCGCGAAGAGGACTTCGATCGATTTCCCCGCCACCTTGCCGCCGAAATCCTCGACGGCCATTCGCGCGGCAAGCACGCTGCCGGGGCCGGTGATATCGGCATAGAGGCCGGACTGGTCGTTCATCACGCCGATCTTCACGGCGTCGTCGGAGATCTGCGCGGTCGCCGCGCCCGTAGCGAAGACGAATGCCGCGGCGGTGCTCAGCATCGATATGGACTGCTTCATTCCGGCTCTCCTCCTGATTGCGGCGCCATTGCGATGGCTAGACGCCAAGGTATTCATTCAGTTTACCGATGTTCTTCTCGACCTCGGCCGCCGTGAGATGATCGATGACCCGACCATCCTCCATCACGTAATGACGGTCGGCGAAGGTGGCGGCAAATCGAAAGTTCTGTTCCACGAGCAGGATGGTGAAGCCCCGGCTCTTCAATGCCTGCAGCACTTCACCGATCTTCTGCACGATCACCGGCGCTAGCCCTTCGGTCGGCTCGTCGAGCAGGAGGAGGGTGGCGCCGGTTCGAAGGATGCGTCCGATCGCGAGCATCTGCTGCTCACCGCCGGAGAGCTTCGTCCCCTGGCTCCGGCGTCGCTCCAGCAGATTGGGGAACAGGCCGTAGATTTCCTCGACCGTCATGCCCCCGGCCTTCACCGCGGGCGGCAACATCAGGTTCTCCTCGACATTCAGGCTCGAGAAGATGCCGCGTTCCTCCGGACAGTATGCGATACCGAGGCGGGCGATCCGATTCGATGCCAGCTCGATCGTCTCGCCGCCGGCGAAACGAACCGAGCCGGTGCGCTGGGTGACGACGCCCATCACGGATTTCAATGTCGTCGTCTTGCCGACGCCGTTGCGCCCCAGCAGCGTCACCACCTCGCCTTCACGGATCTCGAAATCGACCCCGTGCAGGATGTGGCTCTCGCCATAGAAAGCCTGCAGACCGGCAACCTTGAGCAGGGGCTCAGCCATGTCCGGTCCCCATATAGGCTTCCTTCACGCGCGGGTCCTCGGATACTGCGGCATAGGGTCCTTCGGTCAGGATCTCTCCGCGTTGCAGCACTGTGATCGTGTCCGATATATCGGCCACGACCTTCATGTTGTGCTCGACCATCAGGACGGTCCGGTTCTTCGCCACCTGTTTGATCAGGGCGGAGATGCGCGGAATGTCGCCATGCGAGAGCCCCGCCATGGGCTCATCGAGCAGCATCATTTCCGGCTCGAGCGCCAGCGTTGTCGCTATCTCCAGCGCCCGCTTGCGTCCGTAGGCGAGTTCGCCGGCGGCGATCAGCAGGTACTCGGTGAGCCCGACATCCGCCGCGAGCTGATCGGCACGCGCGTTCAACTGGTCCAGCGAGCGGTCGGACTGCCAGAAATAGAATGAGTTGCCGAGCTTTCGCTGCAGCGCGACGCGGATGTTCTCGCGCACGGTCAGATGCGGAAACACGGCCGAGATCTGGAATGATCGCGCCAATCCACGGCGGGCGATCGCCGCCGGCGCCTCCTGGGTGATGTCCTGACCGTTGTAGGTGATCCTGCCCTGTGTGGGGATCAGGAACTTGGTGAGGAGATTGAAACAGGTCGTCTTGCCGGCCCCGTTGGGTCCGATCAAGGCGTGAATCGTGTTGCGTTTCACGCGAAGGTTGACGTCTCGTACCGCGACGAATCCGCGGAACTCCTTCGTCAGGCCTTCCGTCACGAGGATGTAATCGTCCCCCATGCGAACGAGGTGCCTCCCTATCCCTAGCCCGCGTCCGACGCGGGACCTCCCAAGACCGCCCTTGATTTATTCCGGCTCGCCGGCGGCAACACATCGCAACGGCGCAAGCAGGCCGGCAACACTGGCTTTGATTGTTCGGTAGAGTTGAGCGTTCCCCAAACTCGGGCTCGCCAGTGATGTCTCCCTGCACAGACCGGTACTGATGACTTGACGACAATCTAGAGGGGCTTTTCGGATGCGGCAAGTTCTGCGCATCGAGCCCGGTTCGGGATTCGAAAAGCAGCCACGGTGCGAGTTCAGGTGTGATCGCCGCCATCGGCGACGAGGTGCGCGCTCCTTCTGCGATAGGGTGCAAGGGGAGGCGGCAGGCATCGCCTCCACGCGCCTGACCGCGCGCAGCACTACGGCCTCGACGCCCCAGCGCATCGATGCCCGGCCCGGGTTTCGCCCTCGACGCCAAACCGGGTCAGTGCAGTGTCTGCGGCAGAAAGAAAACGCCGCCGGCATCGCTGCCGGCGGCGTTTCGGATTGTTGGCTCCGCGGGCAGGACTCGAACCTGCGACAAGGCGGTTAACAGCCGCCTGCTCTACCAACTGAGCTACCGCGGAATAGGGGCGGGTCTATAGCAAACAGATTCAGGGGATACCAGCGCGAATCATCCGCCGCGTCGGTTGAGAAGCTGCGGGATCACCAGAACGCAAACCAGGGCGCCCACGATCAACGCCAGCCCGGCGATGTCGATCCCCGACGGCCTCTCCCCCAGCATGAGCATTCCCGATACGGTCCCCACCACGGGAATCATCAGGGTCGACAGGCCAGCCACCGCCACCGGCGTCCGCGTCACCATGCGCATCCAGGCCCAGTAGCAGAACACGAAGCAGACGAACATGTTGTAGACGAGGGCGAAGACCGGGCCTGGTGCCCAGTCCTGAGACCGGCCCCGGTCGATGATCAGGGCGCCGATGACGATGGGCAGGCCCCCGATCGCCATCTGCCATCCGGTATTGACGATGCCGCCGATCGGCAGGGGAAACCGCTTGAACAGGACGGTGCCGACAGCCCAGCTGACGGCGGCACCCAGCATCAGGAGGCCACCGGGGCCCGTCGTCACGCTGGCCCAGTCGGTGAGCAGCAGCAGCCCGAGTCCGGCCAGGCCGAGTGCCAGGCCCAGGGCTTTCAGCGTGTCGATCCTCTCCTGCAGGACGAAACGGCCGAGGAGAATGGCCCAGAGCGGCATGGTAAAGGCGATTACCGATGCGCGGCCCGAAGGCATGTGCGAGATGCCGTAGAGCGCCAGGACGTTCCAGCAGGTGATGTTGAAGAACGAGATCAGGGCCAGCATCGGCAGCGATCGCAGCGGAAATGCAATCCGCTGCCCGGCAATGCGGCCGAGTGCCAGAAGGCTTGCGGCACCCGCCGCGACGCAGAAGGCCCGGAAGGTCCAGAGCGAAATCCCCTGCATGGCGATCTTCATCAGCGGCCAGTTGATGCCCCAGCCGATGGTCAGCAGCAGCAGCAAGCCGATATCGCCAGCGGAGACAGGCGGATAGGCGGGAACGGGGCGTACGGTCACAGGCGCGCATCCTGGGCAGTGTCTTGTCCCGCAACAACCGCGAAGAACGCAGGCCTCCCAATCGGTGGCCCGCGACGGCATTGACCGCGACGGGCGGGCGGGATAGGACTTCGCCACGTGGTGATTTGCGCCGACCGGCTTGCGACCACGTTAAACACATTCGCTAAAAGGTCGGGTGGGAAGGTTCCCACGGCCCCGTGCCGCCCGAACCTTATGTGCCCCCCGGCTCGATGCGACGACGAGGATGGGGCAACGCGATGAGTTCGAACAGCCGCGACATTGACGATCTGAAGCGCCGTGAGATGGACTGGCGCCTGAACACACGCCTGGTGCGAGGCGGCACACGCCGCTCGCCCGAAGGGGAGACGTCGGAAGCTCTCTTTCTCACGGCCGGCTTCGTCTATGAACGCGCGGAGGATGCGGCGGCGCGCTTCACGGGCGAACAGGAAGGCTTCACCTACAGCCGGCTCGGCAATCCCACCCTGGCCATGCTCGAGCGCCGCCTCGCGCTCTTCGAAGGGGCTGAGGAATGCCGGGTGGTGGCAAGCGGTATGGCCGCCGTCAATGCGGCGTTGCTCTCCCAGGTCAAGGCCGGTGACCGGGTGGTGGCCGCGCGCGCCCTGTTCGGCTCCTGCCGCTACATCGTGGACGAGCTGCTGCCGCGTTTCGGCGTGGAAACCGAACTGGTCGACGGCACGGACCTCGATCAGTGGGAAAGCGCCCTGGCGAAGGGCGCGGCCTGTGTCTTCCTTGAAACTCCCGCAAATCCGACGCTCGAGATCATCGATCTGGCCGCGGTCATCAAGCTGGCACATTCCGCCGGTGCGCGCGTCGTCGTCGACAACGTTTTCGCGACAGGCCTCCTGCAGCGTCCGCTCGACCTCGGTGCGGACGTCGTCGTCTATTCGGCGACGAAGCACATCGACGGCCAGTGCCGCTGCCTGGGAGGGGCGATTCTGTCCTCGCGCGAGTTCGTCGACAAGATCCTGACCAATTTCCTGCGCCACACGGGCCCTGTGATGAGCCCTTTCAACGCATGGGTTCTGCTGAAGGGGATGGAAACCCTTTCGCTGCGCTTCGAGGCGCATTGCCGCGCGGCTGCCAAGGTGGCGGACTGGCTGGCGGAGGCCAAGGGAGTGAGCAAGGTGCTCTATCCGCACCGCCACGACCACCCGCAGGCGGCGCTGGCGCGGCGGCAGATGTCGGCCGGCGGTCCGCTCGTGGCATTCGAGGTGGCCGGCGGACGCGAGGGTGCCTTCAGGTTCCTGAACGCGCTCAGGGTGATCGATATCTCGAACAATCTCGGCGATACGAAGAGCCTGATCACCCATCCGGCGACGACGACGCACCAGCGGATTGCGGCACCCGAACGCGCGGCACTCGGGATCAGCGATGGCCTGCTGCGGCTGTCCGTCGGCCTGGAAGACGTCCAGGACCTGATCGACGACCTGGATCGCGCGCTCGCCCAGGCTTGAATCCGCGGCCGCTCCGCCGCTGACGGCGGCAGCATTCCAGGCAAAGAAAAAGGGCGGCCATCCAGTGAGGATGGCCGCCCTCGGGGAAGACCCCGGATCTTCGAAGCTTACTTCCTCAGGAAGATCTCCGCGCGGCGGTTCTGGTCGTTCCGCTCGCCATCGGCGGTGGGAACCCGCGGGCGGGCTTCGCCGAACCACTCGGTGGTGATCTGATCGGTCCGGATGCCCTTCTGCATCAGATAGGCCTTCACGGCACCGGCCCGGCGCTCGGAGAGGCGCTGGTTGTAGGCGTCGGCACCCGAACGATCCGTATGCGCCTGCACGTCGAACTTGGCGACGCCGGTACGACGGAAGTCCGCGATGGCCCGATCGATGACTTCGGCGGCAACCGGGGTGATGTCGGCCCGATCGAAGGCGAAGAACACGATGTACACCTCAGGCACGGCCGGCGCGGCTGCCGGAGCGGGCGGCGGCGGGGGTGGCGGAGGCGGAGGCGGCGGGGGCGGCGGGGGAGCCGCTTGAGCCACCGGCGGGGGCGGGGGCGGCGGCGCGAAATGGTAGGTGAACCCGACCAGCGCGGTGTGGTTCACGTTGTCCACCGATCCGGTAGCGCCCGCGAACGAGGTGAAATCGAGATCCTCGGTCCGGAAATAGCGGTAGCTGGCGTTCAGCGTCCAGTTCTGGTTGAGCGTGTAGCGGACACCCGCGATGCCTTGATAGGCGAACACGTTGTCGTCCGCATCGTTGAGCGTGTTCTGGCTCAGGTGAGTGTGCGCGACACCGGCGCCGGCGCCCAGATAGACGGAGAAGGCCGACTGCGGAAAGAAGTCGACGATCACATTCGCCAGCAGGCCGACCGTTCCACCGTTGCCGCCGCCGAAAGTCGGATTCGATGCACGGTTGGTGCGGAAGCTGCCTTCGGTCTCCAGGCTGAGATAGCCCCAGCGGTAGCCGAAGTTCGTGGTCACCGCCGGGCCGGTGTTGAAGTTGAAGCTGTTGTCGTCTTCACGGATATTGACGCCTGCACCGGCGCCGACATACCAGCCGGGTGCTGGACCCGCGCCTTGCGCAACGGCAATTGCCGGAGCCAGGAGCATCGTCCCGCCCAGCAGAAGCCCGAGGGTTCGCTTGTTCATTGCACCGCTCGCTAACCAATTGGAAGGAAAGTAGATCATTGTGAACATGCCCCACCTCTGTCGTTCTGTCGAGGTTCGAAACCCCCGGGAACGGTCGGGGATCCCCGTTGCGGTGACTTTATCGGTGCGGTGTGATGTAGTGGCCACAGCGCCGGATCGGCGGGCTCGCAGGTCCGGTGGCCGGCGCGCCGAAGTTTCATGGCTCCCTGGACTTCGCGGCGTCCCGGCCGATATTCGCCGTGGCGCCGGAGGGGCATCCTGAGAGCGCTGCACGCCAGCGATAAAGAAGAGATCCTCGCCAGCCATGTATAGCGCAACGACACGCGGAATAACGGTCACGGTAAAACCGACCTTCCTCGAAGACCAATCGCAACCTTCGGAGCGCTATTTCGTCTGGGCCTATCATGTTCGTATCGAGAACAAGAGCTCCTATACCGTCCAATTGAGGACGCGGCACTGGCGAATCACGGACGGGGCCGGCCGCCTTCAAGAAGTGAAGGGCGATGGTGTCGTCGGCGAACAACCGACCTTGTCGCCGGGTCAAGCCTTCGAATACACGTCCGGATGTCCGCTGGGCACGCCGTCCGGGATCATGGTCGGCAGTTACCAGATGCTGACGGCGTCGGGCGAAGCGTTCGACGTTGCCATACCGGCCTTCTCGCTCGATTCGCCGCATGAGACGCCGCGGCTCAACTGACCTCCGCCGGGGAGAGGAAATGTCCGAATTGTCTTTCAAGCACAAGATGTTGCCGCGTCCGAGCAAGGCCGAGGCGGAGGAGGCGGTGCGCACCCTGCTGCGCTATGCGGGCGATGACCCCACCCGGGAGGGGCTGCTCGGCACGCCCGATCGCGTCGTGCGGTCCTACGAAGAGTTCTTTGCCGGCTATCGCATTGATCCGGAAGAGATATTGGCCCGAACCTTCGAGGAGACCGACGGCTACGACGAGATGATCGTGCTGAAGTCGATCCGCCTGGAGAGCCACTGCGAACACCATCTCTTACCCATCATTGGCCATGCCCACGTCGGCTACCTGCCCGCGAACAGGGTGGTGGGCATTTCCAAGCTGGCGCGAGTCGTCGACGCCTATGCCAAGCGGATGCAGATCCAGGAAAAGTTGACGGCGCAGATCGCCAATACGCTGCAGGAGGTACTGAAGCCGCGCGGCGTGGCGGTCGTCATCGAGGCCGCGCACGAGTGCATGACCACGCGCGGCGTGCACAAACCCGGGGTCACCATGGTGACGAGCCGGATGCTGGGCGCCTTTCGCGACGATCCGCGCACGCGGCGCGAGTTTCTCGCCATGATCGGCAATCCGCCGGGGATCGTGGCCTGATGCCGCTCGAACCCCGCGCAGACACGGTCGAGCTGGTCCGCAGGCTGATCTGTTTCGATACCACCAGCCGGCTCTCGAACCTGGAGCTGATCCGGTTCATCGCGGAACATCTTGAAGGCCATGGCGTCCGCTCCACCCTGATCCACGACCGGACCGGGACCAAGGCCAATCTGCTCGCCACCATCGGGAGCGGGCCGGGCGGAATCGTGCTTTCCGGACATACCGACGTGGTTCCGGTCGACGGCCAGCCCTGGGACACCGACCCGTTCACCGTCGCCGAGCGCGGCGGCAAGCTGTTCGGCCGCGGCACCTCCGACATGAAGAGCTTCATCGCCGTCTGCCTCGCCGCGGTGCCGGCATTGTCGAAGCGCAACCTGAAGGAGCCGGTCCACCTCGCCTTCTCCTACGACGAGGAGGTGGGCTGCATCGGCGTGGGCGGCCTGCTCGATCACCTCAAGCAGGCGGGGATCAAGCCGCGCCTCGGCATCATCGGCGAGCCGACCGAGATGGGCGTCGTCGACGCCCACAAGGGCGGCAAGGCCTACGAGACGACGGTGCTGGGGCTGGAGGCGCATTCCTCCCAGCGGCATCTCGGCGTGAGCGCGGTCGAGACGGCGGCCGAGCTGATCGGCGAGCTCATGCGCATACAGGCGGAATACGAGGCGCGGGCCGTGCCGGGCGCGGAGCGCTTCATGCCGCCTTACTCCACCGTGCATGTCGGCACCATCAACGGCGGTACCGCCGGCAACATCATGGCCCGGTGCTGCAGCTTCCATTGGGAACAGCGTTCGCTGCCGCATACGGACATGGATGAGGCGCATGATCGCCTGCAGCGCTACGTGGCCGAGAAGGTGTTGCCGCGCATGCGCAAAATCCATCCGGAGGCGAGCATCGCCACGCGGGTGCTGGCGGCTGTGCCGGCGCTGGTCCCCGACGAGGGCTCGCCGGCCGAGGTCCTGACCAAGGCGCTGGTCGGGTCGAACGCCACCGAGGCGGTTTCCTACATGACGGAGGCGGGCCTGTTCCAGGAAGCCGGCATCCCGGTGGTGGTCTGCGGCCCCGGCAATATCCGCGAGGCGCACAAGCCCAACGAGTATATCGAACTCAGCCAGATCGCCGCCTGCGAGCGCTTCGTCGACAAGCTGATCGACCGCGTCTCGGCTTGACCGGTCCCCGCCTCCGCGAGGGCCATCAGCACCGCCGAGGGTGATCGCCGCGGCACCGGTCGCGGCGACAGCGTCCGTGTGTCAGAGCGTGGTCGGCCAGTGCGCGAGGCGATGCAAGCCTATTCCACCCGCCGGCTTGCGCTCATGCAGCTTCAGCATCCGGACCAGCCAGTCCCGGGTCTCGCGCGGATCGATGACCGTCTGCGCCATGAAGGCGGAGGCGAGGGCGTAGGCCGAGGTATCGCGGGCGAGTTCGGATTCCAGTTCGGCATAGCGTTCGGGCGTCTCGCCGGGCTTCAGCCGGTGCAGCACGTTCATGGCCGGCTCGCGGCCCATGAGGCTCACCTCGGCGGTGAACCATGCCGCCATCTCGTCGGCATAGCCCGCGCCCATGTTGAGATGGGCCTGGCCATAGGACTTGCGCATGACCACGGTGAGTTTGGGCACGCTCGAGGCACCGAGCGCCTGCAGATAGTTCATGATCTTGCCCGGCATCTTCTGGCGCTCGCCGCTGGCGCCGACCAGGAATCCCGGCGTATCCGCGAAGGTGACGATCGGCAGGTTGAAGCTGTCGCAGAGCACGATCAGGCTGATGATCTTGTCGCAGGCATCGCCGTCGAGGGCGCCTCCCTTGAACAGCGGGCTGGTGGCGATGATGCCGACGGGGCGCCCATCGATGCGCGCGAGGCCGGTGCAGGCGACCCGGGCAAAGCGTTCCTTCAATGGAAAGAAGCTGCCCGGATCGACCAGCACCTCGACGATCCTGCGCACGTCGTAGGTCAGCTTCGGGTTGTCCGGCAGGATCGCGAGAAGACGGTCCTGGTCCGCCCCGGCGCCGGCCGGCACCGACTGGACGGGTGGCCGTTCACCCGCGTGCGAGGGCAGATAGGAGAGGAAACGGCGGATCTGATCGAGTGCTTCCTCGTCACTGTCGACCGCGCGATCGACCTGGCCGGTGACCGCGGTCTGGACCTCCCAGCCGGCGAATTCGCGGGGGTCGCCCTGCTCGGTGATGGCCACCGAAGTCACATGCTCGCTCGAGACCGCCATCACGGCGCCCTTGCGCATCACCACGAAGTCGGACATCGCGGCATAGAACGAGCCGTCGCCATAGTTGAGGCCCAGGATGGCGGCCGCCCAGGGCGACGAGCGGTCACGCCACAGGGCGGACTGCTCTCCCGCATGGTGCAGTCCCTGGGCACCCATGATATCCGGGATGCGCGAGCCGGCGCATTCGTTCAGCAGGACGAGAGGCATGCCGTTTTCCGCGGCATTGCGGCGGGCATGCCGGAACTTCTTGTCGGCGACGGGGGCGCTGGAGGCGCCGAGGGTGGAGAAGTCCGCCGCGTGGATGACGACGGCTCGTCCATCAATGCTTCCGCAGCCGCTCACGACACCGTCGGCCGGGCTGCGTTCGCGGTCCTCGGGCCTGGCGGCGGTTGCCAGAAGGCCCCACTCCGCGAAGCTTCCTTCGTCGAGCAGATGGCTGACGCGCTCGCGCGCGTTCAGAATTCCATCGGCCTTGCGCGCGGCGAGGCGTTGGGCCGGGCCCATGGCGAGCGCCGCTTCACGGCGGAGGCTCAGGTTCCGAACCTCGTCTTCGAAGGCCATTCGAGCATCTCTCCCGCGAAAGTGAATCGGCCGGGGCACCCCATTCGGAGAAAGACGGGCGGTGCGGCACGCGACCGGCCCTTGATCCGAACGCTGCGAAGAAGGCGCCGCTAGGACTTCAGGCTCGAATCACACCAGCCGCTGCGGAACCGGTCAAGCGGCCTGACCGATCGCGGCGCGTTCGCCCCCGAGCAACGGGGCGGAAGCGTCCTCCGGGTCCGTGCCGGGTCGCCGCACCGGCGTGATCGTGGCCGGAGGCGGGCGCGGCGGATGCGGGTTCGTCCCGATCGCCGTCCGGGCCGCGGGTGGAACACCCGCGGCCCGCAGCGATCATCGCAGGTAGGCGCTCAGGTATTGCGGGACAAGGGTGTCGAATTCGCTTTCGAGCGACACGATCAGCATGCGCGACAATTCGAGGAAGACGGCGTCGCGATCGTCCGGGCTGGTATCTCCGGGCATCGTCCGCGTCGCCGTGGCAGAGGCCGTGATCTTCGATTCGCTGATGCCGCCGAAGGTCAGGATCTCGAAAGAGACCGCGAGGCGCGCGTCGAAGCGGTGTTCCTGCTGCTTGGTGAACAGGTTCCGGACCCCGCCTTCCTTCGGCAGCTCGACATCCACGACCGAAGCGATGTCGATGATGAAACGGCCGGTCTTGTCGGTGCCCTGACCCGTGGGAATCAGGCGGGTATTGGCCCAGCGTGCCGCCAGCCTTGCCGGGGGCTCGGTGAAATGGTGCTCGACATTGGGCGAGGTGAAGGGCGGCTCGTAGCGATCGATCACTTCGATCGTCGATACGTTGATGCGGAAAGGCGCGCGATATCCGAGATCGAGCGCCGCGGGCGCGGCGAAGGCACGCCCCAACGGCAACGCCAGTACGGCGCCGCCGGCCGCCATTAGTTCCCGTCGAGTGATGTGCATTTTCGGTCTACCACTTCGTTTCGGCCTGGCGCCCGGGGGGTCAGGAGGTCGGACAGTTGACCCGCCTCTGCGGCGAAATCAAGGCGTCCCTCATGGGCCGGCGCGGGAAGGACAACGCGGCAGGGGCTCTCAAGTTCCCAGGTCGGCGGGATCAAAGAGATAGTGGGTGCTGCAGAACTCGCAGGTGACCCGGATTCGACCGTCGTCGATCGTCATTTCCCGGACCTCCTCCAGCGGGAAGCTCTTCAGGACCGTCATCACCCTTTCCCGGTCGCAGCGGCAGCGCGGCTGCACCGGCAGGGTGGGATAGACGCGCACGCCGTCCTCATGGAAGAGGCGATACAGGAGATCGTTGGCGGGCAGGTCCGGGTCGAGCAATTCATCCACGCTGACGGTATCGAGAAGGAGGATACAGCGCCTCCAGCCGTCCTCGGCCTGCATGTCGCGTAGTTCGCCCGGACCTTCGGGGGGAAGCCGCTGCAGCATCAGGCAGGTTGCGCGCCACTTGTCGCGGCGCAGCCCGGTCGCCAGCTTGAACCCGGCGTGGAGTTGCTCGGACTGGCGGAAATAGCGGTCCGCCGCCTCGCCCAGGCTGACATCCTCGATCGGGACGATCCCCTGGTAGCGCTCCATGTCGGCGCCCTGGTCGATGGTGAAGGCAAAATAGCCCTCGCCCATCAGGCGGGAGAGGTCGCTGGTGTCGTCGAGGGCAGCCACCGCGTCCTTGTCGAAGCTGGCATAGCCGCGCAAATCGCCCGGCGTGCGGTAGTCGGCGACCAGCATGCCGATCGGTCCGTTGCCCTTAGCCTGCAGGGTCAGAAGTCCATCGAACTTCAACATGCCGCCGAGCGCCGAGACGAGCGCCAGCGCCTCGCCCAGGAGGCGGGAGACGACGTCGGGATAGGCGTGCTGGCGCAGGATCAGGTCGATCGCCGGGCCGAGGCGGACCAGCCGTCCGCGCACGCCGCTGCTCTCGATCTGGAAGGGATGGATGAGGTCGTCGCGGCCGGGCGCGACGCCCGACATCACGCTCACGCCATGCACCAGGCCAGGATCCCCTTCTGCGCATGCAGACGGTTCTCGGCCTCGTCGAACACCACCGACTGCGGGCCGTCGATCACTTCCGCCGTCACTTCCTCGCCGCGATGGGCGGGCAGGCAATGCATGAAGATCGCGTCCTTGGCGGCGCGCTTCATCAGCCGGCCGTCGACCTGGAAGGGGCGCAGCAGGTTGTGGCGGTCGCCGCCGGATTTGTCGCCCATCGACACCCAGGTGTCGGTGACGACGGCATCCGCGCCTTCGGCGGCGGCATGCGCATCGTGCAGCAGGCGCACCCTGCCGCCTTCGCGCCGGGCCCAGTCGATCACCTTCTGTGGCGGTGACAGTTCCTCCGGACAGGCGAGGCGCAGTTCGAAATCGAATCGCACCGCCGCATGCACCCAGGAGCGGGCCACGTTGTTGCCGTCGCCGCTCCAGGCGATGATCTTGCCGCCGATCGGGCCCTTCTTCTCCTCGATCGTCATCACGTCCGCCATCAGCTGGCAGGGATGACTGTCATCGGTCAGCCCGTTGATCACCGGCACGGTGGCGGCGGCGGCCATCTCGTCCAGCAGGCTGTGCTTGTGCGTGCGGATCATGATCGCGTCGACATAGCGCGACAGCACCCGCGCCGTATCGGCCGGCGTCTCGCCGCGGCCGATCTGCAGGTCGGAGGCATTCATCACGATCCCTTCGCCGCCCAGCTGGCGCATGGCGACGTCGAAGGAGAGGCGCGTGCGGGTCGACGACTTCTCGAAGATCATCGCCAGGATGCGGCCCGAAAGCGGCTTGTCCGCATCCGGCGCCCCTTTCGGGGCGCCGTTGCGCGCGCGCTTCAGGGCCGTGGCCTGATCCAGGATGCCGCGAAGCGTCCCGGTATCGAGCCGGTCGAGATCGAGGAAGTGACGAACTCCCGCCATCATCCCTCCAGTTTGCTACAGGCCCGGTCGATCATGCCGATGCCCTCCGCGATGTGTTTCTCTTCGATGATGAGCGGAGCGGCGAGCCGCACGACGTTCTCGCCGCCGCCGACGGTGAGCAGGCCCTCGGCCCGGCAGGCCTCGACCAGCTTGGTGTTCTCGACCACGCATTCCAGGCCCAGCATCAGGCCAGTGCCGCGCACCGCCTTCACCACCTTGGGATGCTTGTCGACGATCATCGCCAGCTGCTGCTTCAGGTGGCTGCCGGTCTGCTGGGCACGGTCGAGGAAGCCCGGCTCGAGCATCACATCCAGCACGGCGTTGCCGACCGCCATGGCGAGCGGGTTGCCGCCATAGGTCGACCCATGCGTGCCGGCGGTCATGCCCTTGGCCGCTTCCTTGGTGGCGAGGAAGGCGCCGAAGGGGAAGCCGGCGCCGATCGACTTCGCCAGCGCCATCACGTCCGGGACAACCCCATAGCCTTCATAGGCGAAGAGCTTGCCGGTCCGGCCCATGCCGCACTGGACCTCGTCGAAGGCGAGCAGCAGGCCGTGCTCGTCGCACAGTACCCGCAAGGCTTTCAGGAATTCCGGCGTGCAGGCGCGGATGCCGCCCTCGCCCTGGATCGGCTCGATCAGGATGCCGGCGGTTTCCGGGCCGATCGCCTTCTTCACGGCGGCGAGGTCGTTCAGCGGCACCTGGTCGAAGCCGTCGACCTTGGGGCCGAAGCCCTTCAGGTACTTCTCGTTCCCCGCCGCGGCGAGCGTCGCCAGCGTGCGGCCATGGAAGGCGCCTTCGAAGGTGATGATGCGGTAGCGCTCGGGATGGCCGCTTTCGTACTGATACTTCCGCACCAGCTTGATCGTGCCTTCCAGCGCCTCGGCGCCGGAATTGGAGAAGAAGGCGTAGTCGGCGAAGGAATTGGCGACCAGCCGCTCGGCCATCTTTTCCTGGCCCGGGATGCGGAAGAGGTTGGACGTGTGCCAGACCTTCTGCGCCTGCTCGGTCAGCGCCTTCACGACCACCGGATGGGCGTGTCCGAGCGAAGTGACCGCGATGCCGGAGGCGAAGTCGAGGTAGCGCTTGCCATCGGTCGTGTAGAGGTACGGCCCCTCGCCCCGGTCGAAGGCGGGGTCGGTCGGGCCGCGACCGTAGGTCGGCATAATGGCTGAAGACATGCGAGTCGCACCGGCATCGGAGAACGAAAAACAAGCTTCCAGCATAGCCTTTCCGACCGGCGGGCTGTCAATCTTGGCATTGAGCGGCATGGACGTGCCCCCTCTTGGACGTTTCGGGAGGCGGCACCATGTCCTTGCGTCGACGCCATAGCTAGGCCAAGAATGGGCCGAACTGCTTTGCGGAATTGCCGATATGAAGGGTGTCGACTGGGATGACCTGAAGATTGGCTTGAAGGTGGCCGAAGCGCGCTCGCTCTCCGGTGCCGCCCGCGCGCTCGGCATCGACGTCGCCACCGCCGCGCGCCGGCTGGAGCGGCTGGAAGCGGCAATGGGCGCAAAGTTGTTCCAGCGCGACAACCGCGGCCTGCTGGCGACCTCGGCGGGAGAGAAACTCGCCGCCCATGCGGGCCGGATGGAAGCCGAACTGGCCGACCTCCGGACGGCACTCGACGCCGCCGACCTGGGGGTGGAGGGGATCGTGGCCCTTACGACCACCGACGTGCTCGCCTGCCACCTCATCGGCCCGGCGCTGCCGGCGCTGCGGGCTCGCCATCCCGGCATCGTGGTCGAGGTGGCGACGGACATCCGCACGCTCAACCTGTCGCGCCGGGAAGCCGATATCGCCTTGCGGCTGGCGCGGCCGGAGCAGGCGGCACTGCTGGCGCGGAAAGTCGGCACCGTGGGCTATGCGCTCTATGCCGAGCGGGGTTATCTCGCCGCCCGCCCGAAGCCCGCGGACGGGCTGGACGGGCATGTCCTGGTGGACTGGCCGGAGGATTACACGGTCATTCCCCAGGTGCCCTGGCTCAGGAAAGTCGCCCGCTCGGCATCGACCGGCCTGCGCGCCAACAGCGCGCATCTGCGCCACCAGGCGGCCCGCGCCGGACTCGGCATCGCGTGCCTGCCCTGCGTGATGGTGGCGGGCACCGACGGCCTGGTCCGCGTCGACATCGGCGACAAGGCGCCGACGCTCGACCTCTGGCTCGCCGCGCATCGCGACCAGTCGCGCATTCCCCGCGTCCGCGCCACCCTCGATTTCGTCGCCGAGGTGGCGGAGGCGGAGAAGGCGCGGCTGCAGGGCCGCTGAGGTTCAGACCAGTTTCACCTCGGCCTCGCCGAAGCGCCGGGCGACGGCGCGGTTGAAGGCTCGCTTCACGCCCCATTGCCGCCCGGGGCGGGTGCGGATGCGCACCCTTACCGTGAGGCCGGCCGCATCCATCTTCTCGACACCCTGAACCTCCATGTCGCGAACGATGTCGGGCGCAAACCTGGGATCCTCCTTCAGGTCGACGAAGGCCTTGTCGGCGGCCAGGATCGCGGGATCGACGCCGGCCTCGTTCGGGACCGTGAAGGTCATCACCGCATAGGAGAAGGTCTTGGTCTGGTTGCTGACATGTCCGATAGATCCGAAAGGAAAGGTGTGCAGCGTCCCCTCCATGTCGCGCAGCGCGACGGCGCGGATGGTGAGCCCCTCCACCGTGCCGGTGACGCCGTTGATGGTGACGACATCGCCGACATTGACCGCATCCTCGAACAACAGGAAGACGCCGGTGATCACATCCTGGACCAGCTTCTGCGATCCGAAGCCGACGGCGAGGCCGACGACCCCGGCGCCGGCGAGGAGCGGTGCGATGTCGATGCCGAGTTGCGACAGCACCATCAGCGTGGCGATGGCGCCGATCACGACCCTGAGGGCGTTGTTGAAGAGCGGCAGCAGCGTGCGCGCTCTTCCGCCCCGGACCAGCAGATTGCCCTCGGCGTCGCGGCGGGCCAGGTAGGAGGTGACGAAGCCCGATATCCCCTCCCAGATCAGGAAGGCGAGCAGCAGCACGAAGACGATGCCGATCAGCCGGCTCCAGACCAGCCGGGCGGTGTCGCTGCCCAGGATGCCGGCCACATCGACCCGCCAGGCCGCCAGGATGGCGAGCAGGGCGAGCAACCGGACGGTCCAGGCGACACCGCGCTCCAGGGCCGGCAGGTAGAGATTGGCTCGCCGCTCCAGAAAGGGATTGGCGGCGATCAGGTCCGGGTTGACCGCGAGCATCCGTCGAAGCGCCGCCTGCAGCGCACGGGTGATCGCCCAGGCGAGGACCACGGCGACGGCGCTGCCGATGGTGCCGCGCACCATCAGTTCGAAACCGCCCTCCACCTCCAGCGCCCAGATCAGGTAGAGCGCGGCGATATAGAACAGCGCGAACAGGTGCCAGACATCTGCGAACCGCGCCCGCATGCTGGAGAAGCGCTGTCTGGCCGCTTCGGTGCGGCCGCGGATCAGGACGGCGACCTGGTTCCGGTTCTGCTGGATGACGATGGCGGCGAGACCGGCGAGAGCGAGACCGCAGAGGTTCGCCAGCAGTTCGTGCGCCGCGTCCGGCATGCCGAGGTGGCGCAGGCCTTCCAGGACGAAGAAGCCGTAGACGCCGAGCCGAATGAAGCGGCGCAGCCAGACGTAGATATAGGCCGCGGTGTCGTTGGAGAGCGGCACCGGCCGGGCATGCGGGATCGCCGGCGAAAGGATCGCCCTGAGCAGGAGATCGGCCGCCGCCGCGATGGCGATGGCGTTGATCGCGTCGCTTGCCAGAACCCGGGTCCGCGGACCCGGCTCGAGCCATGCCTGCAGTGCCGACATGGCCAGCACCAGTCCCAGTATCGGGACGACGCCCAGCACCAGCCGCACGACGGCGATACCGACGCGTATCGGCGCAGTGCCGGCCTGCCGATCGGCCAGATGCCTGAAGGTCGCGCGCATCGCCCGCCCGAGCGCGACCGCGACCGCGATGCCGACGGCCAGCAGCAGAAGCAGCTGTGCGATCGATGTCAGGAGCAGGTTCCGCCGCGCCGGGTCGTTCGCCATGGCGGCGAGCCAGTCGGTCAGGCGCTCAGCGTCGCCGAGCGCCCGCGCGGCCTCGTTGATCTTCCAGACGATCGACTGCACCCGGTCGATGACGTGCGAGAGGAGGTAGTTGCCGAGCGGCGCCTCGGGTGTCGGCGGGGGTGATGGCGCAGCCGGCGCGGCGGCGGCCGGCGCGCCGGGCTTACCGGCGGCTGCGCGCAGGGCCTTGAGATCGGTCAGAAGCCGGTCGCGCTTTTCCGGCTGCTCGATCCTCTCGATCAGCTGGTCCAGTTCGCTGGTGCCGGCAGCGGGGGCGTCGGCGGGCTGCGCCAGCACCGGTGTCGTCAGGAACACCAACGTCAGTAGGAGAATCCGGAACATCGCGGGCATGTCTTATTGCTTTTTTGTCGGCGCCTTTGGCCGGAAGCGGGATCATAGAGGGATTCCGGGCGGCTGCGGGACGCCAAACACGTGACGGCTTCCGGCGGCGCGGGGCGGCCCTATACTCTGGCGCATGAAGACCGTCATCTGGCACAACCCGCGTTGCGGGACCTCGCGCAGGACCCTCGACCTTCTGCGCGCCAAGGGGGTCGAACCCGCCATCATCGAGTATCTGAAGACCCCGCCCTCGGCGGCCGAGATCGAGCGGGTCGCGCGGCTGATGGGAAAGCCCGCGCGGCACTTCCTGCGAGCGAAGGAGCCGCTGGCGAAGGAACTGGGGCTGCTTGATGCGGGCACGACGCAGGAGGCGATCGTCGCCGGCATGGCCCGGCATCCGATCCTGATCGAACGGCCGATCGTCATCGCAGGCGAGCGCGCCGTCCTCGGCCGGCCGCCTGAAGCGGTCCTCGAGATCGTGTGAGCGGGCCATCTGCCTGGATCGACGGCCTCGCCCGCGGTGACCGTGCGGCCTTGGCGCGTGCGATCACCGCGGTGGAGAACGACACGCCCGCCGCCGCCGCCGTTCTCGCCGCGGTGCGGGGCAGGCTCGGCCGTGCCCTCGTCATCGGCATCACCGGGGCGCCCGGCGCCGGCAAGTCGACGCTCACCGCGGCGATGATCGAAGTGCTGCGGGCGGGCGGGAAGAGCGTCGGCGTCGTCGCCGTCGATCCCTCCAGTCCGATCACCGGCGGCGCCATTCTGGGCGACCGCATCCGCATGAGCCGCCATGCCGGCGACGACGGCGTGTTCGTGCGCTCGCTCGCCGCCCGCGGGCATCTGGGGGGGCTGTCGCGCACGGCCGAGAGGGTGATCGACGTGATGGACGCGGCGGGCCGCGAGGTGGTGATCGTGGAAACGGTGGGCACCGGCCAGAACGAGGTCGAGATCGCGGGCATCGCCGATGTGCGTGTCGTGGTGGTGGCGCCCGGCCTCGGCGACGACGTCCAGGCGATCAAGGCCGGCATCCTCGAGATCGCCGACCTTCTGGTGGTGAACAAGGCCGATCATCCGCTGGCCGACCGCACCGCCCGCCAGCTCGCCATCGGGACCGAACTGGGCGAGCGGGCGGTGCCGGTGCTGAAGACGGTGGCGAGTTCCGGCGAAGGCGTGGCGGCGCTGGTCGAGGCGGTGGTCGATCTGCGCCGCGCTCTCGGCTGCCGCCGGCTCGATCCGGCGCATCGCCGGGCGGCGCTCGCCGGCGCGGCCGGCGATTTCCTGGCCGAGCAGATCACCGGCGGCGGCGAAGCGATCGACGCCCTGGCCGCCGCCCTGGCCGAGGGACGCATCGGCCGCCGCGACGCCGCCCGCGAGGCGCTCGCCCTCCTCGCCGGAAAGGGCAAGCCTGAATGAAGCCGCTCGACATTCGCCGCAGCATCGAGGATCTGCCCGGATCCCGCATTCGCGAGGTAGCGCGTCTGGGCATGGGCAAGCCCGGCGTCATCCCCATGTGGTTCGGCGAAAGCGACCTGCCCACGCCCGCCTTCATCCGCGATGCGGCGGCGGCGGCGCTGCAGCGCGGCGAAACCTTCTACACGCCGAACACCGGCGTGCCCGAGCTGCGCGCCGCGATCGCGACCTACATGAGCAGGCTCTATCGCAAGCCGATCGCGGAGGAGCGGATCACGGTAACGGCCTCGGGCATGAGCGCGATCATGATCGTGCTGCAGACGCTGGTGGGGGCCGGCGACAATGTCGCCATCGTCGGCCCGATGTGGCCGAACGCGGCGGAATGCGTGCGCATCATGGACGGCGAGCCGCGCTTCGTGACGCTGGAGGCGGGAAACGAGGGCTGGCGCCTGGATCTCGACCGGTTGTTCGCTGCCTGCGACGCACGCACCCGGGCGATCTTCGTCAACTCCCCCGGCAACCCCACCGGCTGGATGATGGGGAACGAAGAGCAGCGCGCCATCCTCGATTTCGCGAGGGCGCGCGGGCTCTGGGTGGTGGCCGACGAGGTCTATGCCCGCATCGTCTACGACCGCGACGTGGCGCCCTCCTTCCTCGACCTGGCCGAGGCGGAAGACCCGGTGATCGTCGTCAACAGCTTCTCCAAGGCCTGGTGCATGACCGGCTGGCGGATGGGCTGGGTGACCACGACCCCGGCGCTGGGAGAGATCCTGGCGAAGATGAACGAGTTCAACATCGCCGGCCCCACCACCTTCGCGCAATGGGGCGGGATCGCCGCGCTGGAACAGGGCGAGGACTTCGTGCTCTGGCAGCGCCGGCGGCTCGCCACTTCGCGCGCGCTCGTGGCCGAGCGGCTGCCGCGGTTCCGGCGCGTGCGGTTCACGCCGCCGGCCGCCGCCTTCTATGCCTTCTTCGAAGTCGAGGGCATGACCGACAGCCTGGAGGCCTGCAAGCGCATCCTGGCCGAGACCTCAGTCGGCTTGGCGCCGGGGATCGCCTTCGGCGAAGCGGGCGAAGGGCGGATCCGCATGTGCTACGCCCAGGCACCCGAGACGGTCGCCGAGGCGCTCGACCGGCTCGAATCGGCCCTCGCCTAGGCCGCCCTGACCTGGGCGACGAAGCGTTCCATCTCGCTGCGCAACGTGACTGCCTGGGCGGCCAGATCGTCGGCCGCCGTGAGCACCGTCTCCGCCGCGGCGCCGGAGGTGTTGTTGATCGCCGCCACGGCCTGGATGTTGGATGAGACTTCCTGGGTGCCGGCGGAGACTTCCATCACGTTGCGGGCGATCTCCTGGGTCGAAGCGCCCTGCTCCTCCACCGCCGAGGCGATCGAGGTGCCGATCTGGTCGACCTCGCCGATGGTGGCGGAGATGCGGCGGATCGCTTCCACCGAGCGGCCGACGCTGTCCTGGATGCCGGCGATCTGCTGGCTGACCTGCTCGGTCGCCTTGGCCGTCTGGTTGGCGAGGTTCTTCACCTCGGAGGCGACGACGGCGAAGCCCTTGCCGGCCTCTCCCGCCCGGGCCGCCTCGATCGTGGCGTTCAGCGCCAGGAGATTGGTCTGGCTGGCGATCGCCTGGATCACGCCGACGACCTCGCCGATGCGGTTCGCGGCATCGGCGAGGGCCTGCATCTCGCGATTGGTCGCTTCCGCCTGGTCGACCGCCTGGTTCGATACCCGGGCCGAGTTCTGTACCTGGGCGGCGATCTCCCGGACGGTGCTGGCCAGTTCCTCCGCCGCGCTGGCGACGACCTGAACATTTGCGCTCGCCTCCTCGGCGGCGGCGGCCACGGCCGTCGTGCGGTCGCTCGAATCGCGCACGCCGCCGACCAGATTGCCGGCCAGGTTCTTCATCTGCGCCGCGGCGCGCGAAAGCGCTCCGGCCACGCCGCCGACCGTGCCCTCGAAGTCCTCGGCAAGTTTCGCCATGTCGGCGCGGCGGCGTGATTCCGCTTCGGCGCGCTCGCGCTCGCGGGTCTGCAGGCGCTCCGCCTCGGCCCGCCGCTCCGCCTCGGCCGCCTCGCGCCGGCGGCGGTCCTCGGCGTTGCGGGCCTCGGCCTCCTGGCGCTGGCGCTCGGCTGCTTCGGCCGCCTGCGCGCTACGTGCCTCTTCCTCGCGCAGGCGCGCTTCCTCGAGATCGCGGGTCAGACGCTCGCGTTCCTGTCCCGCCAGCTTGAAGCCCTGGACCGCGATCGCCATCTCGCCGATCTCGTCGCCCCGCTGCAGACCGGGAACGACGGTTCCGAAGCGGCCCTGCGCCAAGTCGGACATGGCCGCCGTCATCGATTTCAGCGGCCGGCCGATGAGCAGCGTGGCGGCCGCGGCCAGTGCCGCGATCAGGACGACGACGCCGCCAAGGGCCACGAGAACACCCCGGCGAATCTGGGCGGCGATGTCCGATTTCAGCTGGATCTCGCTCCAGGCGACGACCAGCGTGCCGACCCGTTCGTTGTTCTTGCCGACGAGGATCGGCTCGACGGCGACGAAATGATCCTCCAGATCGAAGCCGGTACGCTCGCCTTTCGCGAGTTCCACCCCGCGGGCTGCCAGCAGCGCCGGTAAGTCGATCGTTGGCACGGTGCCGGAAGCATAGGCGGTCATGGTCTTGCCGTCCGCGTCCAGCACGGCGAGGTTGCCCATGACCTGCGCGGGATCTGCCGCCGTCGGACCGAAGGCCTGCTCGATCACCTCGGTCTTGCCCCAGCGCACGGCGCCCGCCATCTGGGTCGCCAGAAGGCTGGTCACGGCCTGGCGGCCGCGCTCGCTCATGGCCTCCAGGCTCTCCTCCTGGGATCGGGCCTGGTCGAAGATGATGGCGCTGAAGGCGGCCACCGTGACCACGACGATCGCCAGGCCGAGTTTCCAGGTGAGACCGAGCCGGATGCCGCGGCGCTCAGAAGTCGCTTTTTCCATCTTGGTCTCCCTGGAATCCCGAGAACTACTGCAGTTCGTCGACGTTGATGCCGACGGTGACGGCGCCGATCACCTTCTTGCTCGCCGGATCGACGATCGTGAAGCTGACCTGGGACTGCAGCATCTGGGTCGATTCGTCCTTTTCGATCTTGTCGACGAAGATCGCGGCGGGGCCGACCGAATAGGTCTTCTGCCACTTGGCTTCATCGCCCTGCCAGTAGTCGGAGGTGATGTCGCTCTGCCCGACGTTCAGGCCCTTGTCGTCCATCACGAAGATCTCGGTATAGAGCCCCTTGCCCGCATCCTTCACCTTGGCGAGGTAGGCCGAGAGCGGGTTGCCCATGACCTTCTTGATCATCGGCTTGTCGGCGGCCTTGGTTTCGGCCCGCCACTGCTTGTCCAGCTTGTCGACATCGGCCTGCGTCAGGGACGCATGCGCGACGTTCTGCGCCTTGATCGCTTCGATCACGACGGCATCGGACAGGGGCGCGCGAAGCTTGCTCTCGACGAGCTTGGTCAGCAGGTCTTCGACCTTGCCTTCGGCATGGGCGGGCAGGGCGGCGAACAGCGAGAGTGCGGTGGCGATGAGAAGCGGTCGGATACGTGACATGGTGCCTCCTTCTGGGCTTGAAGCGGATACTGGAACTCCCGACGAGGATCAGGCCGCGCGGACATGATCGAGAAAACGGGTGACTTCGGCGCGCAACGTGGCCGCTTCGCCGGTGAGCGATTGCGCCGCCTCCCGCACCCGGAGGGCCGAATGACCGGTTCGCCCGGCCGCTTCGGAGACCACCTGGATCGACTGAGACACTTCCTGCGTACCGCTGGCGGCCTGCTGGACGTTGCGGGCGATTTCCTGGGTGGCCGAGCCCTGTTCCTCGACCGCGCTCGAGATCGACGAAGCGATCTCGTCGAGCTGCCCGATGGTGGCGCCGATGGCCCTGATGGCCGCGACAGCCTTGCCGACGCTGTCCTGGATGCCGCCGATCTGCTGGCCCACCTGATCGGTCGCCTTGGCGGTCTGGCTGGCGAGGTTCTTCACTTCGGAAGCGACCACGGCGAAACCCTTGCCGGCCTCTCCCGCGCGGGCGGCCTCGATGGTGGCGTTCAACGCCAAGAGATTGGTCTGGCTGGCGATGGCCTGAATCAGCCCGACGACTTCGCCGATGCGGTTCGCCGCTTCTGTGAGGGTCTGCATCTCCCTGTCGCCGACGCGGGCCTGATCGACCGCCTCGCCGGCGATCTGCGACGAGGTCTGGACCCTTTCGGCAATCTCGCGGACCGATGCGGCCAGCTCTTCCGTCGCGCTCGCGACCACCTGCACGTTGGTGCTCGCCTCTTCCGACGCCGCGGCGACGGTGGTGGACCGGGTGTTCGTGACCTCGGCGGCCGCGACCATCTCACCCGCCAGGCGGGTCATCTCGCCGGCGGCTTCGCCCACGGTACGGACCACGCCGCCCACGGCGGCCTCGAATCCCTCCGCCAGGCGCGCCATCTCGGCCTTGCGGATATGTTCGGCTTCCGCGCGCTGGCGCTCCTCCTCGATGCGCCGCTCGGCTTCCGCCTTGCGTAGGGCGTCTTCGGCATCCTTCACCCGCCGCTCCGCGTCGAGCCGGGCGTCCTCGCTCATCCGCTGGCGCTCTTCGATCGCCGCGCGCTCCTGCGCCTCGCGCCCGCGCCGCATCTCCTCCTCGCGCGACCGCGCGGCTTCCGCCTCGCTTTCCAGGCGCCGGCGTTCCAGTCCCGATTGCTTGAAGACGCCGACGGCGCGGGCGAGATCGCCGATCTCGTCCCGGCGCGCCTCGAAGGGCACTGCGATATCGAACTCTCCGCCGGCAAGGCGCTGCACCACGGCGTTCAGACGCGAGAGCGGCCGCGTGACGCCGGCGATCGAGATCAGCAGGGCGGCGACAATGCCGATGGCCACCCCGGCCCCTGCAGTCAGGGTCACGTTCCGCACGGCCGCCGCGTAAAACGCGCTCTCCTCGGCGGTGAGGCGATCGATGTCCTGACTGCTGGCGGCGGCCAGCTTGTCGATGGCGGCGTTGAGCGCCTTGCGGTTTTCCCGATTGGCCTCGTTGTCGCCGAATTCGCGGCCCTTGGCCGGCGATTCCGCCGTGCCGAGGCGAGCGAGTTCGGTACGAAAGGCGACGAACTGCTTCAGGCTGTCGAAGACGGCGGCGTAGGTCTGCTCCTGCCCGGGTTCGAGAGCCTTGCGCAACTCGGTCGCGCCGGCTTCCATCTTCTTCAGACCGGCGATCAGAGGCTTCGCGAAGCGTTCCGCATCCTTGGTATCCGCCGACATGTAGATGCCGCGGCTTTCCATGACGACGGCGTTGACCAGTCCGTTCAGCTGGGCCCCTTGATAGGCGCGGTCGGCGGCGCGCTGCAGTTGCCCGACCAGCGTTCCGTAGCTGCGGAAGGTGCTGACGGCCTCCCAGGTGATGATCGCGGAAACCGCGGCCAGCAGTCCCACGATGATGAGGATCTTCGGCGCGATCCGCAGGTTCGACAGCATGGGGGAATTCTCCGCCAGATGTTTGCAGCGCCGGAAAGCGCGGCAGCCGGCCGAGACATTGCCCTTACAAATTTTATCAATGGTTAATGGGAGGATAGATATGGCCGTCCGTGCGCGCGTATTGATTTAAACGCGGCGGATCTTCTGGCTTTTAATGATGCTTAAATATTATCGGAAGGTTTTCCAGAGAGCGAATGCAACTCTCTATTTCTTTCACACTATGCTGCAACGCTGCCGCCGCGGCGACGGCCATACGAATAGTTGCATCGCCTTTTGCCGGGTCGCGCTGCAGGGCGGCGATTTCCGCCGTTGCCTGGTCGAGGCCGCCTCCCAGGGTGATGGCCGATGCGCTCTCGCTTTCGACCGCTCCCATTACAGCCCGGGCGGCATTGTCGAAGCGGCCGATGGTCTGTTCGAGATCGCGGATCGCCCGCGCCGAACGCTCGATCCGGTCGCGGATCTCCGCCGCCTGCTGGCTGACCTGGGCGGTCGCGCGCGCGGTCTGCGTCGAAAGGTTCTTCACCTCTCCGGCCACCACGCCGAAGCCGCGGCCGTAGTCGCCCGCGCGGCTCGCCTCGATGGTGGCATTCAGCGCCAGGAGATGGGTCTGCGAAGCGATCGCCTGCACCACGGCCACGGTTTCGCCTATCGCCGACGCCGCCGCGGAAAGGGCGCGGATCTCGCCATCGGCCGCACGGGCTCGATCCAGCGCCTCCATCGTGACGGATGCCGCGCGTCTCGCCTCGCGCGCGGCCTCCGTCGTCGCCATGGCGAGCCGATCGGCAGCCCCGCCGGCCTCGCGCAATCGTCCGCCCACACGGGAGAGCGCGGAAAGCATGGCCTGCTCCCCCTTTCCTTCCAGCCGGTCGGCCCTGGCCAGAAGATCCGCCAGCCTTGCCAGTTCGGTCGCGGTGGTGGCGAGCCTCGCGGTGCTGGCGGCGACGGGTTTCGCCAGATCCGACCCGCGGTGCCGTCCTTCCGCCTCGATCTGCCTCGCGCGCGCCGCCTCGCGCGCGCCGAAGCTTTCGGCTTGTGCCAGTTGGGTCTCCAGTGCCCGAATCCGCTGCTCGGCCTCGATCCTGACCTGGTCGATCCGCACCCGGGCGTCCCGCTCGGCCCGTTCGGCGCGCTCCGCCTCCTCGCCGCGCGCGCCTGCGCTTGCCGCGAGCTTCGCTTCCAAGGCGGCCAGTTCCTGGCGATGCCCGACGACGCCGCGCTTCAGCACGACCAAGGAGCGGGCGATGGCGCCTATGGCATCGGCGCGGCTGCCGTTCGGCAGGTCCGACCACAGGTCGCCACGGGCCAGTGTCACCGCCGCCCTCTCGAGCCGGCGCAAGGGGCCGGCGATGCCCGCGAAGAGGAGGGCGATCGCGCCACAGAGGCCGAGTGTCACCACCACGGCGGTGGTCCCCACCAGTTCGCTGCCGGTCTGTTCCGCGGTCTGCCGGGCTTCCCGCAGGCTGCGTTCCAGGGGCTGCAGCGCGGCCTCCGCCATGGCGCGGTCGCGCGCGAGGTCGGGCAGCCTGTCGCGCACCTGATTTGCCGCCCTCTGGACCGCCGAGAGGCGCGCATGTTCCATATCGGCGAGATCGAGGGCCTTCCAGGCGACGAACAGGGCCGCCGACGCCAGCACCACGCAGGCGGCAACCAGTTTGAAGCCGATGGAAACCTTGCCGAGCATGGATTGTGGGGCCGGTCCGGAAATCGCCTGGAAAGACCGCATCCTAGCGGATGATCGAGCCCCGCAACCCAGTGCTGTTTCGCCTAAACCCTTCATTAACCATCTTTTTCCCGCCCTTCCGTCCGATTTGCCCGGGCGGTATGGTGCATCTACACGTCAGATTGCATTGTTCCCAAAGCTTCGAGGAGGAAGCCCCCATGCGTGAGGCCGTCATCGTTTCCACGGCACGCACCCCGATCGGCAAGGCCTATCGCGGCGCCTTCAACAACACCCACGGCGCGACGCTCGCCGCCCATTCGCTGAAGCACGCCGTCGCGCGCGCCAAGATCGACCCGGGCGAGGTGGAAGACATCATCATGGGCTGCGCCGCCCAGCAGGGCCCGACCGGCAACAACGTGGCCCGCCAGGCGGCCATCCGCGCCGGCTTCCCCGTCACCGTCGGCGGCACCACCATCGACCGGCAGTGCTCTTCCGGCATGCAGGCGATCGCCATCGCCGCCCAGCGCGTCATCATCGACAACGTGCCGGTCATGGCGGCCGGGGGCGTGGAATCGATCTCGCTCGCCCAGACCGAGCGGGCCTTCCGCATGCCGGACGAGTGGATCCTGAAGAACAAGCCCGATCTCTACATGCCGATGCTGCAGACGGCCGAGACGGTGGCCAAGCGCTACAACATCAGCCGCGAGGCTCAGGACGACTACGGCTTCCAGAGCTTCGAGCGCTACAAGGCGGCGCACCTGGCGGGCAAGTTCAACGACGAAATCGTGCCGATGACCGCCACCAAGGCAATCGAGAACAAGGAGACCAAGAAGGTCATGCACGAGGAGGTCACGCTGGACCGTGACGAGGGCCCGCGCCTCGACACCACCCGCGATGGCCTGCGCAACGTCCGCACCGTGGTCGAAGGCGGCACCATCACCGCCGGCAATGCCAGCCAGCTTTCGGATGGCTCGTCCGCCTGCGTCGTCATGGAAGCGAAGCTCGCCGAGAAGAAGGGCCTGCAGCCGCTCGGTTACTTCCGCGGCCTGTCGGTGGCCGGTTGTGAGCCCGACGAGATGGGCATCGGCCCGGTCTTCGCCGTGCCGCGGCTGCTCCAGCGCTTCAACCTGAAGATGGACGACATCGGCCTGTGGGAGCTGAACGAGGCTTTCGCGGTCCAGGTGCTCTATTGCCGCGACAAGCTCGGCATCCCGAACGAGAAGCTGAACGTCAACGGCGGCGCCATCCTGGTCGGCCACCCCTACGGCATGTCGGGTGCCCGCATGGTCGGCCACGCCCTGATCGAGGGCAAGCGCCGCGGTGCGAAATACGTCGTCTGCACCATGTGCATCGGCGGCGGCATGGGCGCGGCGGGCCTGTTCGAGGTCGCCTGATCCCGATCGCCCGGAAGTAGGGGAGCGGCGGCCTTCGGGCCGCCGCTCTTTCGTTTCAGCCCTCGCCTGGATCCGCCTTGAGGCCGGCCGCCTCGATGCCGGCAATGGCACAGACCTCGTCGTTGTCGGAGGTGTCGCCGGTCACCCCGACGGCGCCGATGATGGCGCCCGATGCGTCGCGGATCAGCACGCCGCCCGGCACCGGCACGATCCGTCCCTCGGCGGTGCCCATCAGCGCGGTGACGAACATCGGCCGGGCCTCGGCCATCTTGGCGATGGCGCGGCTGCCGACGCCGACGCCGAGAGCGCCCCAGGCCTTGCCGAAGGCGATGTCGGGACGCATCAGCGACATGCCGTCTTCCTTCTTCATGGCCTTGTAGACGCCGCCGGCATCGAGCACGGCGACGGTGAGCGGCTTCAGCCCGAGCGCCTTCGCCTTGGCGAGGGCGGCGTCGACGATGCTGGAAGCTTGGGCGAGGGTGAGATCGGGCATGGTCTGATTCTTTCGGTCAGGAAGGGTTGCGCCGCTTGGAGACGAGGCTGGCGCCGATCACCAGGATCGTAACGGCCAGGATCAGGAGTGTGGAGACGGCATTGATCTCCGGGCTGACGCCGAGGCGCACCTGGCCGTAGAGACGCTGCGGCAGGGTGGTGGCGCCCGGTCCGCTGGTGAAGGAGGCGATGACGAGATCATCGAGCGAAAGCGTGAAGGCGAGCAGCCAGCCCGCCAGCACGGCGGGCAGCACGATCGGCAGCGTCACCTTGAAGAAGGCGCGCATCGGCGTCGCGCCGAGATCCATCGCCGCTTCCTCGAGCGCGCGGTCGAAGGTGGAGAGGCGCGAATGCACCACCACCGCCACATAGGCCGCCCCGAAGGTCGCATGCGCCAGTATCACCGTGCCGATGCCCCGGTCGAGGTCGAGGCGCACGAAGAGCAGCAGCAGCGACAGGCCCAGGATCACTTCCGGGATCACCAGCGGCGTCAGCAGGCCGAGGCGGAAGGCGCCGCGGCCATGGAACTTCGGCAGGCGGGTCAGCGCGAAGGCCCCGGCGGTGCCGATCAGGGTGGCGATGCTGGCCGCGGCGACGCCGACCTGAAGGCTGACCCAGAGTGCCGCCACCAGCTGTTCGTTCCGGAAGGCCTGGGCATACCAGTGCAGCGACCAGCCGGACCAGACGTTCACCGCCTTCCCGGCGTTGAAGGAGCCGATGACGAGGAGAACGATCGGCAGGTACAGGAAGACGAAGCCGAGCGTCATGCCGGTGAGGCCGAGGGGCGAGTTCGCCTTCCTCACGACAGGCCCTCGCCCGATCTGCGCTGCACCCGGTCGAGCGCCAGGATGCCGCCGGCGGCGAGCACCAGCAAGACGATGGCAAGCGCGGAGGCGACCGGCCAGTCGCGGTTGCCGAAGAACTCGGTCCACATCGCCTTGCCGATCATCGGCGTGCCGGGCCCGCCGAGGAGGTCGGGGATGACGAATTCGCCCACCGCCGGGATGAAGACCAGAAGGCAGCCGGCGGCGATGCCGGTCCGCGCGAGCGGCAGCGTGACGCGGAAGAAGATCGACCAGCCGCGCGCGCCGAGATCGGCCGCCGCCTCGCGGAAGGCGGGGTCGATGCGCTCCAGCGCAACGGCCAGCGGCAGCACCATGAAGGGCAGGTAGGCGTAGACGATGCCCAGATGGACGGCCCATTCGGTGGTGAGGATGACGAGGGGTTCCCGGATCAGCCCGGCCGTCAGCAGCACGGTGTTCAGGATGCCCTCGGTCTTCAGGATGCCGATCCAGGCATAGACGCGGATCAGGAAGCTGGTCCAGAAGGGCAGGATCACCAGCAGCAGCAGCCAGGGCCGGTGGCGGGGCGCCGCGCGGGCGATGCCGTGCGCGATGGGCAGGCCGACCAGGAGCGCGAGGAAGGTCGAGGTGGCGGCGATGCGGATCGAGGAGAGGAGCGAGTGGATGTAGAGATCGTCGCCGATCAGGAGAGCGTAGTTCTCCGCATTGAGCGCGATACGCAGGCCCTCCTCGCCCCAGCGCAGCACGGGGGCATAGGGCGGGATGGCGGAGATCACTTCGGAGAAGCTGATCTCGAGCACGATCAGAAGCGGCGCGCCGACGAAGAGCAGCAGCCAGAAGGCCGGCAGCAAGAGCGCGAGGCGGGAACCCGCGCTCATGCCGGCAACGCCACCAGGGTTTCCGGCGGCAGCGTCAGGAACAGCCCGTCGCCCACGGCCGGCAGCGGGCCGGCGCGGTTCACCTGGGTGAGCACCAGCCGCGTACCCGCCCCCACCCGCACCATCAGGCGCGACAGGTCGCCCAGGTATTCGATGCTCTCGACCGTGGCGTTCAGCATGTTGCGCCCGTCGGGCCCGAGCAGGATCTTGCCGGGGCGGAGCGCGAGGGTGACCGGCGCCCCGGCCGGGCGGTCGATCGGCTGCACCAGGAGTTCGACCGCCTCGCCCCGCAGGCGGACGCGGTCGCGGGCCAGCACCTCGGCCTCGAGCAGGTTGCAGTCGCCCAGGAACTCGGCGACGAAGCGGTCGGCGGGCCGGTCGAAGACCTCGGCCGGCGGGCCCATCTGGGCGATCCTGCCGTGGTTCAGGACGGCGATGCGCGAGGCGACGGCCATCGCCTCGTCCTGGTCGTGGGTCACCATGACGAAGGTGAGGCCGAGGCGGGCCTGCAGGTCCTTCAACTCCGCCCGGGTACGTTCGCGCAGGCGCCGGTCGAGGGCCGAGAGCGGCTCGTCCAGCAGCAGCAGTTTCGGGCGCTTCACCACGGCCCGGGCTATGGCGACGCGCTGGCGCTGGCCGCCCGACAGCTGGTCGGGCCGCCGCCCCGCCAGCGCCTCCAGTTCCACCAGCTTCAGCGCCTCGGCGACGCGGCTCTCGATCTCCGCCCGGGGCCTTTTCTCCATCTCCAGGCCGAAGGCGACGTTCTTCGCGACGCTCAGATGCGGGAACAGCGCATAGGCCTGGAACACCATGTTGACCGGGCGGTCGTAAGGCGGCGTGCGGGCGACATCCTGCCCGTCCAGCACGATGCGGCCCGCGTCCGGCGTCTCGAACCCCGCCAGCAGGCGCAGCAGGGAGGTCTTGCCCGAACCCGAAGGGCCGAGGAGAGCCAGGAACTCGCCCCGGGCGATCTCTATGTCGACGGCATCGACCGCCGTCACCGGGCCGTAGCGCTTGGAGAGCCCGGTGATGCTGACCAGAGACGTCAAACCACTCCCTCCCTCGCGCGCAGCGTGGGGGAGGGTCGGGGTGGGGGCGGGCGCCGCAGGTGGCGAGGCGTGCCAGTGCGGAACCGCCCCCACCCGACCTCCCCCATCTGACGACGGGGGAGGAGAAGCGCTGCGCGGCTCACCTGCCGGCCTTCACCCGGGTCCACATGCGGTTCAGCTGGGTCTGCAGGCGCTGGGGGAAGGGGGAGATGGTGTAGAGGTTCGCCAGCCGCTCGGCCGGCGGGTAGATCTCCGCGTCTTCCTTGATCTCGGTCTTGACCAGCGGATCGGCGTCCTTGTTGCCGTTGGGATAGGCGATGGCGTTGGTGCAGCGCGCCGCGATGTCGGGACGCAGCATGAAGTCGATGAAGGCATGCGCCGCGTCCGGGTGGGGTGCATCCTTCGGGATGACGAAGCTGTCGAACCACATCTGCGCGCCCTCGCGCGGGATCTTGTAGACCACCTCGACGCCCTTCTTCGCTTCCTCGGCACGGGCCTTCGCCTGCACGATGTCGCCCGAGAAGCCGAAGGCGAGGCAGGTGTCGCCGTTCGCCAGGTCCTCGATGTACTGGGAGGAATGGAACTTGCGGATATAGGGGCGGATCGCCATCAGGGCGGCTTCCGCCTTCTGCAGGTCCTCGACCTTCTTGCTGTCGGGATCGAGGCCGAGATACTTCAGCGCCGCCGAGAACAGGTCGGCCGGGTCGTCCAGCAGGTTGACGCCGCAATCGGCGAAGTTCTTCACCACCTCGGGATCGAAGATCATGCGGAGCGAGCCGGTGGGCGCATCCTTCATCCGCTCGGCGATCTTGCCGGCGTTGTAGCCGATGCCGGTGGTGCCCCACATGTAGACGACCGCGTGCTCGTTGCCGGGGTCGTAGCGGTTCATGCGGTCCTGCAGCGTGGGCGAGGCGTGCTTCAGGTTGGGCAATTTAGCGCGGTCGAGCTTGCGGTAGACCCCGGCCTGGAGCTGCCGGGCCATGGCGTAGGAGGTGGGCACCACCACGTCGTAGCCGGTTTTGCCGGCCATCAGCTTGGTCTCCAGCACCTCGTTCGAATCATAGGTGTCGTAGACCACCTTGATGCCGGTTTCCTTGGTGAAGTCCTCCAGCACCTCCGGATCGATGTAGTCGGTCCAGTTGTAGACGTTGACCACCTTGTCCTGGGCAGCGGCGGCGCCGATGCCGAACAGCAGGGCGGCAAGGGTTCGCCCGAGGAGAGACCAAGTCCGCACGTAAACGCCCCCGTTTCTGAGAAGACTCCGACGGAGGGAGATTTCGAAGAAGCGGGACGGCTTGTCAATCGCTCCCTACTTCTTCTCGAGCTCCACCGGGCCGCGGCCGCCGGAACTGGGGCGCATGTCCTCCAACTCGCGGGCATGGGTGAAGAGGCGGGGGTCAAGCTCGGCATCGAAGCGGGTATCCGACAGCGAGACGGTGGTGTTCTGGCCGATGCGGTCGCGGATCACCCATTGGCGGAACTGGAAGGGGCGTTCGGAGAAGACGAGGGTGAGCTGGCCCTCCTCCGGTTTCTTGCCGTCCTGCACCGTCAGTTTCAGGGTGCCGGTCTCGCGGCTGATGCCCAGCACCTCGATATCGCCCGAGAGCCTGACCTCCTTCGCCAGCAGCACCGACAGCGGCGAGGAATCGAGCGGCAGGCGGTTGGTCTGCTTCAGCTCCTTGTCGTAGTAGTTCATCCACCCCCCGCTCGCCACCACCAGCACCGGCACCGGCGGGGCGTAATCCACCCGCAGGCGGCCGGGGCGATGGAAATAGACCCGCCCCTCGCTGATGCCGCCGTCGGGGGCGATCTGCATGAACTTCGCCTCCAGCGTGGAGAAGCCGTTCAGGTAGTGCTCCACCCGGGCGATGTCGGCCCTGTCCTGCTCGCTAAGCGGGGCGGCCGCGGCCGGCAGGGCGATCAGGAGGGCGAGGAAGACGAACAGGCGGCGCATGAGGAACCCCGGGGCTGGAGCGAGAGCGCTAGTCATCTCAGTGGAGAATGGCAAGACTGGGGCGGAGGCTGGACGGCTAGCGGGACAGGGCAAGGGAGTCGATCGTGACGGTTCATGCATTCGAGGCGGGCGGGTTCAGGTTCGCCCAAGGCGGCTTTCCCTATTCGGCCGGGGTGGTGGCGGCCCCGGGTTTCGCGCTGGAGCGGGCGCGCTTCCGTGCAATCACCCCGGTGGCGGAAGGGTTCCGCCGCATCGCCGCGCATCTGCAGGCGCTGGGCCGGCCGCTCACCGCCTTCGCCGCCTGCGAACTCCGCTCGCCCGCGCCCTTCACGGAGGCGGGCTTCGTCGCCTTCAACCGGGTCTATGTCGGCACCCTCACCGAATGGGGCCTGATCGGTGGCGGGCTGAACCCGGTGGCGCGCAGCAACGTCTGCCCGGAGATCAACAAGCCGGCCGAACCCGGCTTCTATGCCTTCACCTATACCGTGCCGAGCCGGGATGCGGCGCCGAGTTTCGTCGTCGCCGGTTCGGGCGAGGCGGAGGAGGGGCATGCCAACTACCGCGACCACACCGTCCGCCTCGGCGATACCAGCCCCGACGGCCTGAAGGCGAAGGCCCGCTTCGTGCTGGGCGAGATGGAGCGCCGCCAGGCCCTGCTCGGCCAGAGCTGGAAGAGCGTGACCGACACGCAGGTCTATACCGTGCACGACCTGCATCCCTTTCTCGCCTCCGAGATCGAGGGGCGCGGCGCCGCGGCCGGCGGCCTGACCTGGCACTATGCCAGGCCGCCGGTGGTCGACCTCGAATACGAGATGGACTGCCGCTCCGTCGCCCGCGAGATCCTGCTGTGAGCCCTCAGCCCTCCTTTTCCCACCAGGGATAGCCGGCCGGCATGTCGGTGGAGGCCTTGGAGGGGAAGGCGGGTTTGCGCTTCTCGAGGAAGGCGGCGACACCCTCCTTCACGTCGGGGCTGGAGCCGAGCGCCCGGGTGATGGGGTAGTCGACCTCGAGCGCATGCAGCGGATGCGGCTCGGCGCCGAGGCGCCATAGCATCTGGCGGGTCAGCGCCATGGCCACCGGCGCCGTCTCGGTGGCGATCTCCTCGGCCAGCGCCCGGGCGCGGGGCAAGAGTTCCTCGGGCGGCACCACCTCGCTCACCAACCCGCCCGAGAGCGCCTCGGCGGCGTCGAAGACCCGGCCCGACAGGCACCATTTCAAGGCCTGGGGCAGGCCGACCAGGCGGGGCAGGAACCAGGAACTGCCCGCTTCCGGGACCAGGCCGCGGCGGGCGAAGACGAAGCCGAAGCGCGCGCCCTCGGCCGCGATCCGGATGTCCATCGGCAGGGCCAGCGTGATGCCGACGCCGACCGCCGGGCCGTTGATGGCGGCGATGGAGGGCTTGCGGCAGTTGAAGATGCGCATGACGAAGCCCTCGCTCCGCCGCACGTCGCCGCCGCCCAGCACGGCGCCGCCCTGGCCCGAGCCCGCCTTCGTATCCGGAGAGGTGTCGAAGGTATTGGCGCCGCCGGAGATATCGGCCCCGGCGCAGAAGCCCCGGCCGGCCCCGGTGACGATGACGCAGCGGACGGAATCGTCAGTATCGGCCTTGTGGAAAGCGTCCGCCAGTTCCACGCCCATGCGGCCGGTATAGGCGTTCAGCTTCTCCGGGCGGTTCAGGGTCAGCGTCAAGACGCCGCCAGACTGTTCTGCCGTGATGTCCTGATAGGCGGTGCTCATCTGCTCGCTTCCTCCGGGCTTTCTCGTTGTGCGCATTCTGGCCCGAAGGACGCGGGCCTTGCCAGGGCAAACCCGCCCGGCTAAGACAAGGCCGCCCGGCAGCGGGCAGCCTCTATGTCCCCTTCGTCTAGAGGCCTAGGACGACGCCCTCTCACGGCGTAAACAGGGGTTCGAATCCCCTAGGGGACGCCACTTTCAGCGGCACCGGAAGAGTAGCGGGGAACCGCGCATGACCGATCCGTCTGCCCGCCTGTCTCCTCCTCCCCCGGTCGATCGCGAAGCCGCTCTCCGGCGGTTCGTGGAGCGGGTATCCACCCTGCCGGTGAGAGACGACCGCTCTCTCGACGACATCCTTCGATACGATTCGGACGGGCTGCCTGCCTGATAGCTGCCGACGGTCGCGGCCCGCCGGCCGTGTAGGCGGACAATTTTGTCCGCCTCTCGCGCGCGGCCAGAAATGGCCGCTTCGATCGGCGGGCGTTTCCGGCCGCCACCGCCGGGCGCGTGCCGGACAATTTTGTCCGCTTGCAGCCGCTGGCCATTTTTGGCCGCTTCGGTCGCTGGCCATTTCCGGCCGCTGGGTGACAGGGAAGCGCGATGGCCTCGCCCGGCGAGGGGCGTTCTCGCCGAATTCCTTTAAGTCATTGATATAAAAAGAGAATGGCCGCCGGAGCGATTTTCGCGCCCTGCCTAAGTCAGCCAATTCGAGCCAATTCGAGCCAGAAAGAGGCCCGTCCGGCACCGGCTTTCGCCCGTTCGGCGCCGATTTGCACCAGTTCGAGCCAGGCGTTTACGCTTACGGAAACCTGCGGCAGGCCGAAAGCCTTCCCCGCCCGCCGCGTCACGCGCGACGTGATTGCCAACAGATTCACGATGGCCAAGCGCAGGCCGCCGCCGGGGCGGCCGGAAAATGCGCATTGTAAGCAAAAATCTCTAGTCAGTCAACGAAATTACCGCGAGGAGGCGTGTCGGCGGCCGGCGGGCTCACGCGGCGTCCCTTCGCGAACGCTGCCTCGACCATCCTGCCGTCCGGCCAGACGATGCGCGCCGGCCCGTCGAGCCGGCCGCGCCGCCATTCGCCTTCGATCTGCCGCCCGTCCGCCTCCACCAGCCGGCCGAGGCCGTGGAAGGCGCCGTCGCGGAACTCGCCCTCGTAGCGGCTGCCGTCGGGGCGGGTGAGGGTGCCCCGGCCGTGGAAGCGGCCGTATTGGTAGTCGCCGACATAGGTTTCGCCGTCCGGCCCGGTCCAGGCGCCGCGCCCCTCCTCCCGCCCCTCGCGCATCTCACCCGCGTAGCGGCCGGTGCCGACGCGGGGGCTGCGCCATTCGCGCACGCCGTGGCCGAAGGCGCGGCCATCGGCGCCGCAATCGCCGGTCCAACTGACCGTCTCGCCGGGCCGGGGATCGGGGTTCCAGAGCCAGCAGCCCATGCGCCGGTCGACCATCCAGCCCGGCCGCTCGGCGGTGGCGATCTGACTGAGCGGGGGCAGATCCTCCTCAGCCCCGGCCGGCCCCGGTGGAAAGGCGGCGGCGAAGAGACAGAGAGCGGCGAGCGGAACAGCGCGCATCACCATTGAGCACTCCCGACTGAGCGAGAGGAGAGCCTAGCCCCGCCGGGCGCGCGGGTGACTTGCCCGGTTCGAGGAGCGGCAATGCGTCAACGTCAGTGCTGCACCATTCGTTCCCGCACAGGTGGTGGCGGCGCGGCGGCTTGGGCTATGGTTCGCCCGCGACGCTCGCTGGCCTCTCGCCGCGCCGCCGCGAGGAAAACAGAGTCCCGCGCATGGGACGGCGAGTTACTGGCCGAAGCTGACGCTGACTTTTCGGCCCCTTGCATCGATTCCTGATCCACTTCCTTTGCCGGGTTCGGGTGAGGTGTAGGTGCCAGATGCCGCCTCTCCGTTGGCACAGGCGAGTGACCACGTTCCAGATGTCTGAGGCGGCGGCAAATTCGCACTCGTCATTCGCTGCCAGCTGCCTCGACAACGGCCTTGCGTCATTGACAGCAACACCGACAGGTCTCCGCCATCGCCACCTCCGCTAATGCTCAATGAGCCGCTTGCAAGCGAGGCCACACCATCCCATTGAACTGCGAGGGGAGTAGAGATAGGAGCAGCAGCCTGCTGTGTTCGCGGCGCCGGTGCGGCGGGCGCAGCTGCGACGGTCCCTGTGCCCCCAGGCAACGGTGAGTAAGGAGTCGCGAAAGCATTTCGGTTCTCGGCCACGGTGCCGATGCGAACGTGAGAGAGGAAGTCGCGCAGATAGTTCTCTGGGCTTCTGATTTCCGAGGGTTCACAGACATAGCCGCGGAGGATGTACGAGTAGCCGGCCACCTCGCCCTTGTTCGGGCCGGCATGGTCAAAGCCGACGCAGAACACGCCACTTGCCTTGAAGGTCATGTAGCCGGTGCTCTGGAAGCCGATGTACGGCCCCCAGCGGTCGGCTCCCTGCGCGAAGTTGTTGAAGGTCTTGATTGCGTTCTCCGACGCTGCCGCCGAATAAGGCTGCATGACTGCGTCGCCCATCGGGTAGAACAGCGCCACACTGATGCGTCGCTTCCCCGATGTCCCAAAGGTCGCATATACGTTGCTCGCAGTGCGTGGCCCGTCGCTGGTCCTGTTCGCCGCAGACTGGCATTTGAAGCTGCTGGACACATACAAGAGTGTCTCGGAGCAAGGCAGGTCGACGAATGTCGAAATCTGCGCACGAACCGGAGTACCTGTAAGGCAAAGTGCGGCGGCAAACAGCGTGCTCCTGATCATTATCTGGTTCCCAACCAAATGCCCCAGTGGTTGTGATGATGCCGATGTCAGTAGCTTTTTCGACCACGCTAGGATGGCAATCGCGTTGCCCCCTAAGCCTGCCTGTGTCGATGACATATATTATCGAGCATTGACGACGTTGAAGTCGCTTAGTTCTTTATCGGATAGCCAATGTATCTTGAAGTGTAATGTCTTGAAAGTTGGATCCAACAGTCTCACTGATACGCCCATTGAAATGGTGTATGCGGCCAATTGACCACTAATTCGAGCGGAGGCGCTTTCGTTAAGCATCACGATGTAGCGTATCCGAGTATCGAGATCGTACTCGCGTTTCAGGAGTATCCCTCGCAAGAGGGCAATATATTCGTCGGACTCTTGTCCGCTATGCATGTGAACACCGAAGCGTCCGTGGGGACCGACCTCGCGGATGACGCCGCCCAAGAACGCATAGACACATGCGCTCGCGCATTCGGAGTCGACTCGGGTTGCTACTTTTTGCTCGCGCAGGAAACGCCCGATTAGAAGTGCTTCGTGAACTTGGCCTCCGGGTGAGCTGAGGATCACAGTGTGCACGGGGCGCGAGGATTTCTGCGCTGAGACAAATAGTTGTCTTAGATTGCCTAGGTCTCCATCCTGAATTTCCCCATCGAGTCGCAGAAGGCTACCTCCACCAACTTGCTCGATGCGATATGCGGCTGCTGAGGCCAGTGAATGCCACAGCAGGGCGCAAAGGAAGGTGACGAGGCCTAGGACTTTTGCCACCGACCGCCCCTGAGACAGAGCATCCCCTCTTCGGAAGTCTCCTTTCCCTCAACGTATGACACCTCGCGAACTTTGCGGCACCCGTCTGGAATCTCAGTCGATGACGAAGTGTCTCCGGCGACGGCCGGTGCCGGCTGAACAACCGGTTCAGCATAGCCGTGCACATTAGGGCGCTGGTCGCTCGTCCAAGAAACGCGTGAATTGGTCACGCTTTCCGCTGCTCGCCGCGCTGCTTCCGCAGCCTTGGCCTGTTCCGCTTCATCGAGCTTGTTGCCGATAGACGCACCGATGAATGCACCGAGAGCGGCTCCGATCAATATTCCCGCGAGGCCGCCCTTGTCTGCAAGGCCCCCGGCTGCTGCGCCGGTTGCTGCTCCAGCAAGGGCTCCCTTTCCGGCATTTGTTTCGCAGGCTGTCGTGACCGAAGCGAGAGCCAGACAAAGGAACACTGCAACGCCTCGTCGCAATCCGAGCCGCCAGCCCAATCCGTTCCGCATCGTGAAGCCCCCCGACTTCGAGTTCTGAGCCTTGCGCAGGCACGGTATGGCTATGCTGGTGGCCCAGCTTTTTTCAAGCCTACCGCGACTACAACCGGGCGTCCACGGGGCGCAATCGAATGCCAGTCACTTGCGGGAAGGATGTCGGAAAATCTAACTATTGGTGTAGTTAATTTTGCAATGTCCCGAACCTGAAGGCTTGTTGGTCTATCATGTGACGCTGCCTATCTGCTCCGCGGTGCTCGGGGCTGGCGCGTTGGCGCCGCCGAGCAAGCTCTCCTCCATCGACCGCGCATTGATCCCGCTGGCGAGCGCCTGTGCGAGCAGCCGCTGCGCCGCGGCGATCCGCTCCGCCCTGTCCCGGTCGTTCCCGTCGTTCTGCCGCTGCATGCCGTTTCCCCCACCGCTTCTTCTGTTTGACGCGAGCCTAGCGCATCAATCCTCGGCGTCCCAGTCGAACAGCGCCGGCTCCTTCTTCGAGAACCGCGCCACCGCCTCCACGTGATAGGGCTCGAGCCGGGCCGTGCCCTGCGCCAGCGCCTCGAATTCCAGCATCGTCTTCGGGTCGAGGTGGAAGCTCTGGTTGAGGAGGTTCTTCATCATCCCGATCGCCGCCGTCGGCGCGCGGGTGAATTTCCGGGCCATCTTCCGCGCCGCCGGCATCAGGGCTTCCGGCTTGTGGACGGAGTGGACGAGGCCGAGCTCCTTCGCCTCCGCCGCGCGCACCTTGCGGCCCGTGAACATCAGCTCCTTCGCCTTCTGCAGGCCGACGAGGCGGGGCAGGATGAAGAGGCCGTTCCAGTCCGGCACCAGGCCGATCCTGACGAAGCTCTGGATGAAGACGGCGCGTTCGCTCGCCAGCACGAAATCGCCGGCCAGCGCCAGGTTGCAGCCGCCGCCGGCGGCCGGCCCGTCCACCGCCATGATCACGGGGACTTCGAGATTCATCAGCTCGATCAGGCGGGTATGCGCCATCCGCATGCCGGCGCGGCCGGCATGGGCGCTCGGGCCGCTGTTCGCCGCCGGCTTGCCGTCGCCGAGCGTGCTGCGGGCATGCATCGCCTTCACGTCGCCGCCGGCACAGAAGGCGCCTCCCGCACCGGTGACGATGAGCGCCCTGATGCCGGTGCCGGCCTCCTCCTTCACCCGGTCGATGGCGGCGTCGATGTCGCGGCGCATCTCGGGCGAGAGCGCGTTCCGCGCCTCCGGCCGGTTCAGGGTGAGGGTGGCCACCTTCTCCTCCACCTCGAAGGTCGCATGCGTGAAGTTCATCGGCGTTTCCCCTGCTCGTTCGGGACGATCCTTCCGCATCGGCGCGGCGAAGGGAAGGGTGCCGGGGAACCTTGCGGGCGCCCGCAGGCTTGCCTTGGCATCACGGTCACGGCCCGAAGCCGAGGAGGCGTCGCATGCAGGTCTATCAGGCGTATTTCGTGGAAGACGGCCCGCGCTGGAGCGAGCCGCTCCTGGTCGAGGAGGTGAGCGACGACCGGGCGATCGAGATCATCCAGGGCATGGATCAGGCGGCGGCGGGGTTCGAGCTCTGGCTCGAGGACCATCTGATCATCCGCGCGGTGCCGGAGGGTGCCTCGGCGCCGGGGCCGGCGCGGGTCGAACTCGGCCCCTCGCCGCATGCCCATCCCAGCGTGATCGAAACCTAAACGGGCTTGTCGCCGAAGCCCTGGCCGGTATGGGCGCCCAGCGCGGGGGAATCGCTCTTGGGATGCGGGCGCCGGCGGTCGAAGGAGATCGGCAGGCCCACCACCTTCATGCCGCTTTCGGGCAGCGTGCGCATCAGGTCCATGGCGGCGAGCTGTTCGCTTTCGGCGAGTTCGGCGATGTCGTTGATGGGCGAGCAGGGCACGCCCGCCTTGCCGAAGGCGGCGAGCCAGTGGGCGCGCGGCTTCTCCTTGAGGATCGGCTCGATTTCGGCCACCAGCGCGGCGCGGTTGGCGACGCGGCGGCGCCCGTCGGAGAAGCGCTCGTCGCCGAGCCAGCCGGGCCGGCCCATCACATCGGCGAATTTCACGAACAGGCGGTCGTTGCCGACGGCGACGACCAGCGGGCGGTCGGCCGTCTCGAAGGCCTGGTAGGGCACGAGAAGGGCGCTCGCCGCGCCGTGGCGCTGGGGCTTGTTGCCGGTGACGAGATAGCCCTGCAGCGCGCCGGACACCCAGTTCACCGCCGTCTCGAACAGCGAGGTGTCGACGACGCAGCCCTTCCCCGTCGCGTGGCGCTGCTGCAGCGCGGCCAGCGCGCCGATCACGCACCACATGCCGGTGGCGGCGTCGTTGATGGCGGGGGCGCAGAAGGTGGGCGGGTCTTCCGGGCGGCCGGTCAGCGTCATCACCGCCGCATAGGCCTGCAGCAGCGGGTCGAAGCCCGGCCCCAGCCGCATCGGCCCGGCATAGCCGAAGGCCCAGATCGAGCAGTAGATCAGCCGCGGGTTCGCCGCCAGCATCGCCTCCGGCCCGATGCCGAACTCGTCCACCACGCCCGGGCGCAGGTTCTGGATCAGGATGTCGGCCTCGGCCGCCAGGGCCTTCAGCCGGACGATGTCGGGCTCGCTCTTGATGTCGAGGGCATAGGAGCGCTTGCCGCGGTTGTTCGCATGGAACATGACGCTGTCGGCGCCGACGAAGGGAGGGCCCCAGAGCCGCGCGTCGTCGCCGCCGTCGGGCTTCTCCACCTTGATCACGTCGGCGCCCATATCGGCCATGATCGCCCCGGCGAGCGGCCCGGCGAAGGCCTGGCCGATCTCGAGGACCTTGATGCCGGCGAGGGGTTGGGTCATGGCGTTTCCACTTTCTTGCTTCGTTGCATGACGGCGCGGGTGGCCGGCTCAGGCCCTGGCGGCCCTGAGCTTCAGCAGCGCCAGCATCATGTCGATGCCGGGCGTGGGGACGCCCGCCAGTTCGGAGAGGTCGGCGATCGAATCGGCGAGGGCGCCGATCTCGAGCGGCTTGCCGGCCAGGAGGTCGGTCAGCATCGACATCCTGTGCCGGCCGAGGCCGATGGTGAAGCGGATGCGCTCCTCCATCGGGCTCGCCATGCGGGCGCCGAAGACCGCCGCCACCGCCTCGGCCTCGGTCATCATGGTGCGGGCGATGGCGACGGCGCCGGGGGCGCGGCCGATCTCGCCGTTATCGGCGAGCGTGAGCACGGCGATCGGATTCCAGGTCAGGCTGTTGATCATCTTGGTCCAGATCTCGGACCGGATGTCGGGCTTCACCGGCGCCTTCAGCCCGGCCTCGGTCATCGCCTGGGAGAGCTTCGTCACGCGGGGCGAGGCGCTGCCGTCGGGCTCGCCCAGCGGCACGTAGCAGACCTCGTTCTCCAGATGCGCGACGCCGGGCTCGGGCACCACGGCGCCGGCCCAATAGGCGCAGCCGAGCGCGCGCTCGGGCCCGAACATCGCCCATTGCCGCCCGCCGGGGTCCATCCGCTTCAGCCGGCTGCCCTCGAAGGGGCCGGCGAGCTTGTGGAAGAACCAGTAGGGCGCGCCGGTGGTGGGCGGGATCAAGGCCGTCCCGGGGCCGAGCAGCGGCAGGATGGACTCGAGGCTTTCGAGATACTGATGCGTCTTCAGGGTGACGAAGACCACGTCCTGGGGCCCGAGCTCGGCCGGCCTGTCGGTGGCGTTGAGGCGGACGGTGAAGTCCTCTTTCGGCGAGACGAGGCGGAGCCCCTTCTTCCGGATGGCGTCGAGATGGGCGCCGCGGGCGATCAGGCTCACCTCGACGCCGGGGACGCGGGCCAGATGCGCCGCCAGCACGCCGCCGATGGAGCCGCCGCCATAGATGCAGATCTTCATGGCGGAGATTCTAGACGGGCATTCGTTCCGGCGCGAGCGGCTAGCGGCTGATCCAGACCCGGGTCTCGCCGCGCGTGCGGCATTTCGAGCAGCGGCAGCGCCGCGCCAGGTCGGCCAGCGTCAGGTCGAAGCTGATGTGCCGGCCGATGCCGGAGAGGTCGGCGGTGACCGAATGCCCGCAGCGCTTGCACATCAGCGCCACATGGCTGCGGATGGCCAGGACCTCGCCGATCTGCACCGTGGGATTGCCGACCACGCCCTCGGGCTGGGGCGGGCGGGGCGGCTTCGGGGGGCGGTCTCCACGGTCGGGCATGCTGTTGGATCCGGCAGGCGGGGCTGGTGTTGTTCGCTGTTTGTTCTATAATGCGCGCCGCATCGAGGATGACAAGCGGGAGCCGCCGCCATGTGGATCACGAAGACCGGGGAAGGGGCCGCGCCGGTCCTGCCCAGCACCGCCCCGCCGGCCGCCGCCCGGGCCGGTGCCGCCGCCCCCGATCCGCGCGTGCTCGCCTTCGACCGGGCGCTCGACGCCGCCGGCGGGGTGCTGGAACGGCTGATCGCCGGCGTGCATTACCGCGCCACCCGCGATGCCGAGCGGGGATGCGTCATCTTCAGCGCCCAGGCCGAGACGGGGCCCTGGGCGGTCGCCCATGCCGAGGCCTTCCGCGCGCCGGACGAGGCCTGTTTCGAAGGCTGGTGCATGGATGTGGGCGGGGCCCTCGAGGCGATCGACAGCGCCGAGGCCGCCCTCCTCTGGACGGCGGATGCCCTGGTGGAGCGGGAAGCGGCGATCCGCGCCGCCCGGACGGCCGCGCCCGAGGACGCCGCCGACTTCCTGCGCCGGCGGCCCTCGCGGCGGCTGCCGGCGGGTGCGGCGGCTCAGCCCTTCTCGACCTCGCCGCCGGCGTCGAGCCAGCCCTTGAAGCCGCCCAGGTTGCGGACATTGGCATAGCCCATGTCCTTCAGCGTCTTGCCGACCAGGGCCGAACGGCCGCCGGAGGCGCAATAGGCGACCACGGTCTTCGCCCGGTCGAAGGCGGCGTCGTGCAGCGCCGAGGCCGGGTCGGCCCGGAACTCGACCAGGCCGCGGGGAATGGCGAGCGCGCCCGGCACCTTGCCCGAGGCGGCCACCTCGGCCGGCTCGCGCACGTCGAGGAACAGCACGTCGGGCCGGCCGACGAGGCCCTTCGCCTCCTCCGGGCTGATCCGCGGCACCGCCGCATCGGCTGCGGCCAGCATTTCCTGCACGGTCTTCATGGGGGTCTCCTCCTTCGGGAAGCGGCGAGCTTGGGCCGGCGGGGAGGGATCTGGCAAGGCCGCGTCGGCGGCGCCCTATTTCAGCAGGTAGATGTCGAACTGGCCGATGCTCTCGACCAGCGCATAGCGCGTCTTCACATGCCCGAGCAGCGCCAGCGGCGCCCAGGTGTTGAACTTGTCCTTGCGGTCATGCACCACGATGGGCGGCGGGGCGCGGTCGAAGGCCTCGATCGCGGCGGCCAGCGCCGCCTCGTCGCGGATGCCGGTGGCCATGATGTAGTAGCGGTAGAGGGCCGGCCGGCGGCTCATGAAATGCAGTTCCGGATTAGCCGGAAGAGCGAGGAAGGGCTTGCCCGGCGGCACCGCCCGCTCGATCGCCGCCAGCACGCGCGCGTAATCCTCGCGCTGCTGGCGTTCCATCCGCAGGCTGACGCCGGGCAGGCCCTCGGTCGCGTCGAGCGGCACGCGCCGGCCCTCGACGACGCCGCCGAGGGTGCGGTCGAGCGGCTGGGCGGCGTGCAGGACGATGCCCACGGCCGCGATCGCCAGCGCCGCGGTGCCGAAGAAGAGGCGCCCGCCTTGCGTCCGGCCACCGATCCACATCGCCGCCACGATCGACAGGCCCGAGGTGTAGGTGAGGTAGATCGGGATCTCGAAGGGCGTCGCCACCAGGGCGAAGAACACCGCCACCACGGTGAGCGGGCGCCACAGCGGCATCGTCCTGTCGCGTGCCGAGGAGGCCGCGACCCAGGCCCCGAGCACCGCCGGAAGGGCGAGCAGCGCCAGCCAGAAGAGCGCGCTCGCCACCGCCGCCGGATTGGGCGGGTTCATCAGGTTCTGCACCGCCAGCACCGCCACGATCCAGTGCCGCCGCTGCCCCTGGTAGTCGAGCTCGGTCAGGTGCAGCGTCGCCAGCACCGTGTCCTCGTAGAGGGTGGCGAAGCTGCCGTGGTGGAAGTGATAGGCGAGAAGGGGCAGTGCGGCGAGGAGGCCGCCGAGCGCGAGGCGGCCGAGCAGCCGCGCCGTGTCGGCGTCGGCGGTGCGGGTGCGGGCCGCCGCCACGCCGATGAGGGCCAGCGCCCAGAGGCCGAACAGCAGGACGCCGCCGATGCTGTCGTTCTTCCACAGATAGCCGGCGAGGCCGAGGGCCATGACGGCGAGGATCGCCCGCGCCAGCCGCGGCCGGGCGCCGGTATCCGCGCGCGCCTCGCTCAGCAGCCAGGTGATCGCGCCCATCGCCAGCAGCACGCCGCTCAGATGCCGCATCATGAAGGTGGCGGCCAGCAGCACGCCGATCAGCAGCTCGCGCCGGGCGTCGCCCGGGCGGCCGCGGCTCAGCACCGCGATCACGGCGAAGGCCATGAAGACGGCGTACCAGTTGGGCGAGGGGTTCAGGAACTGGACCAGCGAGAGCGCGGCGAGCGCGACCGTGCCAACCGCGGCATAGGCCGGCCCGCGCGGCAACAGCAGCCAGTAGCCGATGCCCGCCTGCGCCAGCGTGATCGCGACCAGCGGATAGCGCAGCGACAGCAGGTCCTCGCCGAACAGCCAGAAGGCGGCGACATGCAGGAAGCCGATGTAACCGAGATGCAGTTCCTGGAGGTTGCCGTTCAGCACGTCTCCCGCCAGCATCCGCTGGGCGGCGTAGCCATAGGCGCCGTCGTCGGGCGGCCACCAGAAACGGTCATGGAAATGCGCCAGCAGCGCCGCGGTGAAGCCGAGGCCGAGGAGGCCCCAGAGGATGATGGAGCGGCCGGCGGCCCGCGGCCCCGCGCCGTCGAGGATCGGCTCCTGCATGGCGGGAGCAGGAATAGAGGCAGGATATGAACGCCCGGTTTCCGCCCGGCCCGTCGGGCGCCGCGGCCAGGAGAGCCCCATGAGCACGCTGGAACGCGCCATCGCCATCGCCGCCGAGGCCCATGCGGGTCAGACCGACAAGGCCGGCGCGCCCTATATCCTGCATCCGCTCCGCGTGATGCTGTCGCTGTCGACCGACGAGGAACGGATGGTGGCGGTGCTGCACGATGTCTGCGAGGACTGCCCGGCTTGGGATGTCGAGCGCCTGCGGGCCGAGGGCTTTTCCGAGGCGGTGATCGCCGGGTTGCGGGCGGTGACCAAGCGGGAGGGCGAGGATTACGAAGCCTTCGTGCGCCGGGCGGCGGCGGACCCGATCGGCCGCCGCGTGAAACGCGCCGACCTCGCCGACAATTCGGACCTGTCCCGGATCGCCGAACCCACCGCCAAGGACCACGAACGGCTGGCGAAATACCGCCGGGCCATCGCCCTGCTGGACGGGTGAGCACTGCTTCCTTCTCCCCGAGGGAGAAGGAAGCAGACTCAGGCCATCAGCCGCGCCAGCAGCAGCGCCACGTGGATCGCCTCGCGCCCCGCGCCGTCGGCGATCTGGTGGCGGCAGCTGGTGCCGTCGGCGACGACGATGGCGTCCGGGCTCTGCCTGATCCTCGGCAGCAGGTCGAGTTCGGCCATCCGCATGGAGACCTCGTAGTGATCGGCCTCGTAGCCGAAGGAGCCCGCCATGCCGCAGCAAGAGCTTTCGATCAGCTCCGGCTTCGCTTCCGGGATCAGGCGGAGCACCTCGAGGATGGGGGCGACGGCGCCGAAGGCCTTCTGGTGGCAATGCCCGTGCAGCAGGATCGGCCCGCCCGCCGGCTTCAGCGCGAGCGCGAAGCGCTCGGCCTTGGCCTCGCGGGCCACGAACTCCTCGAACATGAGCGCCTGGCCCGCCACCGTTTCAGCCGCGGGCCCTAGGCCCAGTACCAGTGCCTCGTCGCGCAGCGTCAGCAGGCAGGAGGGTTCGAGGCCGACGATGGGCACGCCGGCCTCGGCCAGCGGCAGCAGCGCGGCCACCAGCTTCTGCGCCCTCGCCCGCGCCTGGTCCACCATGCCGGCGGCGAGAAAGGTGCGTCCGCAGCACTGCGTCTCGCCCTTGTCCAGCACATGCAGCGTATAGCCGGCGGCCTTCAGCACGCGGGCGGCCGCCGATGCGTTCTCGCTCTCGAAGGTGCCGTTGAAGGTGTCGACGAAGAGGACGGCCCGCTTTTCGGCGGCGATCGTTTCCGCCACATCCGCGAAGCGTTCCGCCGAGCGCCAGAAGGTATCGGCCCGCCATTTGGGCAGGCTGCGCTTGGCCGCCAGGCCGAGCAGCCTTTCGGTCAGTGCCGCGGCACCCGGCAGCCTGTCGCGCAGGTTCATCGCCCAGGGGAAGCGGCTCGCCATGCGTGCATAGTCCGGCAGCTTCGCGATGAGCTTGTCTTTCAGCGTATGGCCGTGCCGGGCCTTGTAGTGGTGCAGGAACTCGATCTTCATGCGCGCCATGTCGACGCCGGTCGGGCAATCGCGCTTGCAGCCCTTGCAGCCGACGCAGAGGTCCATGGTCGCCGCCATGTCCGGGCCGGTGAAGGCCTCCGGCCCGAGCTGGCCGGAGAGCGCGAGGCGGAGCGTATTGGCACGGCCGCGGGTCAGGTGCTGCTCGTCGCGGGTCACGCGATAGCTGGGGCACATGGTGCCGGCATCGAATTTCCGGCAATGGCCGTTGTTGTTGCACATCTCGACGGCCTTGGCGAAGCCGCCGGCGGGATCGCCGCCGGTGCCGGCCGCGCCGATCGTTTCCGTCTTCGGGTCGTTCTGCACGTCCCAGGCCGACCAGTCGAGGGCGGGCTTCAGCGCCTGCACGTGATAGGGCCTGGGGCTGCCCGGCGGGGGAAAGCGGAACAGCGCGCCGTCGTCCATCTTCGGCGGATCGACGATCCTACCGGGGTTGTAGAGGCCGATGGGATCGAGCTTCCGCTTGATCTCCCTGAACGCCTCGTTGATGGCGGAACCGAACTGCCATTCGATCCATTCGCCGCGGCAGAGCCCGTCGCCGTGTTCGCCGCTGTAGGCGCCCTTGTACTTCCGCACCAGCTCGGCCGCTTCATTGGCGATGGCCCGCATCTTGGCGGCGCCCCCGTTCGGCCCGGCCCGGCGCATGTCGAGGATGGGCCGCACATGCAGCGTGCCGACCGAGGCATGGGCATACCAGGTGCCGCGGGTGCCGTTCCGCTCGAACACCTCGGTCAGCGCGTCGGTATAGTCGGCGAGGTGCTCGAGGGGGACGGCGCAATCCTCGATGAAGCTGACCGGCTTCCCGTCGCCCTTCAGGCTCATCATGATGTTGAGGCCGGCTTTCCGCACCTCCCACAGGTTCTTCTGGCGCGCGTCATCGGCCATCTCGACCACGCTGCCGGGAAGATCGAGGTCGCCCATCAGCTCGACCAGCTGTTTCAGTTTGGGGAGCAGCGGCGCCTTCGCCTCGCCGGCGAATTCCACCAGCAGGATGGCGGCCGGCCGGCCGATCAGCGCCGTCTCCATCGTGGGCGCGAAGGCGGGATTGGCGAGTGCCAGATCGACCATGGTGCGGTCGACCAGCTCCACCGCGGTGGGGCCGAGCTTCACGATGTGCTGGGCCGCGCTCATCGCGGCGCGGAAGGTCGGGAAGTTCACCACCCCCAGCACCTTCGAGGCCGGCAGCGGCGCGAGCTTCAGCTTCAGCGACTTCGTATAGGCGAGCGTGCCTTCGGCGCCGACCAGCAGATGCGCGAGATTGACCGAGTTGTCCGTCGTGTAGGGGCGTTCGGACTGGCAATCGAAGATGTCGAGGTTGTAGCCGGCGACGCGGCGCAGCACCTTCGGCCAGCGGGCCAGTATCTCCGACCCATGCCGTTGCGCCAGGGCCTGCACGAACTGCGCGATCTCGCTTCCCTTCGCACCGAGATCGGGCAGTGGGCCGAACTCCACCTCCGACCCGTCCGACAGCCAGGCGGTGATGCCGGCGACGTTGTGCACCATGTTGCCATAGGCGATGGAGCGCGAGCCGCAGGAGTTGTTGCCGGCCATGCCGCCGAGCGTCGCCTGGGCCGAGGTGGACACGTCCACCGGATACCACAGGCCGTGTTTCTTCAGCTCGGCGTTCAGATGGTCCAGCACCATGCCGGGTTCCACCACCACCGTGCGGGCCTCGAGGTCGAGGTCGCGGGATTTCCGGAAATGCTTGGAATTGTCGATCACCAGGGCCGCGCCGGTCGTCTGGCCGCATTGGCTGGTGCCGCCGCCGCGCGCCAGCACCGGCACCTTCAGGTCCCGCGCGATGGCGAGGGCGGTGGTGATGTCGCGTTCCGTCTTCGGCACCAGCACGCCGACCGGCATGATCTGATAGATCGAGGCGTCGGTGGCATAGCGACCGCGCGAGCCGGTATCGAACATCACCTCGGCTTCCGTGTCGCGCTTCAGCCGGCGCGCCAGCGCCTCACTCACCTCGTTGCTGTTCATCTTCAGCCCATTTCCATCAGCGCTGGGCGCAGGCGGCCAGGTAGTCCATCGCCGCCTGCACGCCGCCCTTCCTGTGCGGGATGCCGGCGAGGCCGAGCGCCATCTCGACACCCGACAGCGCGCCCAGGATGGTGAGGTCGTTGGTGTCGCCGAGATGGCCGATGCGGAACACCTTGCCGGCGACCTTGCCGAGGCCGGTACCGAGCGAGATGTCGAAAGCCTCCAGCGCCACGCGCCGGAACTCGTCGGCATTGTGACCGTCGGGCAGCATGACGCCGGTCAGCACCGGCGAATGATGCTCCGGCACGCGACAGAGGATGTCGAGGCCCCAGGCGGTGACGGCGCGCCGCGTCGCTTCGCCATGCCGCGCGTGGCGGGCGAAGACGCGCTCCATGCCTTCCTCGTGCAGCATGTCGATCGCCTCGGCCAGGCCATAGAGCAGGTTGGTGCCCGGCGTGTAGGGGAAGTAGCCCTTCTCGTTGTTCGGGATCATCTCCTCCCAGGACCAGAACAATTTCGGCATCCTGGAGGTCTTGGCGGCGGCGATCGCCTTCTTGGACAGCGCGTTGAAGGAGAGGCCGGGCGGCAGCATCAGCCCCTTCTGCGAGCCGGCGACGGTGACGTCGACGCCCCATTCGTCGTGCCGGTAGTCGACCGAGGCGAGGGAGGAGATGGTGTCGACCAGGAGCAGCGCCGGGTGGCCCGCCTCGTCGATCGCCTTCCTGACGGCGGCGACGGGGGAGACGCAGCCGGTCGATGTCTCGTTGTGGACGACGCAGACGGCCTTGATGGCGTGCTGCTTGTCTTCCTTCAGCCGCGCGCCGATGGCGGCCGGGTCGGCGCCGGTGCGCCAGTCGGAGGCGATGAATTCGGGTTCGAGGCCGAGCTTCACCGCCATGTTCTTCCAGAGCGTGGCGAAATGCCCGGTCTCGAACATCAGGATACGGTCGCCCGGCGACATCAGGTTGACCAGCGCCGCTTCCCAGGCCCCGGTGCCGGAGGCGGGATAGATGACGACCGGCCCCTCGCAGCGAAACACGGACTTCACCCCGTCCAGCACCCGGCGGCCGAGCTTCTGGAAGTCGGGCCCCCGGTGGTCGATCACCGGCATGTCCATCGCCCGCAGGATTCGGTCGGGTACCGGCGTCGGCCCCGGAATCTGCAGGAAATGCCGGCCCGCCACCCGGGCTGCATTGCTCGCCATCTCTATTCCTCTCCCACGGGGGAGTGCCTGCGAAGGCCGGTGCTGCGGTCGCCTCGTCCTTCGAGACACGGGCTTCGCCCGCCCTCAGGATGAGGCAACCTACTTCACCCTCCCGTAGTCCTCATCCTGAGGAGCCCGCATCGCGGGCGTCTCGAAGGACGAGGGCGGGCCCGCTGACCTTGGCGGCAGTCTCCCCGGATATCTGTTCGCGGGCGGCAGCATCGCACCTGGCAAAGGAATTGTCGCGCGGCCGTGACGGCGGGCGGCGGCGCTGACACAATGCGGTCCGGTGGTTGGGGGCGTGGGCGATGTTTCGCTGGGCGGCGGTCTGTCTGCTTCTGGGTGGCGCGCTGCCGGCGCTGGCGCAGGGCCTGCGCGACGAGGATCCGGGCGAATACCAGGCGGTGGAGCCGAAGCCGATCCACCGCGCCTTCCTGCCCGATGCGGTCGATCTCTCCGGTCGCTTTCCCAGGCCCGGCGACCAGGGCAATCAGGGTTCCTGCGTCGGCTGGGCCGTCGGCTATGCCGCGCGCAGCTACTACGCACAGGCGCGCGAAGGCAGCCCGCCCAACCCCGCCGGCGTGGTCAGCCCCGCCTATATCTACAATTCGATCCGCGATCCGGGCGGCGATTGCGACAGCGGCTCCAGCATTTCGGACGCCCTGAAGCTGCTGCAGCGCGGTGCCGTCAGCCTCGCCGAATATCCCTACGACGAACGCTCCTGTTCGCGTCCGCCGGCCTCGATCGCCGGCCAGGCGACGCGCTTCCGTATCACGGGCTATGGCCGCTTCCGCGATCATCGCAGGCTCGATGACGTGAAGGGTGAACTCGCCAAGGGCAATCCCGTGATCTTCGGGGCTCGGTATTCCGCCGATTTCCACAAGCTGAAGGGCGGCATCTATCGTGGCGGCGGGGTCGAGGACGATGGCGGCCACGCCACCACGCTCGTCGGCTACGACGACCGCCGCCAGGCCTTCAAGCTGATCAATTCCTGGGGCCCGTCCTGGGGCCAGGGCGGCTTCGGCTGGATCGCCTACGACACCTGGGCGGCGCGCACCAAATACGCCTATGTGATGGACCTGGGCGAGGCCCCGGCTCCCGCGCCCCGCCCGCCGCCGGCACCGCCGCCGGTCGCGGTGAGGCCGCCGCCGGCACCGATACCCGGCCCGGTCGCCGTGGTGCCGCCGCCGGTCCCCGCGCCCGCTCCGGCGCCGGTGCCGGTGCCGGTCGCACCGGTGCCCGTGCCGCCGGCCGCGCGGGCCGATCCGCCGCTCGAGAACTACGCCTGCGCCGACCTGTCGCTCGGCCGGCAGGGCGGGCGGCGCCGCATCGCGGGCTTCGTCGCCTCGCAGGCCGACCTCGCGACGCTCAACGCCGATGTGGCGGGCCAGGACATCGCCCTCGACGTACGCGTGCATGCCTGGCCGCAATGCGAAGCGCTGCTGACCTTCAAGGCGGCGCGGACGGCGGCGGGCGGACCCAAGGTATCGCTCCGCGGCGGCCGCACCGCGCTCGCCGAAGGCGAACCGCTGGTGATCGAGGTGACCGCCCCCGGCTACCCCGCCTATGTCTATGTCTCCTATATCCAGGCGAACGGCGAGGTGGTCCACCTGCAGCAGCCGCAGGGCCCGGTGCCGAGCCCGCTCCCGGCGAACCGCGCGCTCGTCTTCGGCGACGGGGCGGGCGGGGGGCCGCGCTTCACCGTCAGCCCGCCGCTCGGCGAAGAGATGATCATCGTCCTCTCCGCCGCCAGCCCGCTGTTCGACGCCCCCCGGCCGCAGAACGAGACCGAGCGCGACTATCTCACCGCCTTCCGCAAGGCGCTCCTCTACAAGCCCGACGCGGCCGCCGAGGCGCGCATCGTGCATGCGGACTATCTTGCGCTGACCACCACGGGGAAACGCTGAGATGCGGGCCTGCACCTTCGTCCTTCTGCTGGCCGCCGCCCTGCTGGCGCCCGACACCGCGCGGGCGGCGGATCCGACGCCCGAGCAGATCCTGCGGCAGCTGGAACCGCCGCCGCGCACGCGCTCGCTGGGCCGCGGCGTGTCGGTCACCGGCACAGCCCCGCAGGCGCCGCCCGCCATCGACCTGCACATCCCCTTCGCCTTCAACTCGGCGAGACTGGAGACCGACGCGCAGATCGTGCTCGGCAATCTGGGCAAGGCGCTGTCCGACCCCCGGCTCGCCGCCTTCGCCTTCACCATCGCCGGGCATACCGACGCGGTGGGCTCGGACGCCTTCAACCTGGACCTGTCGCAGCGCCGCGCCGCCGCCGTACGCGACTGGCTGGTCAGCCGGCACGGCGTCGATGCGCGCCGCCTGACGGTGGTGGGCTACGGCGAGAGCCGTCTCGCCGATCCCGCCGATCCGGAAGCCGCGGTCAACCGGCGGGTGCAGATCATCAATACCGGCACGGCGGCCAAGCCGGATTGAAGCGGAGGGCATTCCGGGCGCGATGGAACAAATCGGCGCTTGGGCCGTTGATGGTCACCCGGTCCGTCACCCGGACCCAACGGAAAGGCGAACGCCTCATGTCCCCGACAGCCGAGACCGATGACCTGATCTCCCGCCGCGCCGGCTATTTCGTGCGCACATACGGCGCCGGCAGCGAAGCCATGGCCGTCTCGATCCAGGAAGCGATGCAGCTCTGCGGCTCCGCCGCCGACAACCGCCTGTGGACGCGCATCGTCGCCGCCGTTCAGCGCCACGCGCCGAAGGACGGCGAGACGGCGACGCGTCCCTAGATTTCCCGCCGCCTGACACAGAGCAGGGCGGCCAGGCCGAGGCCCAGAAGCGCGAGCGATTCCGGCTCGGCCACCTCCGCCGTCGCGGTGGGGGAAATCACCTGTACATCGGTGAAGCAGACCGGGTTCTGGGACACTTCCCCGAACAGGATGGTGTTGGAAGTCCCGTCGCTGACGCTGCCGATGCTCACGGCGCGGAAGCAGAGGTCGAAGCGCGATTCCTCGCCGATGAAGATGGTGTTGGAGGTGCCGTCGACGAACTGGTTGCCGATGTCGACGATGCTCGTCTCCCCGGCGAAGCAGCGCTCGTCGGAGAAATTCTCGCCGATGAAGATCGTGTTCGACGTGCCGTCCTGGATGTTGGCGATCGGCTGATAGGGCAGCGACGATCCCACCTGCAGGGTGAGGAACAGGTTCTCGCCGAACTGGATCGTGTTCGAGGTACCGTCGGCGATATCCGACAGCGGGCTGCTGCCGGTGGCGTTGTCGACGCAGACCGAGAGCCGGCTCTGCTCGCCGATCAGGACGGTGTTGGACGTGCCGTCGCTGACCAGCCCGAAGGTGCCGCCGCCCAGCCCGGTGAGATAGGTGCCGGTTGCCGGGACCGGCGACGCCCCCGCCGCCGGCGCCAGCGCCAGCAGCAGGGGCAGGATAGCGGCGGGGAGCCGCTTCATGTGGGAACCCGCCCGGTCTTGCCGCGGGAGAGCCCGAGGCCGGCCAGCGCCGTGGCCAGCAGCAGCAGCGCGCCCGGCTCCGGCACGTCGACGGGGGGCGAGGCGAGGCGCGCGTTGCCCATGCTGAAGGATTCGCCGTCGATCGTCGCAGACGCATTTCCGACGCTGAAGACGATCTCGTCGAATGCTTCGGTGCTGGTGAAACCGAGGAAGCCGCCGCCCGGAATGCCCAGGAAATCCTCGAAGTCGAAGGTGGTCCCGCCGATGCTGGCGCGCAGCATGTCGCCCGAGGTGGTGCTGGCCCAGCTCGCCGCGAAGCCGACCAGCGGCGCGTCGAACAGAAAGCGTATGACGAAGGCGCCGGTGGTCAGCGGGTTGCTGGGATTGTCGACATAGCCGGTGAAGAAATTCGGCGTGCCCGCGGTTATCGCGTTCGCGCCCGCGCCGTTCTTGTCGATGAAGATGGAGAAGGCGCCGATATCGGTGGTGCCGGGGGCGAGCGTCCCGATCGGCGCTGAGGCGAAGTCCTCCAGGATATGAGACCCGGTGGCGGCCTCCCAGGCGGCGAGATCGGTAAAGGCGGTGACCGCCGCATCGGCCGGCGCGGCGGCGAGGACGGCGAGCAGGGGCGCAAGGGCAAGGCGTTTCATCGGCAACTCCTGGTTTTTCATTCGCAACACGGATTCGCCTCGCGCCGGGGGAGTGCAGGACAGGGGCGTGAAGAGAATGTGAAATCGCCCGCGCGGACGGTTCACAGGGCACCGGAAATAGGCGATACTTCGGCACTAACTCCTTGGTGCGTATGCCCTATCTGGCTCTCGACCTGCTCGGTGGCTTCTCCCTCCGCCCGTTCGGCGGCGGGGCGCCGGTGGCGCTCGCCACCCGCAAGGCCGAGGCGCTGCTCGCTTTCCTGGCGGTGCCCGCCGGGCGCTTCCACGCGCGCGACAAGCTGGCGACGCTCTTTTGGGGCGACACGCCCGAGCCGCAGGCGCGCCAGAGCCTTCGGCAGGCGCTGGCGGCGCTGCGCCGCGCGGCCGGGGCGCAGGCGCCGCCCCTGTTGCTGACGCGGGGCGATGCCATCGCCCTCAACCCCGAAGCGGTCAGCGTCGATGCGGGCTTGCTGGAAGCGGCGGCCCAGGCCGAGGATGCGGATCTGCTGGAACAGGCCGGCCGGCGCTATGCCGGCGACTTCCTCGACGGGCTGAAGGTCGACGAGCCGGGATTCGAGGACTGGCGTGTCAGCGAGCGCGAGCGGCTGCGCGAGACGGCGCTGTCGGTCCTGTCGCGGCTGTCGCGCCGGCTGGGCGATGCCGAGGAGGCGATCCCGGTCCTGCAGCGGCTCCTGTCGATCGACCCGCTGCAGGAGGCGGCGCATCGCCGGCTCATGCGGCTGTTCCGGGGCCTCGGCCGGCGGGCGGCGGCGCTGCAGCAGTACCAGATCTGCGTCGGCGTGCTGGAGCGCGAGCTCGGTGCCGAGCCGGAGGAGGAGACGCGCGCGCTCTATCGCGAGATCCTGCGCGCCGCCGGCACGGCCGCGCCGGCGCCGGCCAATCTCTCGCCGGCGGGCGAGGGGCCGCTGATCGGCCGGGCGGCGGAGCTGGATCGCCTGAACGCGGCGCTGGCCCGCATGCTGGACCACGGCGGGCGGATCGTGCTGCTGCGCGGCGAGGCCGGCATCGGCAAGACCCGGCTCCTGGGCGAGTTCGCCGCGGTCCTGGCGGCGCAGCGGCTGCCCGCCGCGACCGGCCGCTGCCACGAGACCGAGCAGATCCTGCCGCTGCAGCCCTGGATCGACGCCCTGCGCGGCGAGGGCGGCAGGCTCGACCCGGAACTGGGCGCGGCACTCGGCCCGGCCGCGACGGCGCATCTCTCCCGCGCCTTCCCCGAACTGGCGGCGCCGGGCGTACAGGCGGCGACGGCGGGCGAGCAGTTCGCGCTCCTCTTCGACGCGCTGGTGCGGCTGCTCGGGCTGCTCGCCGCCGGTCGGCCGCTCGTCCTGCTGCTCGAGGACCTGCACTGGGCCGACGGGCTCTCCGCCCGCTTCCTCGCCTTCCTCGGCCGCCGCATCGAGCGCCTGCCGGTCCTGGTGGTCGGCAGCATGCGGCCGGAGGAGCTGGTGGATGCCCCGGTGCTGGCGCAGGCGCTGAAGGAACTGCGGGCGGAGCCGCGCTTCGAGGAGATATCGCTGTCCCCGCTGTCGGAGGCCGAAAGCGGGGCGCTGGCGCAGGCGCTGCAGCCGGCCGCCGGCGCCGGCCGGGCGAGTGAGATCTGGCGCATCGCCGAGGGCAATCCCTTCGTCATCGTCGAGACCGTGCGGGCGCTGCGCACCGTCGGCGGCGAGCCCGGCATCGCGCGCGGGGTGCAGGATTTCGTCGCCGACCGGCTGGATCGCCTGGGCGAGGAGGCGCGCCACGTGGTGGCGGCGGCGGCGGTGATCGGGCGCGAGTTCAGTTTCCCCCTGCTGGCGCGGGCCGCCGGTCTGGACGAGCCGGCCGCGGCCGCGGTGGTGGAGGAACTGGTGCGCCGGCGCGTCTTCGACACGCTCGGCGACGGCTTTGACTTCTGCCACGAATGGATCCGCCGCGTCGCCTATCACCGCCTGCTGCCGCAGCGCCGCGCGGCGCTGCATGCCGCCGCCGGCGCCGCGCTCGAGGCGATCCACGCCGGCGGGACGGCCGAGGTCGCCGACCAGCTCGGCCACCACTATTCGCGCGCCGGCGCGACCGCCAAGGCGGTGCCCTATCTGGTTGCCTTCGCCGATCTCGCCGCGCGGCGCTATGCGCTCGACGACGCGGTGAACGCCTTCGGCCAGGCGATGGCGGTGGCGGGCGGCCTGCCGGAGGCGGAACGCGATCCGCGCCTGCTCGATCTCGCGCTCCGCCGCGCCTTCGTGCTCTCCATGCAGGGCCGCCAGCGCGAGATCGCCGAACTGCTGCGCACGCATGCGGAGACGGTCGAGCGGGTGCGCGATCCGCTGCTGGTCTCCGAGTATCACTTCCGCGTCGGGCTCACCTCCTTCTACCTGGGCGAGCGCGCCCGCGGCGAGGCGGCGGCGGCCCGCGCGCTGGCGGAAGGCGAGAAATCGGGCGACGGCGAGGCGATCGGCAAGGCGCTGCACGTGCTGTCGCTCGCCGCCTTCGAGGCCGGCCGCCCGCGCGAGGGCATCGCCCATGCGAGGCGCGCCATACCGTTGCTCGACCTGCCCCATACCCAGCAGTGGTTCGGCCTCGTTCATCACGATCTCGCGCTCAACTGCCTGGTCCTGGGCGATCTCGACGCCGCCCTCGAGGCGGCGGCGCGCGAGGACGCGGTGGGGCGTGCCGCGGGCTGGCCCCGGGTCCAGGCCCTGGCCGGCTATGTCACCGCCTGGGTGCTGGCGATGCGGGGAGAAACGGAAGCGGCGATCGCCGCCGCGGAGGCGAGCCTCGCCCTCTCGCGCGACCCGATGGTGGGCAGCCTGGTATCCGGGGCGCTGGCGCTCGCGCGCATCGACCGGGGCGAGGCGTCGGCCGCCGCCGGCATCCTGGCCGAGGTGGTCGAGCGGCTGCGCGCCAGCCCCGTGCGCACCAGCGAGGTCCGCCACCGCATCCTGCTGGCGGAGGCGCAGCTGCAGGCGGGCGATGGCGCCGCGGCTCGGGAAACCGCCCGCGCCGCGCTCGAAATGGCCGAACGCGACGGCAACCTCTTCAACATCGGCCTCGGCGAACGGGCGCAGGCGCGCATCGCGCTGGAGGAGGGGCGGAGGGAGGAGGCGGGCAGGCTCCTCGAACGCTCGCTCGCCACTTTCGCGCGCTGCGACGCCGCCTTCGAGGGCGCGCGCACGCGCGGCCTGCTCGCCGCCCTGCTCGCCGCGGCGGGCCGCCGGGAGGAGGCGCGCGGGCATCTCCTGGCCGCCCTGCCGGTCTTCGCCGCGGCGAAGGCGGCCGGCCGGCTGCTTGACTTCCGGTCCCTCTGCGCCGATTTGCAGATTGACCTTCCCTCCGTCACCGGCTAGCCACTCGTCCCGTCTGCTTGCAGCGACGTTCGGGGAGCGTTCGGCCGTTGGCACGGCGAAACCTCTGAACCCTTCCCGATCACCGCTCGGCAACCCGAAATCCCATGCCTTTTCCGTCTACGCATCCGAGCCTGGAACAGGCTCTCCTCGAACGCGGCTATGCCGATCCCACGCCGGTCCAGGCCGCCGTGCTCCAGGCCGAGGCCAAGGGGCGCGACCTCCTGGTCTCGGCCCAGACCGGTTCCGGCAAGACCGTCGCCTACGGGCTGGCGCTCGCCGTCACGCTGCTCGGCGATCAGACGCGGCTCGGCCGCGGCGGCGCGCCGCAGGTGCTGGTGATCGCGCCGACGCGCGAGCTGGCGCTGCAGGTCGAGCGCGAGCTCGCCTGGCTCTACGCCGCCGCGGGAGCAAGGCTCGCCACCTGCGTCGGCGGCATGGATATCCGCCGCGAGGCCCGCGTGCTGGCGGAAGGCTGCCACATCGTCGTCGGGACCCCGGGCCGCTTGCGCGACCATCTGGAACGCGGCCGGCTCGATCCCTCGGCCCTGAAGGCGGTGGTGCTGGACGAGGCCGACGAGATGCTCGACCTCGGCTTCCGCGAGGACCTGGAAGTGATCCTGGAGGCAGCACCCGCCGCCCGCCGCACACTCCTCTTCTCCGCCACCATCCCGCGCGAGATCGCGACGCTGGCCAAGCGCTACCAGCAGAACGCCTTCCGCATCGACACCGTCGACAAGAGCCAGTCGCATGTCGACATCGAATACCGCGCCGTCCGCGTCGCGCCGAACGAGGTCGAGCGCGCGGTGGTGAACGTGCTGCGCTTCTTCGAGGCGCGCGGCGCCATGGTCTTCTGTCATACCCGCGAATCCGTGCGCCGGCTCTACGGCACGCTGGTCGAGCGCGGCTTCGCCGTGGTCGCGCTGTCGGGCGAACTGTCGCAGAACGAACGCACCAACGCGCTGCAGTCGCTGCGCGACGGCCGGGCGCGCGTCTGCGTCGCCACCGACGTCGCCGCCCGCGGCATCGACCTGCCCGATCTCGGCCTCGTGATCCATGCCGAGATCCCGACCAATGCCGATACGCTGCTGCACCGTTCGGGCCGCACCGGCCGGGCCGGGCGCAAGGGCACCTGCGTGCTGATCGTGCCGCATTCGCGCCGCCGCCGGGCCGAGGGCCTGCTCGCCGAGGCGCGGGTCGAATGCGCCTGGTCGGGCCCGCCACAGGCCGACGAGATCCGGTCCCGCGACGAAGCGCGCCTGCTGGAAGATCCGGTGCTGGCCGAGGCCCCGGCCGAGGAGGAGCTGGCGACGGCGCGGAAGCTGCTCGACAGCCGCTCGCCGGAGGTCATCGCCGCCGCCCTGGTGCGCCTCTATCGCGCCCGCCTGCCGGCGCCGGAGGAGATTTCCGACGGCGGCCCGCCGCCGCGCGAAAGCCGCACCACGCCCTATGAGGCGCGCGAACCGCGCGAGCCGCTGCGCACCCGGCATGCGGCGGGCGAGGGCGCCGTCTGGTTCCGGCTTTCGATCGGGCGGCGCGACAATGCCGATCCGCGCTGGCTGGTGCCGATCATCTGCCGCCGGGGCGGGGTGACCAAGGCCGATATCGGCTCCATCCGCATCTTCGACCGCGACACCCGTTTCGAGATCGCGAGCGGCGCCGCGCACCGTTTCGCCGAAGCGGTGAGCCGCTCGGCGCCCGGTGACGAGGTGACGATCGAACTGGCCAGCGCCAAGCCCGGTGTGCAGGAACGCGCGGCACGCCGGGGCGCCGCTCCCGGTGCCGGCCGGCATGCGGTGGGCGAGCGCCCGCCGCGCCCGCATCGCGACAAGGACGCCCCCCGCCCGGTCCGCAAGGCGCCGCGCGGCTGAGATTGCGCTTTCGTCCCCGGGCGCGCCGAAGCCCGGCCGCCTTGGGGGAAAGGCGACCGGGCCCGGGCAGGGACGCGCCCCGGCAATGCGTCGGGAGGAGCGGGGGATAACACACCGCCGGGGTCGCGATCAGGAATGCGCCACCCGGCACGGTGTTCCGCGCGATCGCCGTTCTTTTTCGTCCTCCCCTCGCTTCAGGCGCCGGCCTTCAGCACGGCGTCGTCCTTGCGGTGCTGGCTGATCTTCGCCAGCACGTGCTCGCCCGAGGTGACGCGGGCGAAGTCCGCCCCGGGGGCGGCGGTGCAACCGGGTAGCGGCTCGATCACCGCGTCGTAGTTCGGCTGGTGGAAGAAGGGCATCGACAGGCGCCGCCCGGCCGGTCCCGCGCCGGCCGGCGGGTTGACCACGCGATGCAGCGTCGAGCGCCAGCGGCCGGCCGTCCAGTCCTGCATCAGGTCGCCCAGGTTCACGGTGAAGGTGCCGGGAATGTCGGGGGCGTCGATCCAGCGGCCGTCCGCCCCCAGGACCTGCAGCCCGCCGGGCGCCGAATCCTTCTGCAGGATGGTGAGGCTGCCATAGTCGGTATGCGCCCCGGCGCGCAGTTGCCCGGGCTTCGGCGCCTCGGCCTGGGCGGGATAGTGGATGGTGCTGAAATTGGTGATGTGCCGGTCGATCCTGTCGTCGAAATACCGCTCCGGCAGGTCGAGCCCCAGCGCGAAGATGCGCATCAGCTCGGTCGCCAGCGCCTCCATGGCGCGGTAATAGGCGCAGAAGGTCTCGCGCATGCCGGGCAGGTCGGGCCACATGTTCGGGGCGAAGAAGTTCATCGCCGCCGGGGCGCGGTGATAGGCGTCGTCCGGCACGTCGACCGGGCCGATCGAAAATGCCTCCTTCAGGTCGGGCGGTGCCTCGGCGCCGAGCGAGGCGGCGAGATTGTCGGCCGCCAGCGGCGTATAGCCGCGATAGCGGTCGGCCGGCATGCGCAGCTTCAGCTTCTCCGCCTCGGGCAGGTCGAAATAGGCGAAGCTGACGGCGCGCATGCGCTCGATCAGATCCGGATCGACGCCATGACCTTCGATCACCAGGAAGCCGAGGTCGCGGCAGGCCGCGTCCACCTGCCGGCCCACCGCCTTCCGTGTCTCGGGCGTTCCATCGAACCAGGGCCCGAGATCGATGAGAGGCACCGCACCCGCCATGACAACCCTCCGCAGAACGATTCGCGGCCGGCGCTGCATCATTCGTGCCGGCGAAAGCGGGTCGGGCGGGAACAAGTCGCATTGTTCCGCGTTCTCACCCATCAGGGGCGAGGGCGCCACCGCCTGGGCTGCGCCCGATCCGCCGTTGTTCAGGAGAAAAATCATGCGAGCATTCTTGGCGGCCGCCGGCCTCGCGGCGATGCTGGCCCTCTCGGCCTGCGCGGATGACGGCATGCGGGCACCGGCGCAGACCGGTTCCACCAGCATGGGGCCGGTCCTGGTCGATGCCCGGGGCATGACCCTCTACACCTTCGACCGCGATGCGACCGGCAAGTCCATGTGCAACGGCCAGTGCGCCGCGAACTGGCCGCCGCTGACGGCGCCGGCCGGTGCGACGGCGGGTTCCGGCTGGGCCATGGTGACCCGCGATCCGGGCATGCCGCCCACCTTCGTGCCGGCCGCCGCCGGCCCCTGGACCGTGATCACCCGCGACGATGCCACGCGGCAATGGGCCTACAAGGGCAAGCCCGTCTACACCTGGGTGCGCGACCAGAAGCCGGGCGACACCAACGGCGAAGGCGCCGCCGGCGGCGCCTGGCACGTGGCGAAGCCGTAAGTAAGGCAGGGGAAACCAGCCCCCTCCCCTGCCGGCCTCGGCGGGGGAGGGGGAACGCATCGGCCTGGCCCGCGTTTTCTCCGGGAACAGGATGGTGGTGATGCAGAAACAAAGAATTCCGGCCGATGCCCTCGTTCTGGTGGGCGATGGGGCAAAGGCGCTGTTTCTCCGCAACAGGGGCACGGCCGAACATCTCGACCTGGTGGTCGAACGGGTACTGGAACAGGAAAATCCCGCCACGCGCGAGCAGGGCACCGATCAGCCCGGCCGCACCGTCACGCCGGGCGGCATGCGCAGCGCGATGGAACAGACCGACTGGCACGATCTGGGCGAGGAGCGTTTCGCCAAGGAGATCGCCGCCGCGCTCTATCGCCGCGCCCATGCCGGACGCTTCACCCATCTGGTGGTGATCGCGCCGGCGCCGGTGCTGGGCAACCTGCGCAAGGCCTTCCACAAGGAAGTGTCCGACCGGGTCAGCTTCGAACTGGTGAAGGAACTCACCTCCCGTCCGATCTGGGAGATCGAGAAGCTGCTGGCCGCCTGACCGGCGGCCCGTTTGCGCTCAGCCCGGGCCGCGCCCGCGGCTGACGAAGGCGATGTTGGGGGCGCCGGCCGAGAAGGCCTGCCCGATCAGGATGCGCGCCACCGCGCCCTCCACACCCAGCACGGGCAGGAACAGCGTTTCGATGCCGTGCGGCCGGCCGTCCACCTCGTAGCGGAAATGCTGCAGCACCGGCGCCCGGGATTCCACCACGAGCGCGCAGCTTCGCCCGCCGGCTTCGGCGACGACGGGGTCGATATGGTTCTCGAGCCAGGTGCCGGTCAGGTCCTGTCCGCGCTTGCCGACGATTTCCGACCCGACCAGCCGATAGCGGAACCGCCCGCCGATGACGTCGAGGATGACGAGGAATCCCAGCATGTAGTGCAGCGCGACCGGGTTGATGAAGTCGAGCCCCGGCGGCATGCCACCTGGGCAAGCGGCCAGCCAGTCGCCGAGCAACCGCGCGAGCAGCGGGTCGGAAATCTCCTCCGTGCCGAAACCCTGGCGCGCCTCGCTATATGCATCCGCCACGCAGACCGCTCCCCCGAAATTGCCGCGCCTTCTACACGCGATGATTGCGAAGGCCAAGCCCCCCCTCGCCGCAGTTCCGTGGCTGACCCTTGCCAGCGCTCGCCTCCGGCGCGACAGTCGATGCATGGCACCATGCACCCGCCCGCAAGCCCTCCGCGCCAGCCTCGGCCTCGACGCCCCGCCGGCGGACCTGCCGCCGCTCGCCGCCGCCCTCTGGTGGGCGGCGAAGGGCGACTGGAACCGCGCGCATGCCATCGCCCAGGACATCGACGGCGGCGACGGCGCCTGGGTGCATGCCTATCTGCACCGCGTCGAGGGCGATCTCGCCAATGCCGGCTACTGGTACGCCCGCGCCGGCCGCTCCGCCGCGACCGGCGCGCTGGACGACGAATGGACTGAGATCGCGGGCGCGCTGCCATAGCCGGAAAAGAGCCGAGCCGGAAAAGGGGCCGGAGTCCTTTTCGGCGCCTCGGAATTGTCCACGGCCGCCAGGGCCGTTACCTTCCTTGCCGGCAAGTCGGGGAGACGGGAATGGCGCGAAGCGCCCATATGGATCAATTCGCGGCCGAGCGCATGCCGCCGGCGCATCTCCTGCCGGTGCTCGACCTGAAGGCGACGCCCGAGATCGCCGCCTATCCCGAACGCATCAACTGTGCCCGCGAGCTGCTCGACCGCACCGCCGCGCAGCATGCCGGGCGCCCGGCCTATCACTTCGGCGAGGAGGTCTGGTCCTATGCCGATCTGCTCGCGAAGGCGAACCGCATCGCGCACGTGCTGGTGGCCGAACTCGGCATCGTGCCGGGCAACCGGGTGCTGCTGCGGGCCTTCAATCACCCGATGTATGTCGCCGCTTGGTTCGCGGTGATGAAGGTGGGCGCCATCGCCGTCGCCACCATGCCGCTCTACCGCCGGCGCGAACTCACCTTCATGGCCGACAAGGCCCAGATCGAGCTCGCGCTCTGCGACTGGCGCCTGCGGGAAGAGCTGGAGGCGAGCCGGGCCGAGGCGAAGACGCTTCGCCGCATCGTCTGGTTCAACGCCCCCGACGATCCTGAAAGCCTGGAAGCGCGCATGGCCCGTCATCCGCCGAGCTTCGACACGGTGGATACGGCGGCCGAGGATATCTGCCTGATCGGATTCACCTCGGGGACGACGGGCGTGCCGAAGGGCGCCATGCACAGCCATCGCGACATGATGGCGATCTGCGACACCTTCTCGCGTTATGTGCTGAAGCCGACCAAGGACGACATCTTCACCGGCTCGCCGCCCATCGCCTTCGCCTTCGGGGTCGGCGCGCATATCGCCTTTCCCATGCAGGTCGGCGCTTCCGTCGTGCTGGTCGAGCAGTACACGCCGCCGCTCATCCTGGAGACCATCCAGAACAGGAAGGTCACCGTCCTCTTCACCGCCCCCACCGCCTTCCGCGCCATGACCGATCTGGCGAAAGGCTACGACCTCTCGAGCCTGCGTGAATCCGTCTCGGCGGGGGAGACGCTGCCGAAGCCGGTCTGGGAAGGCTGGGAGAAGGCCACCGGCAACCGCATCATCGACGGCATCGGCTCGACCGAGATGCTGCACATCTTCATCGCCAGCCAGGGGGCGGAGATCCGCCCCGGCTCGACGGGGAAGCCGGTGCCGGGCTATCGCGCCAAGGTGGTGGACGAAGCGGGCAACGAGGTGCCGGACGGCACCGTCGGCCGCCTCGCCGTGCAGGGACCCACCGGCTGCAAGTATCTCGACGATGCCGAGCGCCAGGCGGGCTATGTACGCGGGGGCTGGAACTACACCGGCGATGCTTATCTCCGCGATGCCGAGGGCTACTACTGGTACCAGGCCCGCACCGACGACATGATCGTCTCCGCCGGCTACAACATCGCCGGCAACGAGGTGGAGGCGGTGCTGCTCTCCCATCCGGCGGTGAAGGAATGCGCCGTCATCGGGGCGCCGGATCCCGGCCGCGGCCAGATCGTCAAGGCCTTCGTGGTGCCGCGCGACCCTTCCGCCGCCGGGCCGGCGCTGGCGAAGGCGCTGCAGGACTGGGTGAAGGCCGAGATCGCGCCGTTCAAATATCCCCGCGCCATCGAATTCATCGACGTGCTGCCGCGCACCGAGACGGGCAAGGTGCAACGGTTCAAGCTGCGCGGAAATTGACTCCTCCCTCAGCTTTGCTGGGGGAGGTTGGGTGGGGGTGGTGAAGTCTTGAACGGCCTTGCCAATGCGTCACCACCCCCACCCCGGCCCTCCCCCGGCTGACGCCGAGGGAGGGAGTAAGCATCATCAGAAAGTTCGAGGAAGCGACCCATGACCCATATGACCGAGGAGCGCCGGCTGATCCAGCAGAGCGCCCGCGACTTCGCCATGAAGGAAGTGCTCCCCCTCGCCAACAAGCTCGACCCGGTCGAGGGCGAGATCCCGATGAGCTTGCGCGAGAAGATGGCCGAGATGGGCTATTTCGGCATCGTCATCCCGGAGGAATACGGCGGCCTGGGCTTGGGCGTGTTCGAGTACTGCCTGATCACCGAGGAGCTGGCGCGGGCCTGGATGTCGGTCGCCTCCATCATCGCCCGCGGCAACGGCCTGTCGACCGGCCGCGGCATGAGCGAGGAACAGCGCCGCCACTTCCTCCCCAAAATGGCCCGCGGCGAGTTCCTGGGTGCGGGCTCGATCTCCGAACCCAATGCCGGCTCCGACGTCGCCAACATCTCCTGCCGGGCCAGGCGCGACGGTGATTCCTGGGTGATCACCGGCAACAAGTACTGGTGCACCTTCGCCGATGGGGCCGACTACATCATGCTCTTGGCCCGCACCTCGGACGCGCCCGATCCGAAGCGCCGGCATGTCGGCATCTCCAGCTTCATGATCCAGAAGAAGCGGGGCGAGCTGCCGGAAGGCTGCAAGGGCGCGCCGATCCCCAAGATCGGCTATTTCGGCTGGAAGACCTGGGAACTCGCCTTCGACAACTGCCGCATCCCCGCCGACGCGCTGGTGGGGGAAGAGGGCAAGGGCTTCTACTACACCTCCGCCGGGCTGGAGCGCGCCCGCGCCCATACCGCCGCGCGGGCCATCGGCCTCGCCCGCGGCGCGCTCGAGGATGCGATCGACTATTCGCAGACCCGCGTGCAGTTCAACCAGCCGATCAGCCAGTTCCAGGCCATCCGCTTCAAGATCGCCACCATGGCGACCGAGATCGAGGCGGCGCGCCAGCTGCTCCACTTCGTCTGCGACGAGATCGATTCGAAGCGCCGCTGCGACAAGGAGGCGGCGATGGTGAAGCTCTTCGCTTCCGAGATGGCCGAGCGGGTGACGAGCGAGGGCCTGCAGATCTTCGGCGGCGCCGGCTACACCAAGCTGCACGCGGTGGAGCGCTACTGGCGCGACGCGCGCCTCACCAAGATCTTCGAGGGCACCTCGGAGATCCAGCAGCGCATCATCTCCGACAGCCTGCTCGGCAAGCCGGCATAGGCAATAGCCCCTAGTCCCTCAGAACTAGTCCGGATGCCGGCCCTGTTCAGCGCTTGGCAAAGGGTTGCTGGTCATGTGGAAGCGGGGCCAGCGCGCCATCGCCGCGGGCATTCCTTTGGCAGAGGGATGGTAGATCCATGTCGGGCAGTTCGGTTGAGGTCAATGCGGACGCACCCGTTTCGGGGCTGAGGCGTACGATCGGCGGCAGCATCCGCCGCAGTATCGTCGCATTGCTGCTGGTCTTCGGCATCCTGCCTGCGGTCGGCATGTACGGTGTCTTCAAGGCCGAGGAAGAGAACCTGCGCGAGATATCCCGTGCGCGCCTGGCCATGTTGGCGCATTCCCTCATCGATACCATCGATCGCAACCTGTTCGAGCGCTACGGCGATGTTCAGGCCTTCGGCCTCAATGCCGCGGCGACCGATACGGCGAACTGGCGAGCGCCCGGCGCCGCCAACCCGCTGGTGGCGGCCATGAACGGCTATATGTCGAACTACGGCCTCTACAGGCTGATGATTCTGGTCGATCTGCAGGGCAAGGTCCTGGCCGTGAATTCGACCGATCCGGCCGGCAAGCCGATCGACACTGCGCCGATCTACGGCATGGACTTCTCCAAGACGGCCTGGTTTCAGAACACGCTTGCCGAAAGGTTCTTGAAGGGCAGGAACGGGTTCACCGGCACCGTGGTCGAGGCCGCGCAACGCGACGCGGTCGTGGCCTCGATCTACGAGGACGACGGCTTCGTCATTCCCTTTGCCGCACCGGTGAAGGATGCCGCCGGAAAGCCGGTCGCCGTCTGGGTGAACTTCGCCGATTTCGGACTGGTCGATACGATTGTCGGGCAGGTCGGCGATTCCCTGAAAGCCTCCGGATTGCAGGGTGCGGAACTCACCGTGCTCGACCAGAAGGGCGCCGTGCTGGTCGATTGGGATCCCGCCAATCTCGAGTCCGGGATCTACAAGCGCGATTTCGAGGTGCTGGGTAAGCTGAACCTCGCCGAGCGCGGGGTCGAGGCGGCAAAGCTCGCGGTCGCGGGCAAAGGGGGAGCCGTCGAAGCCCTGCATGCGCGCAAGGGCATCATCCAGGTGGCGGGCTTCCGGCATTCGGCGGGTGCCTACGATTATCCGGGCCTGGGGTGGAGCGCGCTGATCCGCGTTCCCGTCGAGGAAGCCTATGCGGCCAATCTCGCCATTGCCTCGAAGTTCCTCCTGGCCATCCTGCTGACCGTCGGCCTGACGGCGGCTCTCGGCATCCTGATCGGCGGCTGGTTCTCTCGCCCGCTGGTCCGCATCACCACCGCGATGCGCCGCCTCGCCGATCGCGACTGGTCGGTCGAGGTGCCCTACGGCGCGCGCGGCGACGAGATCGGCGGAATGGCGAGGGCCGTGGCCGTGTTCAAGCAGAACGGTATCGCCAACGAACGGCTTCAGGCCGAGGCCGAGGAGGCCCGCCGCCGGCAGCTCGCCGACGAGGAAGAGAAGCGCCGCCTCGCCGAGGAGGCGCGCCTCGCCGAGGAAGGCCGCAAGGCGGACGAGCAGGCGGCCGCGCTCAGCCGTCAGCAGGAGGCGCTGGCAACCGAGGCGCGCCAGCGTGCCGAGCAGGACGAGATGCGGCGCAAGGCCGAAGGCGAGCGCGTCGCCGCCTTGCGCCAGATGGCCGATACGGTCGAGCGCGAGACGGGCGCGGCCGTCGAGCGCGTGCACCGCTCGGGCGAGCACGTGGTGGGCGACGCCAACGAGATGGCGGCCTCCGCCAGCCGGATGAAGGAGAGTGCGCAGACGGTGGCGGCGGCGGCCGAGCAGGTTTCGGCCAGTGCCCAGTCGGTCGCCGCGGCGACGGAGGAGATGTCGGCCACGATAGCCGAGATCGGCCGCCAGGTGAGCCATGCGACCGAAACCACGCACACCGCCGTTGCGACCGGCGAGGAGACGGCGGCTACCATCCGCGAGCTGGTACAGGCTGTCGGGAAGATCGAGGATGTCGCCACCTTGATCGGCAACATCGCCAGCCAGACGAATCTGCTGGCCCTCAACGCCACCATCGAAGCGGCGCGCGCAGGCGATGCCGGCAAGGGCTTCGCGGTGGTGGCTTCCGAGGTGAAGCAGCTCGCCAACCAGACGGCGCGCTCGACCCAGGAGATCGCGACGCTGCTGAGCGACATCCGCAGCCGCACCGACCGGACGGTCGGCAATGTCACCCGCATGGCCGAGCAGGTGCAGGAGATCCACACGGTTTCCGGCGCGATCGCCGCGGCCATCACCCAGCAGGAAGCCTCCACTCAGGAGATCGCCCGCAGCGTGATGCAGACGACCGAAGCGGCGACCGAGGTGGCCCAGCGCATCGTCGAGGTTTCACGCGACGCGGGCGCGACCGACGAACGCTCGGGCAATGTCCGCGGCCTGGCGGTAGAGATGACCGACAGCATCGCCGCGCTGCGGGCCGCGATCGTGCAGATCGTGCGCACCGCGACGCCGGATAGCGACCGGCGTCGGCATCCGCGCTACTCGACCGAGCCGCATTCGCCCTCCGGCCGCCTGATCACGGCGGCGGGCGTGTTCGATGTGATGGTGCGCGATGTCTCGGTCGGCGGCGCCCGCCTCGAAGGCGCGGTCAAGGCTGCCGCCGGGATGCAGGTGACGCTGGAGATCGACGGCCTCGATGTGACCCTGCCGGTCAAGACGACGTCTGTATACGCGGAAGGGGCCGGCGTCGCCTTCCACCCCGCTGCCCCCGCCCAGCATGAGGCGATCCGGACGCTGGTGGCGCGTTACACCAAGGCGACGGCGGCGCGCGCGGCCTGACGGATCAGGCCTGTCGCGGCAGGTGGCGGCCGACGGTGGCGAGGAGGTCGCCCAGGCGGAAGGGCTTCGGCATGGCGTGATCGGCCCCGGCCGCCACCGCCGCGGCCAGCGTCGGCCCGTCGCCGGCGCCGCCGCCGCCCGACATGGCGATCACCTTGTGGGCCAGGCCGCGGCTGCGCATGCTGCGGATCATCTCGACGCCGTTCATCATCGGCATGACGAGATCGACCAGCACCAGGTCGACCAGCGCCTTCTCGAGCGCGGCGAGGCCCTCGATCCCGTTCTCGGCCAGATGCACGCGATGCCCGGCCTGGCGCAGCGCCTCGTGCACGAACTCGCGGATCATCTCGTCGTCGTCGACCAGCAGGATGGAGGCCATCTTCGCCTTAACTCGCGCCCCGAACGGCGCGCAGGAGGCGGCAGTTCGTCGAACAAATCAAGGGTTTCCTAGACCTGTGGCGAAGTTATCCAGTGTTTTCTTGCGTTAACCCTGCCCGGCGCTGCGCTCGCCGCGGGCGAACTTCGCGATCCCCGCATCGCCCGCCGTGCTCTGCGCCCGGATGCGCTCGTTCACCGCCGCGCCTTCCGCGAAAGCCTTCGCCCAGTCGGTACCGGGAATGCGGTCCAGCGCCAGCTTGGTCTCGGTCAGCGCCGCGGCGTCGAACTGCGCGATGTGCCGCGCCAGCGCTTCCGCTTCGGCCAGCAGTTCCGCCTTGGGCACCACCCGGTTGACCAGGCCCCAGGCCTCGGCCGTCCGCCCGTCGATGCGCCGGGTGGTCAGCGCCAGCCAGGCGGCGCGCTTGCGCGGCAGCGTGATCTGCGCGGCCGGCCCGGCGGGGGAGGGATAGACGCCGAAGCCCACCTCCGGCATGCCGAAGGAGGCTTCCTCGGCGGCGATGGCGAGGTCGCAGGTGTTGACCAGCGTGGTGCCGCCGCCGAGCGCCACGCCATTCACCGCGGCGATGAAGACGGCCGGATGGCTGCGGAGGGAGAGGCAGACTTCCGACCACTCGGTCTCCTTGCCCTCCCTGATACCGGCGGCGGTGTCGGCGCTCCTTTCCTTCAGGTCGATGCCGGCACAGAAGGCCGGATCGGCGCCGGTGATCACCACCACCTTCGCCTTGCCCCGCACGCGGTCCAGCGCGGCGACGAAGGCGGTGCGGGCGGCGCGGTTCATGGCGTTCCGCTGATCGGGGCGATTGAGGCGGAGAAGGGCCCAGCCGTCGTTCTCGGTCAGCATGACCGGGGCGAAGGCATAGTCGGGGTCGGCCTCGTTCAGGCCGCAGGCGGGGGAGGCGGGCTCCTCGCTCATGCCTTTTTGCACTTCACCAGCCGCAGCGGCGTGTAGGTCAGCACCGTCTTGCCGTGCTGGTTCACCACCTTGTTCCGGGTGCGCACCAGGCCGCGCCCGCCCTTGGAGGTGAGGCGGCTCTCGATCACCTCGCATTCGACATGGATGGTGTCGCCGGCGAAGACCGGCCCGTCGACGTTCAGCTCCATGTTGAGGAAGGCATAGCCCGTGTGCTGCATGGTCGACTGCACCAGCAGCCCCTCGGCGAAGCTGTAGACCAGCGCGCCCGGCGCCACGCGGCCCTTGATGTCGCTGTCGTTCTTCAGGAATTCGAGGTTGGTGAACAGCACCTCCACCATGCCCGTCGCGTTGACGAAGATGGTGATGTCGGCCTCGGTCACGCTGCGGCCGATGGTCTGGAACTTCCGCCCGAGCGGCAGATCCTCGTAATAGAGGCCGAGGCCCACGATATCCATGACGTTTCCTTCGTATCAGCTCTTCTTCGAGGCCTCGTAGCGGGCCTTGTTCTCGGCATTCGGCGGATAGAGGCCCGGCAGCGGCGTGCCCTTCTCGACTTCCGACATGATCCAGGATTCCAGCCGCTCCTGCTCGGGCGCCTCGGCCACCACCGCCTCGATCAGCTTCTGGGGGATCAGCACCGCGCCGTCGGCATCCACCACCACCCAGTCGCCCGGGAAGACGGCGACGCCGCCGCAGCCGATCGGCTCCTGCCAGTTGACGAAGGTGAGGCCGGCGACGGAAGGCGGTGCCGCGGCGCCCTGGCACCAGACCGGCAGCCCGGTGCCCAGCACGCCGGCCACGTCGCGCACCACCCCGTCGGTGATGAGCGCGGCGATGCCGCGCTTCTGCATCCGCGCGCAGAGGATGTCGCCGAAGATGCCGGCATCCGTCACGCCCATGGCATCGGCGACGGCGATGCAGCCGGGCTCCATCGCCTCGATCGCCGCGCGGGTGGAGATGGGGGAGGACCAGCTTTCCGGCGTGGCGAGATCCTCGCGGGCGGGCACGAAGCGGAGCGTGAAGGCCTTGCCCACGAGGCGGGGCTGGCCGGGCCGGAGCGGCCGGGTGCCGCGCATCCACACGTTGCGCAGGCCCTTCTTCAGCAGGATCGTCGTCAGCGTCGCCGTGGTCACCTGGCCGAGCGTGTCGATGATCTCCTTGTCGCGGCTCATGCGGTCTCTCTTGCTGTCTGGTTTTCGGATGCGCGAAGAACGCCGCCGGAGACTGGCACCGCCGGGCGGCGAAGGCAAAGGCCGCAAGCGGCCCGCCCGAGCGGCCTGAACATGGCAGAATTGCGGCGCCGGCGTTGACTTGGGAGGCGCACCCTCTACACTCCCGGAACGCTCGTACAAAAGCCGCTAATCGCCTGCTCTTGCGTGGATTTCCAGCCTTCACGCAGGCGGTGACAACGACCACCGCGAGCGCGGAACAAGAAACGGCGTCGGACCAATGGCCAGCGTAGAGCGACCACTTTCCCCGCATCTGCAGATCTACAAGCCGCAGATTTCCTCCACCCTGTCGATCCTGCACCGGGCCACCGGAATCGCCCTCGGCGCCGGCATGCTGCTGCTCACCTGGTGGCTGGCCGGCGCGGCCAGCGGACCCGACACCTTCGCCACGGTGAACGGCTTCATCGGCAGCTGGCTCGGCCGGCTGATCCTCCTCGGCTTCACCTTCGCCTTCTTCTACCACCTGCTGAACGGCATCCGGCACCTGGGCTGGGACATGCTCTGGGGCCTCGACGTGCCCACCATGACGAAGACGGGCTGGATGGTCGTCTACGGCTCCGCCGGTCTCACGGTCCTGTCCTGGATCGCCGCCTATGCGCTGAGGGGTTGAGGCGATGAGGAACAGAACCCTGCACCGTTCGCCCTTGGCCCGCGTCCGCGGCCTCGGCTCCGCCAAGTCGGGTACCGAGCATTTCTGGCTGCAGCGCGTCACCGCCATCGCGCTGATCCCGCTCGGCCTCGGCTTCGTGATCTATCTCCTCACCTTCGTCGGCGCCGATTACATGACCGTGCGCAAGGCGCTCGGCTCGCCCATCCCCGGCATCCTCGGGATGCTGCTCTGCATCGCCGCCTTCTGGCACCTGAAGCTCGGCGTCCAGGTCGTCATCGAGGATTACATCCATCATGAAGGCACGAAGCTGGCGAGCCTGCTGCTGCTCGGCTTCGGCTGCTTCGCCGGCGGCCTGATCTGCGTGATCGCGCTGCTGAAGCTCATCTTCGGACGGTAGAGCCATGTCGAAAACCTACCCCATCACCGATCACGTCTATGACGTGGTCGTCGTCGGCGCCGGTGGCGCCGGCCTCCGCGCCACCCTCGGCGCCGCCGAAGGCGGCCTCAAGACCGCCTGCATCTCCAAGGTCTTCCCGACCCGCAGCCACACGGTCGCGGCCCAGGGCGGCATCTCGGCGGCGCTCGGCAACATGGGCCAGGACGACTGGCGCTGGCACATGTACGACACCGTCAAGGGGTCGGACTGGCTGGGCGACCAGGACGCCATCGAATACATGTGCCGCGAAGCGGTGCCCGCCGTGCTCGAGCTCGAGCATTTCGGCGTGCCCTTCAGCCGCACCGAGGAAGGCAAGATCTACCAGCGCGCCTTCGGCGGCATGACCACCGAGTTCGGCAAGGGCACGGCCCAGCGCACCTGCGCCGCCGCCGACCGCACCGGCCACGCCATGCTGCACACCCTCTACGGCCAGTGCCTGAAGCACGACGTGGAATTCTTCATCGAGTATTTCGTCCTCGACCTGCTGATGGACGACGACGGGCAGTGCCGTGGCGTGCTGGCCTGGAAGCTCGACGACGGCACCATCCACCGCTTCAAGTCGCAGATGACGATCCTCGCCACCGGCGGCTATGGACGCGCCTATTTCTCCTGCACCTCGGCCCATACCTGCACCGGCGACGGCGGCGGCATGGTGCTGCGGGCCGGCCTGCCGCTGCAGGACATGGAATTCGTGCAGTTCCATCCCACCGGCATCTACGGCGCCGGCTGCCTGATCACCGAGGGCGTGCGCGGCGAAGGCGGCTATCTGACGAATTCCAACGGCGAGCGCTTCATGGAGCGCTACGCCCCCTCGGCCAAGGACCTCGCCAGCCGCGACGTGGTCAGCCGCTCGATGACGGTGGAAATCCGCGAGGGCCGCGGCGTCGGTCCGAAGAACGACCACATCTACCTGCATCTCGACCATCTCGACCCGGCGATCATCGCCGAGCGCCTGCCCGGCATCTCCGAAAGCGCCAAGATCTTCGCCGGCGTCGACGTGAACAAGGAGCCGATCCCCGTCCTCCCCACCGTCCACTACAACATGGGCGGCATCCCGACCAAATACACCGGCGAGGTGCTGACCAAGAAGAACGGCGATGCCGATTTCGTCGTGCCCGGCCTGATGGCGATCGGCGAGGCGGCCTGCGTCTCCGTCCATGGCGCGAACCGCCTCGGCTCCAACTCCCTCGTCGACCTCGTCGTCTTCGGCCGCGCCGCCGCGCATCGCGCTTCGGAAGTGGTCACGAAGAACGGGCGCGCCGCCGACCCGGCCGCCTGGGCCACCGACAAGTCGCTCGACCGCTTCGATCGCCTGCGGAACGCCAAGGGCTCGTCCTCCACCGCGGCCATCCGCGACGAGATGCAGCGCACCATGCAGAACAACTGCGCCGTCTTCCGCACCGGCGAGGTGCTGGAGGAAGGCTGCAGGCTGATCGACAAGGTGGCGGCGCGCTGGTCCGATGTCGGCGTCACCGACCGCTCGCTGGTCTGGAATTCCGACCTGGTGGAGACGCTCGAACTCGACAATCTCCTCACCCAGTCCCTCGTCACCATGTACTCGGCCGAGAACCGCAAGGAGAGCCGGGGTGCCCATGCGCGCGAGGATTTCCCCAACCGCGACGACGACAACTGGATGAAGCACACGCTCTCCTGGTGCAACGAGAAGGGCAAGGTCACCCTCGACGACCGCCCCGTGCACACCTACACGCTGACCAACGACATTCAGTACATCCCGCCGAAGGCGCGGGTCTACTAGGAGCCGGATCGCGCCATGGCCGAGTTTTCGCTGCCGAAGAATTCCAAGGTCGGAACGGGCAAGACCTGGGCCGCCAAGCCCGGTGCCAGGAAGCCGCGCAAGTTCCAGGTCTATCGCTGGAACCCCGATGACGGGCAGAACCCGCATGTCGACACCTACGAGATCGACATGGCCGATTGCGGGCCGATGGTCCTCGACGCGCTGATCAAGATCAAGAACGAGGTCGACCCCACCCTCTCCTTCCGCCGCTCCTGCCGCGAAGGCATCTGCGGCTCCTGCGCGATGAACATCGACGGCACCAACAC
>Ga0164290_1000688_pt1 | contig 92028 bp, 82 predicted proteins | sample Micstemetagenome_FD_108782 | JGI IMG/M metagenome (GOLD analysis project Ga0164290, IMG submission 108782) | Contaminated culture microbial community from soil near Moab, Utah, USA - Microcoleus steenstrupii SON62 (Illumina Assembly) | ecosystem: Environmental > Terrestrial > Soil > Soil crust...
CCGACCACGGCCGCCACCCGCTTGCCGAGCGAGGCCTGCAGCACGTTACGGGTGAGCGGGTTGTCGTCGACCACGAGGAGCGCGACGCCGTCCAACGCCGCCGGCCACTCGCCGTCGGGGTCGGCCGGCTCGTCGGCGGCGATCCGGAGCGGTACCCGCGCGGTGAACGCCGATCCCGAGCCGAGCTCGCTTTCGACCTCGATCGCGCCGCCCATCGCCTCGACGAGGTCGCGGCAGATCGACAGCCCCAGGCCGGTGCCGCCGTAGCGGCGCGTCACCGCACCGTCGACCTGGTGGAAGGACTTGAAGATCTCGCCGAGCTGGTCGGCCGGGATGCCGATGCCGGTGTCGGCGACGCGGACCACGAGCTCGCCGCCTTCGGCGAAGACCGAGAGCGTCACCGACCCTTTCTCGGTGAACTTCACCGCGTTCGACATGAGGTTGAACAGGATCTGCCGCAGCCGGCGGCCGTCGGCGACGATCCGCGCCGGGGCGCCCGAGGCGTCGACGGACAGCGCCAGCCCCTTGAGCGACGCTTGGCTCGTCCACAGGCGGCCCACCTCCTCGACGAGCGCGGGCAGGTCGACCGCCTCCTGCTCGATCGTGATCTTGCCGGTCTCGAGCTTGGCGACATCGAGGATATCGTCGACGAGCGCGCGCATCGTGGTGCCGGCCTCGTGGACGATGCGGACCCGGTCGCGCTGGTCCTTCGGCAGCGTTCGGTCGTGCAGCATCACCTGGGTCATCCCGAGGATGCCGTTGAGCGGCGTGCGGATCTCGTGGCTCGTGGTCGCGAGGAAGCGGGTCTTCGCCGTCAGCGCCTTCTGAAGCTCCGAGTTCGCCGCGCTCAGCTCGCCGTTCGCGTGGCGGACCTGGTTGCGGCTGCGGCGGATCGAGATCAGCGACAGCGCGGCCCCGACCGCGACGAGGGCGGCGACCGCGAGCGCGCCTGCCAGCGACCAGACCACCCAGCGGTTGAGGCGCTCGCGCGAGCGCGCGAGCTCGACGTCGCGCTTGAGCCGCTCGGCTTCGAGCTTGGTGATGCGCAGCTCCTGGTGCGCGAAGTCGAAGCGCGCGCCCATGAGCGCCGCGTTGGTGGACGACATCACGCTCTGCGCCTCGTCGTCGAGGCGCTCGTAGGCCTCGAAGTGCCTCAGCGCCTCGGCGCTGTTCCCGAGCCCGGCGTAGACGCGATAGGCGGCCTCGTGGAACTCGCGGAACGGCATCGGCGTCGCGGTGACCTCGACGCCTTCGAAGGTGCGCGCGAGGAAGCCGGCCGCCTCGCCGTAGCGCCCCTGGGCTTCGGCGATCTGGGCCTTCACGCCCCACAGGAACGGCCGCCAGCCTTCCGAGTCGGAGGCGGCGGTGAGGCGGAGCCCGGCCTCGACCGTCGCGTCGGCGGCGGCGAACCGCTTCGCCTCGAGCTGCGCCGAAGCGAGGTTCGTCAGGATGCGGACCTCGAGCACGTCGGCCTTCTCGGCGCGCGCGAGCTTCAGGGCCTTCTGGAACTCGGCGATAGCGTTCGCGGGCCGGCCGGTCTCGCGGTAGGCGGTGCCGAGGTTGTTGTAGAGGGGGATCGTCAGCCCGGGATCGCCGCTGTAGGCCTCGACCGAGTCGCGGTAGTAGCGGAGCGCGCGATGGTGGTCGCCGGCTTCGGCGTAGATCGACCCGAGGTCGTGGAGCGCCAGCGCCTGGCTGCGCGCCTCGCCCCCCGCGCTGAAGATCTCGTGGGCCTTTATGAGGTCGCGCAGCGCGGTCTGGATGTCGCCGCCCATGCCGGCGATGGCCGCGCGCGTCATCAGCAGGTCCCCGTGCAGCTTGGCGCCCGGCGCGGCGCGCTCGATCAGCGTCAACGCCTTCGCCACGACCGGCTTGGCCTCGTCCAGGCGGTTGAGGCGGCTCAGCGCTTCCGCCTTGAGCCACAGGCTCTCGGCCGTCCGCCGTTCGCGCTCGCCCGGGGCGGCCTCGCCCGCAAGCTTCGCCGCCCGGTCGGACCAGACGAGCGCCGCGGCGGGGTCGCTCATCATCGCCGACTTCGACGACTCGATCGACCGTTCGTAGGTCGGCGCCGGCGCGCGGCCCGCGGCGGGCGCGGCGCCGAGCGCGGCGGCCTCCAGAAGCACCGCGGCGGCGACGCCCAGCAACAGCGACCTCTTCATCTCGCGGCATCCCCCCTTACGCGTCGTCCCCGACGGTGTAGCGCGCAATGGTAAACAGAACGGTAGCGACCCGGCCGATCAGCGGCGTCCGGCCCGGCCGGCGATCGGCAGCGCGGCGTCCCCGTCCGCCTCGCCGGCCTCCCCGGCGCCGAGGAAGGACAGAAGCTTTGCCAGCGGCATCGGCTCCGCGAGCAGGAAGCCCTGGACCGAGTCGCAGCCCATGACGGCGAGCAGCGCCAACGCGGCCGGCGCCTCGACGCCTTCGGCGGTCACCGTCATGTCGAGCGCGTGCGCGAGGTCGATCGTCGATCGGACGAGAAGCGGGTCGCGGTGGCTGCGCGTGATCTGCGAGATGAACGAGCGGTCGATCTTGAGCTCGTGCGCGGGCAACTGCTTGAGGTAGCTCAGCGACGACAGCCCCGTCCCGTAATCGTCGATCGCGATCCTGAAGCCGAGGTCGCAGCAGCGCTTGAGGTTCGCGACCGCGGCCTCGCGGTCGCTGATGATCTCGGTCTCGGTGATCTCGAGCCCGATGCCCTCGGCCGATCCGTCGGTCAGGGCGAGCAGCCGCTGCGCGAAATCGGGCTTGGCGAGCAGCCGGCCGGAGATGTTGATCGAGATCGTCTGCGCGCAGCCGTGCGCCAGCAGCGTGGCCCGGTCGGCCACCGCCCGGCGGATTGTCCAGTCGGTCAGTGCCCGCATCAGGTCGCCGTGCTCGGCCAGCGGCAGGAAGCTCATCGGCGGCAGCAGGCCGCGTTCGGGATGCTCCCAGCGCACGAGCGCCTCGAACCCTTCGACGCGCCGGGTCCGCGCCGCGAATTTCGGTTGGTAGAAGAGGCGGAGCTCGTCGGCGGCGATGGCCTTGCCGAGGTCGCGCGGCTGGAGGTTCCGCCCGTCGGATCCCGCCTCGGGCCGGGCGTCCGAATAGAGCCCGACGGTGCCGGCGCCCTCGCTCTTGACGCGGTATAGGGCGGCGTCGGCGCGGTCCATGAGCTCGGCGAGGCCGACCCGTCCCGGACGGTCGACCGCGATGCCGATGCTCGCGCTCAGGTGGGCGCCGCCCGAGGCGGCGAGGTTCGCGAGGTCGTGCTGGACGAGGCGCCCGAGCCGTTCCGCCTCCCGCGCGCCGAGTCCGACCTGCAGGACGCAGAACTCGTCGCCGCCGATCCGGCCGACGATCGCCGACGGCCCGCAGGCCTTCACCAGCACCCGGGCGAACGCCTTCAGCGCGGCGTCGCCCGCGCCGTGCCCCGCCCGGTCGTTGATCATCTTGAAGCCGTCGAGATCGAGCCAGAGGAGCGCGGCGACCTCCTCGGGCGCGGCCGGCGCGCGCAGGGCCGCCTCGGCCTCGGCGTCGAAGGCCCGGCGGTTGAGGAGGCCGGTCAGATAGTCGTGGGTGGCCGCGTGCCGCGCCTCGCGCAGCGCGTCGCGAAGCTCGGCGATCTCCCGCGCCATCCGGGTGGCCGCGTCGGCGTCGAGTGCGGCTGCGCCGATTCCGTCCGGCCGCTCGGGCCGCGGGCGCCGGCGAAACGCCGACATCGCACTCGACAGCAGTCCACGCGTCGACACCGGCCGTTCCATTCGGTTCCCCCCTGACGGGGCCGATTGTCGCCGCGAGTCCTAAAGAAGGCGTAAACCTAGAAGCCGAGGCTGACGCGCGCCCCCGCGATGTACTCGCGGTCGCCGCCGCGGCTGTCCGAACGCTGCTCGGCGCGGCCGAAGGCGCTGAACTCGCCGGCCCCCAGCATCATCGGCCGGCCGTAGATCGCCTCGGCGATGAAGGGCCGCGTCGAGCCCGCGATCGAGAAGCGCTCGGTGACGGGACCGATCTCGCCCGTCTCGCGATCGACGACCTTGATCTGCGTGTACTCGAGCGTGCCGCGATCGAGGAACAGCGGCTGGGACAGCGAGACGCGCAGGCGGTCGCCGCCGCCGAGCACGCCCTGCTTCTCGGCCACGAGCTGGAAGGCCGAGCCGCCGAGCCCTTCGTCGGCGACGCGCAGCGCCTGGTTCGCGCCCGACCGGCTGCGGACGAACGACGAGGAGGCGGTCAGGCTGAACCCGGAACCGGCGTCGAGTCGGGCGCCGAGCGTCAGCGACCGGCTCACCGTTCCGTCCGCGAGGTCCGAGCGGTCGAGCGACTGGACGCCGAACAGGCTCCCCTTCTCGCGCAGGCGCGAGACAGCGGCGGTCACCTCGAGGGCGTCGCCGACGGCGTAGACCGCCCGCGCGTGCACGGCGCTGGCCTCGTAGGCGTCGAGCCCGGCGAGCGCGAGGTCGCCGCGCGCGGCCAGGTCGAGCGCCGACACCCGCCGCTCGTCCTGCGTCGCCCCGAAGGTGACCCGCAGGCCGTCCGCCACCGCAAGCTCGACCGAGCCGTAGGCGTCGCCGGACGCGTAGCCGAGGACCGGGTTGACGCCGCCCTGGCGCGCGTCGAAGTCGGACGACAGCGCGAAGCCGCCGAACGCGCCGAGCGCCGTCGCGCCCGCGCCGTTGCCGAAGCTGAACGCCAAGCGGTCGGACGACGAGGCGATCCGGACGCCGAGGTCGGGCGCGCGGAAGCTCGCCCGATAGCCGCCCTCTGGAACGGACGCGCGCAGCGTCAGGTTGAGCCCCTGCCGGTTGGCGACCGGCGCCACCAGGTCCATCCGGTCGGTGAAGCCGCTGCCGGTCTTCAGCCAGTCGACGAAGCGGCTGCGGAGGTAGTGCTGGAACCGCTCGCGGCTGCCGTTCATCAGCACCGTCTGGTCGACGAGCTTGCTCGACAGCGGGATGGCGAAGTCGCGGTGCGTGTTCTTCAGCTTCTCGAAGGCGGTGAAGTAGACGCCGCCGGCTTCCCAGGCGGCCTCCTTGAGGCCGGCGCTCAGCACCTGCGAGGCGCGCTTCTTCGCGGGCGCCTTCGAGCCGCCGTCGTACTCGTAATAGACGAGATTGTCGAAGCTGAGCGGCGACTGGGCGGCGGCGATGTCGAGGAGGCCGCGCCCGTAGACGGGGTCCGTGCCTGGCGCGCCGAGGTCCTTGGCCGAGTTCAGGATGATGTCGACGGTGTCGCCGGGATGCTTCTTGAGCCAGGGCCAGCGGTCCTGGAGCAGCGCGACGGCACCGACCACGAGCGGCGCGGAGAAGGACGTGCCGGAGTGCCGGATCACCCCGCCGCGGTCGTCGGAGACGAGGATGAGCTCGCCGGGCGCGACGACGAAGCGGTCGGCCAGCGCCTCGTCGCAGCCGCCGTTGCGGCCGAGGCACGCCGATCCGGGCCGGTTCGAGAAGGCCGAGATCGTCTCGGTCGCGTCCACCGAGCCGACCACGAGGAAGGCGTTCTTCGCCTTCCATTCGATCGCGCCGGTCTGCGCGATGCCGTCGTTGCCGGCGGCGAACACGAGCACCGTGCTCGCTGTCTCCTTCGCCGTCGCCAGCAGCACCTTGTTCCATTCGGGATGGAGCGTGTAGCCGGGCACGCCGAGCGACAGATTGACGACGCTCGCGCCGTTCGACGCCAGCAGCCCGACCCCCTGGGTCACCGCCTCCCAGGACGCGGTGCCCGTCGCGTCGAAGGGATTGTTCGCGACGATCTTCGCGTTCGGCGCCACGCCCATGACGCCGCGGCCGTCGTGCGAGGCGACGAGCAGGCTCGCCACCGCCGCGCCGTGCCCGTCGCTGAACGTTCCGTTCGTGCCGACGTAGGCGATCTTGCCGCGCAGATCGGCGTCGCCGCTCACGACGGAATCGAGCATGCCGATCCGGACGTCGGTTCCGCCGCCCTGCTGCTGCGTGATGGCCGGCGTCCACCGGGCCGTCTTCATCCAGTGGTCGACGTGATCCGACCCGGAGAAGGACATCAGCCCGTCGTACCATTCGACGATGAACTTGGCGCGCTGCTCGTCGTCCCAGCCCGCGATCCGGCCGGCATCGAGGCGGCCGTCGGCGAGGAAGCCGAGCTGGTGCCGCTCTTCCATGCGCCGCGCGAAGTCGACGAGAAAGGCGTCGAAGTCGGAGCCGCCCGCGGTCTGCTGGCGGATCATCGGGTCCCAGAACAGCCGGGCGTCGGCGACGAACGCGTCGAGGCCGGCCTGGAGCAGATCGGTCTTCGCGGCGCCGTCCAGCCCCGCGTAGAGCGACGCGTAGTCGCCTTCGCCCCAGAAACCGCGGATGCGGCCCCAGCGTGCGGTCAGCCCTACCGAGTCCCCGGTGCCTTCCCAGAAGCCGCGGATGCGCCCCCAGAAAGGACGCAGCCGGCCCCAGAACTCGACCACCTCGGCGTCGGTGGAACCGAAGGCGGCGGTCCCCGACCAGAAGGTGGAGATCTCGAACGGGCGGAGGCGGCCGTAGAAGGGCCGGAGGCGGCCGTAGTTCGCCGAGAGCCGCGAGGACGCGAAGGAGTAGGCGCCCGACCGTTCGGCCGACGCCGCCGTTACGAGCTGCGCCTCCCCCGGCGCCTCGGCCGCGAACGCCGGCGCGGCCACGCCGCTCAGCAATCCCGCCAACGCAAGTTTTCGCCCTAGGCGCATGTCGCCCCCTGATGACACGTCCAACGGCGGACGATTCCACCAGAATCCTTAATTTTCCGTTAGGAAGTATAGTAAATATGAAATCTCGGCCAACGCAGGAGGAAAGGCGTCGAGTCTCCGCGATCGGGCGATGAGGATCGTTCATAAGCGCGAGTGGTTAACGGAAGGTAAAACCGGCCGCCGTCGCCGCCGAGTCGCGACTCTTCGAACGAGCACCGCGAGACGGCCGGCGTCACCTACGCCGCCGCGTGCAGGCGGCCGCTCATTTCTCGTCGGTGAACCGCTTCACCTTGCGGGGCAGGTCCTTGCCCTTCGTGCGCCGCGAGGGAAGCTGGACGGGGTTCTTCTTCTTCCATTCGGCCCACGTCATCGGCCCTTCCGGCGTGTCGATGATCTGGTCGTCGATGGACATCGCTGCGCTCCTCGCCGCCCCGCCGCCCGCATCATACCGAACGGCGGCCCGTCAGGACAACGCGCCGGCGTCCGTTTTCGGACGCCGGCCCGTTCGATTTTGAACAGGACCCGGCGATCGGAACTCGCGGGCACGTGACAATTCAACGACTTCGCCGATGGCATGCGGCTTGCACCGACCTTCGGTCGAACGGTCGAGGGGAGGACGCGGACCCATGTGGCGCAACTATCTGACGGTGGGTCTCCGGGCGCTTGCGAAGAACCGCACCTACGCGTTCGTCAACGTCGCCGGGCTCGCGCTCGGCCTCGCCGCCTGCATCGTGCTCCTCCTCTACGTCCGCCACGAGACGAGCTACGACGCGTGGCTGCCGGACGCCGCCCGCGTCTACCAGGTCCAGTCGATCCACACCGATCCCGAGACGGGCGAGGTCTCGGTGCAGCAGGGCACGCACGGCGCCGTCGCCGAGCCGCTGGCCAAGGACTTCCCGCAGATCGAGGCGATCGTCCGCGCCGACGGCGAGCGGCCGGTGATGCTGAAGGGCGGCGAACCGACCTACGTCGACGTGCTGGCGACCGACGCCGCCTTCTTCCGCGTGCTCGCGGTGCCGTTCCTCCGCGGCGATCCGCGCACCGCGCTGGACGAGGCCGACAGCCTCGTGCTGAGCCGCGCGGAGGCGACCCGCCTGTTCGGCGGCGTCGACGCGGTCGGCCGGACCATCACGCGGATCCACCGCGGCGAGAAGCGCGAGCTGCGCGTCACCGGCGTGTTCGAGGACCTGCCCGACGACAGCCACATGTACTTCCGCGCGGTCACCCGCATCGATCCGCAGGACGCCGCGGACTGCTCCTGGGGTTGCGTCAACGGCTTCGTCTACCTCAAGCTGCGCGAGGGCGCCTCGCCCGAGGCGATCGAGCGCGAGCTCCCCGCCTGGGAGAAGCGCAACATCCCGCCGGTCGACGTCGGCGGCGCGCTGGTGAGCGAGGGCGACGCCTACGACTGGCGGCTGGTGAACGTGCGCGACGTCCACCTGTCGGGCGCGGAGGGCGAGGCGGAGAAGCCCGGCAACGACCGCACGACGATCGCGACCTTCACGGTCGTGGCGCTGCTCATCCTCGGCATCGCCTCGGCGAACTTCGTCAACCTCGCCACCGCGCGGGCCGGCCAGCGGGCGCGCGAGGTGGCGCTCAGGAAGGTGCTCGGCGCCCGGCGCGCGCAGCTCGTCGGGCAGTTCCTGGGCGAGTCGCTGCTGCTGACCGGGCTCGCGTTGCTGATCGCGGTGGCGCTCGCCGAACTCGCGCTGCCCGGCCTCGCGGCGTTCCTCGGAATCGACATCGGGCTCGCCTATCTCGGCGAGGACGGCGTGCTCGTCCCCGTGCTCCTGCTCTGGCTCATCGTCGGGCTGCTCGGCGGGCTCTACCCGGCCTTCTACCTGTCGCGCTACCAGCCGGGCGCGGTGCTGCGGGCGAACCGATCGAGCGCCGAACCGCCCGGCACGGGCCGGCTGCGCGGCGTCCTCGTGGTCGCCCAATTCGCGGTGTCGATCGGGCTGATCGCCTGCACCCTGGTGATCCACGCGCAAACCGAATTCGCGCGCACGGTCGACCCTGGGTTCCGGCGCGAGGGGCTGATCCAGGTCCAGAACCTCAGCCGAGCCGCGCTCATCCCGGTCACCGACACGCTTATCCGCGAGGTGTCGCGCCTGCCCGGCGTACGCGCCGCGGCAGCCGGCAACATATCGGTGGCGAGCGGCACTACCCTCAACACGCCGGTGCAGATCCCCGGGCGGCCGAAGCCCGCCACCATCGGCTGGTACGGCGTGTCGCCCGAGTTCTTCGGCACGCTGGGCGTGCGCCTGCTCGCCGGCCGGCCGCTATCGCGCGACGTCGCGCGCGATTCGATGTGGACGCCGATCGACCCCGGCCCCGAGGCGGACGCGGCGCTACGCGCGCTGGCGGAGCGCGGCGTCAACGTGGTCGTGAACCGGATGGCTGCGCGCCAGATGGGCTTCGCCGACCCCGCGGCGGCGATCGGCAAGACGGTCGAGGTGAATCAGCTCCCCGACGAGCTCGGGCTTCTTCGCACGACGATCGTCGGCGTGGTCGAAGACTCGCGATTCCGCTCGCTGCGCGAGCCGCCCGAGGCGATGATCTTCCACGACCGCGGCGTCTACCGCACGCTGATCGTGCGGTACGACGCGGCCGATCCCGAGGCGGTGCGCCGCTCGATCGGCGAGGTGTGGAAGCGGCTGGCCGCCGACGTGCCCTACGAAGGCGATTACGCCGAAGCCGAGCTCGCCGAGCTCTATCGGGTCGACCGCGCCCGCGGCCTGAGCTTCGCGGGCTTCGCCGGGTTGGCGGTGGCGATCGCGAGCCTCGGCCTGTTCGGGCTCGCCGCGTTCACCGCGGAGCGGCGCACCAAGGAGATCGGGGTCAGGAAGGTGTTCGGCGCGACCGTCGCCGACATCGTGAAGCTGCTCGCCTGGCAGTTCTCGAAACCGGTGGTAATCGCCAACCTGCTCGCCTGGCCGGTCGCGTGGTGGCTGATGCGCGACTGGCTCAACGGCTTCGACCTGCGCATCGACCTGACGATCACGCCCTTCGCGCTCGCCGGGCTCATCGCGTTCGTCATCGCCGTCGGCACCGTCGCCGGCCACGCGTTCCGCATCGCGCGCACCAACCCGATCCACGCGCTCCGCTACGAGTGACGCGGACGACCGACCTGGCGCGCCGGGTCAGTTCGCGGCGAAGTTCTCGATGGGGTCGGTGCCGACGACCCCGAGCGGCTGGCTGTTGTAGAGGCCGGTCTCGGCTCCGGTGAGCTTGTAGCCGACGTCGATGAAGCTCGCGGCGTCGGTCCCCGGCTTCAGCGCCGCGAGCTGCGCCTCGCGGCCGCCGACGTCGTCGCTCGTTAGGCGCTGGACCGCGGCGCGATCGCCGTGCGCGTAGGCGTCGAGGAAATCGAGCGTCAGCAGCCGGACCGCGGCGTTGATCGCGGGCTCGCCGGCGAGCGAACCGGGGAAGACCACGTGGTTGGCGCCGGTGATGAACACCGCGTGCTTGCCGCCGGGCGGCGCGTCGTTGAACGGGTCGAGCTTGTCGATCAACTCGTTGCCTTCCTGCGTCGCGTCCCGGCTGCCGGTGAAGATGACGTAGGGCTTGGCGATCCGGTCCCAGCTCGAGGGCGTGATGCCCTGGATGCCGGCGCCCGGCCCCGACAGCAGCACCGCGCCGTCGAACTGCGGCAGCGCGAAGCCGCGCGGGCTGCCGTTCCCGGGCTGGCCGTAGTCGCCGTCGGCGCGGAAATAGGCTTCCATGCCGATCGCGAGCTGCGCCGTGTAGCTGCCGAGCGAATGCCCGGCGACGAACGCCACCGACGGGTCGACCGTGACGCCGACGTTCACCTGCGAGGCGAGCTACTGAGCGCGCGCGTAGACGAGCGCGAGGTCGGCTAGGCGGTTCTCCGCGCCGGTCAGAAAGCTGCCGCCGAAACGCAGCCCCCCGTTCCCCTGCCGTTCCTGGCTGTCGGCGTGCGTGGGCGCGAGCACGACGTACCCCTGGTCCGCCCAGGCGCGCAGCAGGTTGGCCGCGTTGTCGGGGTCGGCGAGGCCGCCGTGGCTGTAGACGATCAGCGGGTAGGCGCCGGGCGTCGCCGGCGTGTAGACGCCGACCGAAAAGGAAAGCCCACGCGCGCCGTCGGTCACGCTGACCTTGCCGACGCTCGAGCCGAGGTTCGCGTCGCCGGCGCCGAAAGTGCCCGGCGACGGGGTGGGGGCGGGCGACGGCGTGGGTGACGGTGTAGGCGCTGGGGCCGGCGTCGGGCTCGGCGACGGCGTGGCGGCGGGCGGCTGCGACGACCCGCCTTCCGACGATCCGCCGCACGCGGCAAGGACGAGGAGCGCCGACGCGGCAAGGAATGGCGCGCGGCGCCGCGGCGATCTTGCGGTCACGGGTATACCCCCTGCCCCGTCGTACCCCGTACAGCCGGCGGAGGGCAATTCACCCGAATGCGTAGCCCCCGCCCCGCTATTCGGCGCGGACTTCCTCTCCGCGCTCGATGAGCGCGCGAAGGTCGGCCTCGGTCCTCGAGAGCATGCGGTCGAGCTGACGGACGGTGAGCGTGGCGTCGCGCTGCGCCGCTTCGCTGCGCATCTGCCGGAGCTCGGAGATGCGCAGCAGCATCTGCGCCTTGGTGTCGATCGCCATGGGACGTTGTGCGCAGGTTCCGCGGTCTCGCGCAAGCGAAGTCTCGGCGCGCGGCACCCGGGGTCGGGCGCGGCGGATTGCCCTGCCTGTGCCGAACCGGGGTGCGGGGCCTCGCGGCGCCGACCGGATCAGGCCCGCCGGCGCGGGGGTCCGGCCGAAGCCGAGGTCCGGGCGGCGAGGCGCCTATCGCTATCGGGTTCGAGATACTCGCGCCCCTCGAACAGCGCGCGGCGCAGGAGCGCGTAGCGGTGCGGCGCCCGCCGCTTCAGGAGCTCGGGACGGTAGCGGTAGGCGACGACGCTTTCGGACAGGTCCTCGGCCCAGTCCGTGCCGGCGTAGGTCGACACGAAACCGGGCGCGTCGCGGCCGGTCGCAAGGCGGTCGCGGCGGGTCGCCTTCGACCAGGCGTCCGCCCAATCGCGTCCGCCGGCCTTGAGGCGCACGAGATCGTGCGCCAGCTCGTGGACGAGGATCGCGCGCTTGCGGGCGTCCGAGCTCAGTTGCCAATACGCCGAGAGCCTGATCCCCACGGCGCCCGGCCCCGACAGCGCGAGGATCGCCTCGCCGGCCGCGGCGACGTCTGGGCCGAGAAAGCGCGCCAGACCGTAGCCGCTCGCGTCGATGACGAGCGGCCGCGCCCGGCCTGGGTCGTACGGGCGCGCCGAGGGCGGCAGGTCCTCGAGCGCGGCGATCACGACGTCGAGCTCGGTCGCGAGCCAGGGCGCGGCGCCGGGGAACGCGAGGTGCGAACCGTTGTAGCCGTGGCGCGCGAGCAGGTAGAGCAGCCGCTCGCCGGTGGCGGACCCGAACACGAGCCGGGCCGCGGAGCGCGCGCCGCGGCCGCGGAGCTCCGGGTAGCGGTGGGCAAGCGCGTCGCCGCGGCCGAGCTCCGGCCCCAGGAGCCGCGACAGCGCGTCGAGCAGCACCGCCGGCTCGTCGGCGAAATCGATCCCGCCGATGGTGCGTGCGACGCGGGGCGACCCGTCGCCGAGCGCGTCGAGCCCCGTGACGGTCGCGCGGCCGGCGCCCGCGCGGTCGGGCGCAGGGTCCGCCGTAACGCCGTCGACGATGCTGTACGCGCCGCGCTCGGGCGAGTCGCTGGCCGCCGCGGGCGCGCCGACGGGCAGCAGCGCCGCGCCGACAAGCACGGCAAGCGGGTGCGAAAACCGGTGGACCGAGCTGGCTGACAGCATGGACGCTGCTCCTGATCCGGCCAGCCGCGCCCCGCAGCCGGCGAACTTCGAAGAACAGCGCAAGACTAGCGGCGACCTAGTTGGCGAAAATCTCGGTAACCTACCGGGACTCGGCTGGCGCGCCGACCCTTTGCGGCCGTAAATCTACGGGCGGAACGTGATCTATTAACGATGTGTAAACAACATCTTAGATCGCCGACTTGCAAGTAGCACCGACGGTCGCGCGAGCCTGAGCATCACGGACTCAACGGGACGGCCGCCCCCGCCTTCGATCGCCGGCGCTCAGTTGACGGCGGCGAGGCCCCGGCGCGGCGGCTTGGGCCGGCCGGGTCCGATCAGCTCGGCGATGCGCGCGGCGAGCTCGGCCTGCCGGAACGGCTTGGGGAGCAGCGGCAGGTTCGCCATCTGATGGCCCGCGAGGTTGGCGTAGCCCGTCGCCAGCAGGATCGGTACGCCAGGCCGCAGCACCTCGATCTCCGCGGCCAGATCGGCACCGGTCATGCCGGGCATCAGATAGTCGGTGACCACGAGCTCGGGCATCAGGCCCTCGCGCAGCAGCTCGAGCGCGTGGGCGCCCGACGCGGCCTCGACGACGCCATGGCCGAGGTCGGACAGCATGTCGGCGGTCGCCATCCGCACCAGCTCCTCGTCGTCGACGAGGAGGATGGTCACCGGCCGAGTGCGCGCCGCGGCCGGCGCGGCGACGGACCCGGCCCGGTCCGCCTCCTCCGCCGCCACCGGCAGCCAGATCTCGGCGCGTGTCCCCTTGCCCGGCGCGCTCGACATGATGAGCGCGCCGCCCGACTGCGCGGCGAGACCGTGCACCATCGACAGGCCGAGGCCCGTCCCCTTGCCGACGCCCTTCGTGGAGAAGAAGGGCTCGACCGCGCGCTTGAGCGTCGAGGCGTCCATGCCGATTCCTGAGTCGGCGACCGACAGGCGCACGTAGCCGCCGTGCCGCAGGCCCGACGGGTGCCCGGGGCCGACCCGCTGCTCGTCGGCGGCGATCGTCAGCGTGCCGCCGCCGGCCATGGCGTCCCGCGCGTTGACCGCGAGGTTGAGCAGCGCGAGCTCGAGTTGGTTCGGATCGACGCGCGCCGCCGGCAATCCGGACGGCAGGTCGGCGACGATGCGGATCTGCGGCCCGATCGAGCGGCCGATCAGTTCGTTCATCCCCTCGACGAGCGCCGCGATGTCGACGGGGCGCGGGTCGAGCACCTGCCGGCGCGCGAACGCCAGCAGCCGCGCCACGAGGATCTTGGCGCGTTCGGCGCCCTGGAGCGCGGCGCCGATGAGCTTCTGGCTGCGCTCGTCGCCGCCGTGCTGGCGCCGCAGCAGGTCGAGCGAGGCCACGATCGGGGTGAGCAGGTTGTTGAAGTCGTGCGCGACGCCGCCGGTCAGCTGGCCGAGCGTCTCGAGCTTCTGGAGCTCGCCTAGCTGCGCGAGCACCGCCTCGCGCTCGGCGATCGCCTGGACGATGCGGCTCTCGAGCGTCTCGTTCAGGCGGCGGAGCTCGTCCTGCGCGGCGCGCTGCTCGGTGATGTCGAGGCTGATGCCGACGTGGCCGAGGAAGGCGCCATCGTCGTCGAAGCGCGGCTCCGCGGTCGAGTGGAGCCAGCGGTAGCTGCCATCGACTGTCCGGAACCGGGCCTGCGCGTCGAAGCGGCAGCGTTCGCGCACCGTGAGCAGATATTCCTGGACGTAGCGCTCCTGGTCCTCGGGGTGCGCGGACGGCGACCAGCCGAAGCCCATCACCTCCTCGCGCGTCTTGCCGAAGAAGCGCAGATAGGCCTCGTTGACGAACTGGCAGCCGCCGTCGGGGCCGTTGGCCCAGATAAGCGCGGGCGCCGAGTCGGCGATCACGCGGAACCGGCGCTCGCTTTCCTGGAGCGCCGCTTCGGCGCGGCGCCGTTCCGCGCGCTCGGCGGCTTCCGCGAGCGCGCGCGACACGACCGTCGGCAACCGGTCGAGCCGCTGCTTTACGACGTAATCGGTCGCGCCGCGCTTGAGCGCCTCGACCGCCACGTCTTCGCCGAGCGTCCCGGAAACGAAGACGAACGGCACGTGCCGCGCCGACGCGCGCGCGATCTCGAGCGCGGCTTCGCCGTCGAACGCCGGTAGCGCGTGGTCGGCGAGGATGAGATCGTAGCTCTTCTCGCGCAGCGACCGCACGAACTCGTCGCGCGTCCAGACCCGGTCGATCTCGCATTCGGCGCCGCCGAGGCGCAGGAACTCGCAGACGAGGTCGGCGTCTAGCGCGCTGTCCTCCAGGTGGAGGACGCGCACCACCTTGGGCGGGTCGCCGGACGCCGGGCCGCTCACGCGTTCGCCAGCGCGAGGCGGCGCGGCGGCGGCTCGTTGAGCACCGCCCAGAACATGCCGAGGTCCTGGATCGCCTCGAAGAACTGGTCGAAGCCGACGGGCTTCACCACGAAGGCGTTCACCCCGAGCTGGTAGCTGCGCACGAGGTCGCGCTCCTCGCGCGACGAGGTGAGCATCACGACCGGCGTGTGGCGCAGCTTGGGGTCGTTCTTGATCTGCTCGAGCACCTCGAGACCGTCCACCTTCGGCAGCTTGAGGTCGAGCAGCACCACCGCCGGTTCGCCGGCCTCGCGGCCCGCGTACTTACCCTGGAGGCGGAGATAATCGAGCGCCTCGGCGCCGTCGCGGACGACGACGACGGCGTTGGCGAGCTGGCACTGCTCGAGCGCCGCGAGCGTCAGCTCGACGTCCTTGGGGCTGTCCTCGACCAGCAGGATCGGCTTCAGGTCAGGCATCCTCGGCTCTCCCCGTTCCGTTCGGCAGCGCGAAGTACAAAGTCGCTCCCCGGTCCACCGCGCCCTCCGCCCAGGCCCGCCCGCCGTGCCGCTCGACAATGCGCTTGACGTTGGCGAGCCCGATCCCCGTGCCTTCGAACTCCTCGACGCGATGCAACCGCTGGAAAACGCCGAACAACTTGCCGACGTAGGCCATGTCGAACCCCGTGCCGTTGTCGCGGACGAAGTAGACGTTCTCGGCCGGGCCGGCGTCGCAGCCGACCTCGATGACCGCTTCCCCGCGGTCGCGCGTGAACTTGATAGCGTTCTCGAGCAGGTTTTGCACCACCAAACGCAGCATCGTCGGATCGGCCCGCGTGGGCGCGAGATCGGCGACGCGCCAGTCGATGCGACGGTCGGAAGCCGTCATCGCCAGCTGCGCCCGCACCTCGGCGACGAGAAGATTCATGTCGACGGGGATCGGGTTGAGCGTCGCGCGCCCCATCTGCGAGAAGCTCAGCAGGCTGTCGACGAGCGTCCCCGCCGACACCGCCGAGTCGACGATCGTGTCGATGAACCGGTTGCCGCGCTCGGAGAGCCCGGTGCCCTCGTAGCGCTTCAGGAGCTGCGCGTAGCCGACGATGTGACGGAACGGCGCGCGCAGGTCGTGGCTGACCGAATAGGAGAAGGCCTCGAGCTCCTTGTTGCTGCGGGTGAGCTGCTCGTTGAGCTCGGCCATCTCCTCCGCCTTGCGCAGCACGATGTCGACGATCGCGGTGCGCAGCTCGGCGGCGGCGTCGACCTCGGTCTCGTCCCACGGGTCGGCGCGCAGCCGCACCGTCTCCTTCCAGGTCTCGAAGGACTTGCGCGGGTGGAGCCGCAGCCCCTCGGGCGACATCTCGGCGCGCTTGTGCGGGTCGCCGCCCCAGCTCACCGTCCGCACCACCTCGGGGCGGAACCACATCACGTAGCTGGCGTGGAGCTGCGAGACCGAGATGGCGAGGAGCCCGCTCGCCGCGTCCTTGAGCGCTTCGCCGTCCGGCATCGCGGCCGCCAGGCTGTCGGTGTGGAACAGGTCCGCCCCCGTCGTGCCGAGCCAGGCGGCGAGGCGCATAACGTCGGCCTCGGGCGGCGTCTCGCCGACGAGCGTGCAGCCGTCGGTCAGGACCACCGCGGCGCCCGCGGCGCGGGTGAGCGCCAGGAGCTCGCGCGCGTCGGCGACGAGGCCGCGGCGGAAATCCTCCTCGGCGGCCATGCGGGCGAGCAGGCGCCCCTGCACGGCGCGCAGCGCGATGCGCTTCTCCGCCGTCGCGGCGTGCGCCTTGGCGGCGAGCTGCAGCGACAGGATCTGGCCGACGAAGTCGCAGGCGGTGCGCACGTGATAGGGCACGCGCTTGGGCGCCTTGTTGTGGCAGGAGATCAGCCCCCACAGCCTGCCGTCGCGCAGCAGCGAGATCGACATCGAGGCCATTGTGCCCATGTTACGCATGTATTCGAGATGCACTGGCGAGACGCTGCGCAGGCTCGCGAAGCTCATGTCGACGGGGCGGCCGGTGAGCGGGTTGAGCGCCGGCTCGAGCGCGACGGGCCGGTAGTTCGCGTCGGCGATGAGCCGCAGGCGGTTGAGGCGGTAGAGCTCGCGCGCCTGCGCCGGGATGTCCGACGCCGGCCAGCGCAGGCCGACGTAGGAAGGAAGCACGTCGTTGCGGTCCTCGGCGACGACCGTGCCGTTCCATTCCTCGTCGAAGCGGTAGACGAGCGCCCGGTCGAAGCCGGTCAGGCGCCGCACCTCGGCGGCGGCGAGCGAGGCCAGCTCCTCGATCGACGCCACGGTCTGCAGGCTGTCGAGGAAGCGGCGGACCAGCGGGTAGATGTCCTCGAACGATCCCGGCTCGTCGGCGACCGTCTCCTCGAACTCGAGAAGGATCGCGCCGTCGGCGCGGTGGGCGATCGCGTGGTAGCTCGGCGCGCCGTCGCGCGCGAAGCGCACGGTGCCGAGGTGGACGACGCCGGCCTCCGGGACGCGCGCGTCGAGCGTCTCGACCGCCGGCAGCACGGTTGGCGGCACGACGTCGGGGAGCGCGGAACCGACCGCGTCCGCGCCCGGCAGGATCGCGCCCGAGCCGTTCGCGACCTGCAGCACCCGCAGCGTTCCGGGCTCGATCACCAACAGCGCGCCGTAGGGTTGGATGCTGCCCGGGACGTGAATCGGCTCGCGGTCGCAGGTGGTGAGATCGAGCGCGCCCGGCGGGGTCTCGGGCCGCGGCAGGACGGCGGTGTCGGTCACGAATGCCTCTCGACGCAGGCGGCGAAATGCCGGAACGCGACATGCGCCCCCTCGACGAGCCCGGTCAAGTCGTCGAGGCCGCGTCCGTAGGCGTCGAGGCGGATGCCGAAGTCGCGCCAGCGCGCGCCGTCGTCGGGCGCGCCGGCGAAGAAGCGCCGCCCGGCCGCCCCCGCGAACAGATAGTCGAGCTGGCGGTGGATGAGCTTCCCGCCGAGCGTCGAGCCGAGGATCGTGTACAGGCAGCCCACCGCGCGCGCGCCGCCGAGCGCAATCGGCTCGGCCCCGCCGGGGGCGCTGGCGCCGACTGCCTCGAGATCGGCGCGAAGCAGCTCGCGCCGCCGCGCGCCGGCGGCGCGCAGCGCGTCGGCCCCGAGCACGGCGCACGCGGCGTCGGCCGCGCCGGCGAGCGAGCCGTGGAAATCGTGCAACGCCAGAAGGAGCCGCCCGTAGGCCGCCACGCCCAGGCGCCCCTCGGCGATGGCGGCGAACGCGGGGAGATGGTGGAGCCGCTCGTGGACGGCCGCGGTCGCGGCCCGCAGCTCCAGCCGCGTCGACGCCGGACCGCGAGGGAAGCGCGTCGCCGCGGTCGGTCGGTCGGTCGGCGTGATCGTCTCCATCGCGGCGTGGACTGGCACAGATCGGCGCCGACCGCGAGCGGAGATGTCGGACCGACCGCGCAACGGCCGGGCGGCCTCATGTCTCCGCGGCGAAAAGGTCGCGCGCCTCGGGGTAGAATTGCGCGAGCAGCCGGGCGGCGCAGGCGGCGAGCAGCCGCTCGAGCGGATCGACGAGCGCGGCGGTCTCGCCGTTCCGCCCGCGCTCCCAGACGGCGGCGACCCGCGCGCCCTCGGCCTCGACGACGCCCGCGACCGCGCCCTGCCAGAAGGTGGGGTGCTCGCCCTCGGCGTACTCGCCGCGGCCGCGACCGAAGTGCGCGACCGCGAGGTAGCGCAGCAGCGCCGAGCGCACGAGGCCGCGGACGAAATCCTCCGACCAGCGCACCCCGGCCTCCTGCTCGCCGAGCGCGAGGTTGTAGCCGCGAGCCGCGCCGCCGGCGCCGAGCGCGCCGAGGATACCGCCGACGAGCATGCCGCCGCCCAAGGTCAGCCCGCCCGCGGCGAGGTCGGCGGCGAGCCCGCCGACCGCCCCCGACAGGATCCCGCCGAAGACCGCGGCCGCGCCTTCCTTGGCCGGCGCGGTCGAGGCGTAGTCGTCGCGCAGCCGGCGCAGCACCTCGCGCGTGGCGCGCCCCGAGAGCCCGTGGAGCCGAATGAGCTCGTCGGTCGAGGCGCGGATGCCGGCGTCGAGACGCTCGGCGAGCTTGCCCATCGCGCGCGCCGCTTCCGGCTCCTCCTCGCGGGTGAGGCGGCGGAGCGCGCCGCGCAGCCGGTCGCCGAGGTTGCGGTCGCCGACCGGCTCGCGGTCGACGACGGCGCGGGCGATCTGGTCGGCGAGGACGCGCATCGAGGCGCGGAACCGCGCGAGGTTCCGTTCCCGCCAGGCGCCCTCCAGCCGGTCGAGCGCGTCGCGCTTTTCGGGGTCGAGCAGCGGCTTCACCGCGCGTAGCAGCGTGCCCTCCTGCACCCAGCAGCGTGCGAACGCGTCGAGCGTCAGCGCGTCGCGCACAAGGCCGGTGCCCGCGAGGTGCGCGCACCAGCGCTCCTCCTCGGCGTAGCCTTCGGCGCGCGGCGGACCGGTCTGGTTGAGGAGGAGGACCACCGGCTTCCCCACCCAGCCGAGGATCTCCATCTCGAGCGCGACGTAGCCGGCGTCCTGCGGGTCCTCGGCGGCGTTGACGAGGTAGAGGATGACGTCGGCGTGGTCGCGCGCGTTGCGCACCGCCTGCTGGCTCGACCACAGCGGCCGGTCGCGGAAGCGGTCCCACACCTGGCTCAGGAACCAGCCGATCGGGTTGCCGGAAAGCTTCAGCCGCCGCAGCAGCCGCGCCGTGTCGCCGAAGCCCGGCGTGTCCCACAGCATGAGCGTGTCGCCGCCCGACTGCAGCATGACGTAGCCGGTCGCCACGTCGGTGACGTGCGCGGCGTCGCGCACCTCGCCGACGTCCTGCGCGAGCAGCGTGCGCACGAGCGTCGTCTTGCCCGCGTTGGTGTGCGAGACGAGGCTGAGGTTGACCGCGCGGGCGTCCGAGGCCGCGCCGTCGGCCGGCTCCGCCGCCGGTCCGAAGTCGGCCCCGTCCGTCACGCCGCCCGCTCCGCCGCCGAGCGCATCAGCCCGGTCTCGAGCGCCTGCGCCAGCCCGAGCGCATCGTCGGCGGCGAGGTCGAGCGAGACGGGCTCGACGCCGTGCGGGCGGAGCATCGCCCGCCACGCCTGCCGCCGCGTCTCCAACCGGGTGTCGGCGCCGTCCCGGGCGCCGGGGTGGCGGCGCATCGCCGCTTCGTCGAGGACGACCAGCAACGCGGCGTCGCGCCGCTCCTTCGCCAGCCGCTGACGGAGGCCCGCGACGAGCGCGCCGTGGTTCTCCGCCTCCGGCGTCGCCGACAGGTTGAACAGCACGAGAAGATAGTCGTCGTCGAACCGCTCGGGACCGGTGTCCGCCAGCCAGCGATCCTCGTCGCCGTAAGCGATCGACGTCTCGATCGCGACGCCCGTCCGCTCGCCGAGCACGTCGGCGAGCAGCCGTCGCAGCGTCCGCTGCGCGCCCTCGGGCGGCGCGAAGCTGTAGGGGACGACGCGCACCGAGGCGCCCGCGCCCGCGACGCTGCGCAGCAGCGTGCGGACGTAGAAGTCTTCGTTGCCGGGGAGCGGCACGCGCCGGCGGGCGCGGGCGACCCGGGCCGCGTAGGCGCCCGCGAGCAGCAGGCGCGGCGCGATGATGAACAGGAGCGCGGTCGCGGCGTAGAGGTGGATCCAGGGCGCAGCGTTGACGCCCGGCGTCCCGGACCCCCAATTGAGCGACGCCAGCCCGGCCGGCGGCGGGAGCGCGATGCCGGTCAGCGCGCTTGCCGGACCCAGCACGGCCGACAGCAGCCCGTGCAGGGTCGCGGGGTCGCGGATCCAGGTGCTCTCCCAGCCGGCGCGGTATTCGACGTCCCAGCCGCTGGCGTACATGCCGAGCACGACGCCCGCCGCGAGGCAGGCGGCCGCGAGGTGCATCGTGCGCGCCGCCCGCGCGCGGTTGAGGCCGGCGGCGAAGCGCAGCCAGTCGGCCAGGAAGCGGGCGATGCCGCGCGCGAGCGTCGGCTGCGCGTCGGTTCGCCCGCGCGCCGGCTGGGCGGCGCGCACGAGCAGGCGGGTCGCGGGCCCGGCGGGATCGGCGTCGCCGCCGCTTCGCGCGAGGCCGCGCAGCGCGCCGAGGACGAGCAGCGCGTAGACGCCGAGGTTCCAGGCGAGCATGCCGAGGAGCGGGAAGCTGATGACGTTGAGCCGGCGGCCGTCGAACACCTCGTTGCTCGCCCAGCCCAGCGCGAGCGCGGCCAGCGGCAGCGTCCAGTTGAGCCAGGCGGGCCAGCGGGCGCGCCGTTCGGCCTGCGCGACCGCGGGGTGGCGCGGCTTCAGCCGGTCGAGCGCGAACCGCGACCGCCGCGCGAGGAACGCCGCGCCGTCGCCACGCTCCGCGTCGCCGCCGCCGCCGCCGGCCGACGACGCCGCGCCCGTCGCATAGTCGCGGTCCTCGCGCGTGAGCAGCGCGGCCGACGCGTCCTCGGTCTCGATGGCGCGCACCAGCAGCAGGCGGCGCGCGTCGTCCTCCGGCAGGCGCAGCTTCGCGGCGCGGGGCAGAGGCTCCTCCTGTCAGCTCCGGGCGACGGACGCTCCGACACCCTCATGACCGCGGAACGAATGTTCCGGCGGTCAGGCGGGTTCCACGGCGGGGCGGACCGCGCGACCGGAGCCGCGCCGCGCGAGCAGGATCGCGCCCGCCACGCAGGCACCGAACAGCGCGCCTTCAACGCCGGCGGTCGCCGCCTGCGCGACGGGGCCGAAGTCGCTCTCGCCGAACAGCCGGCTGACCGGGTCGAGCCGCAGGCGGGAGCCCGGGAAGCCGCGGGCGAGCAGATCGAGGCTGCCGCCCATCAGCCGGCCGCCGACGAGCGAGACGAGGACCCCCGCCGCGCCGCCGGCCAGCCCTCCGACGGCGATCCGGCGCCCGGACGGACCGGCGTCCGCTCCACGGCCCGCCAGCCAGACCCCGAGGCCGACCGCGGCCCCGAGCAGTGCGCCCTCGGGCGCGCCGGTGATGTCGCCGGGCGAGCGGCCGAACAGCAGGTTGAACGCGTCGAGCCCGAGCAGCTTCGCGACGGCGCCGACCGCGAGCCCGCCCGCCGCGCCGCCGGCGATGCTCCACGGGCCGAGGCGCCCCGAGGCGGCGCCGGCCGCGGCGATGCCGAACGCGACGCCCGCGCCGCCGATCAGCCCGACCAGCACGTTCAAGCAGAGGAGGACGAGGAGCACAGACGCCGCGCCGACCCCCGGCTCCGCCGGCTGCGCGGCGCCGACGAAGCCGTAGAGCAGGCCGCCGAACACGCCCGCGAGACCGCCGCCGGCCGTGCCGGCCGCGCCCAGGCGGAAGAACGGGCCCCACGCCGGGGCCGCCGGAACCGGCGGGACCGCGGCCGGAACCGGCGGTGCGGGCTCGTCGCCGATCGCCTCGACCGGCGCGACGAAGCGGTAGCCGTGCTTGGGCACCGTCTCGATGAAGCGCGGACGGGCGGCGTCGTCGCCGAGCAGCCGCCGGAGCGTCCGGATGCACTGGGTGAGCGCCTCGTCGGTGACGGGCACGCCGCGCCAGACCTCCTCGTGGAAACGGTCCTTCGAGACGAGCTTGCCCCGCTCGCGCACGAGGAGCGCCAGCGCGTCGAGATAGCGGGCGTTGAGCTCGACCGGCTCGCCGTCTCGCCGGAGCCGGCGGTCGTCCGGATCGAGGACGAAACGTTCGAAGCGAAAGCCGCCGGCCGTCATGTCCTTCCGCGATACCCCCAAGAACGGGCCCCGTGCCGCCTGCCGGAAGCCTTCTCCCATGCGCGGCGTCAAGGCAATGGCCGAGGCGGCGGACGGCCTCGCCTCTGCCCTTCCGGGTGGCCGGCGCACGCCCGGCGGGCTAGTGCTGCGGAGATCCCCGCGGCCCGGAAGGACGAGACGACGTGAGCGACGTAGACGGCCTGACGATCGTCGGGCACCCGTTGGTGCAGCACAAGCTGACGATCCTGCGGGACCGGAACAGCCCGACTCAACTTTTTCGGACGGTGATGCGCGAGACCGCCACCCTCCTCTGCTACGAGGTGACGCGCGACCTGCCGACCGCGCTCGTGCGCATCGAGACGCCGGTCGCGGTCACGCGCTCGCCCGCGATCGCGGGCAAGAAGCTCGTGTTCGTGCCGATCCTGCGCGCCGGGCTCGCGATGGCCGAGGGCATGCTCGACCTCGTGCCGGCCGCGCGCGTCGCCCACCTCGGCATCTACCGCGACCCCGCGACGCTCGAGGCCGTGGAATATTACTTCAAGGCGCCCGAGGATCTCGCGCGCCGGCTCGCGATCGTGGTCGATCCGATGCTGGCGACGGGCCACAGCGCGATCGCGGCGATCGCCCGCCTCAAGGCGGCCGGCGCCTCAGACATCCGCTTCGTCTGCCTGCTCGCCGCCCGGCCGGGGGCCGAAGCGCTGCGCGCCGCCCACCCGGACGTCCCGATCTGGGCGGCCGCGATGGACGAGGAGCTGAACGACCACGGCTACATCGTGCCGGGCCTCGGGGATGCCGGCGACCGCACGTTCGGCACGCGCTGAGCGGACGTCCGCCGGACGTCAGAGGGTCGTCGCGGCGACCGCGGCGAGCAACGCCATGCCGATCGACAGCGGCCGGCGGAGCGCGAGCCACCAGGGCGGCGCGACGCCGGTCCGGATCAGCCTGGCGTCGAAGGGGAGCACGGCCGCGAACAGGAGCGCGAGCCCGAGCATCGCGGCGGCTCCGCCGACCGCCGCGACGGCCCAGCCGGCGAGCGACGGCAGTACGCTCGCGCCGAGGACGAACGGGAGGCGATCCGCCGGCGACCGCGCGCTCGCGAGGCCCCACCACGTGCCGCCGATGAAGCTCAGGATGGACGCGGCGTAGAGCGCGTGGAGGTGGAGCGCCGCCGCGCGCCAAGCCGTGGGCCCGACGAGGAGCGCGAGGCAGCAGGCCGCCGCGGGCAGGAGCCCGGTGTAGCCGAGGAGGATGGCGGCGCGAGGCGGGGCGACGCTGATCATGTCGCCGCGTATAGACGGACGAGCGCGACGCTGGGAAGGCGGCTGCCCGGGCCGCCGTGGCGGAACCCTTCGGGCTCACCCGCCGTAGAAGTCGCATGATGAAGATCCGTCCGCTGGCCGCCGGCGCGCTGCTGCTCGCGTCGGGCGCCTCCGCCCAGCCCGCTGCGCACACGCCGACGATGGACCTCCGCTGCCTAGTGGCGACGATGGGCCTCGCCCAGCGCGCGCCCGACCCGGCGGCCCGGCGGGTCGGTTCGCTCGCGAGCACCTTCTACTACGGACGCGTGACCGCGCGGATGTCGGACGCGGAGCTCGCGCCCGCGATCCAGCGCGAGGCGAAGGCGCTCGAGGGCACGAACATCCCGGCGCTCATGCAGGCGTGCGGACGCTTCATGCAGGAGCGCGCCGAAGCGATGCAGGCGCTTGGCCAGCGCCTCGCCGATCCCGCGACGCCGAAGCCCTCGGACGACCTGCCCCTGATCACGCTCTGAGGCGCGGTGTGCGGACCGGCGCGGGACGCGGTGCGCGCCGGCTCGATCACGACACCCGGTCCGCCTCGCGCGAAGGAGCCGCGAACCGGCGGGACGGTCGGGCGGTCCGACCCGGCGTTCTTCGGTTCCGACGCGACCTATCGTTACGTTTTTATTTACCATGAACCTGCTATGGTTCGGCCGGGTCCGGAGGGAAGCGGGTTCGGTGGGGCTTTCGGCGTTGCGCAATCTCGTCCTGCCGGCGCGCGACAGCGCGCCGGTCCTCCGTGCCGCGGACCCTGGCGTTGCCCCAGACGACGATCCGGGCGGGATCGAGCGCCGGCTCGTCGCCGAGCTCTACGCCGGCCGTGCGTCGCTCGTGCTGACGTCGGCGGCGGGGACGCTGCTGCTCGGGTCGCTCGTCGCCCGGCAGATGGAGGACCGCCTCACCGGCGGGCTGGTCCTGCTCGCCGCCGGCTGCCTCGCCGCGCACGTCCCGCTCACGCGCCTGTTCCTCCGCCGGGGCGTCGGTCCGGACGCCGGCGCGTGGGAGCGGCGGTGGGCGGCCTTGTCGGGGACGGCGTCGCTGCTCGTCGGCCTGATGACCGCACGGACGGTGCTCGGCAGCCCCGACGTGCTCGGCCATTTCCTCGCCTGCCTCCTGACGCTCGCGGGCGCTTCGATGGTGCTCCGCAACTACGTCAGCCCGAAGGTCGTCGCGGCGCAGCTCGTGGGGTACCTGGGCGTGCCCGCGGCCGCGCTCCTCGCCTCCGGTAATTCCGTGTACCAGCTCGTCGGCATCGGCGGCTTCGCGCTCGCCTTCAGCATCCTGCAGATCACCGTCGGGTTGCACCGGTCGGCGGTCGCGGCGCTCCGGAAGGACGCCGAACTCAGCCGGCAGAACGGCTGGTTCCAATCGGCGCTCGAGAACATGCAGCAAGGCCTGAGCATGTTCGACAGCGAACGGCGCCTGCTCGTGTGCAACGAGCGTTATCTCGAGATGTTCGGCTTCTCGCGCGAGGTCGTGCGGCCCGGAGCGACGATACGCGAGATCCTCGACCACAGCGTCGCGGTCGGCAACCACTCACCGGAGGCGGTCGAGTCGCTCTACCGGGCCGTCGAGGAAAGCTTCGCCGGCCGGGCGGTGAACGTCCGGCACCAGATCGGCAACCGGCGCACCTTCGCCTCCACCCACCGGCCGATGGCCGGCGGCGGCTGGGTCGCGACCTTCACCGACATCACCGACGAGCTCGCCGCCGAAGCGGCGCTGCGAGAGAGCGAAGCGCTCAACCGCAGCATCGTCGAAGCGAGCACCGACTGCGTGAAGCTCCTCGACCTCGAGGGGCGGCTGCTGTTCATGAACCGCCCCGGCCGGTGCGCGATGGAGATCGACGACTTCGAGGCGCTCCGGGGCCGGCTCTGGTCGACGCTGTGGCCGGACAACGGCGCGGCCGTGGAGGGCGCGCTCGAGGAAGCGCGGAACGGCGGCGTGGGCCGCTTCTCGGCCGCCTGCCCCACCTTCAAGGGGACGTTCAAGTGGTGGGACGTCGTCGTGTCGCCCGTCCTGGGCGACGACGGCCGCCCGATCCGGCTCGTCGGCATCTCGCGCGACATGACGCAGGAGAAGGCCGCCGAGGACCGCGTGCGCTGGAGCGCGACGCACGACCCGCTGACCGAGCTGCCCAACCGCGCGCTGTTCAACGAGCGGCTGGCCGAGGCCATCGCGGACGCGGCGCGGACGGGCGGCAAGGTCGGGCTGCTCCATCTCGACGTCGACCATCTGAAGGCGGTCAACGACGCGATGGGGCACGACGCCGGCGACGCGCTCCTGAAGGCCTTCGCCCAGCGGCTCCGCGGCGTGGTGCGGGGAACCGACACGGTCGCGCGTTGGGGCGGCGACGAGTTCGCGGTCATCCTGCCCGGCGTCGGCGGGCGGGACCTGCCCGCCGCCGTCGAAGCGGTGCAGAAGCGGCTCCGCGAGCCGTTCGTCCACCGCGGGCGGATGTTCGACTGCTGCGCGAGCATCGGGGCCAGCCTCTTCCCGTCGCACGGGCGGACGCCGGACGAGCTGCTGAAGAGCGCCGACGTCGCGCTCTACATGGCGAAGGCCGCCGGCCGCGGGCGGCTGGTGGTCTTCGGGTCGGAGATGCGCGCCGAGCTCCAGCGACGGTCTTCGATGATCGCCGCGGCGCAGGACGCGATGGACGAGAACCGCGTCGTGCCCTTCTACCAGCCGAAGGTGGAGCTCGGGACCGGGCGCGTGGCCGGCTTCGAGGCGCTGCTGCGCTGGCGCCACCCGCGCGGCGGCATCCACAGCCCCGGGATGATCGCCGCGGCCTTCGAGGACGCCGGCATCTCGACCGCGCTCGGGGACCGCATGCTCTATCGCACGATCCGCGACATGCGGCGCTGGCTCGACCGCGGCGTCCCCTTCGGCCACGTCGCGCTCAACGCCGCCTCGCCCGACTTCGCGCGCGAGGGCTTCGCCGACCGCGTGCTCGAGGCGCTCGCGGCCGAAGGCGTTCCCACGCCCTGCTTTCAGCTCGAGGTGACCGAGAGCGTCTTCGTCGGCCGCGGCGCCGAGCGCGTGACCGAGGCGCTGCGCGTCCTCAGCAAGGCGGGCGTGAAGATCGCGCTCGACGACTTCGGGACCGGCTACGCGAGCCTCTCGCACCTCAAGGAGGCGCCCGTCGACGTGCTCAAGATCGACCGGACCTTCGTCGCCGACCTCGAGACCGACGCCGGCGACGCGGCGATCGTGCGCGCGATCCTCCGGCTCGGCCACAGCCTCGGCATCGAGATCGTCGCCGAGGGCGTCGAGACCGCCGGCCAGGCCCGGTACCTGAAGCGCCTCCGCTGCGACTACGCGCAGGGCTATTTCTATTCGAAGGCGGTGCCCGCGGCCCGCGTGCCGCAGCTCGTGGGCGCGCCCGCCCCCGGCCCCGTCGCGCCCGCCTCGCCCGCACGGGCGCTCGTGCCGTGCGACGCGTGAGCCGGAGCCGCCGACTTGCGGCGCCGGGCGGCTCGACCTAACGTCGCGCGACCCATGGCCTATCAGCTCGACGACAAGCTGGTGGTCGGCATCTCGTCGACCGCCCTGTTCGATTTCTCCCAGGAGCACGCGATCTTCCTGAGCGACGGGCTGGAGGCGTTCCGGCGCTTCCAGATCGACAATCGCAAGGTGCTGCCGCGCCCCGGCGCGGCCTTTCCGTTCATCAAGCGGCTCCTGCACCTCAATAAGCTTTTCCCCGAGGAGTCGCCCGTCGAGGTGGTGATCCTGTCGCGCAACGACCCGGAAGCCGGGCTGCGCATGATGGACGCCGTGCCCGAATACGGCCTCGACATCTCCCGGGCCTTCTTCCTGTCGGGCCGCCTGCCCTACCGCTACATGAAGGCGGTCGACGCCTGCCTCTACCTCAGCACCGACAAGGAGGAGGTGAAGGACGCCGTGCGGATGGGCTATCCGGCCGGCCATGTCCTTCCCTGCTCGTCGGTCAACGACGACGCCGACGACAACCAGCTCCGCATCGCCTTCGACTTCGACGGCGTGCTCGTCGACGACGAGGCGGAGATGCAGTACGCCGACGGCGGCCTGCCGCTGTTCCACTACCACGAGGTCGCGCACCGGGAGCGGCCGCTCAAGGACGGGCCGCTCATGCCGCTGCTCCGGAAGATCTCGCGCATCCAGGCGATCGAGAAGAACCACCCGAACCGAGTCAACGACCCGCTGAAGGCGGTGCGCGTCTCGATCGTGACCGCCCGCAGCGCGCCCGCGCACGAGCGGCTGGTCAACACGCTGAAGCACCACGGGATCGAGACGGACGAGCTGTTCCTCGCCGGCGGCATCGAGAAGCGGAACATCCTGGACATCCTCTGCCCGCAGATCTTCTTCGACGACCAGCTCGGCCACCTCGAGCCCGCGTCCGAAAAGACGCCCTGCGTGCACATCCCGTTCGGCGTCAGGAACCGCGGCTAGCGGCGGCGGGCGGCCTACCTACTCCGCCCGCTCGAACGAATAGGCGCCGCCGCCCTCGCGGGCGAGGCCGAAGCCGCGCGGGGGCCGCGCGCGGACCGCCATGCCGTCGGGGACGGAGAGGCGGGCGTCGAAGCCGCGGTCGGTGCGCCGCAGCTCGACCTCCACGTCGCCGCGCACGGTGCGCAGCCGGGCGCTCGCGCGGTCGAGGTCGGCGAGGTCGGGCGCGAAGCTCAGCGCCGCGAAGCCGTCTTCCGCCGGCGAAAGCCCGCAGACGCCGGTCGTGAGCTGGTAGGTGGGCGTCGCCGAGAAGCCGTGGCAGAGGCTCGCGGTCGGGTCGAAGCTCTCCCAGAGCGTGCGGGCGCCGCGCGCGAGCATCGGGCCGTAGCGGTCGCGGACGAGTTCCAGCACGAGGTCGACGCGCCCGGCCTCGACGAACGCCGCCTGCACGAAGTGGCTGTAAAAGGTGTTGGCGAGCACCACGCCTTCCCGCGGGTCGAGCCGCTCGCCCTCGGGCACGATCGGCGGCGCGGCGGTGAAGGCGAGCCGCGCCGGGTCGGCGATGCGCTCGATCATGCGCGGCCAGCGCGCCTCCGGCGCCCCGCCCCACAGGATCATCGCCGCGTTGGCGTGCTGCGAGACCCGGGGCTCCTGCGCGCCGGTCGCCGGGTCGACGCAGTCGACGTAGACGCCGCGGCGCTCGTCCCAGTGCCGCCGGTCGAGCGCCGCGCGGACGGCCGCGGCGTCGGCGCGATAGCGTCCGGCGGCCCGGCCGTAGGACAGCGCGTCGGCGATCTCGGCGGCGGCGGCAAGGCAGCCGGCGAGCTGCGCGTTCAAAGCGCACGCCTCGCCGTGCCGGCCGACGCCCGCCCAGTCCATGAAGTGCCAGTAGGGCATGTCGGCGACGAGGCCCGACGGGTTCTGCGCCCGCAGCCGGTCGAACCAGCCGAGCGCGCGCTGGATCGCGGGGAAGATCGCCTCGACCGTGCCGAGGTCGCCCGACCAGCGCAGGTGGTTTCGCGCGTTGAGGATCCACTGGAGCGTCCAGTCGGGGATCAGCAGGCCGTCGCGGCCGTGGTTGCCCGGCGCGAACATCTGCGTGAGCCCGTCGGGGCGCTGCGAGGCCGCGACGTCCTTCAGATATTTGGCGTTGAGCGCGTTCACCGACGGGCCGAACGCGACCTGCCCGACGAGCTGCTCGACGGTGGCGTCGCCGAGCCACTGGCGCTGCTCGCGGCTCGGGCAGTCCTCCCACCCGTCGTGCATGCACATCTTGAGCGTGTAGGCGCCGACGCGCCACAGTTCGTTCAGCATCGGGTCGGAGGCGTCGAAGGCGCCGGCAGCCTCGACCGGATAGTGGGTCTGGACAGCGCCGAGGCCGTGGACGACGAGCCCCTCGGGCGCGTCGCGCACCGTCACCTGGAGCCACTTCACCGCCTGCCACTCGGACCGCTCGAAGCGCTGCCGCCCGGGCCGGCAGACGTAGCGGGTGAGGTGCGCATCGAGCCCGAGCATCTCGCGCCGGACGATCCGCGCGTCGGCGGGCAGGCCGCCCGGCTCGAACTCGCCTGCGATGTGCTCGACGGCGGCGATCTCGATCGTCTCGCCGCCCGTCGCCTCGACGTCGAGGTAGGGATAGGCGGTGTGGACGCGGCCGAAGTCGAGGAGGAAGGCGACGTCGGCGCCCGGCCGGGTGCGGATCACCGCCGGACCGCCGCGGCCGAGCACGACGCCTTCGAGCCCGACGGCCGCGTCGTCGTGGAGGGCGGTGAAGGGTTCGCCGTAGACGCGATCCTCGATCGGCAGGTCGGGGCACGGCGTGACCGCCTTCGTCCACACGAGTCGCTCGGCGTGCGCGGTCTCCTCGACGAGCGGCGGGATGCCGCTCGGCTCCAGGAGCGGGAAGGGCCGGGTCTCGAGCCCGCCGAAGAAGCCCTCCGGGCCGCCGCCGCCCGCGACCAGCTCGTGGACCGAATCCCAATGACGGTCGTCGAAGTCGGGCGACAGCCAGTCGACCGGCCAGCGGTTGGCGTCGAACCATTCGACGAAGCCGAGCCCGTGGTTGGCGCGCGGCACGTCGCGCGACCACGCGTCCGTCTCGAGGCAGCGCCAGTCGAGCTCGGTGCGCACCGCCGGCCCGTCGACCCAGACCGCGCCGTCGCCGAAGGTCGGCTGCCACATGCCCTTGACCGTCTCGTACCAGCTCGTGTCGACGCCGAAGACGTGGACGATCAGGCCGACGACGTTGCGGCCGGCGCGAAGGCGCGGCGCGAGATCGTACTCATCATATTTCTGGTGGAGCGGATCGCAGCGCACCGGCCCGCGACCGACGCGCGCGCCGCCGACGAAAAGCTGGTAGCGGCCGTCGACGGTGACGCGGGTGGGTGCGCTCGCCACCGGCCCGGGCAGGTCGAGGACGCGACGGAACAGGAACCAGCGGTTCTGCCCGTCCTCGCGCCGGGCGCGGCCCCGCATCGCCGCGGCGAAGCCGTTGCGGTCGATCGGCTGCTTCGCCGTCCAGATGAAGGGTGCTCGCGTCGCCATGGCCCGTTATGCCGGAGCGGCGGTCGCCCCGGAAGCCGGCGGTCATTCGTCCGCTCGGCCGTCCGCCCGGTCGGACGCCCAGGTCTCGGCGAAGCGGTTGAGCGGCAGGAACGCCTCGATCAGCGCCTCGCCCCGCGGCGTCAGCCGGTAGCCCGCGCCGGGCTCGAGCGCGACGAACCCGGCCTCGCGCAGCTCGATCAGGCGGGCGTGGAGCACGGTCGGCGAGGCGTCGTCGCACCGGGCGCGGAGGGCGCGGGCGGTGAGCGGCCCGTCCCGCAGCTCCCAGACGATCCGCAGCGCCCAGCGCCGCCCGACGAGATCGAGGAGCGCCATGACCGGCCGGCCGCTGCGCGAGCCGCGCACCGGCGTTCCGGGCTTCGGCGAAGGTCTCGTCACGCGCTCCTTGCCCTCCGTTACGGAATGTGTAACAACCTAGTGTTACGGATAACGTAACGGAAAGGCCGCCGCCGTGGCAAGGATCGAACCGCTGTCGCCGCCCTACGCGCCCGAAACGCAGGCGCGCTTCGACCGGGTCATGCCCCCGGGCGTGCCGCCGCTCCTGCTGTTCCGGACGATGGCGACGAGCGAGCGCGCCTGGCGCAAGCTCGCGGGCGGCAGCCTCCTCGACCGCGGCCCGCTTTCGCTACGGGACCGCGAGATCGTGATCGACCGCACCTGCGCGCTCGCCGGCTGCGAGTACGAGTGGGGTGTCCACGTCGCCTTCTTCGCCGAGGCGGCAGGCCTGACGCCGGCGCAGGTGGACGCGACCGTGCGCGGCGACGCCGGCGCGCCCTGCTGGTCGGCGGCCGAGAGCGCGCTCGTCGCCGCGACCGACGCGCTCCACCATCGCGCGGGCCTCGACGGGGCCGAGTTCGATCGACTCCGCGCGCACTACGACGACGAGCAGATCCTCGAGGTGATCCAGCTCTGCGGCTTCTACCGGACGATCGCCTGCCTTGTCCGCAGCCTCGACCTGCCGCTCGAGCCGGGCGCGCCCCGCTTCCCGGCACGGAACTGATCGAACCCGCGCGGCCTCCGCGATCCCGCTCCGGCGCGAACGCCGCACCCGCCGTCGTGCCGGGTGCAAGCCGGCGGCAACCGCCCGGCGCGACGACCGTTCGGCCGGTCCACCACGGAGACAGGACCATGAGCGGATCACGGCGGGACAGCGGCGACGGCACGCGCGGCGGGGCGGAGCACGGGCGCGGGCACAAGTCCACCGACGACAACAAGTCGGGCATCGGCGGCAAGGGCCCGGCACCCGGCGGCCAGGACTCGAACGCCCGCGCGCCCGGCGGCGGCGTCGGCTCGCCCGGCACGCCGGGCGCCTGAGCGCGCCCCTCGCGCCGGACCGACCGCCGCCCTAGCGCCCCGGCCGGGGGAAACCGCCCTGCGGCGCGAGCAGCGGGTCGGACGACGCCGTCGGGAACGGCTCGTCGGGGCCGGCACCTTCGCCGAGGGGGACGGCTTCGGGCGGGCGGCCGAGCAGGTGCCGCACGCGCGGCGGCTCGGGCCCGCGGTGGAAGGCCAGCGCGCGCGCCTCCGCCTCGCGGTCGGCGACGGTCACCCGGGCGTGCTGGCGCAGGTGCGCGACCCAGGTCGGGCTCTGGAAGCGTTCGACCCAGAGCTCGGGCCGCTCGATGTCCTGGAGCAGCGACCAGTCGCGGGCGCCGTCGCGCCGCCGGATGCGGCGGCGTTCGGCCATCGCCGCCTGGAAGGCCGGCGCGTCGTCGGGATCGATCTCGTACTCGACGGTCACCACGACCGGGCCGCTGCGGGGATCGAGGTCGAGCTTCGTCACCGGATCGGCCCAGTGGCCGCCGGGCGCGAGGTCGACGTCCCCCACCTGGGGCAGGCCGTAGCGCAGGCCGATCGCCGCGCTCGCGACGACCGCCGCGCCCGAGGCGACGAGCGCCGGCGCCAGCCCGGCGTCCTCGGCGACGTGGCCCCACAGCCAGCTCCCGATCGCCATGCCGCCGAAGGTCGCCATCTGGTAGACCGCAAGCGCGCGGGCGACGACCCAGCGCGGCGCCGAGAGCTGGACCGTGACGTTGAACGTCGAGAGCGCGAGCACCCAGCCGCCGCCCGCCACGAGCAGCGCCGCCATCGTCACCGGCAGCACCGCGCTGACGCCGGTGAGCGCGGCGCCGAGCCCGAACGCCGCCATCGCGCCGCGCACGAGCGTTTCGCTGCGGAAGCGCGCCCGGAGCCGCGTCGAGGCGAAGGCGCCGAGCACCGCGCCGACCCCGAAGGCACCGAGGATGAGGCCGTAGGTGAGCGGGCCGCCGGATAGCCGGTCGCGCGCCACGAGCGCCATCAGCGCCCACACCGCGCTCCCCGACACGCCGAAGGCGAGGCCGCGGACGAGCACGCGCAGGATCGCGGGCGACAGCGACACGTAGCGCAGCCCCGCGGACATCGCGGGCCCCAGCGGCTCGCGCGGGAGCCGGCGCGGCGGCACGTCGCGCTTCCAGCCGACGAGCACCGCGACGAGCGCGACATAGCTCAGCGCGTTGACGAGGAAGGCCGCCGCCGCGCCCGCCGCCGCGACGATGGCGCCGCCGATCGCCGGGCCGACGCTGCGCGCGATGTTGAAGCCGACGCTGTTGAGCGCCACCGCCGCCGGCAGGTCCTCGCGCGGCACCTGCTCGCCGACCGACGCTTGCCACGCCGGGCCGTTGAGCGCGGCGCCGCAGCCGATGAGGAAGGTGAGCGCGAGCAGCAGCCAGGGGGTGACGAGGCCGAGGTAGGTCACGGCGGCGAGCGTCGCCGAGACGGCGAGCATGAAGCCCTGTGCCGCGATCATGACGCGGCGCCGGTCGTGGTTGTCGGCGACGGCGCCGGCGGCGAGCGAGAACAGCATGATCGGCAGCGTCGTCGACGCCTGGACGAGCGCCACCATGTCCGCCGAGGCGGCGAGCGACGTCATCATCCAGGAGGCGCCCACCGATTGGATGAGGCCGCCGAAGTTCGAGACCAGCGTCGCGAGCCAGATGAAGCGGAACGCGCGGTGGCGCAGCGGCGCGAACGGCGACGGGCGCGCGGCGGCTTGCGGCGGGGGTGCGGGGGCGTTCATCCCGGGGGCACAATGCGCGGACCCGGGACGGGTTTCTACCCGGTCGTCGCGCCGGCCGGGTCATCCGCCCTCCCCGTCCGCGGGTCCGGCGCCCGGCCGGGGCTCGCCGGCCGCCCGCTCCCCGCGCTCCCAGAAGCGCCGCAGGAGCTCGGCGAAGCGCGCGGCGCCGTAGTCGTCGGCGTCGGGCGCCTCGCCCGCGCCCTCGCCCTCCGCCGCCGTCACCGGAGGGCCGCCGCGGCGGGCCGGGCGAGGCGGGCGGGCGACGCGGTCGCGCGGGCGAAGCTCATGACGGGCGGCCTCTCGTCGGGGCCGGCGGCCGCGGCCGCCGGCGGTTCAGTCCAGCGCGATCTTCCAGTCGATCGTGGCGCGGATCGGCGTGCCGTCCGCCCCGGCGTCGTTCACGTTCTCGATCACGCGCCGCCCGGTCATCGCCTTGCCCCCGGCGGGCACCGGCAGCTCAAGCCAGCGGGTGCGGGCGTCGAGCTTCTCGGCGAGCCGCGCGCTGCCGCCCGTCTCGGTGAAGTCCACCGAACGGTTGTTGGGCCGCCGGCCGTCGGTGGCGGCGACGCGGGCCCAGATCGGCACCTGCAGGCTGTACTTGTTGGTCCTGGTGTCGAGGACCGCGTTGAAGCGGCAGTAGTGCCCGTCGCCCTCGCCGCCGCGCAGCGTCTGCGTGCCGGCCACCGTGTAGGTCTGCCGCCGCAGGCCGCCCGCGCCCTCGCTGCCTTCGATCATCGTCTCGTCGTAGCGGTCGGCCGCCGTGAGCGTCGCCACCGCGCGCGGGCAGTCGCCGCCCATCACGAGGAAGCGGGTGAAGTCGGGCAGGTTGCCCTTGGGCATCCGCTTGGGCACCTCGATCTTGCCGGCGGCGTGGAGCTGCTTCGCCTTGCCCATCATCGCCTGGATCATGCAGTCCTCGTCCTCGCCGCACCGTGCCTCGGCGGCTTCGACCGCGGCGGACAGATCGGCCGTGTCGGCGGTGGTCATCTTCTGCTCGGGGATCGGACCCTCGATCGACGGCGGCAGCCTGGCGTCGATCTCGGCGTAGCCCGACACCGGCCCGTAGTGGCCGACGAGCGGCATCCGGTAGGTGAGCTTGCGGTCGTAGACGTGGCTGCCGTGCTGCACGCCGCGCTTCCAGCCGCCCTGGCCGGCGTAGGTCACGGTCACCTCGATCGTGCCGGTGCGCTTGCCCCCGGGCTCGGCGGCGAGGAGCGGTGCGGGAAGCAGGCAGGCGCCGGCGAAGAGGGCGGCGAGGATCGTGCGGTCGGTGCGGGTCATGCTCGGTGTCCTTGTGGCGTTGGGAGGGGCCGGGCGTCAGAGGCCGCCGGCCGGGAATTCGGCGCGCTTGTCGCCTTCGGCGAGGGTGAGGGTCGCGGGAACGCTCCCTTCGTCGGGCGTGAAGACGTACCGGATCCTGAGCTCGGCGCCGGGCTGGACGACGGGGGCGGCGCCGAACAGCGCGGCGGGCTCGCCGCTCGCGCGGTAGACCTGGCTGCGCTCCTGCGCGACGCCGTCGGCGTCCGCGAGCGACGCCTTCAGGAAGCCCGAGGTGACATACTGCGGGGTCGGCGAGGCGTTCTTGACGGTGACGAACGCGTGCACCTGACGGGTCGGGTAGCCGCGCGCCTCCACGAGGCGATCGAGGCGCACGTCGACGCGGCGGAGGGGCTTGAAGGCGACCGCTACCGGGCCCGACGGCGGCGCGGGCGGCGTCGCGACCGGGGGAGGCGCCGGGGGCGTGACCACCGGCGGGGTCTGCGGCGGCGTCACGACGGGCGGCGCCGGCGGGTTCGGCGGCGGATTGCCGTAGCCGTCGAGCGGGTCGTAGCGCTTGGCGGCGATCTTCGTGATCTTGCCGTTGTCGTGGTACTCGCCTTCGAATCCGCTCTTGTCCTGCGTGAGCCTGAGCAGCAGCCGGCCGCCCCGCTTCGGGTTCGCGGGGTCGGCCCAGGCACCGGTGAGGCCGCCGTAGAGCGGCGACCAGGAGCTGTCGCCGCTCATGGGCTGCCCGGGGATGTCGGCGCCCACGAGCAGGGCCGCTTCCGCCGTGCCGTCGGCGCGCCGGCGCCGGATCTCGCCGTAGAGGTGGTTCATCGCGACGCGCAGGTCGAGCAACCCGAGCGAGGTGTCCCAGGTGCCGACATAGTCCCGGAGCGCGTTGCTGTTGGGCCGGATGTCGCCTTCGGCGAAGGCGCGGCCGAGCATCTCGCCGAGCGTTCCGACGGCCGTCACCTCGAGCAGTTCCGCGACGCCCGGGCGGACCAGCGTGAGGCGCACCGTCCGGCTCGAGGTGCGGCCGCCGGACGTCCGCTCGGCGTCCTTCATCGTTCCCTGGAGACTCTTGCCGTCCTGCATCGGCGCGAGTTCGAACGACGCGATCGCCTTCTCCTCCCGGTCGTTCAGGAAGCCGTGGGCGAAGTTGTTGTGGTGTGTCGTGTTGATGCGCAGCCGGTTGCCCGACATGCTCCACACGCCCGAGAAGCGGATCGCGGACAGGTCGGGCACGTTCGACAGCGCCGCCTGCGCGCGGGCGGGCGCGACCGGCACCGCCGCGACGAGCGCGACGGGGGCGCAGGCGGAAAGGAACAATCGGACGAACGAGGAAAGTGCGGTCGGCATCGTGGTTGTCCTGTGAGGCGGTTCAGAGACTCGCGGGGAACTCGGCGCGCTTGTCGCCTTCGCTCAGGGTGAAGGTCGCGGGCGCGCTGCCCTCGTCGGGGATGAAGACGTACCGGATCTTGAGCTCCGCGCCGGGCTGGACCACGGGCGTGCTGTTGAACAGCGCCGCGGGTTCGGCGGCGGCGCGGTACACTTGGCCCCGCTCCTGCGCGACGCCGTCGGCGTCAGTGAGCAGCGCCTTCAGGAACCCCGAGGTGATGTACTGCGGGGTCGGGGACGCGTTCCTGATCGTCACGAACGCGTGCACCTGACGGGTCGGGTAGCCGCGCGCCTCCCAGAGACGGTCCAGGCGCACGTCGAACCTGCGGAGCGGCTTGAACGCGCCGGCGACCACCGGACCGGGCGCCGGCGGGGGCGGCGTGACCACCGGCGGGGGCGCGGGCGGCGCGTCGACCACCGGCGGCGCGCCCGGCGTCGGTTGCGGGGCCGGGGCCGCTGCGGCGCGGCGGCCGGTCCACGTTTCCTCGACCGCCTTGCCGTTGACCTGGCGGGTGTATGTGCCGAAGAAGCTCTGCTTGTCGGCCGACAGCTCCCAGCGCACGGCGCCCGAGCCGGACACGCCCGCGACGCTCGGGGCCCAGGCGCCCGATGCCCGATCGGCCGGGCGGCCGTCGTCCTCGAGGTGGTGGAGCGCGACCGTCATCCGTCCCGCGCTGCCGCCGTCGACGGGCACGAGCCGCCCCAGGAGGTGCCGCCCCTCGGGGACGAGGGTGACGGGCCCGAGGTTGGTTTCCCACGCCCCGGCGAACGGCGACGCGGGTTGCGCGGTGTCGGCGCGCACCGCCGACCAGAGGTTTCGCCCCTTGACCGCCTCGCCGGCCGTCGGGACGCGGAACTCGATCGTGTTGTCGTCGACGAAGCGGATCGCGAAGCTGACGTTCTCGACGCCGTTGGCCATGAGCCCGTAGCCCGCCAGCCCGCCCCAGCGCGAGGTCACGTTGAAGTCGGTCCAGCGGCCGGCCTCGTACTCGAGCTTTCCGAGGACCGTGTCGGCGGACGACCCTCCCGCCCTGATCTCGATCCTGCCGAGCGGCGAGTCCCAGCTCCCGGTCAGCCGGACGAGCTCGGCCGTCCGCTTCTGGTGCGCGTCGTCCAGCATCGGCCCGCTGATTCGGGCGACGGCGCCCCGCAGCCGGCCGCCGATCTGCGCCGTCGCCGGCTGGTGGACGATCGCCGTCGCGGCCAGGGCCAGCGAGGCGATGGTGATCTTCTTCATCGCTAGTTCCTTTCTGCGACAGGCGTCAGCCGGCGGTCGCGCAGCCGGGCCGCGCCCGGCGCGCGAGTTCGACGACGGTACCGGCGGCGACGCCCGCCGCCTGTCCGCCGCGGCCCGGGCCGACGAGGCCGGCCGCGACCGACGCGGCGTCGCCGCCGTCGACCGCCGTGCCGGCGACCGCGCCGGCTGCCTGCGCCGTGCGTCCGGCGCCGAGCAGGCCCGAACCGAGCGCGGTGCCGGCCCCGGCGCGCTTGGCCGCCGAGAACAGACCGCCGAGCCCGAGGCCCTTCTTCTTGGCCGGCGGCGCCGCTTCGGCGACCGGACAAGGAGCGGGCTCGGGCTCGGCGGCGCCCACCGGACCGCTGAGGGGCAAGGTGCCGGCGAGGAGGAGGAAGAGGGCCGCGGACGCGGTGGCGATCGGACGTTTCACGGGGCTGGCCATCGTTGCTGTGTTTCGATGGCCGCGGGTCTAGGCGCGCTTCGTCACGCCCGCGTCACGTCGGGCGTCGTCATTTGTAACATCTGTGACGGCCGGCGCTCAGGCCGGCGCGGCGCCCGGCACGAAGACGTAGCCCAGACCGCGCACCGTCTTGATCGCCTGCGGCTTGGCGGGGTCGACCTCGACCTTCCGGCGCAGCCGCGCGATCCGCATGTCGACCGAGCGCTCGAACGGCTCCTCGTCGCGGTGGTGCGCCAGCTCGAGGATCCGGTCGCGCGACAGCACGCGGTTGGGCCGCGCGGCGAAGACCTCGAGCAGGTCGAACTCCATCGCCGACGTGGGCACCTCGACGCCGTCGGGGCCGAAGAGCTTGCGCGCGTCGAGGTTGAGGAGGCAGCGGCCGACCCGGACCTCGCGCCCGAGGCTCGCGGCCGGCGCGGGGGCCGATCCCAACCGCCGCAACAACCCGCGCACGCGGGCGAGGAGCTCGCGCAGCTCGAACGGCTTGGTGAGATAGTCGTCGGCCCCGAGCTCGATGCCGACGATCCGGTCGACGGCGTCGCGCTTGGCGGTCAGCATGACGATGCCGACCGGCCCCGCGGCGCGCAGCCGGCGCGCGATCGAGAAACCGTCCTCGCCCGGCATATTGACGTCGAGGATGACGACGTCGACGGGCCGCTCGCGCATGATCGCGTCGAGCGCCGCACCGTCGGCCGCGGTCGAGACGCTCAGCCCCTCGGCGCGAAGATAGTCGGCCACGGGGTCGCGCAGATCCTCCTCGTCGTCGACGACCACGACGTGCGCGCCGGTCACGCCGCGCCCCCCGCCCGTTCCGCGACCTCGGCGAGCAGCCGGCGCAGCGACTCAGGCGTGAACGGCTTCTCGGCGAAGGGGCAGCCGCTGCGCGCGAGGAAGCGCACGGCGGGCGCCGACAGCGTGTCGCCGGTCACGAAGGCCACGCGCCGCGCGAGGTCGGGCCGTTCGGCCTCGATCCAGGCGAAGAGCGCCGGCCCGTCGAGCCCGGGCATGCGCAGGTCGCTCAGCACCGCGTCGTAGCGGCCGCCGCGCAGCCGCGCCTGGGCCTCCGCGCCCCCGACCGCGACGTCGACCGCGTGGCCCTCGGCCCCGAGGAGGTCGGCGATCGACTCGGCGATCTCGGGCTCGTCGTCCACCACGAGCACGCTCGAGCGGGCGCGGGACGGGCTCGCCTCCGACGCGGAACGGGCGACCGATCCGCCGCCCGCCGCGGGCGGCAGCCGGACGAGGAACGCCGCGCCCGGCCCGTCGTCGAGCAGCTCGAGCGTTCCGCCGTGCGCCTCGACGACGCCCTGGCTGAACGACAGCCCGACGCCGGTGCCGGCGCCTTCGGGCTTGGTGGTGTAGAAGGGTTCGAAGATGCGGTGGCGGATGGCGAGCGGCACGCCCGGCCCGCTGTCGCGCACCTCGACCTCGACCGCGCCGGCCGCCGAGGCGCGCGTCGCGATCGCGAGCTCGCGCGGGCCGGCCTTCTCCTGGAGCGCGTGCTGCGCGTTGACGATGAGGTTGACGAGCACCTGGTGGAGCTGGTCGGCGTCGCCCGACACCGCGGGCAGGCCGGGCTGCAGGTCGGCGGCGACGCGGATCCCCGCGGTGCGCAGCCCGTAGTCGGTGAGATCGAGCGCGGCACGCACGATGCCGTTCATGTCGACGCCGGTCCGTTCGGGCCGCTTCTGGCGGGCCATGGCGAGGAAGGTCTGGACGATGCGCCCGCTGCGCTCGGCGGCCTTGCGGATCTTCGCGGCGCGGACCGCGAAGGGCGTGCCGTCCGCCTCGCGCTCGAGCATCGTCGCCTGCGCGGCGATGATCGACAGCGGGTTGTTGAGCTCGTGGCTGACCCCGGCGAGCAGCGAGCCGAGCGCGGTGAGCTTCTCCGACTGGTGCAGCGCCTCGCGCGAGCGGGCGAGCTCGGCCTCGGCGCGCTTCTGCGCGGTGATGTCGATGAGCACGCCGCCGACCCGCGTCAGCCGCCCCTCGGCGTCGGGTACCGGGAAGCGCGTCGCCATCGCGTGGACCCAGCCGCCGGGCAGCTCGAACGCCTGCTCGCCGACCTGCGCGACGCCCGTGGCGAGCACCTCGCGCTCGCGCGCCTCCGAATGGGCGGCGACCGCGGGCGCGGCGAGCTCGTCGAGCCGACGGCCGACGACGGCGTCCTCGGGCACGCCGAGGCGGCGCGCGACGTCGGCATTGGCGAGCAGGAAGCGGCCGTCGGCGTCCTTGAGGTACATGCTCGCCGGCGCGTGGGTGAGGAACGCCTGGAGGCGCGCCTCGCTTTCGGCGAGCCGGGCCTCGGCGAGCTTGCGCTCGGTGGTGTCGAGCGCGATCCCGGTCGCGCGCGTCGGCGCGCCGGCGGCGTCGGCGGCGACCACGCCGCGCAGCACCACCCAGCGCATCTCGCCGTCGGGACGGACGATGCGGTACTCGATCGAGAAGGGCCGGCCGGCCTCCACCGCCTCGTCGACCTCGCGCAGGTAGCGTTCGAGGTCGTCGGGGTGGACGAGCCCGAAACGCAGCTCGGGCGGGATCGCCTCGGCGTAGGGGATGCCGTAGATCTCGCAGGTGCGCGGCGACCACCAGCCCCCCATGGTGGTGAGGTCGTAGTCCCAGGTGCCGAGCTCCGCGCCCTCGATCGCGACCCGCAGCCGCTCCTCGCTCTTGCGCAGCTCGGCTTCGGCCGCCGACCGTTCGAGGACCGCCCAGGTGCGCTCGGCCACCTCCTCGACGAGGCGGAGCTCGCCGTCGGTCCACGCCCGCGGCGCGCCGTGGTGCACCGACAGGACCGCGCGCAGGCGGTCGTGCTTGACCAGCGGCACGGTGATCGCCGCCTGGATGCCCATGGCGGCCAGCGCCGGCCGGCTGTCGTCGTCCACCACCGGGCTTTCGGCCGCGTCGTCGATCCGCACCGTCTCCCCGCGCGCGAGCGCGGCGATGTTGCGGGCGCCGAAGCTCGAGAAGGGATAGCGGCCGACGATCGTGGCGAGCGCGCCCGCGGTCCAGTCGACGTCGACGACCAGCAGGTCGGCGGCGGTGTCGATCTCCGCGTAGCCGACGCGGTCGGCGCCCAGGTGGCGCCCGAGCATCTCGACGGCGTCGCGCAGCACCGCCGTCGCCCCCGAATGGCGCCGCAGCCGGTCGCCGAGCGCGAGGAGGAAGGCCTGGCGCGACTGCGTTTCGCGCAGCCGCGCCTCGGCGCGGGCGCGCTCGAGCGCCTCCCACGTGCGCTCGGCGGTGCCCTCGATCAGCGCGAGCTCGTCCGCCGTCCAGTCGCGCGGTTCCGACGCCTGCACCGACAGGACGGCGGTGAAGCGGCCGTGCTTCACGAGCGGCACCGCCACCAGCGCGCCGACGCCCCAGCGCGCGAACGCCTCGACGTGATCGGCGCCGATCCGCGCGTCGCGCGCCAGATCGGCGATGACGAAGGTGCGGCCCGCGCGGTTCTCGGCGACGATTGCCGGCCCGAAGGAGGCGAGCGGGAAGGTGCCCGCGTTCGACTCGACGCCGTTCGTCCAGTCCGAACGGAGCGTGAGCTGCGCCCGGGCGTCGTCGACCTCGCCGTAGCCGACGCGCAACGCGCCGAGATGCTCGCCGAGCGAGCGGTTCGCAGCCGCCAGGATCGCCTCCGGGTCGGCCTCGCGGCGCAGCCGCTCGCCGAGGTCCGCGAGGAAGCTCACGCGCCGCTCGGCCGCGAAGCGCTCGGGCACCTCGACGCACAGGCCGATCCAGCCGTCTTCGCCGGGAGGGGCCGCGTCGCCGGCGGGCCGGGCGCGCAGGATGACGTCGCGCGGTCGGCCGTCGGCGGCGCGCAACGGCACCACGAGGTCGAACGGCCGTCCGGCCCGCACGCCGCCGAGGAACGCCGCGTGCGCCGCAGCGTCCAAAACCGCGGCCCAGCCCCTTTCCGCCAGCTCGGCTCCGGCCGTGCCGGTGAATTCGGTCCAGCCCGGACCGAACCGCGCGGCGCGGCCGTCGGCGGCCGCGGTCCAGCACAGCGCCGGCAACCGGTCGGCCAAGTCCGCTTCGATGATCCGCCCCGCCACGCCCCCGACACCCGCCCGGAAAAATTGAGGTACGGCGGTTGCTTAGCCGCTCTCGCTCCGCCGCTCCAGAACCGATGGTCGGCGTGAGACGATATGCCTGCGTCGTCGGGCGGGGACGAGCAGAGGTGCCGGCGGATCGATGGAGGGGGGCAGACCCGGCGCGTCACCTCTGCTCTCGGGCGACCTTGGCGGCAGCCGGCTTAACGCCGAGTGAACGGACCCGTAACGATCGTCGGCCGGCGATGCTCGTCGAGCCGGACCGTCACGTCGGCGCGCGCGGGCATTTCGGCGAGGATGTGGCGCGTCAACCGCTCGTAGTGAGCGACGAAGCGGGCGATCTCGGCGTCGGTCATGCCGCCGGGCGCCTCGCCGCGCACGAGCGCCGCGGACCGCCGCTTGCGCTCCTGCTCGGTGCGCCAGCCGAGCACCACGTCGAAGCCGGGCGGTTCGAGCACGACGAGGAGGCCGATGCGCGCGAACAGCCGCCGGTAGCCGGTGCCGAGCGCGTCGTTCACATAGCGCCGCCAGGTCCCGTCCGGGTCCTCTTCGCGCTCGAGGTCGTTCACCGGCTCGGCGAGCTCGGCCGGTCCCTGCGGCACCGCGCCCACGCACCAGCCTTCGAACAGGACGACGTCGGCCGGCCCGGAAACCCGTGCCCACGCCTCGGGCGGGCACCGGTCGTCGAGCGCCTTGTCGAAGACCGGCAGCCGCGCCTCGCCGGGTTCGGCCAGCGCGTCGAGGACAGCGTGTCCGAGAGCGAGGTCGTGCGTGCCGGGCACGCCGCGGGTGCGCAGCAGCGGGTGCACCGAGGCGGCGAGCGCCCCACGCTCGGCGCGGGTCAGATAAAGGTCGTCGAGCGAAAGCACAGCGGCGCGAAGGTCGCATCCCGCCAGGATCGCGCGAAGCGACTTCGCCATCGTCGACTTGCCGCTGCCTTGCGGCCCGCAAAGGCCGACGACGAGCGTACCGCCCGCCTTCGCCGCCGCGGCGATTCGGTCGGCGACCGGGCGGTGCGCCGCCTCGACCGCGTCGGCGAAGTCGGGCGGCAGGTCTTCGTCGGCCAGGAGGTCGCGGAGCCAGGCTTCGGTCACGCGGCGGCCCCTCCCCGCCCGGGTTCGCGCCGGTCGACCGGCATACGCAGCTTCATGGACCGGCGGGAGCGCGGAGTCACGCGGTCGCACGCGGTTGCGGGACACGGGCCGCGACCGTATCTGCGCGCGATGCGGGTGCTGGCGATCGACTTCGAAACGGCGGATACCGGGCGCGACAGCGCCTGCGCGATCGGCGCCGCGCTCGTCGTCGACGGGCGAATCGTCGACCGCGCCTACCGGCTGATCCGCCCGCCGCGGCCCCGGGTTATGTTCACCGAAATCCACGGCATCCGCTGGTCGGACGTCGCGGGCGAGCCCGACTTCGGCGAGGTCTGGCCCGACATCGAGGACCTGTTCGAAGGCGCCGACCTCTACGCCGCGCACAACGCGAGCTTCGACCGCGGCGTGCTGCGCGGCTGCTGCGAGGCCTACGGCTTCGCCGCGCCCGAGCGCCCCTGGATCTGCACGGTGAAGCTGTCGCGCGCGCTGTGGGACATCCGCCCCACCAAGCTGCCGAACGTCTGCGAGCATTTCGGCATCGCGCTCAATCACCACGACGCCATGTCCGACGCGCTCGCCTGCGCCGAGATCGCCTGCCGCGCGATCGAGCACGGGCACGAGCTCGCCCGCGGCCTCCTCGGCGAGTCGCACCGCCTCCGGTCGGCGGCCTACTAGCGCCTCGCCGCCGCGAGCGGGCGCGCGTGCTCGAGCAGCGCGGCGAAGAACCGCCCCGGCTCCTCGATCATCGGCAGGTGCGCCGAGTTCTCGAACCAGACGACGGCCTTCCGGGGTGCCCGCAGCCGGGCCATCCACTCGGCGGCGATCGGCGACGGCGTGGTCGTGTCCTGCCGCCCGAGGAACATCAGCGTCGGGACGTCGAGCCGCCGCCGGTCCGCGAAGCCGATGTCGGCGAGCTTGGGGAACATCGTCTTCATGGTGAAGGCGCTGCCGTCGTCCCAGGCCTTGCGGTCGGCGGGCGTGTAGAGCGGCGATAGGCGCGCCGGGCGGAAGTAGAAGTCGGCGTCGCTGCGCCCGTAGGCCAGCCCGCCGTAGCGCACGTTCCACTTCCGCTCGGTCGCGAGCTTCCCGAGGTCGAAGGCGCCCGGCCCCGGATAGGGGCGGAGCGCCTCGAGCTCGCGCACGGCGACCGCGTCCCCGCGGCGCCGGGCCTCGGCGAGCGTCCATTCGAAGCCGCGCCGCTCGTTCTCGCGGAAGTCGATCACCTGGCCGACGCCGATGTAGGCGTGGAGCAGGTCAGGCCGCTTCAGGGCGACCGACAGGCCGACGATCGAGCCCCAGCTGTGCCCGAGAAGGAAGACCTTCCGTTGGCCGTACTTCGCGCGCAGCAGCTCGATGAGCTCGATCGCGTCGTCGCGGTACCGGTCCGGTCCGAGCGTCGGCGCCACCTTCGCCGGGTCGTTGAGCGGGTACGACCGCCCCGCCCCGCGCTGGTCGTACTGGACGACGGTGAAATAATCCTCCCAAGGCCGCTGGAACGCCCAGGCGATCGGCATCTCCACCGCGGCGGGGCCGCCGTGGACGAAGACGAGGATCGGGTTCGTCCGGTCCGCGCCGCGCACGTTCACCACCTGCCGCGTGCCGCCGAGCACCGCCTCGAACGTCTCGTCGACGCCGTTCGGTGTCACGATCCGGTTGAGCTCCGCGACGACCGCCTTGCCGGCGGCGTACGGATCGGCGGCGGGGAGATCGGGGGCGGGCGTCTGCGCCGACGCCGGGACCGACAGCAGGGCGAGCAGGACGAGCGCGGCGCGCGGCATGGGACCTCCCGGGTTCGGGCGGCGGACCGATCGCGCGATCCGCCGACCCCCAACCGTTTAGGCCGCGATCGCGAGGTCGACCAGATCGGCGTCGTTCTCGCCGCGGAGCGGCGCGGGCCCGGCGACGGCCGGTACCGCCGCCGCCGGCCCGTCCGCCGCGGGGTTCGGGAAGAGCCGGCGGGAGGCGAACACGAGCAGGCCGGCGACCGCGTAGAAGCCGAACACCGCCGCGGGGCTCCAGAACAGCATCACCGCGAGGCCGAGCCGAAGCCACTGGGCGTTGAAGCCGAAGTCCTCGCCGAGCCCCTCGCAGACGCCGAAGAAGGTGTCGGGACGGGCGAAGAGCGAAGGCTGGGCGGTGGTCATCGGTCGGCTCCTGATCGTAGGGCGGCGGCATCGGCCCCGCCGGGATGCAGGATGCTTCGCATAGGGCGTGCCAAGCGATCGGCGGGCCGAGTTTTCAGTGACTTGGCACCTGGCGACGGGTGCGGGCACCTCGGCGCCGGCGCGATCCGCGCCAACAGTTGGGAAGCTGCGCCATCCGCCGCACGCGGCGCACCGCTTGCGCCGGGCGGCGGCGGGGTTACGGACGAAACATGCAGATCAGGCCCGAGCGACCGGCGGACGCCGACTACATTCGCGCCGTCGTGACGACGGCCTTCGCCGACGCGCCTCACCGCAGCGGCACCGAGGCCGCCATCGTGGACGCGCTGCGCCGCGCCGGGGCGCTCGCCGTGTCGCTCGTCGCCGAAGACGGGGGCGAGATCGTCGGCCACGTCGCCCTCTCGCCGGTCACGGTCGACGGCGAGGACATCGGTTGGTTCGGCCCGGGGCCGGTCTCGGTGCGGCCCGAGCTGCAGCGGCGCGGCATCGGGCAGGCGCTGGTCCGATCGGGGCTGGAGCGCCTCCGGGCGCGCGGCGCGGGCGGCTGCGTTCTGCTCGGCGATCCCGCCTATTACGCGCGCTTCGGCTTCCGGAGCGATCCCGGGCTCCGCTACGGCGACGTGCCGCCCGCCTACTTCCAACGACTGAGCTTCGGCGACGAGCCGCCGACCGGCAGCGTCGACTTCCATCCCGCCTTTCGGGAGACCTGACCCCGCGCCACAGGCATATTGACGCTTTGTTTAATAAACTCGATAGAGGCGGCGGACGTCAGGGAGGCGGCGATGGATCTGGGACTCAAGGGAAAGCGGGCCGTCGTCACGGGCGCCAGCCGCGGCATCGGGCGGGCGATCGCCGAGACGCTCGCGGCCGAGGGCGCGTCGCTCGCGATCTGCGCGCGCGGGCAGGCCGGCGTCGACGAGGCGCTGACGGCCCTCCGCGGCGTCGGCGCCGAAGCGCACGGCGAGGCGGTCGACGTGCGCGACGCCGCGGCCTTCGCGGGCTGGCTCGACCGGGCCGCCGACGCGCTGGGCGGGATCGACGTCCTCGTCTCCAACGTATCGACCCGCGTCGATCCGGCGAGCGAGCATTGGTGGCGCGACAGCTTCGAGGCGGACCTGCACCAGCACGTCCGCGCGTTCGACGCGGCGCTGCCGCACCTCCGCCGGGGCCGCGACCCGTCGGTGGTGTTCATCGGCTCGATCGCCTCGGTCATGACGCAGCTCCCGCCCTACGAGATCGCCTACGGCGCGATGAAGGCGGCGCTGACGAGCTTCGCCGGCCAGATGGCGGCGGTGCACGGCCCGTCGGGGCTGCGCGTCAACGCCGTCGCGCCGGGCCCGGTCTACTTCGAGGGCGGCTGGTGGGACGGGGTCAAGGCGAAGCAGCCGGCGATGTTCGAACGGGCGTCCAAGCTGTCGGCGCTGGGGCGCATGGCGACCCCGGCCGAGGTCGCGGGCGCCGTGGCCTTCCTCGCGAGCCCGGCGGCGGGCTACATCAGCGGCGTGAACCTGCGCGTCGACGGCGGGATGGTCCGCACCGTGAACTTCTAAGGGCATGGCGGCCGGCCTCGTCCGGATCGACGGCCCGCACGCGACGCTGCTGCTCGACGCGCGCGGCGATGCCGCGCCGCGGCTCGCCTATCTCGGCCCGCGGCTGCCGCCCGACGCCGACCTCGCCGCGGTCGCGGGCGCGACCGCCGTCGGCCGCCGCGAGTCGCGCCCCGACGAGGATCCCGGCCTCACGATCCTGCCGGAGACCGGCTGGGGCTTCGCGGGCGAGCCGGCGGTCGTCGTGGAGGCCGGGGACCGGCCGGCGAGGTTCGAGCTCGCCGGCATCGCCGCGGCGGACGGCGGGATCGAGATCGCGCTGACGGACCCGGTGCTGAGGCTCGACCTGCGGTTGCGCTGGCGGTTCGAGCCGAGCGGTCTCCTCGCGGCGGACGCGCGGCTGACCAACCGCGGGGCCGCGGCGGTGCGGCTGCACTGGCTCGCCGCGCTCGCGCTGCCGCTGCCGCGCTGGGCGACCGAGGCGACGCAGGTGCACGGCCGCTGGGGCGGCGAGTTCGCGCTGGCGCGCGCGCCGCTCGTCACCGGCCGGATCGAGAAGACGAACCGGACCGGCCGGACCGGATTCGACGGCGCCGCCTACCTGCTCGTCCACGATCGCGGCGCGAGCGACGAGCGCGGGCGCGTCGCAGCGGCGCACCTCGCCTGGAGCGGCAACGCGCGGAGCTTCGTCGAGACGCTGCCCGACGGCGAGCGCCAGCTCCAGATCGGCGAATGGCTCGCGCCGGGCGAAGCGGTGCTCGAACCCGGCGAGAGCCACGCCACGCCGACCGCGCTCGCCGCGATCTCGTTCGAGGGTTTGAACGGCGTGCGCCGGGCCTTCCACGCCGAGCTGCGCCGGCAGTCGGCAGGCGTCCGCCACGGCCCTCGACGCGTCCATTTCAACAGCTGGGAGGCGGTCTACTTCGACCTGTCCGAGCCCGCGCTGTCCGAGCTCGTCGACGCCGCCGCGGACCTCGGCGTCGAGCGCTTCGTGCTCGACGACGGCTGGTTCCGCGGCCGGCGCGACGACAGCACGAGCCTCGGCGACTGGACCGTCGACGAGGGCGTCTTCCCGAACGGCCTCGGCCCGCTGATCGCGCGGGTCCGGTCCCGCGGCATGGACTTCGGGCTCTGGGTCGAGCCCGAGATGGTCAGCCCCAACAGCGAGCTCTACCGCGCCCGTCCCGACTGGTGCCTGCACGCGGCGGACCGCGAGCGGCCGACGCAGCGGCGCCAGCTCGTGCTCGATCTGTCGCGCGCCGACGTGCGCGATCACCTCTTCGGCCGGCTCGACGCGCTGCTGGTTACGGACGAGATCGCCTATCTCAAGTGGGACCACAACCGCGACCTGTTCCCGGTGCGCAGCGCGCGGGCGCAGACGATCGGCTCCTACGCGCTGCTCGACCGGGTGCGCGCCGCGCACCCGCGCGTCGAGATCGAGTCCTGCGCGAGCGGCGGCGCGCGCGTCGACTTCGAAGTCATGCGGCGGGCGGCGCGCGCGTGGGCGAGCGACAACACCGACGCGATCGAGCGGCTGCGGCTCCACCGCGCGATGAGCCTCTTCTACCCGCCCGAGGCGATCGGCGCGCACGTCGGTTCCGCGCCCAATCCTACGACGGGGCGGCGGCTGCGCATGGACTTCCGCGCGCGCGTCGCGATGTTCGCGCACCTCGGCGTCGAGGCCGACCCGCGCCGAATGAACGAGGCCGAGCGCGCGACGCTGCGCGCGCACATCGACCTCTACAAGCGCTTCCGCGCGCTGATCCACGACGGCGTCCAGCGCTTCGCCGACGCCGACGACGCCGGCCTGACGTTGCAGACGATCGTCGCGCGCGACGGCGGCGAGGCGCTGGCGCTCGTCGCCCGAACCGATCAGGCCGAGGCGGCCGCGAGCGGCGCGGTGCGCCTGCCCGGTCTCGACCCCGCGGCCTCCTACCGCCTGACGCTGCTCGAGCCGTGGCCGGCGCGCGCGGCGCGCCAGCTCGGCGACGCGGCGTTCTGGAAGGCGCGGCCGGTGATCGACGGGTCGACCCTGGCGCTCGCCGGGCTGCGCCTGCCGGTCGTCCACCCCGAGACCGCCTGGCTCGTCCACCTCGAACGGGTCTAAAGGAAAGCCCGTAGGCTCGCGGCCACCCGATCGGGCCGCTCGCGCAGGACCGAATGGCCGGCGTCGGGCAGGCGGACGAGCGTGAGGTCGGGCACCAGCGCGTCGAGCCCGTCGAGCAGGCCCGGCAGCAGCACGCGGTCCTCCATACCCCACAGGACGAGCGTCGGGACCTCGACGCGCAGCGGCGCCGCGAGCCGCCCCGCTCCGAAGTCGAAGGGCGCGGCGCGGTACCAGTGGCGCATCGCCTCGATCGCCCCGGGCCGGGCCCACGCCTCGAGCAGCGCCGCCCGCTCGTCGTCGGGCACCAGGCCGCGCGCCGCGGCCGCCGCGAAGGTCGCCTGCCAGAGCGCGTCCGCCGGCATCGGGTCGTCCGAGACCAGCCGCGCGACGTAGGCCGAGGCCGCGCGCTGCGCCGGATCGTCGTCGAGCCGCGCCTGCAGCAGCGTCGGGTGCGGCGCGTTGAGGATCGCCAGCCGCGCGACGCGGTCGGGATGGCGCGCGGCCGCGACCCAGGCGACCAGCCCGCCCCAGTCGTGCCCGGCCAGCGCGAAGCGATCGGTGCCGCACGCGTCGGCGACGGCGAGCACGTCGGCGACGAGGCGGTCGACCTGGTAGGCGTCGCGCGCGGCCGGGCGGTCCGAACGCCCGTAGCCGCGGCCGTCGTAGGCGGCGACGCGGCGCTCGGCGCCGAGCGCCGCCATCAGCGGCCGCCAGCTCATCCAGCTTTCGGGGAAACCGTGCAGGCACAGCAGCAGCTCGCCGCGTCCGGCCTCGGCGAGGTGGAGGCGCACGCCGTCCGCGGCTACGCTTCGGTGCGAGATCGGGATCACGCCGTCTCCTGTTGACGGTTCATATAATAAACGGCATCGCTCGCGGTGACCAGAGGAGGCGCGCCCGTGAGGCTCGGCGTTTGCTACTATCCCGAACATTGGCCCGAAACGCGATGGGCGGACGACGCGCGGCGCATGCGCGACACCGGGCTATCGGTGGTGCGGATCGGCGAGTTCGCCTGGAGCCGCATCGAGCCCGAGCCGGGCCGCTTCGACTGGGGCTGGTACGACCGCGCGGTCGAGACGCTGCACGGCGCCGGGCTGGAGCTCGTCCTCGGCACGCCGACGGCGACGCCGCCGAAATGGCTCGTCGACGCCCATCCGGAGATCCTCGCGTGGGACCGGCAGGGCCGCCCGCGCCGCTTCGGCTCGCGCCGGCACTATTGCTTCTCGAGCCCGGTCTACCGCGCCGAGGCCGCGCGCATCACGGCGGCCGTCGCCGACCGCTACGGGCGCCACCCGGCGGTGATCGCCTGGCAGACCGACAACGAATACGGCTGCCACGACACGGTGGTGAGCACCTCGCCCGCCGCCGCGGCCGCGTTCCGCGCCTGGCTCGAAGCGCGCTACGGCACGATCGACGCGCTCAACGCCGCCTGGGGCACGGTGTTCTGGGGCCAGGAATACCGCGGCTTCGACGAGATCGACCCGCCCTACGGCACCGTGACCGAGGCGAACCCCGCGCACCGGCTCGACAACCGGCGCTTCGCCTCCGACGAGGTGGTCGCGTTCAACCGGATGCAGGCCGAGATCGTCCGCGCGCGGTCGCCGGGCCGCGACGTCGTCCACAACTTCATGGGCTTCTTCACCGAGTTCGACCACCACGCCGTGGGCGCCGACCTCGACGTCGCGACCTGGGACAGCTACCCGCTCGGCTTCCTCGACCAGGGGTGGGACGCCGCCGAGACGAAGCACCGCTTCCTGCGCCAGGGGCACCCCGACTTCGCCGCCTTCCACCACGACCTCTACCGCGGCTGCGCGCGCGGCGGGCGCCTCTGGGTCATGGAACAGCAGCCGGGACCGGTGAACTGGGCGCCGAACAACCCGGAACCGCTGCCGGGCATGGTGCGGCTGTGGACCTGGGAGGCCTTCGCGCACGGCGCCGAGCTCGTGTCCTACTTCCGCTGGCGGCAGGCGCCCTTCGGCCAGGAGCAGATGCACGCCGGGCTGCTGCGCCCCGACGGCGCCGAGGCGCCGGCCGCCGCCGAGGCGCGCGCGGTCGCGACCGAGATCGACGCCACGGGGCTCGGGGCGGCGCCCACCGCGCGCGCGCCGGTCGCGCTCGTCTTCGCCTACGAGGCGCAGTGGCTTCTGGGCATCCAGCCGCAGGGCAGCCGGTTCGATCCGCTGCGGCTCGTGTTCGAATGGTACACGGCGCTGCGCGACCTCGGGCTCGACGTCGACGTCGTGTCGCCGGACGCCGACCTCGCCGGCTACCCGCTCGTCGTCCTGCCCGCGCTGCCGGTCGTCGACGAGGGGCTGGTGGCGCGGCTGGCGGCGGGCGACGCGCGGGTGCTGGTCGGGCCGCGCGGCGGATCGAAGACGCGCGATTTCCAGGTGCCGCCGGAGCTGCCGCCGGCCGCCTGGCGGCGCGTGCTGCCGATCACCGTCGCGCGCGTCGAGAGCCTGCCGCCCGGTTGGTCGGAGCGGGTCGACGGCGCCCCGGGCTCGGTGATCAACTGGCTCGAGCACATCGAGTCGGCGATCGAGCCCCGCGCGCGCACCGCGGGCGGTGCCGGGCTGTGGTTCGAGCAGGACCGCTTCGCCTATCTCGCCGGCTGGCCCGACGCCGAGCTGCTGGGCCACGTGCTGGCGGACCTCGCGGGACGCGCCGGCCTCGCGGTGCGCCGGCTGCCGTCCCACCTGCGGCTCCGGCGGCGCGGGCGGGTCGCGTTCGCGTTCAACTACGGCACCGAAGCCGTCGACCTCGGCGACCATCTGCCGGGCGCGGGCGGCTTCGCCTACCGGCTCGGCGGCCCGCTGCTGCCGCCCGCGGGCGTCGCCGCCTGGACGGACGGTTGAGCCGTGGGCGGGGCCGCACTAGTCTCCGGCGCCATGACCGCCGCCCCCCGCCGCCGACGCCTCGACCCGCGGGTGCGGCGCGACCTCATCCTCGACGAGACCGCGCGCGTCGTCCGCGTCGAAGGCGTGTCCGCGGTCAACATGGAACGGATCGGCCGCGAGGCGGGCGTCTCGAAGGCGCTGGTCTACAACTATTTCCCGACGAAGACCGCGCTCCTCGCCGGACTGCTGCTGCGCGAGTACAACCGCTTCAAGGACGAGGCGCGGGCGGCGGCCGACGGCGTGCACGACTTCGAACGGCTGGTGCGCGTCACGACGCGCGCCTACCTCGCCTACGTCGCCGAGCGCGGCGTCATCATCCAGCGGCTGATGAACGAGCCGACGGTGGCGAGCGCGATGCGCGCGGCGGACGCCGAGGGACGCCAGCGCACGATCGACTTCTTCAGCTCGGCGCTCTCGCGCGACTTCGGGCTCGACCGTCGGACCGCGGTGGTCGTCACCGACCTGCTGATGGGCCTCACCGGGGCGGCCGGCGACTTCCTCGCGCGCCAGGGCGCGGACATCGACGAGGTCGAGGATCTGGTCGTCGACATGATCGTGGCGGCCGTGCGCCAGGTCACGGCCCGGGCCGCGGGCGGGAAGCGCCGATCGGCGAACGACTGATCGCCGCTTCTTGTTGACACTTTGTCTAATAAGCTGAGATTGTACCCCGCGGCGGGAGACGGACGGATGCGCGAAGGGTCGACGGAACTGGCGGGACGGGTCGCGATCGTCACCGGGGCGGCGCGCGGCATCGGCCTGGCGACCGCCCGGCTACTCGTGGCGCGCGGCATGTCCGTGACCGCGTTCGACCTGCCCGACGCGCCGTTCGACGAGGTGCTCTCGCTGGGCGACGTCGAGCGCTTCGGCGGCGACGTCGCGTCGGCGGACGATTGGCGGCGCGCGGTCGGCCGGACGGTGGCGCGCGGCGGGCGGCTCGACCTCCTGTTCAACAACGCCGGCGTGCCCGGGCCGATCGGCCCGATCCTCGACTACGACGAGACCGCGTTCGAACGGGTGATGGCGGTGAACGTGCGCGGCGTGTTCCTCGGGCTGAAGCACGGCGGCCGTGCGATGCGCGAGGCGGGCGACGGCGGTTCGATCGTCAACACCTCCTCGGTCTCGGGTCTGTCGGGCAGCGGCAATCTCTGCGCCTACAGCGCCAGCAAGCACGCGGTGGTCGGCCTGACGAAGGTCGCGGCGAAGGAGCTCGCGCCGCACCGCATCCGGGTGAACGCGATCTGCCCGTCGCCGACCGCGACCGAGATGATGCGCCTCGCCGAGGAGCACGTCGCCCCGGGCAACCCCGAAGCCGGCCGGCGCGCGTTCACCGGCGGCATCCCGCTCGGCCGCTACGCCGAGCCGGACGAGGTCGCCGCGCTCGTCGCCTTCCTCGCGAGCGACGCCGCGGCGTTCGTCACCGGCACCGCCATCCCGATCGACGGCGGCCTGACCGCCTGAGGGAGCAGCGTGGCCGTCGCCGACCCCGCCGCCGAGACCGCTAGAAGCGGAACTCGGCTTCGATGCCGTAGGTGCGCGGCTCGAGCGCGACGATTGAGCGGAAGCGGCCGACGAGCGGACCTTCCTGCGTGATGCGGATGATGTCGTCGTTGTCGAAGACGTTCTTCGCGAAGGCGCGGAGCTGCCAGTTGCCGCCCGGCGCGATCAGCGCCGCCTTGAGGTCGGTCTGGCTCCAGTCGCCGAAGCGGTCGGACGGCTTGTTGAACACGGTGCCGTAGAAGCGGTCCTGCCAGGTGAAGTCGGCGCGCGGCACGAACCGCCAGCCGCCCGCGAACCCGAGCTCGTACTGGAGGCCGATGTTGAACTTGACGCGGGGCGCGTTCGGCAGCTCGTTGCCGGCGAGGTCCTTGATGACGATGCCCGACGGGGTGCGCCGCGGCCGGCCCTGCGCGTCGAGCGCGACCACCGATCCCGGCGCGATCGCGTTGGGATCGCCCTCGTCGCCCGACTGGAAGTTCTTGATCTTCGTGTCGAGGTAGGAGGCGGTGAGGTCGAACGACAGGGCCTCGGTCGGCCGCACCACGAACTCGCCCTCGAGGCCGTAGATCTCGGCGTCGGCGTTCACCGTCACCGCCGAGGTCTCCGACACCTGGCCGAGCTGCAGGTTCTTGTAGTCGTAGTAGAAGCCCGACAGGTTGGCGGTCAGCGTGCCGTCGAGCGCGGTGGCCTTGAGGCCCGCCTCGCCGGCGTAGAGATATTCCGGATCGAACGCCTGGCCCCCGACCGGCCCGCCGGGGTTGAGCCCGCCCGCCTTGTAGCCCCGCGCGAAGCTCGCGTAGCCGAGCACGTCGTCGCCGAATTTGTGGTCGAGCACCACGCGGCCGGTGGTGACGTTCCAGGAGTCCCGCGCCGAGGTGAAGGGGCGCACCGCGCCGTTCACCGGGTCGAGGAAGAGCTGGCGGGTGAGGATCGACTTCTGGTCGTCCGAATAGCGCAGCCCGGCGGTCAGCCGCGTGCGGTCGGACAGGTCGAAATAGGCCTCGCCGAACAGCGCCCAGGACTCGGTGGTCGAGGGGTTCGTCTCGATGCGGAAGAACTCGTACTCGGCGGGCTGGCGCGCGACCTGCTGCGTGAAGGCGAGGATCGGGTGGGTGATGTCCACCGTCACGCGCGTCTCGTAGTCGTAGTAGAAGGCGCCGACCAGGAAGTCGAACCGACCGTCGAAGTCCGAGGCGAGCCGGAGCTCCTGGCTCCACTGCTCGTTCTCGTTGAGGTCGCGCCGCGCCGACTGGATGAGGTCGGTGGTGACGGGGTTCACCGCGTCGACGCGGTAGGTCACCGGCCGGTTCATGCGGATCGTCGGCACGAAGCGGTCGAAATCGTCGACCGTGTCGGTCTTCGCCTTCTGGTAGCCGGTGAGCGAGGTGAGCGTCAGGTCGCCGAAGTCGTGGTTGAGCTCGAGCGAGGCGAACAGCTCGCGGGAGAAGAAGCGCGGCTCGACGTCCTGGTTGACGACGCGGACGTCGGCGGGATTGATCGCGCCGGCGAAGTAGTCGACGTTCGGGAAGAGGAGCCGCGAGGTGGGGAGCGCGTTGAAGATCGTCCGCCGGCTGTCGGGCGTCTCGAACCCCGCCGACAGCGCCGAGCAGCCGGTGACCGGGTCCTTGGTGCACACGCCCTTCGTGAGCGTCGAGCGACGGTCCCTCTCCCGGAAGTACGAGACCACCAGCAGCGCGTCGGTCGCCTCGCCGATGTCGAGCCCGGTGCTGCTGCGCACCGCGTAACTGTGGCGGTCGTCGATGCGGTTGCCGGTGAACAGGTTGCGCGTGTAGCCGTCGCGGTCGAGGAAGAAGGCCGCGAAGCGCTGGCGGAACGGCCCGAGCGGCAGGTTGACCGCGCCGCGCAGCTTGATCGTGTCGTAGTTGCCGTAGGTGGCCGACGCGAAGCCCTCGAGCTCGTCGGCGGGCCGGGCCGTGATGACGTTGATGACACCCGCCGTGGTGTTGCGGCCATAGAGCGTGCCCTGCGGCCCGCGCAGCACCTCGATGCGCTCGACGTCGAAATACTCGGCCTCGAGCGCGCGCGGCGCGTTCAGGTAGACGCCGTTGACATGGTAGCCGAGCCCGCCTTCCGACGTCGACGAGATGGCGTTGTTGCCGATGCCGCGAAGCGTCGCGCCCGCGCCGTTGAACACGAGGTTCGGCACCGCGAACTGAAGGTCGAGCGCGTCGTCGATGACCTTGCGGTCGAGGTCGGCGCCGCCGAACGCCGAGACGGCGATCGGCACGTCCTGCAGCCGCTGCTCGCGCTTCTGCGCGGTGACGACGATCTCCTCCGGCGCCGCGTCGTCGACCGCGGTCGCGCCGTTGTCCTGGGCGAAGGCGGGTGCCGCGAACGGCGACGACGTCGAAAGCAGAAGCGCCGCACGGAAGACCAGAGCCGCTCGCGTCATTCTCAACCTCCCCCAAAGGAGCCGACGGGACAATCGCTTATTAATCTTTCCGTCAATACTGCGGCCGCCGGCGCCCGCCCGTCAAGCACTATTGCAAAGTCCGTCAATAAGTGGTCGGATGCGCTCGATGGCGGTCCGCATCCACCATGTCGGTCTCGAGTCGGCCGCCGGCGTTCCCGGTCTGACCGCGGCCGCCGGCCTGCGCCCCGTCGAGGGGCTCGATCTGGGCGACGGTTCCGCCGAGCTGCTCGCCGGCCCCAACCTGTTCGTCGAACGCCGCGCCGTCGCGTCGGCGGAGCTCTCCGCGCCGCGCGCCGTGAACGCGCCGGGCATCGCGCACCTTTGCCTCCAGGCGCGGGACGGCGACGGCGCGCGGGCCGCGCTCGAGGCGACGGGAACCGACTTCCTGTCGGAGCCGGTCGCGCTCGGCACCGGCTTCCTCTACGCCTATGCCCGCGACGCGGAAGGCCGGCTGCTCGAGCTCGAGTCGGCACCCTTCCTGCCCGCCGAGCCGCCGGCTTGGTTCGGGCACCTCGCCTACGTGTCGCGCGACGCCGGCCGGCTCGCCGGCTTCTACGGCGCGCTCGTCGGGGCGCCGGTCGCCGCCGGGGGGCGCTTCCGCGACAACCCGCTGCTCGACCGCGTGGCCGCGTTGCCCGGCGTCGACGTCGAGGTGTGGTGGGTGCGTTCCGAACCGATTGGGCTCGAGTTCTGGAAGTACCGGGCCCCCGAGGCCGGGTCCGGCGGGCGGGGCATCGGGCGCTACACGCACCTCGGGGTCGAGACCGACGATCTCGAGGCCGCGCTGGTTCGCGCCGAGCGCGAAGGCGGGACGCGCGACGGCGGGATCACGGCCGGGACCGACGGGCGCGCGGGCTGGGCGCGCGATCCCGACGGCAACCGAATCCGGTTGATCGAGCTCGCGGCCCCGGGACTCGCCACCGCCGCGCTGCCGCACTTCGGCGCGCTGGCCGCCGCGGCGCGGAGCCGCTGAGGTGGGTCCGCTCGGCCGCGGCACGATCTACGCCTACGGCAGCCTCGCGCTGCCGATCGCGACGATCGGCCTGCCGCTGTCGATTTACCTCGCGCCCTTCTACGCCGGCGAGATCGGCCTGCCGCTCGCCGCGCTCGGCACCGCGATGCTGCTGGCCCGGCTCGCCGACATCGTCATCGACCCGATCGTCGGCACGCTGTCCGACCGCTGGCGGCCCCGCATCGGTCGCCGCCGCGTGTGGCTGCCGATCGGCGGCGCGACCTTGCTTCTGGGCATGACGCGGCTGTTCAACCCGCCGCCCGACGTCGGCCTCGCCTACTTCCTGGTCTGGCTGGCGGTCATGTACGTCGGCTTCACCATGACCCGCCTGCCCTACCACGCCTGGGGCGGGGAGCTGTCCGAGGAGTATCACCAGCGCACGCGCATCGCCGCGACGCGCCAGACCTTCACCATTCTCGGGCTCGTGCTCTCGACCGTGGTGCCCGCGCTGATCCTCGCGCGTCCGGGTTCGACCGGCGGCGACGTGCTGTCGGCGCTGAGCTGGCTGATGCTCGTCGTCCTGCCGGTCTGCGCCGCGCTCGTCTTCTTCTTCGTGCCCGATCCGGGCGCGAGCGCCGACGAACGCCGGGTGCCGCTCGCCAAGGGGCTGCGCACGCTCTGGCGCAACGGTCCGTTCAAGCGGCTGATGCTCATCCTGCTCCTCGGCTTCACCGCCGAGACCTTCCGGGTAACGATCACCGTGTTCTTCGCGCGCGACGTGATCGGCGTGCCGAACATCGGCACCGTCTACGTGGTCTACTTCCTCGCGGCGCTCGCGGCGGTGCCGTTCTGGCGCTGGTTCGGGGGCCGCGTCGGCAAGCACCGGGCGCTGACGCTCGGCTTCGCGATCGTGCTCGCGACGAACGCCGCGCTGTTCCTGCTCGAGCGCGGCCAGATCGGGCTGTTCACCGCGTTGTTCATGCTGAAGGGCGCCTGCTACGGCGCGCTCGAGCTGCTGCCCGACGCGATGACCGCCGACACCGCCGACGTCGACACGGTGATGAGCCGCGAGCGGCGCCAGGGCGTCTTCTTCGCCGCGAAGGGCGTCGTGGTGAACATCGGGCTGGCGCTCGGCCAGTTCCTGTCGCTCAACCTGCTCGACGTCGTCGGCTACAAGGCCGCGGGCGGCAACGGGCCGGAAGAGCTCATGTGGCTGCGCGCCGCCTACGCGCTGATGCCGAGCGCGCTGCTCGTCGTCTGCATGTGGCTGGCCTGGGCCTACCCGCTCGACGCGCGGCGCCACGGCGCCATCCGCGCCTATCTCGACCGGCGGCTGGCCGCCCCGACCGCCGGCTGAGCCCCTAGGACCGTAGCGGCACTTACTTGGCGCGGGCGGCGCGATGCGCCACCGAGGCGGCATGGTCGATCCCGCCCACGCACACGACGGCGAGACGCGCCCCGGCACGGCCTGGGGCCGCGCGGTCGTGATCGGCGCGTCGGGCGGCATCGGCTCCGCGCTCGCCGCGGCGCTCGCGCGCGGCGGCACGGAGGTGCACGCGCTGTCGCGCGCCACCGGCCTCGACCTCGGGGACGAGGCGGGCATCGCCGCGGCCGCGGCGCGGATCGGCGCGCCGGTCGACCTCGTGGTCGTCGCGACGGGGCGCCTCCACGGCGAGGGCGTCGCGCCCGAGAAGAGCTGGCGCGAGCTTTCGGCCGAGGCGCTCGCCCGGAGCTTCGCGGTGAACGCCGTCGGCCCGGCGCTGGTGGCGAAGCACTTCCTGCCGCTGCTGCCGCGCCGCGGGCGCGCGGGCTTCGCGGCGCTGTCGGCGCGCGTCGGCAGCATCGGCGACAACCGGCTGGGCGGCTGGTACGGCTACCGCGCGTCGAAGGCGGCGCTCAACATGCTGGTGAAGACGCTCGCGATCGAGCTCGCCCGCGGCCGGCCCGACGCCTTCTGCGTCGGCCTCCACCCGGGCACGGTCGACACCGCGCTCAGCGCACCCTTCCAGCGCGGCGTGCAACCCGAGAAGCTGTTCGCGCCCGCCGACGCCGCCGATCGGCTGCTGGTTGTGCTCGGCGGGCTCGGGCCGGCCGACAGCGGCGGCTGCTTCGCCTGGGACGGGCGTCCGATCCCGCCCTGAGCCGCGGCGCGGTCAGGCGCCCTCGAGCGCGGCGCGCTTGGCCGCGTCGCGCTTCAGGTAGCTGCGGGCGGCCGCGAGGATGCGCTTCGAGCGATCGACCTCGAGCCCGGCACCGAGCCGTTCGATCTGCTCGTAGTACCAAGCCTGCGTCGCCGAGGCGTTCAGCGCCTTCACGGTCGCGAAGCGGCTGCGCGGCGACAGCGGACCGGGGCCGACGCGCAGCTCGTCCTCGACGCGCCGCAGCGAGGCGCGCCCGGCCAGCAGTTCCGCCGCGCCCGCCGGTTCGACGAGCAGCGGCCGGCCGAGCCCGATCACGTCGACGCCGTCCTCGCGGAGCGCCCGGTCCATCGCCGCCGCGGTGCGGAAGCCGCCGGTGACCATCAGCGCGGCGCGCGCCAGCGCCTCGCGGATCGCCGGCGCGAACTCCAGGAAATAGGCCTCGCGCGCCGCCGTCGCGGCCTGCGCCGCGCTCTTCGGCGCGTCGCGGTCGCCCATCATCTTCGCCGCCTCGTAGGTGCCGCCCGAGATCTCGAGCAGGTCGATCCCGGCGGCGTCGAGCCAGCCCGCCACCCTGACGCTGTCGTCGACCTCGAACCCGCCGCGCTGGAAGTCGGCCGAATTGAGCTTCACCGAGACCGCGAACGCGGCGCCCACCGCCGCCCTCACCCGCTCGACGATCGAGAGCAGCGGCGCGGCCCTCGCCTCGAGCCCGCCGCCCCAGCGGTCGCTGCGGCGGTTGGCGACGGGCGAGAGGAAGGTCGACAGGAGATAGCCGTGCGCGGCGTGGATCTGCACGCCGTCGAAGCCCGCCGCCTCGGCGGCGCGCGCCGCGACGACGAATCGGTCGATGGTGTCGCGCACCTCGGCGTCGGTCATGGCGACGGGCTCGCCGAACTCCAGGAGCGGCATGCGGCGCAGCGGCACCGCCGAAGGCGCCTTCGGGTTCGGGTTGATCGGCTTGGGCGTCTGGCGGCCGGCGTGGCTCAGCTGCATCCAGACGCGGCCGCCGCCCGACTTGGCGGCGCGCGCGAAGGCGGCCAGCCGCTCGCGCATCGGCGCGTCGGGCTCGCGGTCGATGACGACGTTGCCCGCGCGCTCGAGGTGGCCGCGGTCCACCTGGACGTTGCCGGTGAGGAGGAGCCCCGCGCCGCCTGTCGACCAGCGCTCGTAAAGCCGGCAGAGCGCGTCGGTCGGCCGCCCGGCGGGGTCGGCCAGGCCTTCGGTCATCGCCGCCTTGGCGAGCCGGTTCGGCAGCGACTGCCCGTTCGGCAGCGCGAGGGGCGTGGCGATCGTCGTCATCGGCTCATCCGTTCCCGTGCGATTTGAGCCGAACTTAAATGGTCCGGCCGCGAAAGCAACCGCCGCGTCGGGCGGGCGGGGACCGCGCGGCGCTGCTAGGGTGCGCGCATGACCGCCGCCTCGATCCGCCTCTTCGCCTACGGCACGCTCCGGCAACGCGAGGTCCAGCTCGCCACCTACGGGCGCCCGCTCGACGGCGAGCCCGACGCGCTCGTCGGCTATCGGCTGGAGCCGCTGGCGATCAACGACCCCAGGGTGGTGCGGGTGAGCGGCAAGGCGGTGCACATGATCGCGCGGGCCAGCGGCGACCCGCGCGATCGCATCCCGGGCACGGTGTTCCGGCTCACGCCGGACGAGCTCGCCGCCACCGACGCCTACGAGGTCGACGCCTACGCCCGCGCCGAGGTCGACCTCGCGAGCGGCGGGCGCGCCTTCGCCTACGTCGGGCCGCCGCTCGGGTCGTGACCCGAGCGCGGCGGCGGCTCAGGCGTTGTAGCCGCCGTCGACGTCGAGCGTCGTGCCGGTGACGTAGGAGGCTTGCGGCGAGGCGAGGAACACGACGGCGGCGGCGATCTCCTCGGGCCGGCCGTAGCGGCCGAGCGCGGTGCCGGCCTTGAGCGTCGCGGCGAAGTCGCCTTCCGCCGGGTTCATCGCGGTGTCGATCGGTCCAGGCTGGACCGCGTTCACCGTGATGCCGCGCGGCGCCAGATCGCGCGCCCAGCCGCGCGTGAAGGCGGACACCGCGGCCTTGGTCGCCGAGTAGGCGGACCCGCCCGGGAAGGGCGACCGGTCGCCGAGCACCGACCCAGTCGAGACGATCCGTCCGCCGTCGGCCATGACGGCCGCCGCGGCGCGCACGCCCGCGAACACCGCGCGCACGTTCACCGCGAACTGGCGCTCGTAGTCGGCGTCGCTCGTGTCGCCGACCGCTCCGGTCAGGAACACGCCGGCGTTGTTCACGAGGATGTCCAGGCGGCCGAAGCGTTCGGCGACGCCGCGCACCAAGGCGTCGACGGCCGCCGCGTCGGCCTGGTCGGCGCGCACCGCCTCCGCCCGCCGGCCGAGCGCCCGGATCTCGGCGACGACCGCTTCGGCGGCGTCCGCCGAGTTCGAGTGGCCGATCGCCACGTCCGCGCCCGCCCGCGCGAGCGCGACCGCGGTCGCCGCGCCGATGCCGCGCGAGCCGCCCGTGACCAGCGCCACCTTGCCCGAAAGATCGATGTTCATGCTTCGCCTCCTCCTAATCTATATCGATCGCTACATAATGCGGTGCTGGCGGTCGCGACAAGCAGAATATATATCGAGCGCTACAGTTTTTGTTCAGGAGCTTCGTCCGTGCCCGCTGGACGTCCCCGGTCCTTCTGCAGGGAAGAGGCGCTCGACCGCGCGCTCGAGCTGTTCTGGCGCAACGGTTACGAGGGCACCTCGCTCGCCGAGCTGACGAAGGCCATGGGCATCGCCCCGCCGAGCCTCTACGCGGCGTTCGGCGACAAGCAGTCGCTCTTCCGGGCCGTGCTCCGGCGCTACGCCGAGGGGCCGGGATCGTTCGTCGCCCGCGCGCTCGAGGCCCCGACCGCGCGCGCCGCCGTCGAGCGGCTGCTGCTGGCCGCCGCCGACGAGCTCACGATGCCCGGCCGGCCGCCGGGCTGCCTCGCGATCCACGGCGCGCTCGCCTGCAGCGACGACGGCGCGGCGGTCCGCGCCGACCTCGCCGCGCAGCGGCAGGCCAGCGAGGCGGCCATCCGGGAACGGCTGGCCCGCGCGAAGGCGGAAGGCGACCTCGGATCCGACGCGGATCCCGCGGCGCTCGCGAGCTACGTCGCGACGCTGTTCCAGGGCATGGCCGTCCAAGCGGCGGGCGGCGCGAGCCGCGAGGTGCTGCGGAGCGTGGCCGAGACCGCGCTGGCGATGCTGCGCCTGGGCTAGGCCCGCCTCAGGCGGAGCGGGGCGCCTGCCCGAAGGCGGCGACCGCCGCGGCGCAGGACGCCAGCGCCATCGCCGCCATCGCCAGCGCCACCGGCACCGGCGTGCCGTCCGACAGCAGCCCGACGACCTGCGCCGCCGCCGCCCCGAGGATGGTGCCGAGGAAGCCCGACAGCCCCGAGGCGGTCCCCGACAGTTCGGGGACCGCGCCGATGGCGCCGGCCTGCGAGGCCGGCATGGTGATGCCGGTGGCGAAGCCGAAGGCCGCGGCGGGCGCCACGACCGCCGCCACGGTCCAGACGTCGCCCAGCGCGAGCGCCGCGGCGACCGTCGTCGCCGCGACGCCGGCGAGGCTGCCGGCCATCGCCCGCCGCGACAGGCGCAGCGACGCCGGCAGCCGCATGGCGAGGAGGCCGCCGGCCGCGAAGCCGACCGAGATGACGACGAAGCTCAGCCCGACCTCGGTCGCGGACAGGCCGATCGCGCCTTGGAGCGCGTAGGGCGCGCCGGTGCTGTAGGCGGTGAAGGCGGCCATCGCGAAGGCGCCCTGGAAGGCGAAGCCGTTGAAGCAGCGCGAGGCGAGCAGGCGCCGATAGTCGGCGAGCGGGAGCCAGGCGGACGAGCCCGCCCCGCCCGCGCCGGCCGGCCGCGTCTCGCCCAGGCGCAGGAAGACGAAGCCGAGCATCGCCGCGGCCGCCGCCGCGATCGCCAGGAAGTTGGCGCGCCAGCCGAGCGTGTCGTTGAGGACGCCCCCGAGCGGGGTCGCGAGCATCGGCGCGATCATCATCGCGGTGAGCAGCGCGGCGAGCACCTGCCCGCTGCGCTCGCGGCCGTAGACGTCGACGACGATCGCGCGCGTCACCACCATGCCGCTCGCGCCGCCGGCGGCCTGCACGATGCGGCCGGCGATCAGCACGCCGATCGACGGCGCGGCCGCGCAGGCGAGGCTTCCGGCGAGCAGCAGCCCCATCCCGCCGAGCAGGACGGGGCGCCGGCCGAACCGGTCGGCGAGGCTGCCGTAGGCGAGCGTCGCCACCGCCATCCCGAGCATCGACAGCGACAGCGCGAGCTGCGCCGTCCCCTCGTCGACGCCGAATCCGTCGCGGATCGCCGGCAGCGACGGCAGGAAGATCTGGAACGAGGCGGGCCCGATCGCCGTCAGCAGGATGAGCAGCCAGCGCGGCGCGGCCGCCGGGGGCGGCACCGGCGCGGCCGCGGCGGGCCCCGTCCCGTCGGGGTGCAGATGGGCGAACTCGTGGTAGGCCACGCTGGAAACATCTCCCGAAACGCCGAACTGGGCCGCGGTGCGCCCGGTCCCTAGGACAGTGCGCAGTTGACGGCGACCGGACTGCCGCGCCTTCTTCGCCCTCCGACCATCGGGAGAGCGCCGTGCCCGACATCCTCCTCCACCAGTACGACAGCTCGCCCTTCTCGGAGAAGGTGCGCGTCTGCCTCGGCATCAAGGGCCTCGCGTGGGGCGCGGTCGACCAGCCGGTGATCATGCCCAAGCCCGACCTCGTCGCGCTGACCGGCGGCTACCGGCGCATCCCGGTGATGCAGATCGGTTCCGACGTCTATTGCGACAGCGTCCTCATCCTGCGCGAGCTCGAGCGCCGCTTCCCCGAGCCGACGCTGTTCCCGGCGGGCGACCGCGGGCTCGCGGCGGCGTCCGCCTACTGGACCGACCGCGCGCTGTTCCAGGCCGCGGTCGCCGTCATCTTCGGCGGCCTGGGCGACAAGGTGCCCGGAGCGTTCGTCCGCGACCGCGAGGCGCTGAGCGGCCGGCCCTTCGACCCGGCGGTGATGCGCGCCGCCGTCCCGCACATGTCGGCGCAGGTCCGCGCCCACGCCGCGCTCGTCGCCGAGCAGCTCGCCGACGGCCGCGCCTTCCTGACCGGCGACCGGCCCGGGCTGGCCGACGCCAACGCCTACTACAATCTGTGGTTCGTGCGGTCGGCCTTCCCGCCCGCCGCCGCGCTGTTCGACGACCTCGAGCCGGTCGTCGCCTGGATGGGCCGCGTGAAGGCGATCGGCCACGGCCGGCGCACGGCGGCGAGCCGGGAGGCGGCGCTCGAGGCCGCCGGCACGACCGACCCGCTCCCCGCCGAGGTCGCGCCGCGCGACGCCGAGCTCGCCGGCGCGACCGTGGCCGTCGCCGCCGACGATTACGGCCGCGACCCGGTCCGCGGGGTGCTCGTCGGCTCGTCCGAGCACCACGTCGCGATCCGGCGCGAGGAACCCGGCTTGGGCGAGGTCGTGGTGCATTTCCCCCGGATCGGCTTCGTCCTGCGGCGCTGACCGGCCCCGGCCCGCGTAACAAACGCGCAACGGCGGCGGCCTATGGCGGTCCGACATTCTGGGGGACCGACATCCATGCGCCTTCGACTGCCGTTGCGCGGGCTCGCGCTCGCCGCGTCCGCTTTCGCGTCCGCCGCGTCCGCGGCGCCGAGCGCGATCTTCCTCCACCCCGACGGCATGGGTGCCGGGACCTGGGCGGCGCTGCGCCTGCGCGAGGCCGGGCCCGACGGTCGCCTGGCGTGGGACCGGCTGCCCGCCGCGGCCGTCTACGTCGGACCGATGCTCGACCGCGTCACCGCCTCGTCGAACGGCGGGGCGACGAGCCACGCGTGGGGCGTGCGCGCGAAGTCGGACAGCTACGGAATGGTGGACGGTTCCAAGCCCGCGCGCGCCGCCTCGGGGTCCGACGCGCCGATCGGCCTCGAGGCCAAGCGCCGCGGCAAGCGCCTCGGCCTCGTGAACTCGGCGAGCGTCACCGAGCCCGGCACCGGCGCGATGGTCGCGAGCGTGCGCGACCGCAAGGACGAGGCCGAGATCGCGGCGCAGCTCCTCGCCGCGCGGCCCGACGTGCTGCTCGGCGGCGGCGAAGGTTGGTTCCTGCCCAAGGGCGCGCGCGGCCGTCACGGCCCGGGCCTGCGCACCGACGGCCGCAACCTCGTCGAGGAAGCGCGCGCCGCCGGCTACACGGTCGTGTTCACCGCGGCCGAGCTCGCCGCGGCGGGCGGCGACGGCAAGCTGCTCGGGCTGTTCGCGCACGAGGAGACGTTCAACGAGGGGGACCGCGCGGCGGTGACCCGCGCCGGCGGCCTCTTGAAACCCGGCGCGCCCGATTGGGATGCGATGGTCGCCGCCGCGCTGAAGCGGCTGACCGGCGCACCGTACGGCTATCTGCTCGTGGCGAACCACGAGGCCACCGACAACCTCGGCGGCGAGAACGCGAGCGGCGTGCTCCGCGCCGCCGCGGCCGCCGACCGCGCCGTCGCCGTCGCCGCGGCGGCCGCGGCGCGCGACCCGGAGCTCACGCTCGTCGTCGCCTCCGACTCGGACTGCGGGGCGATGGTGGCCACCGACGAAGGCGCCGGCGCGGCCGCGGTGCCCGCCCGCGGCGAGCTCGGCGCGCGCCTGGAAGGCGACGAGAACGGCCGGCCCTTCCTCGCCGCGCCCGACGCGCAGGGGCGCCGCCTGCCGTTCGCGGTTTCGTGGGCCTCCGAGGGCGACGTCGCCGGCGGTCTCGTCGCCCGCGGGACGGGTCCGGGCGCGCGGTTCATCACCGGGACGATCGATTCGACCGACGTCTACCGCGCGCTCCACCTCGGGCTGTTCGGCGCGCCGTCATCGACCGGAAACCGAGTCATCACCAAGCCGTAACGGATCCGTCGCGCGCCCGTAGCGCGGCTTTGGAATAGCCCCCGGGTCATCACAGGGGGGTTCCACATGATTCGCGTTTCCGTCGTCCGCGCCCGGACGTTCCTGCTGCTCGGCTCCACCGCTCTCGCCGCCGTCGCGGTCGCCCCGCAGGCGCGCGCGGCGGAAGCCGACACCGCCGACGCCGCGGCCGATGCCGCGACGGCCGCGGCGGCCGACGACGAGATCGTCGTCACCGGCTCGCGGCCGATCGCCGAGTCGGAGGCCGCCGCGCTCGAGGTGCAGCGCGAGTCGCCGTCGCTCGTCAGCGTCGTCGCGTCGGATTCGGTCGGGCGGCTCCCCGACCAGAACATCGCGCAGGCGGTGAGCCGGCTGCCCGGCGTCGCCGTGCAGCGCGACCAGGGGCAGGCGCGTTACATCAACCTGCGCGGCTCGCCGCTCAACTGGACGACGCTGTCGTTCAACGGCGTGACGGTGGTCAGCCCCGAGGGCCGCGACGCCCGCTTCGACTCGATTCCGTCGGCGATCGCCTCGCAGATCATCGTCCGCAAGGCGGTCACCCCCGACCTGTCGAGCGAGACCATCGCCGGCAACATCGACATCGTCACCCGGTCGGCGTTCGACTACGAGGGCTTCCGCCTCGCCGGCAAGCTCGGCTACGGCGTCATCGACCTCGGCGACACCGACGAGTACGAGGCTTCGATCGTCGTCTCCAACCGCTGGGAGACCGGGATCGGCGACGTCGGCTTCGTCGCGTCGGGCAGCTACTACGAACGCGGCATCGCCACCGACAACTGGGAGACCGACTGGGAGCGCGTGTCGCAGGACGCGCGCCCGGGCGCTGCCGACCGCTTCTGGGCGCGCGAGACCGAGCGCAAGTTCTACCGCGCGACGCGCGCCAACTACTCGGGCTCGTTCCGCCTCGACTGGTCGCCGACGAGCGATCACCGCGTCTTCGCCGAAGGCATCTACACGGCCTTCACCGACGACGAACGTCGCGACAACTACATCTTCGACTTCGACGATCAGCAGAACCGGCTGCCGCAGACCGCCTGCCCGGCCGCCCCGCTCGCCCAGCCGCCGGCCGGCACCACCGGCTACGCCGATGTTTGCACCGGCAACAGCCCGTTCGCCGGCACGGTCTACGGCATCGACATCAACGCCAACATCCTCGTGCGCGACTTCCGCCAGTCGATCTTCTCTTCGACGCTCGGCGGCGATCACGAGTTCGGCGACGAGTGGAAGCTGCGCTGGCGCGGCAACTTCTCGACGTCGGTGGACGACCGCTCGGCGCCGGCGCAGTTCAACTTCGAAAGCCCAGGGTTCAACAACGCGGCCAACATCGGCCAGCGCCCGACGGTCCAGTACGACCTCACCGACCGCGACGCGTCGTTCATCCAGCTCTTCCGCACCACCGTCGGGGCCGGCAACCAGCTGACCCGCGGCGCGGCGGTCGCGAGCATCCTCGACTTCAACCTGCCGCTCAACCGCGTCCGCAGCCTCGACGCCAAGGACATCACCGACGCCTACACCGGCAAGTTCGACCTTTCGCGCCGCACGGACTTCCTGGGCGAGACGACCTTCACCTTCGGCGCGCAGGTCGACCAGCGCACCAAGACCTCGCGCGACGACCTGCTCGACATCAACCTCGCGCAGGCCAACACCGCCGGCATCGCCAACACGATCCAGGCCTATGTCGGCGAGGACCGGTACGTCGGCACGATAGCGCCCGGCTACGACGTGCGCTTCTTCGACGAAGACTTTCTGCTTCGGGAGAAGGACAAGGCGTTCGCCGCGAACTTCACCCGGACGCGCCAGGTCGCCAACGCCTACGAGGTGCGCGAGCGCGTCTACGCCGGCTATGTTTCGGCGCTGACCCAGTTCGACTGGGGCAGCGTGCTCGCCGGCGCGCGCCTCGAGCGGACCGAGAACCGCAGCTCGGCGGTGGCGACGATCAACAACGTCGCGACGCCGCTCACGGTCGAGCGGTCCGACACGCGCGTCTTCCCGAACGTCAACGTCAACGTCGACGTGCGCGAGGACCAGAAGCTGCGGCTGACCTTCAGCACCGGCGCCGCGCGGCCCGACTACGACGTGCTGCGCCCGAACGTGACGATCAACGACGCCAACCGGACGATCTCGGGCGGCAACCCCGACGCCAAGCCCGAAACCGCGCGCGGCGTCGACGCCTACTACGAATGGTACATCCAGCCGCAGGGCTATTTCGCGATCGGCGCCTACTACAAGGACGTCGACGACGTGCTCTTCTCGAGCTCGCGCCAGGCCGGCGACGCGTTCAACTCGAACGGCGTCGACCGCTCCGACTACACCTTCTCGGGCATCGTCAACGGCGGCTCCGGCTACGTCTACGGCTTCGAGGGCGCGCTCCAGCTCCAGCTCGATCCGTTCATCGAGGGCTCGGGCGTCCCGGCGTGGCTCGGCGGCTTCGGCTTCCAGGCCAACGCCACCGTCAACCGCAGCCGCGCGACGACGCCCGCCGGTCGCCGCGTGAAGTTCCCGGGCACCTCGGACCTCGTCTATAACCTCGGCCTCTACTACGAGAAGTACGGGCTGTCGGTGCGCGCACAGTACCAGTGGCGCGACGACTGGGCCGACTTCATCGCCACCACCGACGCCGACGGCGGCGACGGCTTCTGGCGCGCCGACGGCGAACTCGACATCTCGGCCCGCTACGCCGTCACCCCGAGCTTCGAGGTGTTCGTCGACTGGGCGAACGTGCTCGACGGCCCGGGCGTCCGCTACACCTTCGATCGGCGCTACACGATCGAGTACGAAGAGTTCGGCACGCGCGTGGTGGGCGGCGTCCGCGTCACCTTCTGAGCCGGGGCGCCCCGCGGCCCACGGTCCGCGGGGCGCTATTCAATGACGCTGAACAGGAACGCCGCGTCGCGCTGCCGGACGACGGACACGGCGGCGCCCGCCGCGGTTCGGTAGCTGCAGCCGACTTCGGGACCCTTGAGGTGCGGCGCGCAGTCGACGCCCGACACCGACCGGATCGCGGCGACGAGGTCGGCCCGGCAGGCGGGCGGCATTTCGACCCGGAAGGCGCGGCCGTCGCCGCCCCGCGCTTCGGCGATCCGGGCTTCGGCGCACAGGCCGATGCCGGTCGCCCGCTCGAACCGCGCCTCGGGTTCCGCGCCGCAGGACGCCACGACGCCGAGCGCCGGCGGTGCCGACCGGACAAGGAAACGCGCGAGACGCCGCATGTCGCTCGCTTAGGGGGGACCGGCGCCGGTGCGCAAGCCGGCGTCGCGCAACCGTGTCCGACCGGTCACGGCGCCCGTCCGATCGGCGTGATCCGTCGCCCCAGCCTCCAATGTTCGGAACCGTACAAAAGGGGGACGGTTGGTCCACGGTAGATAAGTAGCGTAGCGTCACCATGCACCGCCGTTCGCCGGACGACATAGAGTGTCGGATCGGCGATTGGGAATGTCTCCGACAGGCGTTGGGCCCGGCGGCCTCGCCCGCCGCCGCGAGCTTAATCGACCGGGAGCTCGACCGGCTCCGGCACGAGCTCGCGTTGCGGGACAAGGCGAGGGTCTTGGGCCGCCGCGCCACCGATCCGAAGCCGACGTTGCTCGTGCTCTTCTCTTGATCGGGCCGCGAGCGATCGCGAGCTCGTCGCATCGCCACCCGTCCCGCATCGGCACGGCGTTTGACTCGCGACCATAGGTGTAGATACACCTAGTCGATGGTCCCGCGATCCGAGCTAATCGACACGGCGCAGTGCCTCTGCCTCGCTTCGCGGCGCGCGGCGCGGGCCATCACGCGCGCCTTCGACCGGGCATTGCGCGCCCACGGGCTCAAGGCCACGCAGTTCACCCTGCTCGCGACGCTGTCGCTCAAGGGCGAGCAGACGGTCGGCGCGCTCGCCGACTTCATCGGCTCGGAGCGCACCACGATGCTGCGCAACGTCGCCGTGGCCGAGGCCAAGGGGCTGGTCGCCGGGCGGCGCCACCCGGCGGATGCGCGGGCGCGCCTGGTGTCGATCACGCCCGAGGGGCGGCGCGCGCTCGAGGCGGCGCTCGCGGACTGGCGCGCGGTCCAGGACGGGCTCACCGCCGCGATCGGCTCCGACGCGGCCGAGGGCCTGCGCAGGCTGGCGGCCGGAACCCGACGAAACGACGAAGCAAGGGGGAGGCGATCATGATCAGGGTGACGGCATTCGCGTGGGGCCCGCCGCTGGCGGCGGGACTGGTGCGCGACCTGCGGGTGCGCTGGGCGCTCGAGGAGGCGGGGCTCGCCTACGAGGAGCGGCTGATCCACCACGGCGAGCAGGACAGGCCCGAGTACCGCGCGGTGCAGCCCTTCGGGCAGGTGCCGATCTACGAAGAGGACGGGCTGACGCTGTTCGAGTCCGGCGCGATCCTGCTCCACATCGGCGAGCGTTGCGGCGCGCTGCTCCCGGAGGAGGCGGGCGGCCGCGCCCGCGCCGTCCAATGGGTGTTCGCCGCGCTCAACAGCATCGAGCCCTTCGTACAGAACCTCGCGCTCATCGACCTCTTCTGCCCGGGCGAGGAATGGGCGAAGCTCCGTCGTCCGGACGCGCTCCAATTCCTCGAGCGGCGGCTCGACGCGCTGGCGGGCAGCCTCGGCGACAAGCCCTATCTCGACGGCGATCGCTTCACGGCGGGCGACCTCGCGATGACGACGGTGCTGCGCATCCTGCGCCACACCGACCTCGTCGCGCGGCAGCCGGCGCTCGACGCCTACCAAAAGCGCTGCGAAGCGCGCCCGGCGTTCGGCAAGGCGCTCGCCGACCAGCTCGCCGCCTTCTCGCGGAACGCGCCGCCGGCCGGGGCGGCGGCGTGATGCTGCGGCTCTACTACCATCCCTTCGCCGCCTTCTGTCAGAAGGCGCTCGTCGCGCTCTACGAGACCGGCGCCCCGTTCGAGGGCGAGATCGTCGACCTCAACGACCCGGACCAGCGCGCCGCGCTCCGCCGCGTCTGGCCGATGACCAAGTTCCCGGTGCTGCGCGACGAGGCACGTGGGGTGACCGTGCCGGAATCGAGCGCGATCGTCCGCTATCTCGACCGGCACCACGCGGGCGCGGCGCGGCTCGTGCCCGAGGACGCCGACGCGGCGATCCGCGTCGAGGTGCTCGACCGGGTGTTCGACGGCTACGTCGCGGCGCCGATGCAGAAGATCGTCACCGACAGCCTCCGTCCCGAAGGAAGGTCGGACCCGTTCGGCGTCGAGGAGGCGAAGGCGCTCATCTCGACCGCCTACGCCACGCTCGACGACGCGCTCGAAGCCGGCGGATGGGCGGCGGGCGAGACCTTCACGCTCGCCGACTGCGCGGCGGCGCCGGCGCTGTTCTACGCGAACATCGTGGTGCCGTTCGCCGGCCACGCCCGGCTGGCGGCCTATTACCGCCGTCTGCTCGGGCGGCCGTCGGTCGCCCGCGTGATCGACGAGGCGCGCCCCTACCGCCCGCTGTTCCCGCTCCCCTGGCCGGCGGACTATCGATGACGGGCGCGGCGCCCGGCCCGATCACCGGCGGCTGCCTGTGCGGCGCGCTGCGCTACGAGGCCGAGGGCGAGCCGCTGTTCGCCGGTCATTGCTGCTGCGCCGACTGCCGCAGGGCATCGGGCTCGGGCTCGATCCCCTACATGGGCTTCGCGAGCTCGGCGGTGCGGTTCGCCGGCGCGACGCACCAGTTCCGATCGACGTCGTTCCGGGGCACCGAGACGGTGCGCAACTTCTGCGCGGCGTGCGGCAGCCTCGTGTTCGGCGGCGAAGTCGGCAGGGACGAGTTCCACACCATCTACGCCGGCTCGCTCGACGATCCGTCGCGCTTCCATCCGACCGAGGCGATCTTCGGTCGCGACAGGCCCCGGTGGGTGACGCTGCCATCCGGCATGCCACTGCACCACCTGATGCCGACCTGACCGGCAGTCGGCGAGGGCAAGCGGGCCGGTTTCGGCAAGACGTCCGGTCCTCACGAACGGTAATCTCGTTGCGACTACGTCACATGACCGACGCGATATACGGACTTCGGTTCACTTTGGATGCAGAAATAAGTCAATCATGCGGAAATAAATTATAAGTCTAGCGCGCTGTAATCCATGACAAATCGTCGGCAATATTTACGGCTATGCTTGCCGATATCTCGCGCGCCAGAGGATGTGGCACGAAATACCCGATCATTTCGACGTCTGGCACGATTCATGCTACGGCTTCCAACGGGTTGGGCAATCCGGCGTTGGAGAGCCCTAATGAACATCGCTCGCATTCCGAGACTGCTCGCGGCGGCCGCCGTGGCCGTGGCCGTGTCGGCCCCCGCTTCAGCCGCGGTGATGGACTATTCGACGAACTTCCAGACCCTCAACTCGCGCGCGCAGGTCCAGTCGGCGAATCCCGGCGCCACGCTGCCGGCGGAGTTCGTCGGATCGACGGTGCGCGGCACCTCGAGGCTGACGCTCGACACCGGCGCCGGCACGCTGCGCGTCCGTATCAACGCTTCCGGTCTGGAGGGCGGCATCCCCCATCTGGCGCACATCCACGGCAACCTCGCCGACAACACGCGGCCGGGCAGCGGCCCGCGGGACTCGCAGGTCCCGACGCTCGCGCAGGACGCCGACGGCGACGGCTTCATCGAGGTGGCGGAGGGCGCGGCGACCTACGGGCCGGTCCTTCTGGATCTCGGCGTGGTCACCGAGACCGACACCGTCGACTTCGACATGACGTTCGACCTGTTCGGCCGGTACGACGACATGATGGACGCGATGTTCGGCACGACGAACCGGCTCGACCCGAACGCGCCGTCGTACGGCGCGCTCGATCTGATCGGCGAGGACTTCATGGCGCTCGCGCTTCGCCACATCGTCATCCACGGCCTCACCGTGCCGTTCGGGATGGGCAACGCGGGATCCGCGCCCAACGAGGTCGACGGCACGACGACCTTCCTGCCGGGCCCGGGCGACAACGGCGATCCGTTCGAGGGCACGGTCGCGCTTCCGGTCGCCAACGGCGAATACGCCGCGGTGCCCGAGCCCGCGGCGCTCGGTCTGCTCGGCCTCGGCGTGGTGGGCATCGGCCTGGGCCGCCGTCGGCGCAAGGCCTAGCCGTCGGCTGGCGGGCTCGAGGTGGCGGCGCTGCCCGGCGCCGCCACGCCCGTCGACGGAACCTAGCGCCCGGGTGCATTCGGCGCTTGCGTCCGGCGGGGCGCGTGCGATGAGCGGGCGATGCTCGCGACCGCCGCCCTTCTGCTGCTCGCCCCGGAGCCGCGCCCACTCGAACCGCTGACGCTCGCGACCTACGCCTATCCGGCGTACGACCGGGCGGCGGCGCTCGAACCGATGCGCGAGCTGCTCGCGCGGCGGCTCGGGCGGCCGGTCGAGGTGCGGCTGTTCCCGACGCCCGAGCGGCTCGCCGAGGCGCTGGCCGACGGGCGCGCCGACGTCGCGATGACGAACCTCGCGGCCTATGCGCGCGTCGGGCGGCGGCCCGAGGTGCGCGCGGTCGCGGTGCTCGACGTGCCCGCCGCGACGCTCGAGCGATACCGAGGTGTGCTGCTCGCGCGGCGCGCGACCGGGCTGACGTCGGCGGCCGGGGCGGCCGCGCGGGCGGGCTCGCTTCGCCTGAGCGAGGTGATGCCGGGATCGACGTCGGGCGGGCTGGTGCAGGCCGGTCGGCTCCGCCGGATCGACGGGTTGCCCGCCCGCTTCGCGGACCGCCGCTACGCCGGCACGCACGAGGCCGCGCTCGGCGACCTGCTCGCGGGCCGGGCCGACGTCGCCGCGCTGGCGGAGGAGCCCTGGCTGAAGCTCCGGCGCGAGCGGCCGGACGCGGCGGCCGGGATCGTCGAGATCTGGCGCTCGGCCCCGCTCCCGCCCGGGCCGGTCGTCTGCGTCGAAGGCGCCCGGCTCGCCTGCGCCGACGTGGCCGCCGCGCTCCTGGCCGGCGACGCCGACGGCCGGCGGGCGGCGCGGGCGCTCGCCGCCGGCTGGTCCGAGACGGCGGGCGCGGCGGCGTTCGCGCCGGTCGCGCCGGCCGCCTACGGCGCCTTCCTCGAAGCCTCGGACGCCGCGCCGGCCGGCGGCAGGTAGAGATAGGCCGGGTCGAAGCTCCCGGCCTCGACGAGCCGGTCCCAGTCGAGGACGTGCACCTCGGTGCCGCGCGTGCCGATCAGCCCTTCGGCGCGCAGCCGCTGCAGCGTACGGTTGACGTGGACCGGCGTCATCGCGGCGACGTCGGCGAGCTCGCTCTGCGTCACCGGGAACTGGAAGCGGTTGCCGTGGCATAGGCCGATGGCCTCCATCCGGAGCGCGATCTCGCAGAGCAGGTGCGCCAGCCGCCCGAAGGCGTCGCGCCGGCCGATGTTGAGCAGCCATTCGCGGTCGATGGCGCCTTCGACCGTCGTCTCGCGCCAGAACGCCCAGCCGATGCCGCGGTGGCGGGCCGCGGCGTCGAGCAGCGCCGCGTGCGGCAGATAGGCGACCCGCACGTGGCTAAGGGCGGCGATGCCGTGGTCGGCGACCTTCAGCACCGCCGACTGGAGGTCGATGACGTCGCCGGGCAGGTGCAGCGACACGATCTGGCGCGACCCGTCGGGCAGCAGCTTGTAGCGGCACGCCAGCCCGTCGATCAGCAGGCAGCTTCGCGCCAGCCTCTCGCCCTCGTGGACGATGGCCGTGCGCTGCGCGACGCTCGTCTCGCCGACCGGCAGCGCCATCAACACCTCGCGCTCGTCCGGGTCCAGGGGCGAGCGCAGCTTGAGCTTGCGGAGCATCGCCGCGCCCGCGCCGTGGGCCTTGAGCGGGGCGTGCATCAGTGCATCGTCCGGACCGGCTCCGGTCGCAGCTCGTCGAGGACCGAAGCCCGGTTCCGCCGCAGATGGCTTTCGAGCGCCGCGATCGTGGCCTCGAGGTGGAGGACGCCGACGCCCGCCCTGCGGCCGGCGAGCTCGTCGTAGATGGGGCGGATTTGCGCCAGGAGCGCACGAAGCGCCTCGTGTTCGATCGGGTTCATGGGGGAGCTTACGTGTCGTGAGCCGTCGCGACGGCCCCATACCGAAAAACCTCGGCACTGGATCGACGGATGCAGGGGAACGCAGCAACCGGCCGCATCGGGCGAGGGGCGTCGTCTGTCCGTAGCGGGATTATACACCGGCCCGGCCGAAACGACCTAAGCCAATCGCCGTAACATAGGTTAGCGTCGCGTCGCTTTGTGCCGAGGATACCCGTGCTCGAGCCGCCCGCGCGGCGAACGCCGGCCCGCGCGCGACGAGCCGAGTTGACGGGACGCGCGCAAAGTAGTCGACTGGTGGATGACCGACGCGCGATCCGGGGTCGTCCGGGATCGCCGCGGTCCGGAGTAATTATCTGCTTTCAGGGTTCTTTTCCGGCGCATCGCGCGCCGCAAGTCCCCGCCCCCGGCCTGTTCGATACGCGCTCGCGACCGCCGCGACCGTTTCGATCGTGAGCCACGCCGACGCCCGGCCGACCCGCCTGTGGGCAGGCGTCGATCGCCTCGCGATCCTGTGCGCCGACACCGCCGACCCGCTTTGCCGGCGCCTCGCCGAGATCGCGGCGGCTGGCGCGCCGATCCCGGTGACGCGCGCCGAACCCGGCGACGGCGCGGTCGACGCGCCGGGCACGCTCGCGCTCGTCGTGGAGACTGGGCCGGGCGGCGCCACGATCCGGCCGCGCCGCCGCGTCCACGCCGACGAGGCCGCCGGCTTCGCGCCCGTCGCTATCGCCGTCGCTGTCGACGATGCCCCCGAAGCGCGCGACGCGGTGCTGCGCGCGGCGCTCGGCAGGCTCGTGCCTTGGCTGGCGCCGCGCGGCCGGCCCGTTCCGTTTCCCGGCCCCAAGAGCAACTGAAGAGGGAGAGTAGAGAGTGGCAGGACAGTCGCATTCGTTGGAAATCAAGGACATCGCCAAGCCGCACGACGACGGCCGTGCGGGTCTCACCCAAACCGCCTCGGTCGATCAGTATGCCGGCGAGACCGAACGCGGCCTGCCGATCTTCAGCCCCGACCAAGTGGCCGACCAGCTCTTCCGCTACGACTTCTATTGGAGCACCCAGAAGGAGCTCGCCGACGGCGTGATCACCTGGGGCTTTTTCGAATCGAAGGCCGATCTCGCAAAGGACTACGGCAAGCTCAACGAGCTCTATCCGGTCGACTTCAACGAGCCCGACACCTTCACCGGCGCCTTCACCGCGGCTCAGCGCACGGTGGCCAAGCAGGCGATCGCGTCGTGGGACGAGCTGATCAAGCCGAGCTTCGAGTTCACCAAGGACATCCAGTCGGCCGACGTCCGCTTCGGGAACAACACGCAGGGCGCCTTCTCCGGGGCCTACGCCTATTTCCCGTCTTACGACTATTTCAACCAGTTCTACCCCGGCGCCGACCTCAGCCCGTTGGGGGGCGACGTGTGGATCAATTCCGACCTCGCCGCCAACACGAACCCGCAGCTCATCAAGGACGGCTTCTACGCCAAGAGCACGTTGATCCACGAGCTCGGGCACACCTTCGGCATGCCGCACCCGGGCGACTACAACGCCGGCGCCAACGTCGAGCTCACCTACGAACTCGCCGACTACTACCAGGACTCGCTCCAGTACACCGTCATGTCCTACTGGGACGCCTACGAGACCGGCGCCCAGCACATCGACTGGCGCGTGATGCGCTTCGCCGAGGCGTCGACCCCGCTGGTGCACGACATCTACGCGGTCCAGGCGCAGTATGGCGCCGACCCCACGACGCGCACCGGCAACGACCGCTACGGATTCAACAGCACACTCGATCCGAAGGCCGGCAACAACGTCGCGTTCGTGATCGACGCGAAGGAGATCGCGCCGGTCTTCACCATCTACGACGCCGGGGGCACCGACACGCTCGACCTGTCGGGCTACGCGACGCCGTCGGTGATCAACCTCAACCAGGGCCAGTTCAGCAGCGCGGGCGGCACGATCGACTTCCCGTCGCTCGAGCAGATCCAGGCCAACAACAAGGCGGCCGGCTACCCCGATCGCCCGGTCGAGCTCTACGGCACCTACCAGAGCTATTGGCGTCTCGTCTCCGGGTCCGAGAACGGCCTGATGCGCGACAACATCTCGATCGCCTACGGCACGGTGATCGAGAACGCGGTCGGCGGCAGCGGCGACGACGTCATCGTCGGCAACGCCGCGATCACCGTCCTCACCGGCGGCACCGGCTCCGACACCGTCGGCTACTGGTCGTCGGTGGGCGCGGTGACGGTCAACCTCGCCAAGCAGACCGCGTCCGGCGGCGACGCGCAGGGCGACCGCATCTCCGGCTTCGAGGGTGCGGCCGGCGGCTTCGGCAACGACCGGCTGATCGGCTCGTCGGGCGACAATGTCTTCGAAGGCATGGGCGGCGCCGACACGATCGAGGGCGCCGGCGGCACCGACACCGCGAGCTACGAGCAGTCGCGCGCGGGCGTCGAGGTCCGGCTGTCCAAGGGCGCGGCGACCGGCGTCGGGGGCGACGCGCAGGGCGACCGGCTGTCGGGCATCGAGAACCTCGTCGGCAGCGACCACGCCGACAGGCTGTTCGGCGACGGTCTCGCCAACGTCATCGAGGGCCGCGGCGGCGCCGACACGCTCGCCGGCGGCGGCGGGCGCGACACCTTCGTCTTCGACGAGAACGCGATCTTCGCCGACGGCAAGGACTCGGGCAGCAAGGTCTGGGACGTGATCGTCGACTTCGCCTCCGACGACCTGATCGACCTGTCGCGGATGGACGCGAACTGGACGACCTTCGCCGACGACAAGTTCCGCTTCATCGGATCGAAGCAATTCGAGGCGGCGGGCGACCTGCGCGTCTGGGGCAGCGACAACCCCTCGGAGTCCGGCACCGTCTTCGTCGCCGGCGACATCGACGGCGACCGGCAGGCCGACTTCCTCATCCGCATCGAGAACGCGCCGGCGCTCACGAAGGACAACTTCGTGGGCGTGGAATTCACCGGCTGACGCGACGGTCGGGATCGACGAGACGGGAGGGCGGCCCGGAAGGGCCGCCCTATCTCGTTCCCGCCGCCGTCGGGCAGGGCGCGCGAGCGACGGGCGGGCACCTTTCGTCGCAAAGCCGTCGCGCCGGGCCGATTTCGCGGCAGAGGTCCGGCGGCGGGGATTAGGTAGCGAGGCGTGGGTTTGGGTATCATCCGCTGGCTGAAGGCCTACGGTCGGCGGCGCGCCGCCGCGGCGCTGAAGACCGACGAGCTGCGGCTTTCGACCGACCTGCGGACGGTCCGTCTCGCCCGCGCCGTGCGCGACTTCCCGGGCCGGACGAGCGCCGACCTCGCCCGCATCATCTACGGGCGGGCGAGCCCCGAGCTCGTCGACCTCGATCTCCAGACGCTCGAGGCGGTCGGGCTCGTCGCCCGCGACCCCGAAACGGGCCGGCTCTACCCGTCGTGACGCGGCCGGCGGGGAAGGGCCCCTCCCCCGCCGACGCCGCGACTAGGCCATGCGGCCGCGCGACGCGCTGTGCCCGCCGCTGCGGTGCAGGATGTCGCTTGCCGCGTCGGGGCTCACGCCGGCGGCGTCGGTGTCGACCGAGACGAACACGCCGCCCTTCTTGATGCGATCGCCGTAATAGCTCGCGTCCTCGTCGCTCACGCCGTGCTTCGTCAGCACCTCGTTGAGGCTGCCGCCCAGCGCGCCCGCCGCGGCGCCGAGCGCCATGGCCTCGGGCACCGCCGAGGCGGCGATGGCGCCGGCCGCGGCGAGCGGGCCGACGCCCGGGATCGCGAGCGCCGCGACGCCGAGCCCGGCGCCGAGCGCGCCGCCGCCGAGGATGCCGCGCAGGATGCTGCGGTGGCCGTCGTCGCTGGCCTCGCCGTCGCCGCTCGTCGTCGTGGTCTTGCCTCCCTGCTGCGCGACGATCGACAGCGAGCCGTCGCTCACGCCCGCGTCGCGCAGCGCCGCCACCGCGCGCTGCGCCTCGTCGTGGCTGTCGAACACCGCCGACGCGACGTTGCCGCGCACGCGGCTCGTGCCGGTCGCCGCGGCCGTGCCGCCGGCGCCGCCGAGCGCGCCCGTCGTGCGGTCGAGCCCGCCGCGGTCGAGATCGTCGCCGTAGGCCGGCCGGGGGCCGCCGAAGCCGCCCGTCATGTTGTCCAGCGGATCCTGGCTCGTGCCGCGCGCGCCGAAGCCCTGACCGCCACTGTCGCCGCCCAGGCGGTTCCTGTCGTTCTCGCTCATGCTCGTTCTCCAGACGTCGTGGGTCCGCCGGGAAGCGCGGGGGCCGGGACCGGCCCCGCGGTCCGCCGGGGCGGGGGTAACCGGCGGCCGGCCCGGAGGTTCACGCGCCGCGCCGCCAAAGCGGCGCCTCGGACGGTTTTCGGGTCGGCCCGCGTCTAGTGCCAGTTCGCGTCGGCGTCGGGACGCAGGAGCCGGGCGGCGGCGACGATGTCGCCGAGGTCGACCGGCTCGTCGAACGGGTCGGCGTCGAGCCGGGTGTCGCGCTTGAGCCGGTGCTGCCATTCGCGCAGCCGCTCGACGAGCGGCTCGAAGGGCACGCGCCGGAGGTCGCCCATCGGCGTGGGCACGAGGTCGGCGATGCCGTTGTGGAGCCATTCGCCGGTGTGCCAGTCGGGCATGTCGACCGCCGGGAACAGGCAGATCCCCTCGATCCGGACGCCGCGGTTCACCGCCGCCATGCATTCGCACAGGATGTCGTTGAGCCAGTCGTCGCGGCCGCCGCGCAGCCCCGAGGTCTCGCCCATCATGATCGGCCGGTGGTAGCGCCCCCACGCGCGCTCGAGCATCTCGGCGAGCGGCACGATGCGCGGGTCGCCGGGTCGGAGCGCGACGCCGGGCCCGTTCTCGCGATACTCCATCTGGCCGAAGCTGTAGTTGCTGTAGGCCGCGATATCGAGGAGCTCGGGCGAGCCGCCGAGCTCGGGCGCGAGCCGGCCGGCGATCATGTCGAAAGCGAGGAACGCCTCCTCCTCGGACTCGTGCGCCGCCGCCTCGGCGAGGTTGGGCCGGTCGGGCGGCGCCACGACGTGGATCAGCGGATCGTTGTGGACGAAGCGCGCGCCGGGGCAGACGTCGCGGATCGCCTTGCAGGCGAGGATGTCGGCCTTCGCGAGGACGCGCGTGAAGTCCAACCGGCAGTCGTGGCTGTCGCCGAACGGCGCGGTCCAGCCCCATTCGCCGCCCATGTAGCCCCAGTAGGTGATCTCGTTGATCGGCGTGAAGAAATAGGGGCCGTGGTGCCGCGCGGTCACGTAGGCGGCCGCGGCGCGCGCGTAGTCGGCGAAGCGTTCGGCGAAGCCGTCGGCGAACGGGTCGAGGTCGTCCGGGTAGCCGTAGTGGCAGAGGTCCCAGGTCGGCAGGATGCGGTGCTCCCGCATCGCGGCGATGAACGGGTCGATGTAGGCGAAGTCGCAGCGCCCGCGGTCGTCGACGAGCGGCCAGGGGATGCTCTCGCGGGCGACCGCGATGCCGAGCCGGGCCAGCATCGCGTAGTCGTCGCTCGCGTGTTGGCGGTGCCGCGTCTCCTCGATGAGGTTGCGGCGCCCGACGTCCTTCCACACGAAGGTGGAGCATTCGAAGCCCGACAGGAAGAACGTCGGGAAGATGCCGGCGCGCGCGTCCATGGCGGATCAATGCGCGAGGCCGGGAAAAGGTGTCGGGCGGCGGCTCCGGGACCGATGCGGGCGCCGACGCGCGCCCGGAACTACCTTGCGGTCACAGCGCTCGCGCCGGTGTCAGGCGCCGCGCGGCGATCGCCGCGAGCGCCGCGGCGGCGGCGATCAGGAGCAGCGCGCCGGCCCAGGCCCGGCCGTAGGCGGAATCGGCGACGCGCGGCGGCGGCAGCGCCTCGATGTCGGCGCGCGCGACGACGCGCCCGACCAGCCCCGCGCCGGTGAGCCGCGCCTTGAGCGCCCGGTGATGGTCGCGCGCGGCCTCGCGGAACGCCGCGTGCCGCGCCTCGCCGGTGCCCGCGGCGTCGGCGAGCAGGCGGTGCGTCAACAGCGCGGGCGAAACGATCTCAAAGGCGCGCGCCACCCGGCCCTGCGCCGCCTTCGCCGCTTCGAAGCGGGCGAGCGTCGGACCGATCGCGGCCTCGACCGCCCGGCCGGACATCGCCGAGGTCTTCACCCAGGCTTCGACCTCGCCCGCGCCGCCGCCCATCAGCTCGGGGTGGTCGTGCATGAAGCGGTCGAGCAGCTCGGGCGTCGCCTCGCGCGCCGCGACCTCGGCCTCGCGGGCGTCGGCGATGAGCTGGAAGCGCGACGGCGGCGGGTGGAGCGCCTGCGCGGCGGCCGAGCCGAACGCCGGCACGACGAGCACCACGACCGCCCAGAGGGCGAGCAGCCCGGCGCCGAGCGCCTCCTGCCGGGCGCGCAGAACCGACGCGGCGAGGATCGCCGACTGCCACAGCGCGAGATAGCCGCCGGCCGCGGCGAGCCAGAGCGCGAGCCGCCCCGCCTTTCCCTCGGCGGCCGGGGCGGCCGCGGCGGTGGCGATCGCGACCAGCGCGATCGGGGCGAAGACGAGGAACCAGCGGAGCGCCGCGCGGGACAGCGCGACGCGCCTCCAGCCGACCAGCGCGGCCGCCTGGAGGCGCAGCAGCCCGCTGTCGCGGTCGGCACCGGCGATCGACAGCCCTAGCGCGACGAGCAGGAGCGGCGCCAGCCACACCACGACGAACGCGAGGTCGAAGCGGCCGTTCGCGAGCACGTGCGGCCCTTCGAACTGGTAGTCGGCGAACAGCGTGTCCTCGCGCGCGAAGAAGGAGGTGGCGCCGGTCGACGGCTCGATGTCCGGGCGCCCGACCGTGAGGTCGAGCAGCGGCGCGGCGGGCAGCACGAGCGGGCGCGCGACGTCGGTGGCGGGCACCGCCGCGCCCTCGATCGCGAAGCGCTCGTCGGCCGCGTGCGCGGCGAGCACCGCCCGGTGCCGCTCGGCCCAGGCGTGGCCGAGCCCGGCGGCGAGGAGCACGCAGACGAGGAAGCCGGCGAAGGCGGCGACCGCGAAGCGGTCGCGGACCAGCAGGCGGAGGTCGAAGCCGATCACGCCGCCCTCCAACGCCGGACGGCGATCGACGCCGCGACCGCGCCGGCGAGCGCCCAGAGCGCGAGGATCGCGAGGTCGACGACCGCGCCGCGCGCCACCGTCCAGCGCGGCGGGTCGTAGGCAAAATCGGGGATCCGCGCCCAGAGCTCGGGCGGCGCCTTGTAGCCGAAGTCGCGGCCGCGCGCGTTGGCGGTCATGTCGTCGTTGAGCAGCTTCACCGCCGTCCGCCGGTGCGCCTCCGCGGCGCCGGCGAAGTGCCAGTGGTGCGCGACGTCGGTGCCGGCGAACGCGGCGCTGGCATTGCGGAAGGCGATCGCCGGCGAGAGCAGCCCGGCCAGCCGCATCACCCGCTGCTGCGCCTCGTGGCGCGCGCGGAGCTCGCCGAAGCGGCGGTCGAAGACGCGGTTGCCGTATTCCTCGCTCGCCTGGAGCGCGATGCCGGCGAAGCTGACCGGCAGGTCCTCGATCCGCTCGACGCCGTAGCGCTCCAGCGTCGCGGCCTCGAGCGCCCGGCGGCGGGCGTCCTTCGAATCGTGGCCGTCCAGGCCCCGGTCGAGATCCTGCCGGACCTGCGCCCAGAAGGCGGCGGCCGGCGGCACGGGCGCGACCGCGTCCGCCGCGGTCGCCGCCAGCCGCGGCGCGAGCACCACCGACACCATCCAGAAGGCGAGCAGCGCCAGGAGCGCGCCGCGCGCGGTGCGCGAGGCGGCCGACGCCGCGAGCGTCACGCCGGCGACCGCGGCGGCGTAGAGCAGCACCGCGACCGCGATCAGCAGCCAGCGCGTCGCCGCGTCGGCCGGCGCGGGGAGCCCCGTGGCGACGAGGAGCGTCGGCAGCGTGACGAGCGCCGCCAATCCCGCGGCGACGCCGAGCAGCCACGCGGCCTTGCCGCGCAGGATCGATCCGGCCGGCACGCCGCCGGCCGCGAGCTGCCGCCACAGGCCCGACTCGCGTTCGCGCGCGAGGCTCGCGAAGCCGACGGCGATCACCACGAGCGGCAGCGCCACCGCGACGATCCAGGCGGGTGACAGGTCGGCGAAGCGGCGCGCCTCGGTCGCGTCTTCGGCGGGGCGGAAGTTGGCCGGGTTCTGGTAGTGCGCCTCGAGCCAGATCGCCTCGCCGAGATAGGGCGAGACGCCGGGGTCGAACAGCGACAGCGCGGTCTGCGGCTTGAAGGCGTGGAAGGCGAAATGCGCCGCCGAGTGCGGGTTGGCGGCCGCCTGCCCGAGCCAGGTCTGCCGGTCGCGCGCCGCCGCCTCGACCCGGGCGGCCTCGGAGACCTGCAGGCGCTGCGCCGACAGCCAGAGCGCGGCGAGGCTCAGGAGGACGACGAGGCCGAGCGCGACGAGCGCGCGGCCGTCGCGGACGAGCTCGCGGCCGTCCTTGACGAGGATGGTGCGCGCCGCGTTCACGCCGCCATCCGCATGTGCTTGAGGTAGAGCGCCTCGAGGTCGCTGTGACCGACGTCGGCGGCGGCGAGCGTTTCGATCAGCCGCCCGCCGCGCATGATGCCGATCCGGTTCGCCACCTCCTTCGCGCGGAAGATGTCGTGCGTCGCCATCAGCACGCCCGCGCCCGAGCGGGCGGCGCCGCGCACCAGCTCCTGGAAGCCGTTCGCCGCTTCGGGGTCGAGGCCGGACAGCGGCTCGTCGAGGAGCAGGGCGCTCGCGCCCTTCATCATCGCCGCCGCAAGCCCGACCTTCTGGCGCATGCCCTTGGAGTAGGTTTCGGCGCGACGGTCGGCGGCGTCGGCGTCGAGTCCGACGCTCCGCAGCGCGCCGAGCAGCCGATCGCGCGTCGCCTCCCCGGTTCCGCCGAGTTCGTGGAAGAAGGCGAGGTTCTCGAGCCCCGAAAGCTTCGGGTAGAGCGCGACGGTCTCGGGGACGTAGCCGATCGCGCGGCGCGCCGCCGGCGTCCCGGGGACCGCGCCGGCCACGAGCGCCTCGCCGCCGTCCGGCCGGAGGAAGCCGAGGAGCAGGTTGAGCGTCGTCGACTTGCCGGCGCCGTTCGCGCCGAGGAGGCAGACGACCTCCCCGGCGGCCACCGTCAGGTCGAGCGCGTCGAGCGCGAGGGTCGCCCCGAAGCGCTTCGTCAGCCCGCGAGTCTCGACGACCGCCTGTCGTTCCACCGTCTGCATGCCCCACCCTTGCGCCCGGAACCAACGTCGATCATGTTATGTTGTATCACGATACGAGTCCAGCCGCCGGGGCGAGCCGGGGCGACGAGGGAGGATGGGATGCGGCCGTTGCTGGATGGTGCCTCGGTCGGGCTGTCGGTGGCGTGCTTGGTGCATTGCCTCGCGCTGCCCGTCGCCGCCGCGGCGCTGCCGGCCTTCGCCGGCCTGTTCGAGACGCCCGAATGGACGCACGCGGCGCTGCTCGCGCTCGCCCTGCCGCTCAGCTTCTCGGCGCTGGTCGCCGGCTACCGGCGCCACGGCCGGCGGCTGCCGATCGTCGTGGGCGGGGTCGGCTTGGCGCTCATGGCGGCCGGCGTCGCCTTCGAGGAAATGAGGCTCGCCGAGGTCGGCCTCACGGTCTCCGGCGCCACGCTGGTGGCGCTTGCCCACCTGCGCAACTGGAACCACCTCGGCGCCGCCCGCCCGCGCACCGCGACCGCTGGCGCCTGAGACCGAGACAGTATATCATGACTCCGTCACAGGAGGGATCGACATGCGAAAGCTCGTGATCGTCGCCGGTCTGGCGCTTTTCCCTGCCGCGGCGCAGGCGTGCGACATGCACGACTTCTACGGGGCCGGCATGGGCTACGGGGCCGGCATGGGCTACGCGGGCGACGACGCCGGCGGGGCGCAGGCCTGGGACCGCGAGGCCGCAATGGCGGAGGCGCGCGCCGCCTTCGTCAGCCGGTTCAACGTCCGGACCGACGACCGCTCGGCCGCCGCGTCGGTCGACGACGACGGCGCCGCGCGGTCCGACGACGCCGCGGGCCGTTCGACCACCGACTGACGGCGACGGCGCGGGGGACATGCTTCTCGAGGTTCGCGGCCTTTCGCACCGCATCGGCGACCGGGCCGTGCTCGACGCGCCGGACTTCGCCTTGGATGCGGGCGAGCACGCGCTGGTGCTCGGCCCCTCCGGCTCCGGCAAGACCACGCTCATCAACGTCGTGGCGGGCCTGATCACGCCGACGGCCGGGACGGTCGTCGTCGACGGCCGGCCGATGACGTCGCTGCCGGGCGCCGAGCGCGACGCGCTGCGGCGGCAAACGATCGGCCTCGTGTTCCAGACGCTGCGGCTGATCCCGGCGCTCACCGTGCGCCAGAACCTCTCGCTCGCGCAGCGGGTCGCGCTCGGGCGCAGCGACGCCGCCGAGGTCGACCGCCTGATCGCCGCGGTGGGCGTCGCGCACCGCGCCGACGCGAAGCCGCGCGCGCTGAGCCAGGGCGAGGGCCAGCGCGCCGCGATCGCCCGCGCGCTCGCCGCGCGACCCCGGCTCGTCGTCGCCGACGAGCCGACCTCGGCGCTCGACGACGCCAACGCCGAGCGCGTCGTCGACCTGCTGCTCGCGACCGCCGGCGACACGGGCGCGACGCTGCTCATCGCGACGCACGACGGCCGCATCCGGCACCGCTTCGGCCGGACGGTCGAGCTCCGCCCGCCGCACCTGCTGAAGGCTGCCGCGTGACGCTCGCCGGCCTGTCGCTCGCCTACCTCAGGGATCGCGCGCTCAACACCGCGCTCAACGTGCTGCTGCTCGCGCTCGGCGTCGCTACGATGGTGATCCTGGTTCTGTTCTCGAGCCAGCTCGAGGGCCGGTTCGCGCGCGACGCGCAGGGCATCGACCTCGTGGTCGGCGCCAAGGGGTCGCCGCTCCAGCTCATCCTGTCGTCGATCTACCACGTCGACGTGCCGACCGGGAACGTGCCGCTCGAGACGGTCGAGACGCTGCGGCGGCAGCCCGGCGTCGGCAAGGCGATCCCGCTCGCGCTCGGCGACAGCTTCCGCGGCTTTCGCATCGTCGGCACCGAACCGGCCTACGCGGAGCACTACGGCGCGCGGGTCACGCAGGGCCGCATGTTCGCCGCCTCCGCCGAGGTCGTCATCGGCAGCGAGGTCGCCGCGCGCACCGGCGCCGGCCTGGGGCAGCGCTTCGTCGGCAGTCACGGGCTCGCCGGCGGCGACGAGGCGCACCGGCACGAGGAGCGGCCGTTCATCGTCGCCGGCATCCTCGCCCCCACCGGCACGGTCGTCGACCGGCTGATCCTCACGAGCGTTGAAAGCGTCTGGGACGTACACGGCATCGCGCACGGCGACGAAGGTCACGCGACCCACGGCGACCACGAAGCGCACCCGCACGGCGAGCACGGACATGAGGCGCACGGGCACGAGGCGCCCGTCGCAGCGAGCGGCGAGACGCCCGCGCCCGAGGTCACGGCGGTGCTGGTGGGCTACCGCTCGCCGATCGCCGCCGTGCGCCTGCCGAACTTCGTCAACAAGCAGACGAACCTCCAGGCCGCGGTGCCCGCCGTCGAGATCACGCGGCTGCTGTCGCTCGTCGGCATCGGGCTCGACGCGGTGCGCGCGTTCGCGGCGCTGCTGATGCTGACGGCCGGCCTGTCGATCTTCGTCGCGCTCTACACGGCGCTGCGCGCCCGCGAGGCGGACATGGCGATGCTGCGCGTCATCGGCGCGAAGCCGGCGGGCATCTTCGGGCAGATCCTGCTCGAGGGGCTGCTGCTCGCCGCCGCCGGCGCGGCGCTCGGCCTCGCGCTCGGCCACGGCGTCGTCGCGCTCGCCGCCGCCTCGTTCGACCAGCTCCGCGAGATGGGCCTGGACGCCTGGACGTTCCTGCCCGCCGAAGCCGCGATCGTCGCAGCCGCGCTGGCGATCGGCGCGCTCGCGGCGCTCATCCCCGCCCTCCGCGTGTTCCGCGTCGACATCGCCGACACGCTCGCCCACGCCCGCTAGAGGTCAGCCATGCGCCCGTTGCTCGTCCCCCTCGTCCTCCTGGCCGCCGCGGTTCCCGCGTCGGCCGCCATGCAGCAGGGCCGGCCGCTCGCGCCGTCCGAGACGGTGTGGAAGCCGGCGCCGACGCCGCCGGGCGGCGTCTCCTGGGCGGTGCTCGAGAGCACCAAGGAGATCACGCGCAAGGACGGCGCGGGCATGATCTGGTCGAAGCCGGCCTTCTCGCCCCAGGTCAAGGCGCTCGCCGGCAAGCGGATCAAGGTCAACGGCTACATGATGCCGCTGCAGAACGGCGAGAAGCAGACGCACTTCGTGCTGCTCGCCTACCCGCCAGACTGTCCCTTCCACCTGTCGCCCGCGCCGATGCAGTTCATCGAGGTGCGCACCAAGGGCCCGCTGCCCTTCGACTACAACGTCCGCACGATCGAAGGCACGCTCACGCTCCACGGCGAGGACGAGGGCGGCGTGTTCTACAAGATCAGCGACGCGCGCGAGGTCTGAAGGCGCGCGGGATCACCGGTCCGCGGCCGCGCCTGACTCCGGCGCCGCGGCCAGCGGCGGCGCGTCGAGCCCGAGCCAGTCGGTCGGCGGCAGGCCGTAGAGATCGTCGAAGAATTCGAGCTGCAGCTTCGCGGCGCGGTGGCGGTTGCTGTTCCACAGCATGACGATCCCGCTCCGGTCCGCCGGGTCGAACAGCACGAGCGCGCCGTAGCCGTCCACCCAGCCCCGGTGGCCGACCAGCCGGCGCCCCGCGTAGGTGAAGCTGCGCCAGCCCAGGCCGTAGGCCGCGTCGGCGAGCGCCCGGTCCACCGGGCTCCGCCGGCCGTAGGGCGGCGTCCGCACCCGCGCCATGTGCATCGCCCCGAGCGCGGCGGGCGACAGCACGTCCGGCGCGTCCCCCATCTGCGCGCGCATCCAGCGCACGAGGTCGCGGATCGACGCGTTGACGCCGCCGGCCGCGGGCACGCCGTAGTAGACGTCGTTGACGACCGCGGGCACCCGGCCGACCCGGTGCGGCCGGGCCCAGCTCCGCGCGGCCTGGAGGCCCGCGCGGTCCACGCTCGCGCTCGTCATGCCGAGCGGCTCGAACAGCCGCTCGCGGGCGACGGCGGCGTAGCGCCGGCCGGTCGTCCCCTCGACGATCTCGGTGGCGGCGGCGAAGGCGACGTTCTGGTAGGCGTAGCAGGTGGCCGGCGGACAGAAGGGCGGCAGCCCGCCCATCGCGGCGCGGAGCACCCGCGGGTCCTCGCCCTGCTCCAACCGGTCGTCCCAGGCGTTGCGGACGATGCCGACGCGGTGCGACAGCAGGTCGGCGACCGTCACCCGCCCCGCCTCGCCGGGCAGGCGGAGCGTGGTTTCGAAGTCGGCGACCGGCCGGTCGAGCGAGAGGCGGCCTTCTTCCGCGAGCTTCACCACCAGCGCCGCCGCGACGCCCTTCGACACCGATCCCCAGCGGAACACGGTGTCCGGCGTCACGGGATCGCCCGATCCGGCGAGCGTCTCGCCGTAGCCCTTCACGAAGCGGACGCGGCCGTTCTCGACCGTGCCGATCGCGAAGCCCACCACGTCGGGCTCGTCCCGCATGAGCTTGACGATGCGGGCCTCGAGCCGCGCGTAGTCGACGCGCGACGGCCCGGGGACGGGATCGGCCGACAGGCCGGGCGGGCGCGCCACGCCGATCGCCTCGGCGAGGCGGGCGGGCTCCGTCCGCAGGACGCCGAAGACCGCGGCCGCGCCGGCCGCGAGCGCGAGCCCGAGGGCCGCGCCCTGCTTCCGTCGCCGTGCGGCGCCCCGCGACCTTCCCACCTGCTGCCCGCTCCCTCGGTCCGTCGTCCCGGCGCGGACCCTAGGCGGTTCGCGGCGCGGTTGCCAACCGCCCGGCCGCCGGAAACGCCGCGGCTTCCCGTCGCCCCGACCGGCGATGGAGACGTCGGCGGGCGCCGGGCGTTTACCCCGACGGTTCCTATGGCGGCACGATTCTCACTCTGGCGGGATTGGCGAAGGTGCGGATGAGGCCGGTGCCCCGGGAAGCCGTGCTGATCGTGAACGCCCGCTCGCGGAAGGGCGACGCGCTGTTCCGCGAGGCGAGGGCGAAGCTCGAGGCCGCCGGGATCCGCCTCATCGCGGCGCACGCGGTGAAGGACCCGTCGAGGCTTAACGACACCGTGCGCGCGGCGGTCCGGGACGGCGCCCCGATGGTGATCGTCGGCGGCGGCGACGGGTCGCTGTCCTGCGTGGTCGACGACGTCGTCGACAAGGACTGCGTCTTCGCCGTGCTCCCGCTCGGGACGGCGAACAGCTTCGCCCGGACGCTCGGCCTGCCGCTCGACCTCGACGGCGCGGTGGGCGCGATCGCGAACGGCCGCCGGCGCCGCATCGACCTCGGGATGATCGACGGCGACTATTTCGCGAACGCCGCCGCGGTCGGCCTGTCGCCGATGATCGGGGAAACGGTGCCGCACGGGCTGAAGCGCTACTTGGGGCGCGTCGGCTATCTCGCGTGGGCGATGTGGTGCTTCGTGCGGTTCCGCCCCTTCCGCCTCATCGTCGAGGACGACCGCGGCGCGCACCGGCTGTGGACCACCGAGCTGCGCATCTTCAACGGCCGCTTCCACGGCGGCGTTGAGCTCACCGAGACCGCGGACCTCGACAGCGGCGAGATCGTGGTCCAGGCGGTCGCGGGGCGCAGCCTCGCGCGGCTGGCGTGGGACTGGTACGCGAAGTTCTTCAAGCTCGCGTCGCGCGACGCGACCACCGTCGAGTTCCGGGGCAAGTCGCTGCGGCTCGACACCCGGCCCCGCCACCGCATCTCGATCGACGGCGAGGTGCTCGCCCGCATGCCGGTGACCGCGCGGGTGGCGGAGCGGGCGATCGACGTCGTCGTGCCCGCCGAGCCCGCGCGCGGCTGAAACCTTGCGCGCGCGCGAGGGTTGACCCGCGATGACGCGCATCGCCCACCTTTCCGACATCCACTTCGGCGCCAACGACGAGAAGATCGTCGCCGCGACCGAGGCGTGGCTCCAGAAGCGGCAACCCGACCTCGTGATCATCAGCGGCGACTTCACGCAGCGCGCGCGCGTCGCGCAGTTTCGCGCCGCGTCGGCCTACCTCAACCGGCTGCGCGCCGCCGGGCTCAGGGTGCTGGCGATCCCGGGCAACCACGACGTGCCGCTCTACGACGTCCTGCGCCGGTTCGGGGCGCCGCTCCGCCGCTACAAGCGCTTCATCGGCAACGACCTCTGCCCCTGGTACGAGGACGACGACGTCGCGGTTCTCGGGCTCAACACCGCCCGGTCGCTCACGATCAAGGACGGCCGGATCAACCGCGAGCAGATCGCGCTGATGCGCGAGCGCTTCGCCCGGGTGCCCGAGAGCAAGACGCGGATCCTCGTCACCCACCACCCGCTCTACGCGATGCCGATCGGCGCGGGCGGCGAGCTCACCGAGGCCGTCGGGCGGCACGCGGACGCGGTTAAGGCCGCGACCGAGACCGGCGTCCACATCGCGCTCGCCGGGCATTTCCACCGCACCTACGCCGAGTCGGCGACCCGCATGGCCGAGCGCGCCGGCGCCGCGCTCGTCGTCCAGGCGGGCACCGCGACCTCGACGCGGCTGCGCAACGGCGAGCCGCAGAGCTTCAACTGGCTCCACGTCGAGCGTCGCGAGCGGGTGACGCTTCAGGTGATTGCCTGGAACGGCTCGAGCTTCGGCGGGGGCGCCGAGAGCCGCTTCGACTTCGACGGGCGGGAATGGAGCGCCGTCGCCGCGTCCGAGGCGGAGCGTTCGCTCACCCGGGCGGAGCATCTGCGGGCGCACGCCGGCTGACCCCGGGCGCGGTCAGAGCGGATCGGCCTTGCGCCGGCCGGTCGGCCTGTCGAGCAGCCGTATCAACGGGTGGCGGGGGCCGAGCAGCGCGCCGTGGAGCAGCCGGTCGAGGTGCGCCCGCATCGGCGGCACGCCCGTGAGCGCCTCGTAGCGGGCGGCCGCCTCGACGACGGCCTGGATGCCATCGCGGGTGCGGAGGTAGGTTTCGCGGTACGCCCGCTGGACCTCGCTGCGCAGGTAGGTCGGGGTTCGCCGTTCGCTCGTCGGCATCGCCGCTCCGTCGTGAAGGATCGGCAGGGGCGGTGCGCCCCTGCCGCCGTTTCCGTCGTCAGGCCGGTCTGCGCCGGCGCGCGCGCAGGCCGAGCGCGAACGCGCCGAGGCCGAAGAGGCCGAGCGCGGCCGGCTCCGGCACCGGCGTCGGGTTGCCGCCGCCACCGCCCGGATTGCCGCCACCGCCGGGGTTGCCGCCACCGCCGGGGTTGCCGCCGCCGGCCCGGCCGCGCGCGTAGAGGGTGAGGTGCGACAGGTCCTTGCCGTTGAAGCTCGACCAGGTGCCGCCGTCGGCGGTCGTGTTGCCGAAGAGGTAGGCGGCGAACTCGTTACCCGCCTTTAGGATGATGGCGAACTCCTCGAACGCCTCGAGGAAGCCTTCGTTCACGCTCCACAGGCCGGAGAGGTCACCGATGCCGGTCACCTGGAGGCCCGACGTGCCCGAGGAGCCTTCTTCCTCGTCCTTGCCGTAGAACCGCCAGTCGCTGTGGCCGAACATGGCGTTCTCGTTCACCGTGTACTTGTCCGGGTCGCCGCCGAGCTGGTCGTTGCCGTCGTACACCTCGCAGTCGAGCGCGTTCTGACCGTCCGCCGTCACGTCGGTGAGCTCGCAGGTCGAACCGCTGTCCATCGGCTTGGCGAACGCGGGGGCCGAGACCCCCAGGGCCAGGACAGACGCAACCAGAAGCAACTTCGTCATCTCGCAACTCCCTCAATTCACCACCGATACGGTGGGTAAAGGGTGCGAACGGGCCTGCCGCGACCTTACCGTCCGCGCCCCACCCGACATGAACCTTGCATTAACCATGCCAAGGCCCATCAACGGCGATGCGTTTCGCGCAAGATGCTGAAGGAGTTGTAAAAATCGTCAGCCCGCCGCTGCGGCGACCGGGCGCTGGCGGAAAGATTTGTTAATTCCATCGACGCAACATGTTCGCCGAATGATCGCGTGGCGATAGACCCAATCGCCCGGCCCGGGCCGGCGGCGATCAGCCGAAGAAGGCGAGCAGCGCCTTTTCGAAGTCGGCGGTCGTGTAGGGCTTGGCGACCGTCGGCGCGTGCGCGTGCCGCTTGGGGTGGAGGTCGG
>Ga0164290_1000689_pt1 | contig 91900 bp, 73 predicted proteins | sample Micstemetagenome_FD_108782 | JGI IMG/M metagenome (GOLD analysis project Ga0164290, IMG submission 108782) | Contaminated culture microbial community from soil near Moab, Utah, USA - Microcoleus steenstrupii SON62 (Illumina Assembly) | ecosystem: Environmental > Terrestrial > Soil > Soil crust...
CAAGCATCCAAAGCCCTTGACTTACTTTTGGCCCTGATAATTTCGCGACCTTTTCTAACTAATTGCTGTATTGTAGGCATTCTTTACCGTTTAAAATTTCGGACGGCAAAGGTAATGGCTGCAGCTGAAACTTCAAAAAGTTTTCAAAATTTTTACGCCGCACTGTGGATAATCTTTCCAGTGAGGCCTTTTAGCATACACACAACCAGCCTATAAACCCCTTCAAAAGCACTGCAATTTGCTCCAAAACAGGTATAAATACGCAAATACTACTGAATTATTACGTGAATGGGCTTTATCTATTCATTGCAGCTTTCCCGAGGCGTATGTTAGATAAAAAGCCCGGTTATGCCCAGGAATTTACGGTCACTGATTTTTTTACTACCGCTCTCAAGCCTGCTTCAGGCACAAATTTCCCCAATTTCCTACCAGCAGTCTGGCAGCCGCCTGGAACAGTCGTTTAATGGCTTACCCACAAGCGGAACTGTTAACCTTACTGGAAAAGGCCCACATGCGCTCCATCAATTACCGTCAACAACCGGAATGCAAGGATGGTATATTTTACAGATGACTGTAAATCAGCCAAATACAACATTCTCCACCAGTACGGGGTCAGCTACCGGAAGTGGCGTTTACAGCTATGGCACAAGTGGCCAAACAAACCGGGCACTGGGTTCACTGGCAGCCAGTTCAGGTGTTTATGCTTTTGGACTGGCGCTTACAAATGAAACAGGCATTATCCTCAACCGAATTAAAATCCGGTTCCTGGCCACTCAATGGCGAAAAGGAGGTTCCGGCAACAAAAATACCTGGCGCTTTGGCTATCAATACGGAGACTCCGCAAGACTGATTAACGATACCCTCATTAAAAACAGCAGGCTTGATATGGGATCGATTCATACCAGTTCAGGTGCGGCTACTTTGAATGGACATCTGGCAATTAATCAACTATGGATTGAAGACACTATCACCCATATTTTCTGGCGACCGGGAGAGACACTGATTTTACAATGGTCTGATGCTGATGAAACAGGCAGCGATGATGCTATGGCCGTCGACGATTTTAGTTTTATCGCTTTTCAACAAACAGCATTACCAGATATTAGTGACGTTACTACCGACAGCATCCAAGCCCGTTATGCCATGGTAAGTGCGCTGGTGAATAATCAACTGACTAATACATCAGTTAATGTACAAATAGATACTACAGCAAATTTTTTGACAGCTGCAACTGTGCCGGACATATTACCCGATTCAATAACAGTAGGCTCAGGTACTATGAAAGTAATTGCATCTATTCGCCATTTATTACCGGGAAGAAAATATTACTACCGCTTTGAGGCTCGCAATCAACATGGCATTGCATATAGCAATATTCAGCATTTTAAGACTAAAACAGAATTGCCTGCTGTGCAAACAGATTCAATGGCAAGATTGGATGATAACAGTTGTCTGATTTTTGGAACAGTAACATCAAATGGAGGTGACACTATTCTTGAAACCGGAGTTTGTTGGGGAACAGATTCACTGCCAACAATACATCAAAATAATATATTGATTGCTGGAGCTGATTTGAATTTTCAGGCTACTATTCATCAACTACCTGCCGGAACAAAAATTTTTTTCCGGGCTTATTGTAAAAATGCAGCTGGCATTGCCTATGGGAATTCAATTTCCTGGTTTACACCAACAACCATTCTGGGTTTCAAAAGAAATGGATTCCCGGTTACAAACAAGGATACCATCATCTACGAAATACAATTCAAAGAAAAAGTAATCGGTATTACTGCCAATAATTTTAAGCTTTTGAACAACGATATAATGATATCGACCATTACGGATGTGAAAGAAAATAATTTATCATGGCAGATAGTCATTCATACGGGAAATAATGATGGCAGCATTACGCCTGTATTTTTAAATCATAACAATTATCAGCCGGAAGTCATCAACACTCCTTTTGCTGCCAATGAAACCATCATCGACAAAACAGCACCTGTTATTCGCTCCGTTCAACTACCAGACAAACCCTATAAAAACGGAGATACCATTCTGTTAACTGTAACAACCCATCCAGAAAAAAAGTTACTCCGTTTAGTCAGCGGAAATTTATTGGGGTATCCCTTACAACAAATCACCAAAGAAAATGACAGCTGCTGGAAAATATTTTGCGTCATTAAAAATGGAGGACAGGAAATCAATGCTTCATCTGATATTACAGCCATCATTGTATTATCAGATGAAGCAGGTAACCAGAACAGTCTATCTACTTTCAAGATCATACAACAGCATGACGCCATTGATCTGACAAGACCATTAATTCATCGCGTTTTCTTACCTGGAAAAACACTACTTAAATCGGGTGATAGTTTATTGTTACAGCTACAGTTTACAGAACCAATACTATTGGATAGCACAAGCGGCAGCCCGCTTTTGTCTGTTACCATCGGAACGAGAATCAGGACTCTTTTTTTATACCGCATATCCAATAATACTGTATTTACATTTTGCTATATCGTTCAACCTGATGAATTTGATATGGATGGTATCCGGATTGCCAATAGCATTACACTCAATAACGCAATCCTTTCAGACAGTGCAGGCAATCTGCTGAATAATACAATTCCCAATGCAGGCATATTTTCAAATTTCAGGATTGATGCAGTAGCTCCGGTTATTACAAATGTTATTACTCCTCCCGCCAGAACTTATGGTATTGGCGACTCGCTTTACTATCATGTATTTTTTTCAGAACCAGTTGTTCTTTCCTCAGTAAATCAGTTTCCGCATCTATCGATAACAGTGGGTAATAATCTTTATCAGGCAGTGTATTTAGCAGGCAGTACTCATCCATTGAAATTTTATTGGATTGTTCAAAAAGGCATCAATGATAAAAACGGAATTGGTCTTTCAAACCTGCTTATGAATGGTGAAGGAATTACTGACAGCAGTGGCAACCCTGCAGAAGTTATTTTGAAAAATTCGGGAAGTGTTAGTAATATCTTTATCGATGGGATAGCACCTTTTTTTAAAGACAGTATACTATCCCTTCAGGCCTGTGTCAATAGCAAGATTCAATTAACTGATGTTCTGAAATTTGCTGATGCAGAAACTGGCGAAACACTTCGCTGGACTATTTTCTCACCCCCCACCAATGGTCAAATACAAGGCCTGCCCTTCAGCAACAGGTGGGTGAATGAAAATTCTTTGTCTGCAAATATTTTTTATACCCCTACCCTCTCAGAAGCCGGTGTAGATGAGTGTATCATTCAATTATCTGACGGAGTAAATACTACGCTACAAAAAATAAAAATTCGGATTAATCCGCCTATCGGGCATAATACTATTACCGCTAATCAAATGATTTGTGCCGGTTTTTCTGCACAGCCATTAAAGGGCGTAGCCTTACAGGGCGGGAATGGTATTTATCAGTTTACCTGGGAATCAGGTAATACTAGTACTACTTATCAAAAAGCATCAGGTGTATATGAAAGAGAAACCTATCACCCGTTGAACCTATATAGTTCTGCCTATTTCAGGCGTATTGTATCATCAGGAAACTGCATTGATACTTCAAACAATATCTTCATAGAAGTACGCAGCAGTGGTTTATGGATGGGCCACCAATCGAATAACTGGAATGCCGGAACTAACTGGTGTGGCGGCGCTGTACCTGATGCGCAGACTGATGTTTATATCAATCATGCCGACAGTAAAGAAAATATTTTCATCAATGACAGCGCATTTTGCAGATCATTATTTATCGACACCTCTCAACAGCTTACCATTAATGCATCACTTTTATTTACCGGTTCTTTGTTTGGTCGATATAATATAGATGCTGTCAACGGCACCATTATTGCAGCAGGTAAGAAAGCACAGTTATTACAAACATCTGCTTTCACAAATCAATCTATTGCCCGGCTAATTGCGGCTGGCACTGAACTGGACCTTGCCGACACATTGCATATCGGTGAATATTTCTCTATTCAAAAAGGCATATTCAATAGCAAGGATCTGCTTCTACTCGGTCCTTCAGCAAATAATTTTCCGAATGCATCAGGCACGGCCTTAAAAGGAAAAATTACTACTGCGCGAAATATAAGCGGAAGGCAAAGAAATATATTGATAGGGCATCCATTTAGAAACAGTTTAACTATTCACTTGTCTCCTGATAGTGCCATGACCAGTAAAGAAGATATCGCAGTCTTTTACAAAGGTTTTTCTTCTAATGACAGTGCCTATGTGATAAATGATACGCAAACACCAGACAAATACAATCCTGTTATTGCATGGAAACCGGTTATCATCAACAATACAGCCTGGCAGCCAGGAAAAGGGATGCTATTGTCAAAACCTGAACTTTCCCTTCCTGAAAAAGACACTATATTATTATCATTAAAAGGTACAATCTTAACCGGCGATGTGGAAATCGAATACAAGAATGATACAGTGAGTCAATATGTATTAACAGGCAACCCCTATTTATCCCCCATCAACTCAAAATATATTACAAGAAGTGAAGGAATAGGCAATTACTACTGGGTATGGGATACAAGTCTGGCAGAACATGGGGCTTATCGTGCCAAAGCTTTTGCAGCCAACAATACCATAGCAACAATGACAGGTTTTATCATTAAAACGACCCCGGGCAAGCCATTACATCTATCTTATACAGAACAATCAAAACAGGTAAGCAGGATACCCGATTCACTGGAAGCATTAATTGAAAATACCTATCAACTCACATTAGCATTCGCAAAAGAGCATACTGTTCACGATCAACTACTGATACTTGATGTTGACTCAGCCAGAATACGGTATGATGCAGCAGATGCAGAAAAAATCCTCAACCCTGAATCAAATTTATACAGTTTAAGTTCAGACAGCATTCCTTTAGCGGTTGATGCCAGATGGATGACCCATCATACTTATATCCCACTGGGCCTTGATACAAAACTGAAAGGAAAATGTATACTCAGGTTTACCCGTGTATGGTTAAAACCTGGTATTGATCTTGAATTATATGACCTGTACACCGGTAATAAAATTAAAATTGATACAAATACATCCTATACGTTTAGCATCACAGAGGACCCGGCCAGCACTGGCAGAAACAGGTTTGTGATTCAGTCGCCAAGACCACCGCTGCCACCTGAAGAAGTGCTAGAATTGCAAGTTTACCCTGTTCCCGTGTCACATACACTTACCATTGTATTAAAAGCCAGAGAAAAGGCCAATACCACCATACTGATTAAAAACTTACAAGGCCAGTTAATGCTAAGTCGCAACATGGGGGAACAGGCGCAATTCACAGAACAGGTTGCTGTTGGAGGATTATTAAGTGGGCAGTACATAGCAGAAATTCATTCCGGTAAATATGTCATTGCCAAACCATTCATTAAGTTCTAAAAAAAATGGCTCACGATGATGTGAGCCATTGTATAAATATCAGTGTAGCTTATACCTTGTACATCCAACCGTGAGTATCAGCGGCCCTTCCTTCGCGGATATCGGTAAGCCTGTTTTTCAATTCAGGGGCCGTTTTCCATTTATCGGTATCAAAATGCATCACATAATCTTTATACCGAAGTTCTTTGATCAGAGAAATAGTTGGAGCAGTACCTGTTCCAAATACTTCATACAAAATGCCTGCACGATGTGCATCCATCAGGTCTTCAATGCTGATCTTTTTCTCTATTACTTCAAAACCCATGTCTTTCAATACTTCCATAGCGCTGTCTCTGGTAACACCCGCAAGGATGGTTCCCTCTTCTAATGAAGGTGTAATGGCTGTATTGCCAATGATAAAGAACACATTCATCGTTCCTACTTCCTGCAGGTAACGGTGTTCAAATGCATCGGTCCACAATACCTGATCGTAACCGGCTTTTTTAGCCAGTGCAGTAGCCAGCATACTGGCGCCATAATTACCCGCATTTTTTGAAAACCCAACACCACCAGGAGCCGCACGAGTGTACTTTTCTTCCACATATATTTTCATAGGAGCGGTATAGTATGGACCAGTCGGGCTAAGAATAATCATGAATTTATAGGACTCAGAGGGCTTAACACCGATCACTGGATCAGATGAAAACATGAATGGACGTATATACAATGAATGATCCTTCATAGAAGGAACCCAGTTCTTATCGATATCAATGAGCATACGCATGCCTTCCATAAAAATTTCTTCCGGAACGGTTGGCATCTGCATGCGTTCAGCTGAAATATTAAAACGTTTAAAATTATCCTGTGGGCGGAATATAGCTACATTACCATCCTGGCCCTTATATGCTTTAATCCCTTCAAAAATGGCCTGACCATAATGCAGTGCAGCAACAGATGGCTCCAATAACAAAGGCTGATAGGGTTTAATCTCCACATTTTTCCACTCGCCGTTTTCATAATCCGCCTCGAGCATATGGTCTGTAAAATATTTTCCAAAGGGAATATTTTCCAAAGTCATTTCAAGTAACTTACTGCTCTCAACTTTCGTGATGTTTATGTCTAGTGCTGCTGTCATAGTTCTATATTTGGCGCAAAGAAACGAAAAAAATAAAAACTAACAACTGTTAATATTTCACCTGTATGAATCTTACTGAAAGTCAGCTTCCCGATTTTGTCCTTACAGATCTTTACAGGACTCAGCTGGTAGTGATCGGTGAATCAACAATTAACAGCAAGTTACCCAAAAAACAGGAGCTGGAAAAGCCCAAAAAACCTGAATTTCTGGGTGATAACAGGAAGCATATCTGCATTCTGGTAAAAGATGATACTGCTGTGTATTTAAACGACAATTCTTTACAATTTCTATCTTCTATCTTAACGGCCTGCAAACTTAATTTAGGAGATGTAGCCATTGTTAATATGCTGAACCACCCTACTGATTTTACAGCCCTCAAATCATGGCTTCAGCCCCGCTTTATGCTGGTATTTGATATTACGGCCGCAACCTTACAACTTCCTTTCGATCTACCGAATTACCAGGTACAGGCCTATGATCAGTGTTCGCTGTTATTTGCCCCTTCACTGGACCTTATGACAGATGACTCAAGAGAGGCCAAACTGGAGAAAAGTAAATTATGGCTCAGCCTTAAAAACATGTTCAATATCTAATGCCTAAACCAACACTCATATTCGCCACCAATAACCAGCACAAGGTTGATGAAATCAGCAGTGTTATTGGCAAACAGGTTCATGTAATTACGCTGAAAGATGCCGGAATTGATATTGATATTCCGGAACCACATGCCACATTAGAAGCAAATGCCACTGAAAAGTCTTCCACAATTCATCGCCTGACCGGAAAAAATGTATTCAGTGAAGATACGGGGCTGGAAGTATGGGCACTTCAGGGCGAACCGGGTGTAAAAAGTGCCAGGTATGCAGGGGAAAATAAAAATTTTCAGGCCAATATCGACAAACTATTACTGAACTTACAAACTGCAACCGATCGTACGGCGCAATTCAGAACGGTTGTTTCATTGATATGGAATAATAAGGAATATCAGTTTGAAGGCATTTGTAAAGGGCGCATCTCCACTACACAATCGGGTAAAGGTGGTTTTGGCTATGACCCGGTTTTTATTCCGGATGGGGCCTCCATCAGTTTTGCAGAAATGAGCATGGAAGAAAAAAACCAATATAGCCACCGCAAAAAAGCCATTGTACAACTGGTAGATTTTCTAAATCAACGCACAGATGAATCGAATTAAATTAACCCTACCCGAACAGTTTCCTTTTACAACAGAACTGGTCATCAGGATTACCGATTTAAATTATGGTGGCCATGTGGGTAATGATGTGTTTTTGGCATTGATACATGAAGCACGCCAACAATATCTGCTGTCTTTGGGCTACAAAGAACTCTCTTTTGCCGGTGTGGGTCTCATTATGGCAGATGTGGCGCTGGAATACAAAAAAGAACTAACCCATACTGATCGGGTTCGTATTAGTGTGGCAGCCGCTGATCTTGACAAACTTGGCTTTGACCTGTTCTATAAAATGGAACTGGCAACAGCTAATGGCTGGGTATTGGCCGCAAAAGCAAAAACCGGTATGATTTGTTACGATTATGCCGCCGCAAAAAAAGTGAGCATCCCCGAAGAAGCCATTGCAAAATTGATCCCTGTCAAGTAAAAGAACTATGAAAAAAAGTCGATACCATTTTTCTTTTCTACTACTTATAGGATGTATCTGTTTCGGCTGCACTGCTTTTTCACAACAAGTACCGGCTTATAAAAACAAAACACTTAATATACCGGAAAGGGTTAAGGATCTTTTGTCGAGAATGACCATGGAAGAAAAATTTTTCCAGTTGTTCATGATTCCCGGTGAGATTAAAAAAGGAGAAGAAGATCAGTACAGACATGGTTTATTTGGATTCCAGGTAAGTGCAGGATCTTCGGGTGCTGATGCTGCTCAGCAAATATTACAATACAATACAAGAGAAAATGCATTAAGCCTGGCAAAAAAAATCAATAGTATCCAACGGTATTTCGTGGAGCAAACAAGACTGGGTATTCCCATCATTCCTTTTGATGAAGCTTTGCACGGATTAGTGCGTGAAGGAGCAACAGTTTTTCCTCAAAGTATTGGATTGGCTGCTTCCTGGAACAGTTCATTGATGCAGCAGGTATCAGCTGCGATTGCGCAAGAAGCAGCTGCGAGAGGTATCAGGCAGGTACTATCGCCTGTAATTAATATTGCAACAGATGTTCGTTGGGGCCGAACAGAAGAAACTTATGGAGAAGATCCCTTCCTCAGTGCAAAAATGGGTACGGCATTTATCAGCTCATTTGAACAGCAACAGATCATCACCACACCCAAACATTTTATTGCCAATGTAGGCGATGGTGGCCGCGACAGTTATCCCATTAATTTTAATGAAAGACTTTTACAGGAAATTCACTACCCCCCTTTTATTGAGGCCATTAAAAAAGGAGGTGCCAGATCAGTCATGACTGCCTATAATACGGTGGATGGAAGTCCGGCCACTGCCCATAAAAAACTCCTGACTGAAACATTAAAAAAACAGTGGGGCTTTAACGGATTTGTTATTTCGGATGCAAGTGCTGTGGGTGGCGCCAATGTTTTGCATTATACCGCTGCAGACTATGCCGATGCCAGTAAGCAGTCTATCAGCAATGGACTGGATGTTATTTTTCAGACACAGATAGCGCATTATAAACTGTTTATTCCACCCTTTCTGGATGGTCGTATACCAAAAGAACGAATTGATGATGCGGTAACCAGGGTGTTAACGGCAAAATTTGAGCTGGGGCTGTTCGAACAACCTTATGTTGATGAACAAATTGCGGCTGATACCAGCTATATAACCACACACCAGCAACTGGCTAAAAAAGCGGCGCTTGAATCGATTGTATTACTACAGAATACTAACAATGCGCTGCCGCTTTCTAAAAATATCCAATCCATTGCATTGATTGGCGCTGATGCAACCGAAGCCAGATTAGGAGGATATAGTGGTGCCGGTAATAACAAAATTAATATCCTGCAAGGCCTTCAGTCATTACTACCAAAAACAACCATCAGGTACAACCCGGGTGTTCCAAGAGCCCCTATTTCTTTTGAGGTTATTCCCGAAACAGTATTATCACATACAATCGGCACTCAAAAAATAAACGGGCTGAAAGGATCTTATTACAAAAGCATTGACCTGTCTGGAATACCGGTCTTAGAACGGACAGATAAAACCATAAATTTTCACTGGACCCTGTATGGACCTGATGAGCGGCTACCAAATGATTTTTACAGTGTTCGCTGGACAGGTAATTTACAGGCCCCCGAAACTGGTGTCGTTAACCTCGGACTGGAAGGAAATGATGGCTTTCGTTTATACCTGGATGATCGACTGATCATTGACCAGTGGGAAAAACAGAGTTATCATATAAAAACGGCTCCCGTTCAGTTACAAAAAAACAGGAACTATGCAATTCGCATAGAATTTAAGGAACCCAATGGCAATGCACATATTCAGTTGAAATGGGATTGGGGCGTAAAAGATATGCATACGGTTGCTATTCAGCAGGCAGTAGCGCTTGCAAAAGAAACAGATGCAGTGGTGGTAGTAGCCGGTATAGAAGAAGGCGAGTTCAGGGACCGTACTTCTTTACAATTACCAGGATTCCAGGAAAAGCTAATCCTCGAACTGGCAAAAACAGGAAAGAAAATAATTGTGGTGTTAATTGGTGGTAGTGCAGTAACCATGACGAACTGGATTGATAAGGTTGATGCAATAATCACCGCCTGGTACCCGGGTGAACAGGGCGGACATGCTATTGCGGAAGTTTTAATGGGCGATTATAACCCTTCAGGTAAATTACCGATTACCTTTCCCCTGTCGGAAGCACAGCTGCCATTGGTGTATAACCATGCACCTACCGGACGTGGTGATGATTATAACAACCTGACTGGTCTTCCACTCTTTCCATTCGGTTTCGGATTGAGTTATACGAGTTTTCAATTCTCAGATCTGATCTTCGAAAAACCAATCTTGCAAAAAGGAGATAGCAGTTTAGTATCATGCATCATTACCAACACAGGAAAAAGAGACGGTGAGGAAGTGGTACAATTGTATATCCGCGATGTATTGTCTTCAGTTGCCCAACCAGTTATGCAGTTAAAAGGTTTTGAACGCATTTCCCTGAAAGCGGGTGAGCGCAGGAAAGTTTATTTCAAAATATTACCCGAACATCTTTCTTTATTCGATGCAACTATGCAGAAAGTAATAGAACCCGGAGACTTCAGGATCATGATTGGTTCTTCATCAAGAGACATTAAACTAAAAGGGACCCTTATGGTGAAATGATGAATGATGAATATCGAATATCCAATTTCGAAGTTGGATATTCGATATTCATCATTCAATATTCATCTGCATTCCAGATACGCCAGCTTTCTTCTGCCTGTATTACCAGCATTTCGGCACCATTTTGTATGCTGGCGCCTGCGGCTTTGGCCTTTTGAAGAAACAGTGTTTCAGCCGGGTTATAAATAAGATCGAAACAATGCTGCGCTTGATTGATCCACTCGTAAGGAATGGGCGGGTATTCATTAACCCTTGGCGACATCCCTAGAGGTGTTGTATTGATGATAAGGGAATGGGTTTTCATCACCTGTTCATCCAGCTCTTCATATGACAGTGATGTTGCTGATTTCTTTCTCGATACATACTGAAATGAAATCTGCCGCTTATTCAATACATATGCAACTGCCGCGGCTGCACCGCCGGTTCCCAGTATCAGTGCGGCACGATGATGAGGTTTCAGGTATGGCAATAAGGACTGTTCAAAACCCACTACATCGGTATTGTGCCCGATGAGTTTTCCATTTTCTATTTTCACACAATTACAGGCACCCATAGCTTTTACTACAGGAGAAGAAGAAGACAAAAAAGCCAACACTTCTTTTTTGTAAGGGATGGTTACATTGAACCCACGAAGATCTTGCTGTTGAGACAATATATTTTTCAACCCATCAATCTGTGGAATGGAGAAATTCTCATACACAGCCCCTGCAATGGATTCCCTGGTAAATTTTTCCGTAAAATACCTTTGTGAAAAGGAATGACTGAGTGGGTACCCGATGAGGCCGTAGCGTTTCATCTTATGGTTTATTAAGGTACAACTCAAAGGTATCGCCCCTCAAGCCAATACGCATGGCTTCCAGTGCCAGTATTTCATGGGGTGCAATATTTCCGAGATTTACATTGCAACCTATCAGTTCAAGAAAATACAATTGCTGTGCTTTTTGCGGTGCTTCCCAGATAATTTTTTCTTCGGGTATTTGTGTAAGAATTTCCTGTACCAGTCCTTCCCGCACTTCACCACTTCCGCGGTAGATACCCACATTACCGGCTTCACGTGCTTCAGCAATTACGTAGGAAGAGCCGGCTTCCAGTTCTGCGCGCATCAGTTCAATCCATTTATAAGGAGGGATAATATGTGCTGCATCCTTGCTACCCACTTCACTCAATACAGTACCATGTTTGGTGAGTTTTTCAATGTATCCGCATTTTTCAGCATGAGGGATAGTGATTGATCCATCACTTACTTCCATATACTGAATACCATAATCCTTACATACACTGATATAATCATCAAACTGGTTACGGATCAGGAAAGCTTCAAATAATGTACCTCCGAAATAAATAGGTACATTATATGACTGGTATGCTTCAATTTTCTCACGCAGGTTGGGTGTTACATAGGATGTACCAAAACCAAATTTTACAATGTCTACATGCGGACCGCCCACACTCATGAAATTATGGACCTCATTAATACTAAGTCCTTTGTCCATTACCATTGTTAATCCGGAAGTACGGGGCTGCTGAGTTCTTTCAGGAATCTGAGAAAGGTTAAAATTCATGTAGGTTGTTTTACGCACGCAAAAATAAGTTAATCAGCGCATTTTGCGGGCTGCCATTTCATGAATATAGGGAAAGGGTGAATTTGTGTTTATATCTTTTTCCCCTTTTTGTAACGGGCCACAATATCTACTACCTGGTTATTCTGTAGAATGGAAGGGTTGAGTTCAATAAATTTTTTCACCAGCCGCGGCGCTTTTTCCATTCCTTCTTCCAGTTTCAATAAAGCTTCTTTTGTTTTTCCCATCACAAAAAGCATGGCACTCTGGTAAAAGAAAAATACAGGTTTACCATCTGTTGCTTTTAATGCAGCCAGGCATTGCTCAACGGCTTCTTCATGAAACCCTGCTTTAATCAGGCAACGTATCAGCGCTTCCCAGCCGGCTACATTCCTGGTTTTATGGCGAACTACGGTACCAAAATACTGGATGGCATCTTTATACTGATGAAGATTCATTTTACACTCACCCATGGCCAGATTATACTCGGGTACAGAACGGTGAATACGCATCGCATTTTCCAGTTGCTTCACGGCACTGGCCCACTGTTCTTCGAGCATATAAGTCACCGCAATTTTATAATGCAGCTTACTATCGTCAGGGTTCAGGTGCACCGCTTTTTTATAATGAAACCTTGCCTGCGCATAATTTCCCATGCGATGGTAGCAATGACCAATGGCTTCATAAATAACATCTTCCGGACGGGTAAGTTCCAGTACTTTTTCCAATACTTCAATGGCTTCCTTGTATTTACGCAGCCTCAGATAGGCATCACCCATATTGCGGTAGGCATAATCGAATTTTTCGTCGATGGCCACAGCATACTGATAGGCGTCAATGGCTTTTTCGTAGAGTTTGAGGCCCTGATAGGCCGCTGCGAGGTTAAACCAGGCCAGTTCACTAAAAGGTTGGTCTTCGATGATCTGCTGATGCAAACGGATGCTTTCCTCATTCCGGCCCGTAAAATCGGTCCAGAAACAGATTTTATACAAAGCCTCCTCATTGGAAGGGTCTTCTTCCAAAATGAGCTTCAGGCAATCAAATACCTTATCGAATTCCTCATAATCATCATACACATCGGCCAGCTCAAACAGCAAATCGAGTCTTTCTTCCCCTTCAAACATATCCAGAGCAGCTTCCAGTAGCGCTACGGCCTTGGGTTGCTGATCAAGTGCCAGATATGCATCAGTTTTTAATATGTATAGGTTGATATCGCTGCTGTCGAATAATTCGGCATTCTCCAATACCTCCAGGGCTTCCTTGTACTTTCTGGATGCCAATAGCAGATCGGCTTTTTTTATCATTAACTGTGAGGAGTAAGGATACTGCTCAAGACCCGTTTCAGCAGCTTCAAGTGCTTCATTGATATCGTCTTTCTCATCGTAATAATCTATAATACGTTCAAAAGCATCTTCTTCAATAAAACTGTGCTGGCGACCTTGTTTCAGATTCTGATACTGTTGGAGGAGTTCTTTGAGGGCTTCTCTGTCTTCGCGGTACGGATTATCTCTCATCTTCAATGGGTTTACCTAAAATAGGCTGAAAAAACCTTTTTTCCAAGTTTCCCGTAACTTTTTTTACAAGGAAACGTTAAGTTAATATTGTGCGAATTGTTTTTTTATTAAATAAATATATACCTTTGTCCAAATGACAGTACGTAAACACATACGAAAACTAGCTGTAGCTACCCTGTTTGTACTGGGTGCTCAATTGGCTTTTGCTGCGTTTACACTCACCGGAATTACGGAGAAAAGGGCTAAAGAAAGCAGTTATACCCTGAAAAACATGCACAACCTTTCAGCAAAAGCTGTTTCCTATTCTTCCCTGAAATACTCTCTACACCTGAAGAATGGTTCTCAAACCATGACCCAACAGTCCACTAAATCTGGTATTGAAGTAACTTCTTTGCTTCGTTACAATAACGGCAATACTTCATATGTATACCCTTACAAGTTCAAAGTAAAGGTTCCGAAGTTCAAAACGCCTGCTCCTGCACAGCGTTAATTTTCCTGCTGATTTATTTTAGATTTTAATCAAGTATTCTGTAACCGCTTGTAGGTATATCAAATCTTGATGCTGTTACCGGATTGAAATTGATTTGGGCCGCCGTATATTTTATTTTTTTGCCCTCACTCTCTGTAGCTTCATATTCCAATACAAACCCCGGCACATCCTTAAACTGATACTCGAATTCTCTTACTGAAGGAACTATATTGGTAGCGTAAAAAACAGTAAGAGATGTGCCATCAGATAATTCAAGGATCATTTTCTTACACTCATATCCCAGTATCACTTTAGTTTCATCACTTTTTATCAGCTTCATATTCACATATCGTGCATGCTCCGATACCCATTTAGCCTGGTCGAGCTTTGTCATAAACTTATTGGCCCCAATCGTACGCAATATGGTGGCAGATGCAGTGTTTTTATTATAAATAACAGATTGAGTAAAAGACGGACTAATAAGATCTGTTCTGCTATTGACGCCTTTGATATAGACTGCTTTTGTAGTGGCTTTAAGCGTTGCCGCCGTTTCAGTATCCAAACTATTATCATCTACTGTAATATTATAAACAACCGTACACTCGGCTACCACCCGCTGTTGTGCATAAGCTGATAGCAAAAAAAACATCAGTGCGACGAGTATCGTTAACTTTTTCATATAACCTGTTTGAGTAAACTAATACAATTCCGTGCCAATGTTAACAAAAAAGCCCCGCAACGGGTGCAGGGCTCTAAGAAAATTATCATTTAACAAAACAACTACTTATTACGCTTCTGGTTTTTCTCCTTCAGGTCCTGCAGTTTTTTCTGGCTTTCCATCATTTGTTCATAGCGTTCCTGCCATTTACTCTTCTTTTTCGGAGCTTTCCGTTTCTCCTCAATCTTAGCCAGGATCAGGTCATGGTTAATGATATAGTTCTGTATCACAAACTGCAATCCTAACGTCACTAAGTTCGATACGGTATAGTACCAGGTTAATGCCGAAGGAAGCCTGTTAAAGATGAATAACAGCATGAATGGGAAGATATAAGGCATATACTTCAACATAGGATTATCCTGTGTAGGAGTCATGCTCATATTATAAATAGAAATCAGGAAGCTGGTTACCACGGCTGTGATGGTGAACAGGCTGATATGATCCCCAAAACCCAATGGAATAGAGAAAGGTAATGTTGCAATTACATCATAAGATGACAAATCCTCACTCCATAAAAACGATTGACCACGAAGTGAAATATTAGCGTTAAAGAAGCTGTACAATGCAAAGAAGATAGGAATTTGTAACAGTGCAGGAATACAGCCCCCCAGCGGGTTTACACCGGCTTCACGGAAGAGTTTCATCTGTTCCATTGCAAAGCCCTGTTTATCGTCTCCAAATTTGGCACGCATGGTATCCAGCTCAGGTCTCAGCGCCTTCATTTTGGCACCACTCAGGTAACTGCTGTACGTAAGCGGCGAAGTAACAAGGCGAATGAACAATGTGAGCAATAAGACCACCCATCCGTAATTGGTTACAAAACCGGCAAAGAAATCGAATACCGGCATGATGATGTATTTATTAATGGGTCGCACAAAAGAATACATATCCCTTCCTAAGTTCACAATTCGATCCATTTCAGGTGCCTGCTTTTTCAGTATCTCATAATCACTCGGACCATAATACAACTGAAATGGCGCCGATACAGATGCCGCCACAGGCAATTTCATCTGTAAATTAGTTTCAGCAGTTGCCAATGAAGGAGTTGAATCTGTTTTCCGCTGCCAGTTTACCTGACCACCCGTAAAACTGTTCTTTGCAATCAATGTACTGTTAAAGAACTGCTGCACCACACTCACCCACTGCACTGTTTCTTCAAATTTCTTTTCATTATTCGCAGAGATATAGTCGAACTCATTGGCTTCCGAAAAACAGATATTCGACATCTGACGCTCATATTCAGCTGAGCGCTCCAGTTGAGAAGTCTCAATGTTCCACTTCATATTCAATAAACCCTGACTCAGCAACTTGTCGGCACCGGTTAATAATACGGTCCAGTCAATCATATATGCGTCCGGAAGAATGGTGTATTGGTGTACCACCTGCTGACCATTACTGGCAGATAAAGTAAATGTTACTACCTGCGATCCATCTGCTTTTCGAACAGTGGCTGCAGGGGTAAAGAATAGATCGGTGGTGCTGGCCGACTGATTGGCTCCAGTATTAATGGTATAGCCCAGGTTTGATTTATCAGAAAGCACTACAACAGAACTATCGGGTTTTGTATAGTTTTTAAGTTCTACCGATTTTACCTGACCACCTTTACTGGTGAAAGTTATTTTCATCACTTTATTCTCCACACTGATCAGTGATGCGGTTCCGATGGCTGCGGTGGTAAAATCACCGGCCAGGGCTGCTCTGCTCGCAGAATCTCTCTTTAATGAATCCAACTGCATAGTGGCAGTATCCATTACCGGGCGTTTGGCTGCGTTTACCCTCGCAAGAGAGTCTTCCTGTTTTTTCTTGATTTCCAGTATTGCAGATTGTTGCTTATTACTGTACCAGAAATACAAAAAGAACAAAACACCCAGTAAAACAAAGCCAATGACCGTATTCTTGTCCGTCTTCATACTATTTTTTATTGAGGGGCAAAGGTAATATTTGCGGGGAAGATAAGTACGCTAAGTTTCCCCGCGTTAAAATAGACACAAAAAGGGTCAAAATATTACAAAAACCACAAAATGGTTGTTTCTTTATAATCTCGCTCAACTCAACCACAGACAGGGATTCCCGACTTCTACCCATTTACGATTCAAACCCTTTGTATGCTGGAAAAAACAACATCCCTTTCCGAAAGGGATACCAATGCCCCTAACCGTTGGCAGACCTTTTTATGGTGGCTCGCCACTGCCGAAAAAGAACTGCTTCAAAACTGTGTAATTGACTGGAACCGCTATGCCATTGTGGGGATGACTGTTATGGGTACCTGGCTTTTTGCCACATTAGCCTGGACCTATTTCTTTTCTACGGTTACCTCCTCTCTCATTGCGGCCATACTATTGGGTATTTTCATGGGGGGCATTATTTTATCAATCGACAGGGCATTGATAAAAGGTATTTCCAAAAGTAATAAAGGGAAAGTCATACCCCTGTTATTTCGTACGCTACTCGCCCTCACCATCGGCTTATTTATGGCGCAGCCGGCTTTGTTATACCTGTTCGATAAAGAAATAAAAGTGCAGGTTTCAATTGATAATGAACAAAGGAAAAAAGAAAAAAGGTCAAGTCAGGATTCGGTATATGCATCCACCAAAAAAGAACTGACTGATCAGAAAACCGCCATTCAATTACAACTTAATAACCGTTATGCAGAAGTAAGTGCGGCACGTGATCGCTTTATCAGTGAAACAGACGGAACCGGAGGTAGTGGTAAAATTGGGTTGAAAAATATTGCAGCAGCCAAACAAAGAGAATACCAGCAGCTCGATGCGAATTATAAGATACTGGAAAACCAACTACAGCCGCAGCTATCGCGAATCGATAGTCAGTTACTGGTACTGGAAAAAAATATTCAGACAGAACAAGCGAATTTCGAGAACCTCTTGAACAATGGTTTTATTACCCGCATTGAAGCGTTGAATAACCTCGTCAGCAATAATACGGCTGTTGCATTCAGGTATTATTTACTGGTGGCCATTTTAATGCTTATTGAATTGATGCCTGTTATTGCCAAAACATTATTACCTGATGGCAGCTACGATGAGAAAGTAAGGTTACGTGAAGCACTGGAAAAAGAATTAACCCTGAAAAACCATGAACGCGAACTGGCATTAAAAGAATTACATAACCAGTCTGCCTTTGAACAGGACAGCGAGTTTATAAAAGAGTCACTCAAAGAAGCCGATACGGCACGCAGGCAAAATATGAAAGCATCTATCACCAACTGGAAAAATGAACAAACTACTTCACTCAACGATACCTGGAAAGACCTGAAAAGAGATATGCTGTTACAGCAGGAAGAGTAGAGAAACATGAAATAAGGAATAGGAAATAAGCAATAAGAAAGTAGAGTTGGCGACTGACTAACTTTCTTATTCCTTATTTCCTGTTTTTATTTCTTATTTACCTGCCTCCCGGCGGACAATACTGCTTCAGGAAGTTTGTGTATAAACGTGATAGATGCTGTGTAGTTCCTTTCCCTTCTGAAATACCATGTGAGCGGTTGGGATAACTCATCAGCTGAAATTGTTTACCCTGTGCCACCAGTTCATTAATCAGCATTTCTGCATTATTGTAGTGAACATTATCGTCGCCCGTTCCATGAATATACAATAGGTTACCTTTCAGGTTTTTGGCATAGGTAATGGGAGAGCCATCTACAAAGTCTTTCATATTTTCCTGCGGAAGACCCATGTATCTTTCCTGGTAAATATTATCATAGGTAAGTTGATTGGCCACTGCCGCTATTGAAATGCCCGTTTTATAAATCTCCGGATACTGGAAAAGCAGGTTCAGTGTAGCAGAACCACCCCCACTCCAGCCCCATACGGCAACACGGCTGGTATCAATATAACCCCATTTGAAAATTTCTTTGGCGGCCATTGCCTGGTCGCGGATATTCACCAGTCCGACTTTACGATAAATACTTTTACGCCACTGTTTTCCTTTCGGTACCGGTGTGCCTCTGTTGTCCACAGTAATATAGATATAACCATCATCAGCCATGTTGCCCGCATAGAGTCTATTGCTCCCCGATCCATACTGATCTTTTACGTTGGCTCCTGCAGGTTCTGTGTATACAAAAAATACAACCGGGTATTTTTTGGCAGGATCAAACTGTTTGGGTTTTACCATCCAGCCATCCATCTCAACACCATCCACAGTTGTTACTTTAAAGAACTCCAGATTGGATGCTGATTTATTCGATTTAGCCAGCGCCTCATTTACTTTATTACCATCAATGGGTTTATGTCCATCTAATGCCACCCACTCTCTTGCATTCGGTGTATAATAATTGGAAAAACTATGTTGTGCATAGGCGCCTGTGGGTGATACAATATAGTTGTGTGTACCGGGTTGATTGGCGGGGGTGAGTCGTTCAGCAGTGCCTGAACCATCAAGCTTCGTACGATATAAATATTTCTGTGTGGCATTTTCTGGTGATGCAGCAAAATATATATACCCTGTTTTTTCATCGATGGCGTGAAGATCAATCACATCATAATTTCCTTTCGTGATCAGGGTCTCTGTTTTACCATCCACAGACAACTTATATAAATGACGCCAGCCATCTTTTTCGGAGGCCCATAAAAACGATGAGCCATTGTTCAACCAATCCCATCCGCCATAATCATAATCATTATCCCATTCACCAATGGTACTGATCCAGGCTTCCTCCGATTCACGGTAGATCGATCTGGTAGCACCTGATACAATATCACACAACATAATATCTGTCTGGTTCTGCTTACGGTTCATATGTTGAATGATGAGCTGCTGCTTATTGCTCCACTCCATTCTTGGTACATAGGATTGTAATACAGGATCTGTTGGAATAAGCATCCACTTATTTTGACGACTGTCTACGTTCACCACACCAATTTTATAAGGCGATGGCGGCTCACCTGCCGATGGATATTCTACCGGTATGGCAAATGAATAGATAGAGTCTGTAGTATTAATCATCAGGTAGTCCTTTGTAGCAGCAGCATCAATCTGCCAGAAGGCAATATGTTTGCTGTCAGGACTCCACCTGAAACCATCCCTGCAGCCAAATTCTTCTTCATATACCCAGTCGAAAGTACCATTGATGAGTTTACGGTTACCATTATTAGTGAGTGCTGTAACAACACCCGATTTCAGGTCTTCTGCATAAATATTGTATTCACTTACATACGCTGCTTTTTTACCATCAGGAGAAAATTTGGCAAACATGAGTGAAGAAGCTGCACGTCCCTTACCTAATTGCTTGAGTTGTTTGCTGTTAAGATCGAGCAGCCAGTAATCACCTTTAGTATCATAACGCCATACTTTTTGGGTGTTGGTATAAATCATCACCTGACTATTATCGGGAGAGAAAAAGAAATTACGCACTGTTAAGGGTGTGGAAGCACCCGCGGGTATGAGTTGGTTTTTAGTAACGATGGTTGTTTTGCTGAACCCAGGCAATTGTGTCAATACAATATTGCCATCTTCCACTGCAAAATATCCGGAACCGTCTTTCGACCAGTGAATACCCCGTGGTGGCTGTGCAGTGAGGGTATTGGTCAGAAAGAAAAATAACAGGAACCATATTCCCAAAGAAGGTTTTCTCATGTGACTGATGATTTTATTGGTAATTGAAAAATACAGGTTTCAGTTGATCAATACAAAAAGACCCGGTAAAACCGGGTCCTTAATAGATGTATGATGATTTGTTTTTTTATTTTTCTCCCAGTAAACTGGTTTTCTTGACTGCACTTCTTTGTTCATTATATTTTTTTGCGGCTCCGATAAAATGAACAAAGAGCGGTGCTGGTTTCTCTACTGTACTTTTCAATTCCGGGTGATATTGAACACCTATAAAAAATGGATGTTCGGGTATTTCCATAATTTCAACCAGACCCGTTTCCGTATTACGACCACTGGCCAGCATACCATTGGCTTCAAACTGATCGAAATAATCATTGTTGAATTCATAGCGATGGCGATGTCGCTCTGAAATATTTGTTTCACCATATATTTTATGCGCCAGGCTACCCGCTTTTATTTCGCATGGATAAGCTCCCAGGCGCATGGTACCTCCCATCATTTTAATTTTCTTCTGTTCTTCCATCATGTTAATCACCGCATTCGAAGTGGAGGTATCCATTTCAGTAGAATGTGCATCATTCAACCCAAGTATATTTCTTGCAAATTCAATAACGGCCATTTGCATACCTAAACAAATACCAAAGAAGGGCAATCCTTTTTCGCGTGCATATTTTACCGCCACAATTTTTCCTTCAATACCCCTATGACCAAAACCAGGTGCTACCAGCAGGCCGTCGAGACCATCTAATTTTTCAGCCACATTTTCCTGAGTAATGTATTCACTATGCACATTTACCACCTGCACTTTTACTTCGTTCATGGCACCGGCATGTACAAAACTCTCCAGGATAGATTTATAGGCATCCTGCAGTTCAATGTATTTTCCAATCAAACCAACTGTTACTTTGCCTTTCGGGTATTTCAGTTTATCAATAAATAATTTCCACTTATCGAGATTGGGTTCACTGTAGTTGCTGATGTTCAGTTTTTTCAAACAGATCAGGTCTAATTTTTCTCGCAACATCAACAAGGGCACTTCATAAATAGTAGAAGCATCCATGGCTTCAATTACTGCTTCTGTTTTTACATTACAGAATAGGGCAATCTTTCTTTTGATATCATCATTGAGTGGTTCTTCTGTTCTGCATACAATAATATCGGGATGCACACCTGTTTCACTCAGCATTTTTACGCTGTGCTGTGTGGGTTTTGTTTTCAGTTCTTTGGCGGCACGGAGGTAAGGAATGAGTGTAAGGTGAACCACCATTACATCTTCATCGGGCAGCTCCCATTGTAATTGACGTACGGCTTCTATAAAAGGAAGACTTTCGATATCACCCACTGTTCCGCCGATTTCGGTGATGATCACATCATATTGGTTATCCTGACCCAATAACAGCATTCTTCTTTTGATCTCATCGGTAATATGTGGCACTACCTGTACTGTTTTACCCAGAAAATCTCCGGCTCTCTCTTTATTAATCACCGTCTGGTAAATACGACCTGTTGTAACATTATTTGCCTGTGAAGTATAAATATTCAGGAATCGTTCGTAGTGACCCAGGTCGAGGTCGGTTTCTGCGCCATCTTCTGTTACATAACACTCGCCATGTTCATAGGGATTTAGTGTACCGGGGTCAACATTAATATAGGGATCAAATTTCTGTATAGTAGCCCTCAGCCCTCTTGCCTGTAATAATTTGGCAAGCGAAGCCGCTATAATTCCCTTTCCTAAACTACTCGTTACCCCACCGGTAACAAAAATGTACTTGGCCATGATATGCTATTGTTTATTCGTTTATCGCCTGTTTGCTCACCTGTTGTTATTCATGGTTATACCTCCTTCGGTAAGGCATGGGTACAACAATAAAAACCGATACCTATTGTATTGAAATACAACCAGATAACGGAAAAAATTGATTTGACCTTGTAAATGAGCGGTGAAAAAATTCAGAGGTCGTACAAACGTACAGCAAAAAAGTTGATTTAAAAAACAAGCCGGCGCAACTGAACGATTACTGACCGAATGTGTTAACTTGACGTGAACATCTTTATCCACAAAAATTTGCTATGAAAAAAATAGTCATTCTTGTTATCGCCGCATTCTGTACCGCGGCCTTTCTCGGTTACAGTTACAAAACACCGGCGCCTGAACCACTTACACCTGCCTGTTATGTAAGCTGTTTTACCACTGAAATCATGGATCAGTTTAAAGCAGAGGCAGCCACCACTTCTTTTGCCATGATGCACGATAATCCCCTGGCATATACACTGGCGGATGCAGCTGGTAAAGCGGTTACATTTAAAGCAGCCGATGGCAGTACTGCTATGGGTTATGAAATACGTAGTAAGAAAAAATCGAATAAATGGTTATTTGTAATCCAGGAATGGTGGGGGCTGAATGATTACATCAAAAGAGAAAGTGAAACCTTTTATACTGATCTAGGAGAAGATGTAAACATCATTGCACTTGACCTGTATGATGGTAAAATCGCCGCTACTGCCGACAGTGCCATGAAATTGATACAGTCTGCCAAAACAGAGCGATTGGAAAGTATCATTAAAGGAGCTGTAGCTTATGTGGGTACTGATGCGAAAATTTTTACTGTAGGCTGGTGTTTTGGCGGTATGTGGAGTTTACAGAGCAGTTTACTGGCAGGCAAACAGGCTGCAGGTTGTGTCATGTATTATGGTCGTCCGGAAAACAATGTTGAAAAACTGAAAACACTCAATTGCGATGTGATTGGTTTCTTTGGCAACAAAGACCGCAGCCCATCACCCGAGCTCGTGAACAGGTTTGAAGCCGACATGGCGACAGCAGGTAAAAAACTTACTACACATAAATACGATGCAGGTCATGGTTTTGCCAACCCCAGCAATCCGGTATTTAATAAAGAAGCCGCAGCAGATGCACATGCCAAAGCAGTAGCTTTTTTGAAGGAAAGACTGTGAGAACGGAGAAATAAGGAATAGGAAATAAGGAAGTGGAATATTGCTTTATAATAGCAGAAACATTACTTTCTCATTTCTTATTTCCTATTCCTTCTTCCTCTGCTTCACATATCGTTTACAATCTTCTTATAACTCGTCACCACTCCGCGTATCAGTGAAGAACTAAATCCCTGGTGTTCCATTTCGTTGAGGCCAGCAATGGTACAGCCTTTGGGGGTGGTTACTTTATCGATTTCCTGTTCGGGATGTGTATTTTTCTGGAGCAACAATTCTGCTGCACCTTTTACTGTTTGTGCTGCAATAAGTGAAGCGGTGGACGCACTGAAACCTATTTCAATACCTCCCTGTATATTGGCCCTTATATAACGCATGGCAAATGCTGTTCCACAGGCACCTAATACAGTTGCCGCATCCATCAGCTTCTCTTCAATAAAAACTGTTTTCCCCAACTGATTAAACAGTGATGATACATAAGTTACTTGTTCAGCTGTGGCAGCTGATGCATAAATACAGGTCATACTTTCCTGAATGGCAATAGCTGTATTGGGCATAGCTCGGAAAACAGGTAATATTTCTCCCACCACTTCGCGGATATCTTTTATCCATGCTCCTGTAACCACACTAATCAATACATGTTTGTCTGGTTTGAGGGAAGGCTGTATCTGTACCAACACTTCTTTTAACTGAAAGGGTTTGATGGCCAGTAATATCCAGTCGGCATATTGCACCGCCTCGATATTATTGTTACTCACCATGGCCCCCTGTTGCTCGAGGTGTTTCAGTGTGTCGATATTTCTTTTGGTGATGATAAGGTGGGGCGGACTAATAAATCCACTCTTGATCAAACCTTCTGCCATGGCGGCACCGAGGTTACCGCCACCGATGATGGCTAATTTTTTGTTCATGTCGATTGCTTTAAGAGGAAGCAGATGGCATATGGCTTATGGCATATAGTTCATGGCACAAGCAGTATATACCATTTGCCATGAACCATAAGCTATTTGCCAACTGCTGCCTGCTCACCCAAATTTACCCTAAAGTTCTCAGATAATTCCTGACGTAATCGTCAACACCTGCTTCCAGTGAAGTAAAGGGGGCATGGTAACCAATACTGCGGAGCTTTTGCATATTGGCTTCGGTGAAATACTGGTATTTATCACGGATATCTTCCGGCATATCTATGTATTGTATGGCAGGCTCCCTATCAAGACCGGCAAAACTAGCTTTCACCAGGTCGATGAATGTTCGGGCCTGGCCTGTTCCAAGGTTATATAAACCGTTATTTGCCATTGGCCATAAGCCATAAGCCATCTGCTCCTTCATCCATGCTATCACACGCACCACATCTTTCACATACACAAAATCACGCAGTTGTTCCCCATCTTTGAAATCGGGGCGATGGCTTTTAAACAGTTTCACATAACCCACCTGTTTAATCTGGTTAAATGCATGCCAGATTACACTCGCCATTCTCCCTTTATGGTATTCGTTCGGACCATATACATTGAAGAATTTAAGTCCGGCCCAGTAAGCTGGTGTTTGGGTTTGTTGCAGTGCCCATTTGTCAAACTCATTTTTGCTGATACCGTAAGGATTGAGTGGCTGCAGTTTTTCAACTATATCATGGTCATCATTATAACCCAGCTCACCGCTACCATAGGTGGCGGCTGAAGATGCATAAATAAGAGGCACCTGATTTTCTGTACAGTATTTCCAGACAGATTTAGAGTATTGAACATTCAGTTCTTCATGAATGGAATAATCAAATTCAGTAGTATCTGTTCTGGCACCTAAGTGAATAACGCAATCGATGATGGGTTCATGGAGTGCCAACCAGTCGAACAGGTTATATCGTTCAACCAGGTGTGCAAAGCCTTTCTGTTCCCAGTTTTTTCTTTTTGCTTCCACACCAAAATCATCCACCAATATCAGGTTACGGTAATCGAGAGCGTTCAGGTGTTCCACCATACAGGAGCCAATAAAACCGGCAGCACCTGTAACGATGATATAGGAAGTAGTTTCAGACATGCACCTAATTGATCAGTTTTTCGATGGCTGTATCATAGAGATTTTTCCAGCTATCAATGGTTCCCCAAGATTCGGCATTTACCTGAACAACACCACTCGTTACTGTACCCAATACAGTGGCAGTAATACCAGCTGCTTTTGCTGCATCCGTTACAGCCGTAGCTTTTTCTTTTGTACAGGAAACCACTACCCTGCTCTGCGCCTCACCAAACCAGAATGCATCCTTACGCAGGTCTGTCTGGGCTTCAACAGCAAAACCTAAACCACGATTGAATCCGCTTTCAAGCAGGTTGATGGCCAATCCACCTTCACTGATATCATGCGCACTTACTACCAGTTTATTTTTAATGAGTGAAGCTACCAGTTGCTGAACATTGTATTCTTCATCGATATTGAAATGTGGTGCAGGAGAAAACTCTACTTTCTTTAATTTATGCAGGTATTCTGAAGAAGCAATATCATTCTGTGGGGTACCAATAAGGATAATAACATCTCCTTCATTTTTAAAATCGAGTGTCATACGGGCATCTACATCATCCACAATACCCACCATACCAATGGTGGGTGTGGGGTATACAGGTCCGTCAGGATTCTGGTTATAGAAACTTACATTCCCTCCTGTTACCGGTGTATTGAATTTGCGACAGGCATCGCCCATACCGGTAACTGCTTTTACAAACTGGTAATACACTTCGGGATCGTATGGATTACCAAAATTGAGACAGTTGGTTACTCCTATAGGCTCACCTCCACTGCATACAATATTTCTCGCAGCTTCAGCTACGGCAATCATACCACCGGTATATGGATCGGCAAATACATATTTACTGTTACAATCAACCGTTACGGCCAGTCCTTTCCCTGTTCCTTTGGCCAATACAACGGTTGCATCGCTCGGTGCATTGGTGGAAGTGTTGGCAGCACCTACCATACTATCGTACTGTGTATATATCCAGCGCTTCGATGCGATATTGGGGATCTGCACTAATTGTTCTGCTACCGATTTCAGATCGGTTACATCTGCAATGCTGTTTGCATCAAAAGCTTTGATTTTTTCAAAATATTTCGGCTCACGGTATTCACGTGTGTACTGTGGTGCACCACCACCCAATACCAGCTCATGTGCGGGTATCTCAGCTTCCAATTCACCATGCATATAGAACTTCAGCAAACCATCACCGGTTACTTCACCAATATTGCTGGCAGAGAGATCCCATTTTTCAAATACTATCAGTACGGCTGCTTCTTTACCTTTCTCTACTACAATGAGCATTCTTTCCTGGCTCTCACTCAACAGCAGTTCCCATGCTTTCATATTTTGCTGGCGGGTAGGTACTTTTTCCAGATCTATACGCATACCCACGCCACCTTTCGCACTCATTTCTGCGGTAGAGCAGATAATTCCTGCCGCTCCCATATCCTGCATACCAACAACGGCACCGGTATCGATGAGTTCAAGACAGGCTTCCAATAATTTCTTTTCCTGGAAGGGATCACCTACCTGAACAGCAGGTAGTTCTTCCGCACTCTCTGCCGTAATATCTGCCGATGCAAAAGAAGCACCGCCAATTCCATCTTTTCCCGTAGCACTACCTACAAAGAATACCGGGTTACCAATTCCTGCAGCAGTGGCACTGATCATATCACCCGCTTTCATGATACCCACACTCATGGCATTCACCAATGGGTTGGTATGGTAACAATCTTCAAAATATACTTCGCCGCCTACAGTAGGTACACCGAAGCAGTTGCCATAATGACCAATACCATGTACCACACCACTTAAGAGGCGTTGTGTTTTTTTATCTTTCAGGTTACCGAAACGTAAACTGTTGAGGGAGGCGATCGGACGTGCTCCCATGGTAAAAATATCGCGCTGAATACCACCTACACCTGTTGCCGCTCCCTGAAAAGGTTCAATGGCACTGGGGTGGTTATGACTTTCAATTTTAAATACTACGCCAAATCCGTTGCCCATGTCCATAAGACCGGCATTTTCTTCACCAGCTGCTACCAGCATACGACCACCATCACGCGGAAGGGTTTTGAGCCACTTGATGGAGTTTTTATAGCTGCAATGCTCGCTCCACATACCACTGAAAGCACATAGCTCCGTAAAGTTGGGGGTTCTGCCTAGTTTCTGTTTGATGAGTTCGAATTCTTCTGCTGTAAGACGCAGTTTCTCGGCGGTTTGAACAGTAATTTCCATGATGCTGCGAAGGTAGGAAAAACTGAGAGGTGAGAAGTGAGTGAGGGGAAGAAAAGTTTATAGCTGAGGGCATATGGCGTATGGCATATAGTTCATAGCACAAGCAGTATATACTATTTGCCATGAACCATATGCCATTAGCTGCCTGCTAGCCCTTCACAATCCTGCCGCTGCCTGCCTTGTGCGTGCGTACATTTTTGGCGCCGCCGGTATAATATACATTTCCACTGCCTGCAATGCGTGCGTCAATGGAAGTATTGGCCTGTACACGTATATTACCACTGCCACTGATACTGGCCGTAACATCATCACTTACTACTTCCTTACAATTAATATTACCACTACCACTGATACGGGCATCTACCTCATTAGATCTGCCTTTCAGGGTAATACCACCGCTACCCGATACAGATGCATCAATACGATCAAAACGGTCGAAGTCCAGATTTATATTACCTGATCCTGATACCGCCAGATTGGTGGTGCCGGAATTGGAAAAATTACCTTTTCCGATGATATCTCCACTGCCGGATAGATATAATCCCTTAACCTGACTGATAGATACATATATCACAATCTTGTTTTTAGACCTGATATTCCCGTTTTTACGGGCCCTGATCTGGAGCTTACCATTCTCTACTTTAGTTTCAATGTATTCCAGCAGGTTTTCATCGCCTTCTATTTCAATGGAATTGCTGTTACCGTAAGCCAGCATCACATCCCAGGAACCTGAAGAAGCTACTCCGGAAAAGCTGCCCACTTCACGGGTTTCTTTTTTGTAAACACCATTTCCTTCTACCTTAAACCAGTTCCATTGGGCCATACCGTTGAGCGATACCAGTACACCTGCGATCAGTAATAATTGTTTCATGATATTTCGGGTTTTGGAGTGAAACGGGGCTGAGAAAAAAATGTTACAAAAAAAAACGGCAGCCTTTATGCAGACTGCCGTTAATGCTTTGAAATAACTGGTTTATTCTGAAATAACCAGTGAATTAAAATACTGGTCTTTGATATCCTTCTTTTCTCCGGCATTACCGGACTGATAGGTTAAAGTAAATGCATATTGTTTATAGAAAACCATACGTGTGGTATTCAGGAATGTCTTGCCGTTCTTTTTAATTTCCAGATCGAACTGGTAATACAAATGCTTCTCGCTGTATTTGCCTTCCGATTCTGCTTTAACAATGGCTCCACTTTGGGTAATCCCAGTTTTAATCTGTTCTTTAAACTCTTCGGTATCTTTTAACCCCTCCAGCATTTCCTCAGTAATACCGGCACCCAGCTTAGTAAAATCAAGTACAATAAGACCCAGTTCCGTTGAGTCGGCCATGGTTGATTTTTTGATTTGCTGCGGGCCACCACCTTCTGCATCCACTACTACCGGCTCCGCTGGCATGCTGATTTTTACTTTTTCAACTACATCCACGGTTTTCCAATCATTCATTACAGGTGCAAATGCAGACCCCAGCACTACTAAAGCAATCACCAAAAGCTTTTTCATTTTTTGTTGTTTTACTATAGGTTGCTGAGTTGGTCAATTAATTACAGAATATGAAAAATAAACCTGAAAACCCGTTTAATGAGCTGTATGTCAAATCTTTAAACAGAAAAAAGCTGCTATTATATTTCAAATTAAAATAAAATACATATTTATATTTTTCCACAAAATCTCCATTTTTTTCGGCATTAAGCACCTAAATGCTAAATTTATGACCGCTAAACCCTACTTTTACGCTGTAAAAAAACATTACCCTATGTCTTTACGCTTTAATGCGATCAGCAGCATCAACAACAATGAGACAAACATTCCGGCCAGTACCAAGATTACCGGCATCTTCGGAACCAATGTATTTACCCTGAAAACAGCCCGTGAATTCCTGAGTGACGAAGCTTATAAAAGCTTAGTGACCAGTATCCGTGGGGGTAAAAAAATCGACCGTAGTGTTGCCAACCAGATTGCCAACGGTATCCGTGCCTGGGCAGAAAGCAAAGGTGTTACCCACTATACGCACTGGTTTCAGCCACTTACCGGTACTACTGCTGAAAAACATGATTCTTTCTTTACACTGAAAGGTGACGGAACAGCCATTGAAGAATTCGACGGTGCCGCCCTTATTCAACAGGAGCCAGATGCTTCTTCTTTCCCCAGTGGTGGTTTACGTGCTACTTTTGAGGCCCGTGGTTATACCGCCTGGGATCCTTCTTCACCTGCTTTTATTATTGAAATTGGTCAGGGTAAAACCTTATGTATCCCAACCATCTTTGTTTCTTATACAGGTGAATCACTCGACTACAAAGCACCCTTGCTGAAAGCACTGGAGGCCTTAAATAAATCTGCTGTTGAAGTATGTAATTTCTTCGACAAAAACGTCACCAAAGTAACTCCTACCCTCGGTTGGGAACAGGAATACTTTGTGATCGATGAAGCATTAGCCACTGCACGTCCCGATCTGGTACAATGCGGCCGAACCGTATTTGGTGCATCGCCTGCCAAGGGCCAGCAATTGGAGGACCATTATTTTGGTTCTATCCCCGAGCGTGTATATGCTTTCATGAGAGATTATGAGCAGGAAGCCTATAAATTAGGTATTCCATTACGTACCCGCCACAACGAAGTAGCACCTGCACAGTTTGAGTGCGCTCCAATTTTTGAAGAAGTAAATATTGCCGTTGACCACAATACCTTATTAATGGATGTGATGAGCCGTGTGGCCAAACGTCATAAGCTGGTAGTATTGTTGCACGAAAAACCATTTGCCGGCATCAACGGTAGTGGTAAACACAATAACTGGAGCATGGCTACCGATACAGGTGTAAACCTGCTGGCACCCGGTAAAACTCCAAAGACCAATCTCATGTTCCTGACCTTCTTTGTAAACACCATCAAAGCAGTTCATGATTATGCAGATATTATGCGCGCAGCCATTGCATCTGCTCCCAACGACCACCGTCTGGGTGCCAACGAAGCGCCTCCCGCCATCATTTCTGTTTTCGTAGGTCAGTACTTAGCGAAAGTATTATCTGATATAGAAACAAGGGTAAGCACCAAATTCGATGAGCAGGATGAAGCCATCCTGAAACTCGATCTGCACCGCAGTATTCCGGAACTGATGCTGGATAATACCGACCGTAACCGTACTTCTCCTTTTGCCTTCACCGGTAATAAATTCGAGTTCCGTGCGGTAGGTTCTTCTGCCAACTGTGCTATCTCTATGACGGTTCTCAATACCATTATGGCCGATACCCTGAAGAAATTCAAGGCCGATGTGGATGCGCTGATTGAGAAGGGCGACAAAAAAGAAATCGCCATCATGCAGGTAATCCAGAAGTACATTGTAGAAAGTAAGAATGTATTATTTGAAGGTGATGGTTATAGCGACGAATGGCACAAAGAAGCCGAGCGCCGTGGCTTACCCAACCTCAAAACAACACCGGTTGCACTGGATGCAATGGTAACTGATAAGGCCAAAAAACTGTTTGAAAGCAATGGTGTATACAGTCATACAGAACTGGAAGCACGTCATGAAATTGAACTGGAGAAATACATCAAAAAAGTACAGATTGAAGCCCGTATCATGGGCGACCTGGCCATTAATCACATCTTACCAGCCGCTATTGCTTACCAGAACGACCTGTTAAGCAATATCAACGGACTGAAAGCAGCAGGTTTAGGTGAGAGCGCATATAAGAGCCAACTGTCTATCCTGAAAGAAGTAAGTGAACATATCCAGGTGATTCACGATAAAGTGAACCTGATGGTGGAAGCCCGTAAAGTGGCCAACAATATCGCCGATACCCGCGAAAAAGCCATTTCCTACGAGTCTATCAAATCGGCCTATTTCGATGAAATCCGCTACCATGTAGATAAACTGGAGCACTTAGTAGACGATGAAAAATGGACACTACCCAAATACCGCGAGATGTTGTTTTTAAGATAAATCGTTCTTTTTGACTTGAGCAATCATAGCCCCGTGCCGTTCCCGGTATGGGGCTTTTTTGTGAATGGTCAATGGTGAAAGGTCAATAAAGGGTGATTGATTCACCATTGACCATTCACGATTCACATTTCACCGATATTCATTTTCACAGAATAAACCAAAACCTTAACTTTCTGTCTATAAACTAAACTTAAAAAACATGAAAAAACTTATTGCCCTTTTAACAGTTGCTTTTTGCTGTACCCTTACAGTGGCAATGGCACAACCAGGTGGTGGTCAGCAGATGGATCCCGCACAGATGCTGGAAATGATGAAACAACGTATCAAACCAGGAATGATGGAGAAAACCAAACTGACTGATGCACAGGCCGATAAAGTACTGGAAATACAACTCTGGGCCCAGCAGCAGAACCGTGGTTTACGCGACCTGAGTGAAGAAGACCGTGCCAAGAAAATGAAAGAAACCAATGAGGAAAGAGAAAAGAAAATGAAAGCCATTCCTTTAACTGAAGATCAGATTAAAGCGGTGAATGAGTTTTATGCAGAAATGAGAAGAAATCGCCCAGGCGGTGGTGGCGGTGGTGGAAAATAAACAAAACTGAAACCAATATATAAAGCTGTACCAAATGGTGCAGCTTTTTTATTCCCCTAACAATATGTGTATCTGTGGCTGATTAATTTCAGCTATTCCTGTATACCTTACTATTTATTCTTTTTACTCAGTACCCACAAATCATTACTATACATAAACTCCGTATGATCTGGTGTACCGCCATACTTTCCACCGGTCATAAATATTTTATTCCGATGTACGGTTGCCGCAATACCTCCCCTTGGCGACCATGGTGCATCCATCCCCTCCCATTTTTTCCCATCACTACTTACTAATACCTGACTGGAGAATTGTCCATTCCTGTTGCACCCGAGCAACCATATCTTTTCATCGTATACCAATGCCGCGTATCCGAAAATTTGTTCACCCGGTACGATGGCATCCGTTTCTTTTACCCAGTTTACTCCATCCGCTGAACTCCACACATCATTGTTGAGCAGGTATAATTTATGCTTTAACTGCACAACAACACTACCGCTTCTTTTACCAAAAGGCAGTTGGTCCAGCTGTTTTACCCAATGAATACCATCATCACTGTTCCAGACATCTGCAAACTGCTGCCGCTCATCTTCCCCTCCTATGATCCATAGTTTATCCTTAAAAACAAAGGGGTGATAAAAGAATCTTTTGGGGAGATTGGATTGTTCGGTCAATACCTCCCATGATTGCATATCGCGTGTCCGATAAATATGTGGTTTGAAAAGATGCGTTTCAATATTACCTTCAAAATAACCCAGGCCGTATACCGCATCTTTAAAAACGATATAGTCCAGAAACGCCAGGTTATGGATGCTATTCGGCAACAAAGATTTCACCCAGTGCTGCCCATCATCTGCAGAGTACCAGTTGCCATCCGGATGAAAAGTCCAGATAGTATCACGGATGCTGAACAATTGAAAATTGTAATTTTTTTTCCATTGGGCACTATCCATTATTTTTTGCCATACATAGACTGAACTATCGTAGGTATTAGTTTGAATGCCTGTATTTCCTATGGGAGCAGAGGAACAGCCGATACACAAGACCAGCCAACCTAACAGATGGTATCGCATGTAAGAAGGTTTAATTGATACAATTTATAAGTAAGATGTTATAACCCAAAAACTGCATAATAAATTCTGCTGAAAAAGAAAAGCCCCGGTAATATTACCAGGGCTTTAACAATTGACAAAGCGTCAACGATTATTTCATTTTAAAAGTATCGAGGAACTTGGTAGTAAAATTACCCTTCCTGAAATCTTCATTCTGCATCAGTTGCAGGTGGAAAGGAATGGTTGTTTTTACCCCTTCAATCACATACTCACTCAACGCACGATACATGGTATCAATGGCTTCCTCACGGGTCTGAGCAATGGTAATGAGTTTACCAATCATCGAATCGTAATAAGGGGGAATAACATAACCCGCATATACATGGCTATCTACACGAACCCCATGTCCGCCGGGTGTATGCAATACCGTAATCTTACCGGGTGATGGTCTGAAATCGTTATAGGGGTCTTCAGCATTGATACGACATTCTATCGCATGCATCTGTGGTTCGTAATTGCGGCCACTGATTTTTTCACCCATCGCAATTTTAATCTGTTCTTTGATCAGATCGAAATTGATGACTTCTTCCGTTACACAATGTTCTACCTGGATACGGGTATTCATTTCCATGAAGTAGAAATTGCGGTGTTTATCTACCAGGAACTCAATGGTACCTACGCTTTCGTAATTAATGGCAGCAGCGGCTTTACAGGCAGCTTCTCCCATTTTCTTACGCAGTTCGGGTGTCATAAACGGAGAAGGCGATTCTTCTACCAGTTTCTGGTGACGGCGCTGGATAGAACAATCACGTTCACTCATATGGCAAACGGTACCATACTGGTCGCCCGCTACCTGTATTTCAATATGACGTGGTTCTTCCACAAATTTCTCCATATACACGCCATCATTCTTAAATGCGGCAGCGGCTTCTGTGCGGGCAGTAGTATAGGCTTTCTCCATTTCACCCTCTTCGAATACCACACGCATACCCTTACCACCACCACCGGCAGTAGCTTTGAGTATAACGGGATAACCGATTTGTTTGGCCAGCTTCTTAGCTTCTTCCACACTTTCGAGCAAACCCTCACCACCAGGTACTACAGGTACCCCGGCTTTGATCATGGTGTCTTTTGCAGTGATCTTATCACCCATCTTGTTGATCATCTCCGGTGTGGGACCAATGAATTTAATACCATGGTCGGCACAGATCTGAGAGAACCTTGCATTCTCGGCGAGGAAACCATAACCCGGATGTATCGCATCCGCGTTGGTAATTTCAGCCGCAGCCATGATATGTGGAATATTCAGGTAAGAATCAATACTCTGTGGTTTACCGATACATACGGCTTCATCTGCAAACTTTACATGCAAACTGTCCTTATCCGCGGTAGAATAGACCGCTACGGTTTTAATGCCCATCTCACGACAGGTACGGATCACACGTAAAGCGATCTCTCCCCTGTTGGCAATCAGTATTTTCTTGAACATCAGTTTAATTTGAAAATTTGGAAGATCAATTTGGAAATTTGGAAATTTGGAAATTTGGAAATTTTTGGCCTAGTAACGTCAGCAAATGAGCATTTATAGTAAGCTCATTTCCAAATTTTCAAATTAACTCATTTCCAAATTATTTAGGCTCTACTAAAAACAGCGGCTGATCGTATTCTACTGGGCTGGCATCGTCTACCAGTACTTTTACGATGGTGCCGCTTATTTCACTTTCAATTTCGTTGAACAGCTTCATAGCTTCAATGATACATACCACTTTTCCGGGGGCTATTTCTGTACCTACATCGGCCAGCATCGGTTTGTCTGGTGATGGTCTGCGGTAGAAAGTACCGATCATCGGACTTTTTATGGTAATAAGATTGTCTGCTTTGGGTGCCGGAGCCGCTGGTGCTGCGGGTGCGGCTGGGGCGGCAGGAGCTGCTTGTGGAGCAGGGGCGGGACTGGTATGGAACACCTGGGGAGCGGGGGCCGCTACGGTTACTACCTGTTCTTCTTTTTGCTTAATGGTAACCTTACCGTCTTTGTCTTCGATACTGATTTCACCAATATTACTCTTATTGATGATCTTAATCAACTCGTGAATTTGCTTTAAATCCATAATGGCAATTTTTGGGGTAAAACTGGTTAGTTTCGGTGAAATTGGGGGGCAAAATAGCCTTTTTTTGATAAAAACAGGGGATTTTTTATCTTTTTCGGCAAGCAGCAGGATGTGAATTGTCAATTGTGAATTGTCAATTAAACAGTCCCTTAACAGGCATTCACAATTCACCATTGAGAATTGATCATTCACAATTGACCATTCACAAAAAAGGCATCCGAAGATGCCCTTTTCAATATGGAGAGATTCATTTATTCCTTTACACGTTCCACATAGTCGCCCGACTTAGTGTTCACACGGATCAGCTCACCATCTTCTACGAAGAGAGGTACCATTACGGTAGCACCGGTTTCTACGGTTGCGGCTTTGAGGGCACGGGTGGCGGTATCACCACGTAAACCGGGCTCACAATAGGTGATTTTAACCACTATTTTTTCAGGTAATTCCGCACCAATAGGTTGCTCGGTTTCTGTATTAATGAATACAAATACCTCAGAACCATCTTTCAGGAACTGGGGCGCATCAATCATTTCTTCTGCCAGGGCAATCTGTTCAAAGGTTTCATTGTTCATCAGGTTATACCCGCTTTCATCTTTGTACAGAAACTGGAAAGCTTTCTTCTCCACACGTACCGGGAAAATGCTTTCACCACTGTTCCATGTTTTTTCGATGGAACGCTTATTATCTACCCCTTTCAGCTTGGCCCAAACTTTGGCCGCAGCTCTTGCGGTTTTGTTCTCGCCAAACTCTACCACTGAATATAAACTGCCGTCGAGCTTTAATATCATGCCACGGCTGATGTCTGATGTAGTTGCCATATAATCTTTATTTCTGGCGCAAAAGTAGGGAATTGGGGGGATTTGGGGATGGCAGATGGCAGATAGCAGATTTTTATTGACCTCTCATCAAAAAATACCTCCTAACTAATGGCCGCCCCCAATCAACTCCCTTTCTCCCCTTCTCCCTGTTAACCCCTTCATGAAAATCGGGTATTCGCGTTTGTAATTTTTTTACAGGGAGAAGGGGAGAAAGGGAGTGATGGAAGCGTTGTTTGAAGATTACTTTAAGATTAAATCATGGTGATGGTGAAAAAAAATAGAATGCCCGGACTGCGGTACGTAAAAACAGGGTATCTGTTAAAGAGAGCAAAAAATATACCTATGGAAAATTTTACACGATTTGCCTGCCGCATTTTACTCTTCTTATTAATACCCATCGGCAGCTTTGCCAATACAATTATTGTAAAGGGCACCGTAAAGAACAGTAATGGACAACCCGTTGCGAATAAAACAGTAACCATATCTCTCGACAGTAGCACGAGCAACGGATGTTTCCAGTACAAAACCGTGAAAACAAATCCGAATGGATATTATATAGATACGATCCGTTGTGAGCATACCATCACTAAAATAAAACTGAGTGTGGAGAATTGTGATGGGAAAATGCTGATTAATTATCCTACCATTAACAATAGCAGCAATTATACAGAGAGTCATTTTGTACTCTGTACGCCAGGCACTTCACCTACATCCTGCAAAGCTGAACTCTCCTATGAAAAACTGCAGGGAAAAACATTCCGCTTTACTGCTAAAAACAGTGTAGTACCTGCTGGCGATAGTATCATACTCAGAAAATGGATGTTTGGAGATGGTTCTGTACTCGAGGGTAAAGAAATCAGCCCGCTAAAAGAATTCAAAGACACGGGTTTGTACAATGTTTGCCTGCTCATCAAAACAAAAAAAGGTTGTGAGAGCAAAACCTGTATTACCGTTATAGTGCGTGACTCTCTAGGTATAACACCTGTTGCCTGCCAGTCTAAATTCAACTTCCATGTTGAAGGAAAGAAAGTGATCTTTAAGAGTACCAGCAGCTTTATGAATAACGACAGTATTATCCGCTACGGCTGGGTAATAGGCGATGGCAAAGTAATTGACACCAATGCAAAAGAAATCGTTTACCAATATGCAAGAGCAGGAAAATACCAGGCCTGTCTTTATATCAAAACTGCCAAAGGTTGTGAGAGCAAATATTGTGCGACCATTGAAATTACTGAGCCTTTAAACTGTACAGCGGTGTACACTTTTGAAAAAACAGCTACCCGTACATTTCGTTTTAACAGTGGCAGAAGTCTTGCATCAAGCGGTGACACCATTAAAGAGCGTATCTGGATCTTTGGCGATGGTAGTTCGATGGATGGAAATGAAACCAGTCCGTTAAAGACTTATAAAGACACCGGTACTTATACGGTATGCCTCAAAATAAAATCTGCTAAAGGTTGTGAAGCCATGTATTGCGGCAGTATTGTGGTAAAAGATTCTACAGTCACGAACCCGCCGCTCAACTGTAAAGCATTCTTCAGCTTTACCAGAAAAGAGCAGACCATTCAGTTTAACAGCTTAGCTTCTGTGGTTCCTCAGGGAGACAGCATCATCAGCCGTACCTGGTATTTCGGAGATAGCTCTGCGCCATTAACCGGCAACCGGAAGGATCCTTATTATCAATACAGGAAACCAGGTGTATATACTGTTTGCTTAGTGATTAAAACCAGTAAAGGATGTGAGAGTAAGTATTGTGCAACGGTACAATTTCAGCCGGTGAATACACAATGCTTGGCCCGATTTACCGATGAGCGGCTTTCACAAAAGAAAATCAGGTTCAACAGCAGTACTTCATTAGCCATACCCGGCGACAGCATCATAGAACGTAAATGGAAATTTGGCGATGGTACCGAACTGGGTGGAAATATAGTAGCACCTGAAAAAGAATATCGCCAGAAAGGAATTTATACAGTTTGTCTCCAGATTAAAACGGCTGCAGGCTGTAAAAGTGAAAGCTGTAAAGTGTTGGAGATAAAAGACAGTTCAGTGAATGAACAGAACAGTCAGCGGATAAAAATCATACAGATCAATCCCAATCCGGTGGTATCACGTTTTGTAAGCACTATCTGGACCAAAATGGGTATAGAAGTGGAGATTGGCATCTATGATATTTATGGTACCATTAAATGGAAAAGCAAAAAAGGATTACTGGCAGGAAATAATTTCATAGAAATTCCGGCTGTTGAGTTAAAAACTGGTCCTTATTTCCTGCGTGTAACCAGTGCCATAGGTAACGACAGCAGGTTATTCTATAAGCTATAAGACTGTCTGGCAAGTTGATGATGTTAGCCACAGATTCACAGATTACCGAACAATAATCTGTGAATCTGTGGCTACTATTTTATACCATTCATTCCAGTCTGATTTCGCTAATTTGCATAAATGAAAAAACTGCTGCTTTCCTGTCTGTTGATCCTAGCGGCTACATGGCCAGACGCACATGAATTTTGGCAGGCACCTGATAAATATTACTATACTATCCGAGATATTGCCTTGATCCGTTTTCAGGTGGGTGAAAATTTTACAGGCACCAACTGGACTGGTAACAAAGAAAAAATAAAACAACTCTCCCACTATTTGCCCAATGGTACTATTATTGACCTGTCTGATAAAGTATCGATGAACAAAGGTGATTCCATCAGGCGACCCTTACAAACCGAGGGTACACATATGATTGTCTTCAACAGTACCAATGCACATATTGAACTGGAAGCCGATAAATTCAATGCTTATTTAAAAGAAGACGGTCTGCAAACGGCCCTCCAGTTCCGGGAGAAAAATGCTGAGCAGAATAAAACAGGTAAAGAGTATTACCAGCGATCGGTAAAAACCATTATCCAGATAGGTAATGAAAAAACCGATGCCTGTAAGGAGCCTAGTTTTTTGCCATTGGACATTATTCCGTTTGAAAACCCTTATGCTTCACCCGGTATGGCCCCTAAAGAAACCTTGCCAACAGTAAAATTCAGGGTTTTGTTTAAGCGAAAGCCCTTGCCCAACTGGCTGGTAAAAACCTGGTTCCGGGATGAAAAAGGCAGGATGCAAATGCAGGAATACCGGACGAATAACCGAGGAATCATTGCTGTAAAAAGACATTCCGGCCCTTATATGGTAAGCACTGTGTATATGGAGCGCTTACAGAACGACCCTAAAGCAGACTGGCAGAGTTACTGGGCCAGTGTAAACTTTGAATATTCTTCCTTTTATAAGGCTGGCCGCTGATATCAGGATCAAGATTGAACAAACTTTAGATCATTGGTCAACATCCGTTCATTTTCTCCTATTTTTGCGCCAAATTTCAACATACAAGAATCCATTACCATGGCAGTATTAGTGAATAAAAACTCAAAGATCATTGTTCAGGGTTTTACCGGAACAGAAGGCACCTTCCACGCAACGCAGATGATAGAATATGGCACCAATGTGGTGGGTGGTGTTACACCTGGTAAAGGTGGCAGTACACATCTCGACCGTCCTGTATTCAATACAGTGGCCGATGCTGTTAAAACAGCTGGTGCCAATGTGAGCATCATTTTCGTTCCGCCTGCTTTTGCAGCAGACGCTATTATGGAAGCCACAGATGCAGGTATTGGCCTGATTGTATGTATCACCGAGGGTATTCCTGTTCAGGATATGGTGAAAGTAAAGAACTATATGCTGGGTAAACCTACCCGTTTAATAGGCCCCAACTGTCCTGGTGTAATTACTGCCGGTGAAGCTAAAGTGGGTATCATGCCCGGATTTATCTTCAAACCCGGTCGTATCGGTATCGTGTCAAAAAGCGGCACCCTCACATATGAAGCGGCTGATCAGGTGGTGAAAGCCGGACTGGGTATCAGCACCGCTATTGGTATTGGTGGCGACCCGATTATCGGCACCCCTACCAAAGAAGCAGTAGAATTGCTGATGAATGATCCGGAAACCGATGGTATCATTATGATTGGTGAAATCGGAGGCAGCATGGAGGCCGAAGCTGCCCGCTGGATTAAAGATCATAAAACAAAACCTGTCGTAGGATTTATTGCGGGTCAGACAGCGCCTCCGGGTCGCCGTATGGGTCATGCAGGTGCTATTATTGGTGGTGCTGATGACACTGCTGAAGCCAAAATGAAGATTATGGCTGAATGTGGTATCGATGTGGTAGCCAGCCCTGCCGACATCGGAAAAACCATGGCCGCCGCCCTGAAAAAATAAGTACTTTACCTAAATACGATAAAAAGCCTGCATTTCCAATGCAGGCTTTTTCTATGCCCGCCATCAACATCTTTTCTCATTCCTTATTCTTTATTCGTTATTTCTTATTGCTTCCCCCCCTTTCTCATTCGTTATTGCTTATTCTTTATTCAATATTCTGCATAGCCGGGCTTTGTTATCAAATCATTAACCCCCTAAAATACCCAGTTCACGGTATAGGCGTTATGGCAATAAGGGCGCAAATTGCAGACTGTTAAGAAACTCTTGAGGGAGTATTCAAACAACTACAAATTGGGGGTAAAGCTTGTGGTGAAAACCGCAAGCTTTCGTTTTTATGTACCCGGCTGTGTAAACTTTTGTTAATACAGTGAGGGCCTGTGTAAATTGCCGCAAGTTTGCATCACAGTTAAATAGAATGTATTTTCCTACTTAAATTTTCACGCATGAGATTCAGGTTCTTTCTTTCCCTCCTTATTGCTTTTTTTTGTTTTACTGCTTATGCGCAACAGTCTGATACCAGTTTCCTGAAAGAATGGTTTACCATTGACACCCTGATACTAGAACAGGGACAAACTAAAACAGCTCTTACCAAAGTAAATGAACTGTACCGGAAAGCCGTACAAAGAAACCTGACCGCACAACAGATCAAAAGCCTGATTTATCGGTTCACCATTGAAAATAACATCACAGAGAAAGGAAGAAAAGAAATCATTGAAGACCTATCAAAAGAAATCATATCTGCCAAAGACCCTGTTGTTCAACAGTTACTACGGTTATTATTGGCGAAAAAAACAGAACAATATTTCAATGAGTACCGCTGGCAGATTTACGGTAGAACAAAAGCAATCAATTCATCCGTAAAGGGGATTGATACCTGGTCAATGGATGATTTTTATAAGGAATTGTCATCCCTATACCTAAACATAACCAGCCATACCCAGCTATTACAAGCTGTTCCTATTGATCAATTCGATGCGGTACTGGTAAAAGGCACCCTAAGATACCCCAATACCAGTATCTATGACCTGGCCATGAGAGAAGCCATCGAATTTTTTAAATCGGGGCAGGTTTATACCCGTAAACCCATTGACGCCTTCACATTAAGAGATGAAAAAGCACTCGCACCTCTTGCTGATTTTATCCGCACAGATTTTTCAACCACCGACAGTAATTCTGCCACCTGGAACTGTCTGAACCTCTATAAAAAATTACTGACACATCACCGTGCCGACAAGGATAAAAGCTTTTTACTTTTCCTGGACCTCGAGCGAATCAACTGGGTGAATAACGAGGCTGATTTTTTTCAGAAAGAAAAAAAATATGAAGCTGCACTTCGGTTCTTAACAGAGCAGTACCCGGCAAATCCGATTACAGCAGATATCTGGTCGCAGCTGGCGCAGTTGTATATCAGCAAAGCCTATACTTATAGTCCGCTGGGGGATACCACACATCGTTATGCCTATATAAGCGCCAAAAAAATAATTGAGAAAGCCATTAGCAGTTTCGATAGCTCGCAGTCTGCCATAAAAAAATTAAAGAACCAGTTAGCACAGATTCATGAGAAACAGCTCATGCTGAAAACCGAACAGGTAAACAGTATTGATCTGCCTTTCAGGGCAAAACTAGATTACAGGAATGTAGACAGCCTGTACATCCGTATACTGCGTCAGGATGATAAAGCTGTGCCCATTGAAGAGGTATGGGAAAATGATTTATGGAAAAAAATCACCAAAGTAAAAGCCATCAAAACAATGGCCCTTGCTTTACCTGCAACCAATGACCATCAGTTACACGCCACAGAATTTGCTTTACCGGCTTTACCTGCGGGTAATTATGCATTATTATGTTCTAACGATCTGGTATTCAATGACAGCCTCAGCCATTTGAGGTACCTGCCTTTTATTGTGTCAAACATCAGCTATATTAAAAATGGTGCTGATTATTTTGTTGTGCATAGGGAAACAGGCAAACCCCTACCCAATGTAAATGTGACCATACAACAACAGGTTTATAATACGACTAAGCAGAAAAATGAATTCCAGCCCCTCACTAAACATACAACGGATAAAAACGGATATTTCAATTTTTCACAAAAAACGAATAATGCTGTATTACGTTATCTTTTTGAAACGAACAATGACCAGCTACGGTTTCAGCAGGGCGAGTACGAATACCTCAACGCTGTTTCAAATGAAGAAATCCTGACACCGAATACAGAAGCAGTGATCAGGTATGAAACAAATGCAAGACAGGTTTTCTTTTTTACAGACAGATCTATTTACAGACCCGGTCAAACTGTCTATTTCAAAGGAATCGGTGTAACACGCTCTTATGAAACAAAGAGCAGTAAATTAATTACGAAAGACTCAGGCTGGGTGATTTTACTGGATGTAAACAGAAAAAAAATCGATTCACTTCCCTATACATTAAATGAATATGGTTCTTTCAGCGGGAAGTTTCAGCTACCAGTAAAAATTTTAACGGGTAGTTTCAGTATCTATACAACGGGCATTAAAAATGGGAGTGCCTATTTTTCTGTAGAAGAATACAAGCGACCTACTTATGCTGTTTCATTAGAGCAACCCAAGGGCAGTTATCGCCTTAACGACAGTATCAGCATCACAGGCAATGCTAAAGCTTTTGCAGGCAATACTATTGATGGGGCCAAAGTGGTGTATAATATCACCCGTTATGCACGCACCCTCTACCCCTGGTACCGCACTGGTCCTTCACGTATAGATAATAGCCGGGAAATTGGTAATGGCAATCTAACCACAGATGCATCGGGTAATTTTACAATCCGTTTTAAAGCAAATGCGGATGATAATAAGAAAGAAGAAAATGCCAATACCCTTTACACTTTTACCATTAACGCAACTGTTACAGATGCAAATGGCGAAACAAGAACTGCGAGTACAGATATCAGCATCGGGTATCAGCCATTACAATTAAGTATTGAAAGTCCACGGGTTGTTGATAGCAGGAACCTGAAAGAAATTGGTATTAAAGCCACCAACCTCAGCAATGAACCTGAACCTGCTGCAGTAACCGTGAAAATATATGCACTCAAATCGCCCGAACGACTCATCAGAAAAAGGCTTTGGGAAAAACCCGATCAGTTCCTGATGAGTGAAAAAGAATTTATATCCCTGTTTCCGCATGATGAATATGCGTCTGAAACAGAAATGACGGAGTGGCCCGTTCAACAACTATTGCTGGAAACATTAATCGATACAAAAACAAAACCTGCACTGGTATTGAATGAGCCACTTGCAGCGGGTCAGTACAGAATAGAAGCAAATACCACAGATAAAGATGGTAAGGAAATAAAAGCGGTAACCTATACCAGTGTATTCAACAGCCAGTTACAGCAAATGGCTTATACAACATATCAGTTTAACCTGAACCAGCAACCAACTGTTGAACCGGGCGATACGGCTATTTATATCAGTGGCACACATGCTAAAGATATTTTCGTGATCCAGAAAACGGAGAAGAAAAACAAGAAAGCTGTCATCGAATACCAACGCAGGGAAAAAGGTTTAACCGTTCATCGTTTTATACCGGATGAAACCGATAGAGGCGGCTATATGATTGCAGAAGCCTATGTATTGCATAACCGTTTATACAGTTATCAGACAAGAATAGAAGTACCCTGGAGCAATAAACAGTTAAAAGTTAATTACAGCAGTTACAGAAACAAGACAGAACCGGGCAGCAAAGAAACATGGACGGTACAGGTTAGCGGACAAAAAGATGAAGAGGTAGCTGCAGAATTATTGACAACGATGTATGATGCTTCACTTGACCAATTCAGGAATCACCAACTCAATGCCCCGTCTTTGTGGCCCATTCATTACCTGACCAACAGCTTTACGGCAGGAAGGAATTTCATGAGTATCATTTCTTATGATAACCCTGTTGTTTCATGGAACTATCTGCCTGAAAGTTTATATACAAATGACCGCCTCGCAGAAAGTTATTACGATCTCTATGAAAGAAATATCAGGAACTGGATAACGTATGCAGGTCCAACTATTTCCAGCAAACTGAAAAAACAGGTAGAGAAAATGCTGGACAATGTAATAGAGCATTATTATCAAAACGGAAGAATGGCAGGCTTGAGTAGTAAAGATGGACGTAATCAGAAAACAATTGCTGCTTTGTCTGGTTCCAATGAATTGAGCAAGCCAATGTCTGCTGCAGCTCCGTTACCGGTAAATGCCAGTATGCAGGCAGGTGTTATACAGGGTTATGCAGACGGAGCAACGAATATCCAGGTTAGGGGTACTACAAGCTTAAACAACCCGGGAGTATTGTATGTAGTAAACGGAAAAATAATAGCGGGTACTCCAGCTATTGCTCCAGATAAAATTTTATCCATCCTTACACTCACCCCGGCAGAAGCTACCGCTAAATTCGGTGCTGCCGGTGCAAATGGTGCTATCCTGATTACCACTTCAGATAATGTAGCGCCTGTTAACATCCGTAAAAATTTCAATGAAACGGCTTTCTTCTTTCCGCATCTCTATGCCGATACTGCAGGTAATTACAGTTTCAGCTTTACCCTTCCCGATGCATTAACCAGGTGGAAATGGATAAGTCTTGCTCATACAAAAGACCTTGCATTCGGAACTGCTACTACCGGTATCATCACCCAAAAAACATTGATGGTGCAGGCCAATGCCCCACGCTTTCTAAGAGAAGGCGATAAAATTGAACTCAGTGCCAAAATTTCCAACCTTAGTGAAAAAGAAGTATCCGGTCAGGTTACACTTGAACTGATAGATGCTGCTACTGGTAATTCAGTTGATGGCTGGTTCCAGAATGTATTTCCGGTGCAGTATTTTACCGCAGCAGCCGGACAAAGCACGGCTATTAAATTTCCGGTGCAGGTTCCGTTCAGCTTCAATAAAACATTGAGCTGGCGACTCACTGCCAAAGCAGCCAATTACAGTGATGGTGAAGAAAATATATTGCCCGTATTAACCAACAGACAACTGGTAACAGAAAGTCTGCCTGTATTGATGACCAAAGACAGCACACAATCTTTCCGTTTTGAAAAACTGTTACAGTCGAATAGTGAGAGCCTCACGCATGAAGCCATCACCATCAATTATACCAGCAACCCCATCTGGGAAGCCATACGCGCCCTTCCCTACCTGATGGAATACCCTTATGAATGTGTGGAACAGACTTTCAATCGTTTTTATGCCAATGCATTGGGTAGCTATATCGTAAACAGGGATGCAAAAATTAAAAGGGTATTTGAAGCCTGGTTAAAAGATACGGCTACAGCAAAAAGCAAGCTGCAGTTGAATGAATCGCTGAAACAGGTGATGCTGGAAGAAACACCCTGGGTATTCGACGCACAGAGTCAGGCAGAACAACAAAAAAATATAGCTTTACTGTTCGATGTGTTCCGACTGAGTCAGCAGGCCGATCAACTGATTCAAAAACTCAAGGACATGCAGTTGCCCGATGGAAGTTTCAGCTGGTTCAAAGGAGGCTATGGTGATCGTTATATGACCAACTATGTGATGACGGGTATTGGTAAACTAAAAAGAATTGGTGCAATTACACCCGACATCGCTATTCGTCTCAAACCTTTGATTGAAAAATCAGTGGCTTTCTTAGATGAAGAAATCAACAAAGAGTACCTGTACTGGAAAAAAGTAAAACTGGATACCAGCAGAACATTAATATCAAGCTCGCATATCCAGTATCTCTATATGCGCAGTTTTTTCAGGGATATCGCTTTACCCAAATATGCCGAAGCTTATAACTTTTTTTACAACAGGGGGAAGTTTCAGATTCAGCGGCAGTCGATCTATCATCGTGCGTTACTTGGACTGGTCTATTACCGAAACAATGAAATTCGTTATGTAAATGTAAACCTTCGTACTGCCATACTGGAAAATGCGGTGAGAGACAGTGCCAAAGCATCCATCTACTGGAAAGACAGGCAAACCTATTCATGGTACCAGACGCCGATAGAACACCAGTCTACCATCATTCAATTCCTGCAGGAACTGCAGCAGGGACAGCCCATGTTTGAAGGTAATAAATCGATAGACGAAGCCCGAAACTGGTTATTACTTAATAAACAAACCAATCACTGGAAGACAACAGTAGCCACCGCAGAAGCCTGTTATGCACTGCTGATGGCAGGTTCAGATCTCCTGCATACAGAAAAAAATATCAGGATACAACTCGGTAATAACAGTTACAGTAACCAGGACCTGAAAACAGAAGCAGGTACAGGTTATTTCCAGCAGAGAATAGAAGGCAGGTTTGTACAACCAGCGATGGGAAATATTACTGTAACGGTACAAAGCAAAGGAGCTGAGAAAATACAGAGCCCGTCATGGGGCAGTATTTACTGGCAGTATTTTGAAGACATGGATAAAATAACGGCTTCTGCTACGCCTTTATCCATCACCAAACAACTGTTTACAGAACGCAACAGCAATAACGGTAAAGTGCTGGAGCCGGTGAATGAAAATGCGGTGCTCAAACCCGGTGATAAAGTAGTGATCCGCTTAACCATCAAAAGCGATCGCGAGATGGAATACTTGCATCTCAAAGATACACGCGCATCTACCATGGAACCGGTGAATGTACTGAGTGGTTATAAATGGCAGGATGGACTGGGTTATTATGAAAGCACCAAAGATGCGAGTACGAATTTCTTCATCAGTCAGCTCAGAAGAGGAACCTATGTATTCGATTATCCGGTATTCATTACCCATACCGGCGTATTCTCTACGGGCAATGCCAGTATACAGTGTATGTATGCACCGGAGTTTACAGCGAATTCGGGAGGAATGAAGATCAGGGTGGAGGAATAGGTGTGATTTTTTGATCTTTGATTTCTTGATTTTAATTTATCGATCTTTAAGCCCTTGAACTAACAAATCGAAAAATCAAAAATCAAAAAATCGCACTTCCATGACGGTAGACTATCTCATCATCGGCCAAGGCATCTGCGGAACCATGTTAAGCTGGAACCTGATTCGTGCCGGTAAAAAGGTGATGGTAGTAGATGAATCGAAACCTTATACAGCATCCAAAGTAGCGAGTGGTGTAATCAATCCGGTTACGGGAAGGAGAATTGTACGCACCTGGGAAATTGATACCATCATGCCCTTTGCAGTAGCAGCTTACCAGCAACTGGAAAAAGAACTGGGTATTTCGCTGATCCGTCAATGTAATATCCTCGACTTCCATCCTACGCCACAGATGATGTTGGCTTTCCAGGAAAGGTTACCGGAAGAAACCACCTACCTGCGCGTACCGGAACACAGTGAGCAGTTCAACCAGTATTTTAATTTCGATTTTGGTGTGGGTGAGATCAATCCCTGCTGGCTTATTGATCTGCATAGTTTGATAGACAAATGGCGTGCTGAGTTACAATCTGCCAACGCATTACTCGAACAACATTTCGACTGGAAAGATTGTACTATCAGTGAAACGGGTGTAAGTTATGGGGGTATGGAAGCTGCTGCCATCATTTGCTGTGAGGGTGCAGCCGGTTTTCAGAATACTTATTTTCATCTGCTTCCCTATGCGCCTAATAAAGGACAGGCCATTATTGCGGAGATCAACAACCTGCCGACTACCCATATTTATAAACAGGGTATCAACCTGGTTCCCTGGAAAGACGATTGCTGGTGGATTGGTTCTACCTATGAGTGGAACTTTACCGATACCAACCCCTCAGCCGATTTCAGGCAAAAAGTAGAAGCGCAATTACAGCATTGGTTAAAACTGCCTTATACCATTGTTGATCATATAGCATCTGAAAGACCTGCCAATATGGAGCGACGTCCGTTTGCGGGTATGCATCCCGTACATACAAGGATTGGTTTATTCAATGGCATGGGTACAAAGGGCTGTTCCCTGGCGCCTTATTTTGCGGCGCAGTTCACCAATTCACTGGTAAGCGATGCGCCTATTATGCCCGCAGCAGATATTCGTCGCTTCAGTAGAATTTTAAGCAGGTGATTAGTTACAAAAAATTAATATTGCAGTCATTTGTCACCTATTGAACTGCATACATGTCTAACGCAACCAAACAAGAATACAGCATTCCGTTGAAATACCGGAAGATGGAAAACCTGCACATTGTTTTCTGGCTTTTTAAAGATATTGCCTGGTGTTTGGGTTTTGAGGTACTTGGCATCACTATGATTGTACCCACTTTAACCATTGCATTAGTGATCAGTTGGCGAACCAGGAATATGATGTCGGAACTTTGTCATAATCTGGCCATTGCTGTGTGGATCAGTGCCAACTCGTACTGGATGGTCAGTGAATTTTTAGGATTTGATCAGCGGGTTTTATGGGGCGATTATAATTTTAAACACCTTGCAGTTATTCCCTTTGGCATCGGTGTATTAATCCTTGTATTCTACTACCTGCTGTGGCGTCCCTGGCACCGGGAAGAAAATGAAACAATGTAGCAAATGTGCCGCTGAACAAGTTATTTTGCCGTCGACGCACTTATATTACCATTCATCATAGGCACTTTACCGTTTGTATGGGCGCAAGTCCCGTTTGTCCCTGTTTTTATACAGGGATGTTTTCCGCCCCTATACCTTTATGCAATCAAAGTAAATGGAGCCTCGCTCCCATGTAATATGAACCACCACACTGAATTTCTGTTTGCCCGTTTCCGTCAGCGCGTGAAACCACCAGAAGTTCGAATCCGCTAAATTTCTTCCCGTTCACCATTACCGGAAAAGAACCCTGATGAATGTGATGTAAGCAGTAGCTGCAGCCATTTTCTTATACCTCAACCATCAGTACCCAATGGTGCCGTCAGCGACGGTAAGGGAAGTCCTATACCATTTTCTAAAACAGTATCATTCTATAAACATGAAACCATTTGCAGTGGCGATTGCCGGTGCGGCAGTATTGTTACTCTGTCTTGGCAACCCTAAACAACCGAAACGACAATCATTGTCAATCAAGAAAAATGTGGTGTCTTTTTCGCTGAGCAACTTAGTGAGAAAATAAACCCAGTCATTAAAAGATGAAAACCATTCCTCCTTAGCTCTTAATCTGTGAATCTGTGGCTGTAGAAAAGCCACAGATTCACAGATTTTTATAGTCTTCTGAATGTATAACGGGTAATGTAACGGCCATCATAACTGGTGGCAATAATCCGGTTTTGATACACATCGACGTCATCAAAATACATATCAACAGAAGCACCTGTATAACTGTCATACACATTTACTTCCCAAACATCATGTGCACGGTCGTAGTAATTACCATACTGGTCATAATAACCACCAATGACAGTGCGTATGCGCCATGAACCCCTCATCAGGTTATAGCCATCATCATACTCAGCACTTCCATTTCTGTAGAAATCAAATACGCCATCTTCCAGTCCGGAACGGAAGTATTGCCAGCCATATCCATCACTGCGCGCAGCATCGGATACGACCCAGGTTCCGGCAACAGATTGCGGACCTATATCAATCACCGACTTGGAGCAACTGGTGAGGAATACAATAAGTGTGGTAATGAGTAGCAGTTTTTTCATACAAAATCATTTTCAGGGTTAAGAACTGTTTATAGGTTATGTAATCCAATTCTTTTACCAGAAATGACTTTTCTTAACTGTTTGGCTCCTTTTATATTTTATTTAACGACTCCATCAAAACCTCCCCTTCTCCCTTTCTCTGTGTTAATTCGCTTCGAAAATCAGGCTATCTCATTTGCAAGGCTTTTTGAAACAAAGAGAAAGGGAGAAGGGGAGATTAAATGGAGTCGTTTAAAAACTTTTATCGCTCCCACTTCATGAGGGTGGCCATGATAGTGGTGGAGAAACCAATGAAGGCAATGATGGTGAATGACCAGCGCAGACCCGCTAATTCAGCAATAAAACCAATCAGGGGTGGACCAATCAGGAACCCCAAAAATCCGATGGTAGATACTGCAGCCAATGCCACACCCGGCGACATGGTTTTCGACTTTCCTGCAGCACTGTATACGAGTGGTACAACAGAAGATACGCCCAGTCCTACCAGAAAAAATCCAAACGTAGCAGTAACAATAGTGGGGAACAATACAGCAACGGCCAGACCACTGCTGATGATGATACCACTGGCCTGTAACATTCTTTGTATACCAAAACGGGTTACGAGTCTGTCACCTAAAAATCTTCCTGTGGCCATGGTGGCCATAAAAACGGTATAACCCAGTGTTACCATTGCTGCGGGCGCTTCCACTACTTTCTGGAAGTACACACCACTCCAGTCGAACATGGTTCCTTCACAAACCAAGCATCCAAAAGCGATCAGTCCGAGTTTGAGTATGGCGGCATCGGGTTTAGCAAAAAGTGGTTGTTTATTTTCAGGTTGGGTATCATTGGGAAGAACATATCCCTGTGCCAACAATACTACCACCAATGAAATGATACAGATAAGTAGAAAATGATGCAGCGGGGATATGCCCTGTGCAATGAGAAAAGTGCCGATGGCTGCTCCTGAAAAACCGGCCAGACTCCAGATACCATGAAAAGTGGCCATAATAGACCGCTGGTATAATGATTCCACCCCTACCGCCTGAGTGTTAGCAGAAATATTATAGAGGTTTCCAAAAATGCCAAAACAAAACAGTACAGCAGCCAGTTGCCAGGTTGATGTTACCGCCCCGATTAATATCAATAACAAAGGATAACCCACTGCGGCAATGGTTACCATTGTTTTACTGCTGAAACGGGTAACAGCCCAGCCTGAAAGTGGCAGGCTCAGCATCAATCCGGAAGGAAGTGCGAGTAAAACGGCGCCCAATCCTGCATCGCTGAGTGCCAGCTTAAGTTTGATATCTGGTATACGGCTTGCCCAACTGGCAAAACATAAGCCCGCCATAAAGAAGAAGACCGCCACTGCCAAACGATGTGCTTTCCTGGATCTGGTTGCTTGCATAAGACAAAGATGAGATAAAACGACTGTTTTCCAAACCCCTACCATTCGGATGCTTAGGGCTTTTGGAGTATATTTGCCGCCGCTGATAGCTGATAGCTTATGGCGTATGGATCATAGCATATAGCAATTCATTTTATTTAATATCTCCAGCTATTTGCCATGAACCATTAGCCATTAGCCATGAACTATCTGCTGACAAGCAATCAACCTCAAAGAACCTACTATGTTTCGTACACACACTGGTGGAGAATTAAGAGCCAGTGATGCGGGAAAAAATGTAACCCTTGCCGGCTGGGTACAGACCGTTCGTAAATTCGGCGCCATTACTTTTGTTGACCTGCGTGACCGATATGGAATTACACAGTTATTATTTGGAGAAGAACTGAATGCAGCATTAGATGCCCAACCACTCGGACGTGAGTTTGTATTACAGGCCATCGGCACCGTTGCAGAAAGAAGCAATAAAAATCCTAACATTCCTACCGGCGATATTGAAATTCATATCAGCCAATTTACTGTGCTGAATAAATCAGCTGTACCACCTTTTACCATCCAGGACGATACAGATGGTGGTGATGACCTGCGTATGAAATACCGCTTTCTTGACCTGCGCAGAAATGCCATCAAGAGAAACCTTGAATTACGTTATGCAGTAAATCGCTCGGCGCGTAACTATTTGCATGAAAACCATTTCATGGACATTGAAACGCCCTTCCTGATTAAATCAACACCCGAAGGAGCCAGGGATTTTGTGGTGCCTTCGAGGATGAACCCGGGTCAGTTTTATGCTTTACCACAATCACCACAAACTTTCAAACAGTTATTGATGGTGAGTGGTTACGACCGATATTACCAGGTAGTAAAATGTTTCAGAGATGAAGATCTGCGCGCCGACCGTCAGCCGGAATTTACACAGATCGACTGTGAAATGGCTTTTGTAGAGCAGGAAGATATCCTGAACATGTTTGAGGGAATGATTAAGCGTGTATTCAAAGATGTTAAGAATATTGACTACAGCGAAAAAGTAGAACGCATGAGTTGGGAAGATGCCATGTGGATATACGGAAACGATAAACCAGATATCCGTTTTGGTATGCAGATTGCCAATCTCAAATCGGCTTTCCTGAAGGGTGGAAAAATAAATGCCACAGGTGAACTGATCAATGGAGCAGGTTTTGGTGTATTCGACAATGTCGAAACAGTGCTCGCCATTGCTGCACCTGGCTGTAGTGAATATACCCGCAAACAGACAGATGAACTGACTGAATGGGTAAAACGTCCGCAGATAGGCATGCAGGGTCTGGTATATATCAAGTGTAATACTGATGGGACTTATAAAAGCAGTGTCGATAAATTTTACAGTGAAGACAAACTGAAAGCCATAGCCGATGCTGCGGGTGCCAAAGCAGGCGACCTGGTGTTGATACTGGCAGGCAGAGAAGAAAGAACAAGGAAAGCAACGAGTGAACTTCGTCTCGAAATGGGCAGAAGACTAGGTTTGAGAAGAGACGATGAATTCAAATTATTATGGGTACTTGACTTCCCCTTATTTGAATACGATGAAGAAGGTAACAGGTGGGTAGCACGTCACCATCCATTTACATCGCCCAAGCCCGATCAGATTGAAGTGATGATTAATAATAACCCGGTGATAGAAAATGCCGATAAATACTTAGAACATCCCTATTCCAATATCAAGGCCAATGCATATGATATGGTGTTGAATGGTAATGAAATTGGTGGTGGCTCCATTCGTATCTACCAGCGTGAATTACAGGAGAAAATGTTTGCAGCACTGGGCATGAGTGAAGAAGAAGCCCAGTACAAATTTGGTTTCTTGTTGGGCGCTTTTGAATATGGTGCACCTCCGCATGGTGGTATTGCTTATGGATTTGATCGTCTATGTGCCATTTTAGGCGGAAGTGAAAGCATTCGTGATTTTATAGCCTTCCCTAAAAATAATAGTGGCCGCGATGTAATGTTAGATGCCCCAAGTACAATAGACCAGCAGCAGTTTGATGAATTACAGATTAAGCTGGATTTGAAAAACTAAAATTATACTATAATTAAGCCGCAGATTCGCAGATTATCTTCTAATCTGCGAATCTGTGGCTTAGTCTATTTTGCAAATGCAGCCGGATATTGTTCCATGGCTTTCCTGTGAACAGTGTTGATCATTTCTCTCCTGACTAAGCAGAAAATGGTATATAAAATAAATAATCCTGAGAACAGATAATATTCAAGCAATGTAATCATCTCCTGTTCTATAACACCTGAAAGACCATCGTTTAATGACCTACTACCAACCTGCATAAAAAAAATCAGGTAGATAAATCCGAAATCAAAATATTGAGGGTCGGTCATTAGTAATTTCTGACGATGTTGTTTTTTGATTTTTTTATTTAGTAATTCTTGTGAAATAAACATATACAAGAAAACAAGCCCCATGGCACTCAATCCGTAAAACAGCATACTTTCACTTACTGAAAACTGCTGGAAGGTTGTAACTAAAAGTATCAGCATTATGGTTAAGGCAACTTTTGGAAAAGTAAAATAAGACCATAACAACTTTCTTCGCATCTGCTTATATGCCTTACGCATATAAATTGATTTTGACCGCACAATCTCCTTCAAACCAAAGCTTCCAAATGATATATGCACTTCTTCCAGGGCTTTTTTAAATTCCATAGAAGGATCAGTCTTCATTTTAGCTTCGATGGCATTGGCCATATGATCTACGATTTCTACCTGTACATCATAATAAAATATACCCTTTCGGTTACAATAAGCATATAATTCCTGAACCTGTTCATCCGTCAACATAACTATGCAGTTTTAGGTTGAAAAATCAATGATAAGTTGGTTAGAAATGATTGTAGTTCATTCAGTGACTGAATGGATTGTTTTTTACCTGCTTTGGTGAGTGCATAATATTTACGCATCCTGTTTCCCACCGATTCAATTTCGGTTTCCAGTATTCCTTCTTCTTCTAACCGGTGTAAAAGCGGATATAAGGCACCTTCAGTAATATCCAAATGTCCTTTAGTTATTTCTCTGGCTTTCTGTGTAATCTGGTAGCCATACATACGACCGTTATCTTTTAATAACTGAAGAATAATAGGTTCCAGACACCCCTTATATAAGGCTGATTTCTGCATAATGTAAAAATACAAAAAAATTGATACCTAATTATCTTAGGTATCAATTTTTTTGTAGCCAGCTTTTTTGTATATTGTAGCTGGTTGCTTTCTCACCCTTGTGGGAAGCAACTTTTTTTGTTTGTACCTGACCATACAACTAACTGCATATGCATGGAGACCTGCTTTTCAAGCATTACCTTACCCGCCCCGGATGCTGGGACGAAATGAAAGAATCGGATACCGTTCGCCTACCCTATCATTCCATTTGTAATGAAATCTGCGGACTGAGTCTTACTCAACTTCAACAGAAAGATAAAATGGCCGCTGAGCTTTTTATGAGCCAGGGCATCACTTTTACTGTTTACAGTGACAATGAGGGAATAGAGAGAATATTTCCATATGACATTATTCCCCGGGTCATTACCAACAAAGAGTGGGAACAAATAGAAACAGGTATCAAACAACGACTCAAAGCCCTTAACCTCTTTTTGAAAGATATTTATCATGAACAGCAGATTCTTAAAGATGGTATCATTCCGGCAGCGTTAATTGCATCCTGTCCGCATTTTACAAGAGAAGTATTTGGCATCCATGTACCTCACGATATTTATGTGCATATAGCGGGCATTGATTTAATCAGGGGTGCGGATGGTGGCTTTTATATTCTCGAAGATAACCTGCGTACCCCCTCCGGGGTATCGTATATGCTGGAAAACCGGGAAGTCACAAAACGATTATTTCCCGACCTGTTAGCCAGTAGCAATATACGAATGATCAACAATTATCCACTCTTATTGCATGATAACCTGATAGCCATGTCGCCGAGAAGAGTAGATAACCCTACGGTTGTTTTACTTACACCAGGCGTATTTAATTCCGCTTATTTTGAGCATACTTTTCTGGCTCGCCAAATGGGTATTCAACTGGTAGAAGGCAGAGATCTGTTGGTGGATAATCATAAAGTGTATATGAAAACTACTGCAGGCCTGCGTCAGGTGGATGTGATTTACAGAAGAATTGACGATGAATATTTAGATCCATTAGTATTCAGGGCCGATAGTGCCTTGGGGGTTCCCGGACTAATGAGTGCATACAGAAAAGGCAATGTTGCCATTGTGAATGCGCTTGGCAATGGTGTTGCGGACGATAAAGCTGTGTATGCATACGTACCTGCCATGATCAGGTATTACCTCAACGAAGAACCCATCATTCCGAATGTGCCCACTTATCAGTTGAAAAATGAAGATGAGCGACAATATGTGTTTTCGAATATCGATCAGATGGTGATTAAAGAAACCAATCAGTCGGGCGGATACGGCATGGTGATGGGCAATAAAGCCTCGCAGGAAGAACTGGAAAAAGCCAAAGCTGCTGTTCTGCTCAACCCCAGGAATTTTATTGCACAACCGATTATTCAGTTGTCGACAGTTCCCTGTTTACTGGACGGAAAATTACAGGCAAGACATGTAGATCTTCGTCCTTATGCACTTTGCTCACAAAACGGTATCGAAATTGTACCTGGCGGACTTACCAGAGTTGCACTGCGTGAAGGATCATTAGTCGTCAATTCATCACAGGGTGGCGGAAGTAAAGACACATGGGTAATTGATTTACCTGAAACTGATTAATCACATCCAGAAAAACTGATTTTAAAAAGTTCAACCTTCAACCATGCTAAGTAGAATTGCAGACTCTTTATACTGGCTTCACCGATACATGGAAAGAGCAGATGGCTTACTCAGATTGCTCAAAACCAGTTATATACTTTCATTCGATAAGGTACAAACCAGTGGTATTACCTGGCAACCTGCATTAGAAATTTTTTCAAACCTGCCTCCCGAAGAAATCGATCTCCTTAAAAAGAATAATGCTGCGGCGCTCAAATACTTATTACTTGATACAAACAATCAGAATTCACTCAAAGTAATATTGACCCGTGCCCGTGAAAATGCCCGAGGTGTGCAGGATCAGATTACAAAGGAGGTATGGGAGCAGATTAACCTGATTTATCACCTGATTAATCATCCATCCACACAGGAGAAATTAATGGGCAATGATGCCATTCTGGTAATTGACTCGTTTATTAATCATAGCGATCAGTTTTGTGGTATTACAGACAGTACCATGCCGCGTGGACAGGGTTGGAACTATATGAATCTGGGCAAATACACAGAGAGGTGTTTACTTACAGTAGAGTTTACCAACAACTTCTTCAAAAAAGTAGATCATGACCTGAATAAAGAGCAGGATATTTTATTCTGGCGGGGTTTATTACTCGCTTTATCCGGTTATGAACACCATCTTAAAAACTATAGTAATCAGCAACATAATTACAATGTAGCCAAACAAGTATTATTTGACAAAAACTTTCCTCGCTCATTATATTATGCATTAGACAGGACGCATAAATATTTATCCGATATTGCCCGTTCAAATCCGGTAGAAGGTAGTGCTGCCATTACCCGATCATTCGGCAGAACCAATAGTTATGTGCGGTATTCAGATCTTGAAGCTGTTGCTGAGAGAGGGCTTGGGGTTTTTCTGATTGAAGTGAGGCATCATTTAAATGATTTTACACGACAGTTCGGACAATTGTATTTTTCTTACGCTTAAAGCTAACTATTCATGCCTGTTTTTTCTATTCAGCACATTACCAAATATCAATATGACCGGCCTGTTAAGGAAAGTGTTAATGAGATCAAGATTTACCCTTATGCTGAGGCACAACAAGAAATTTTACAACATGATATATTAATTACAGGTAATCCTGATGTTCATATTTCATTGGATTACTGGAATAACAAAAAAGGAAGTTTCAACCTCTTACCCTCACATCAGGAATTAATTATTGACAGCAGGCTGAAAATCAGAACAGCTGAGTGGAACACAAAAGCAATTCCGGGCTGTTTACCTGAAACCTTATTACCAGCTATAGAACAAGACATACAACTCCTCTCACTGAGTTCGTTTACACCAATTCATGGAGAAGATGAAATGCAACGTTATACCAGAGCCCTGTTTCATCCAGACAAGCAGGTAGCCATGATTATAAAAGACTGTTGCGAATTTATCTACCAACAGTTTACCTACATAAAAGGTATTACCACCATTGAATCAAGCGTAGATGAAATTCTGGAAAAGAAAGCAGGTGTTTGTCAGGATTTCGCCCATGTTATGCTTGAAATGTTGAGAAGAATGGGTATTCCGGCTCGATATGTAAGCGGGTATATCTGTCCGAATAAGAATGGCATGCGTGGTGAAGGAGCTACTCATGCATGGGTAGAAGCGTATGTACCCTCCTATGGCTGGTTAGGCATTGATCCCACCAATAATGTTGTAGTTACACAGCATCATGTAAAACTGGCGGTTGGCAGAGATTTTACAGATTGTAGTCCTGTAAAAGGAATTTTTAAAGGGCCAGCCATTCAATCCTTATCAGTATATGTATCTGTAGGCTATGAGGATGGTGCCAAATTTGAGGAGTTGAATGATGTACATCTTGAAAAACAAAACACCGCAGGTTCAGCCATTATTATTGATACATTTGCGGGGCAACAACAATAAATGTATGCGTTCGCTGAAAATTTTCCGGATTCTTTCTTATCTCATGTTACCCATTGCTGGTTTATTCGGGTTAATGGGTTTGCTGATGCTGATTCCCGCCCTGGTAAACCCATCGATGTGGTTGATGTTATTTATGTTTGCCAGTATCGTCATTTATACCTTCTCCAGTTTCAAATTCCTTTCTTCCGGTATTGAAAGAAATGCCCGCTGTAAGCCCACACTCAAAGACTGGATCAAAGTAAATGCTTATGTGAGCCTTGTAACGGCCGGCATGTTTTTTATTAATGCCATTGGCATACTCTCATTAGGCCCGATAGCCCTGAACGATTTCGTCACCCAAATGATCGATGCTCAACCCAACTTACCCAAAGGAATAAAACCGGAAATATTGATTTCATTGTTAAAGGGGGTTGCTGCAGTTATGCTGGTATTGGGTATCATCATCATTGCACATGTAATACTGGGACTGGGTATGTTAAAAAAATTCGGACACCTGTTCTCGACACCGGTAAATCAGTAAAAAAATCTCTCCCCTTTTTTGTACTTTACAAGAGTGAATACAACTGCACCTTTAGCGGAAAGAATGCGCCCGGTTTCATTGGATGACCTGGTTGGACAGGAACACCTGACCGGCAAAGGAAGTATCCTGAGAACATCTATTGAAAATGGCCGGATACCTTCCATGTTATTGTGGGGGCCTCCGGGTGTTGGCAAAACAACCATTGCCAATATCATTGCGCATAGTTTACAGGCTCCCTATTTTCAGCTTAGTGCCATCAGCAGTGGTGTAAAAGAAGTACGTGAAGTAATTGAAGAAGCCAAACACAAACCCGGCTCTGTTTTGTTTATTGATGAGATTCATCGTTTCAACAAAGGGCAGCAGGATGCTTTATTGGGTGCAGTTGAAAAGGGTATTATCACACTCATTGGTGCCACCACAGAAAACCCTTCTTTTGAAGTAAACAGCGCCTTACTCAGTCGCTGCCAGGTATATGTTTTAAAAGCTTTACAAGATGATGACCTGATTCGTTTACTGCAACATGTAGCCGCAAAAGACGCTGTGCTGAAATCATTCAATATTCAATTGAAAGAAACGACTGCATTAATCAATATCTCTGGTGGTGATGCGCGTAAACTGCTGAATCTTTTTGAACTGCTGGTACAAACGGCCAGCCTCCAACAAAACAATACAAAAGACATTACTATTACCGATGCATTGGTAATGGAAGTGGCACAGAAAAAAGTGGCACTCTACGATAAACAGGGTGAACAGCATTACGATATCATTTCTGCATTTATCAAAAGCATGCGTGGCAGCGACCCTAATGCGGCTGTGTACTGGCTGGCGAGGATGATTGAAGGTGGTGAAGATGTAAAATTCATAGCCCGCCGCATGGTTATTTTTGCCAGTGAAGATGTGGGTAATGCCAATCCGAATGCACTGCTGCTGGCCAATGCCACATTTGATGCGGTAAATAAAATAGGTTATCCGGAAAGCAGGATTATTCTTTCGCAATGCGCCACTTATCTGGCATCATCAGCTAAAAGCAATGCATCGTATATGGCCATTAACCTTGCACTGGCTACGGTGCAGAAACAAGGCGACCTGCCCGTACCGCTTCATATCCGGAATGCGCCTACGCAACTGATGAAAAACATGAACTACGGAAAAGATTACCAGTATTCACATTTGGGTGAGGGTAATTTTATTCCCCAGGAATACCTACCCGAAAAAATTGCGGGCACCAAATTCTATGAACCCGGTAACAATGCCCGCGAATTGGAGCTCCGCAAATTCCTCAAAGAAAGATGGAAGGATAAATACAATTATTAATTAAAGACGCTGCCTCCCCTTCTCCCTTTCTCCCTGTTCAAAAAAGTCAAAATAAAATCTTGGGGCTCCATTTGGTGGAGGGTTTATAACAGGGAGAAAGGGAGAAGGGGAGATTAGAGAGTGAGTTCACCAGCTTGAATTCACCCTGAGTAGCTTGCGTTTTACCGACTCCTGCGCTAAACAAATGGTTATAAGCCACGTTATGCATAGATTTAAGCCCCAATACTGTATTATGAAAAAGATTCTACTATTTATGATGATCAGTGGTTGTATCACTTTTACAACTGTTGCTCATGCACAAACCATTATTCAACGCGATCCGGAAATTGAAAAAATGGTGAAAGAAGTGAATGCCGATTCGCTGAAAGCCTATATCTATAAACTTGTAAGTTTTGGTACACGCAATACCCTGAGCACACAAACAGATCCCAACAGAGGTATCGGTGCCGCAAGAAACTGGGTACTGCAAAAATTTAATGAGTTTGCCAAAAAATCAAATGGCAGGTTAACTGCATTTATTGATACGACTACCCTTCCAAAAAGTAATCGCGTTGATACCACCTTACTGCTGGGTAATGTAATGGCCATTCTCAAAGGCAGCGATACTGCAGACAAAAGAATTTTTGTAATCAGTGGACACCTCGACAACATGCGCACCAGTGTTATGGATCGTGTGGGCGATGCCCCGGGTGCCAATGATGATGGCAGTGGTACCGCCGCCGTTATTGAAACGGCAAGAATCATGAGCCAGCGGAATTTTCCTGCTACTATCATTTTTGTAGCAGTTAGTGGTGAGGAACAGGGATTACTGGGTGCGAGGTTCATGGCCACAAAAGCCAAAACAGAGGGCTGGAATATTGAGGCTGTGCTGAATAATGATATCATGGGTAGTAACAATACCAGTGAAACCAATATCATCGATAATACACGCATACGTGTTTTCAGTGAAGGCATACCTGCTTTTGAAACAGAAAAAAATATCCGCAATATTCGCCAGTTAGGTTTGGAGAATGATGGGAAAGCCCGTCAGCTGGCCCGTTATACCAAAGAAATCGGCGAACGTTATGTAGATAACCTGGAAGTGGTAATGATTTATCGCAATGACCGCTTTCTCCGTGGTGGTGATCATACTTCTTTTATTGAGCAGGGTTATGCAGCCGTTCGTTTTACAGAAATGAATGAAAACTATTACCACCAGCACCAGAATGTACGTCTGGAAAACGGTATTCAGTATGGGGATCTTCCTGAGTTCATGGATTATGAATACCTGCGTAAGAACACGGCTATGAACCTAAGCAATCTGGCCAACTTATCAAAAGCACCTGCGATGCCCGAAGAGGTAAAAATTGAAACACGCCGCTTAAGTAATTATAGCCTCATTAACTGGGCCGCTCCCAAAACCGGAAAAGTAAAAGGGTATTATATATTGATTCGTGAAACCACAAGCCCCGTATGGCAGAAGAAAATATTTACGACCGAAAAATCTTATCAGTTACCTTTTTCTAAAGACAATTATTTCTTTGCTGTGCAAAGTGTGAATGAATCCGGTAATGAAAGTTTGCCGGTTATTCCTGTGCCAGGCAGATAAAACTACGTTGAATGTAAGCCACAGATTCACAGATTACGGTAATCTGTGAATCTGTGGCTTAACCATTTTACACTTTCCGGGGTATCATTCTTCCAACCACTTTATCTTCTGTTCCCCTATTACCGCCCTCATGGTATTCAGCATCTTCATTTACTTCCCATAAATCGTACAACTCATTACCGGCAATGATATTTTTAGCGGCCAGCATAGCCGTCATCATACTATGATCCTGGTTATTGTATTTATGCATACCATTCCTGCCCACAAGGTATAAACCCGGATACGCTTTGATGGCCTGTCGAATATTTTCAACATGTTCTTTATAATCCTGGTCATACACAGGATAGGCTTTGGGTTGACGAACCACATAGCCATCAACTACTGCACTTCCTTTTGTCAGCCCAATTTTTTCAATTTCTTTTTTACCAAGCTCAATCAAAGTTTCATCACTGCTGGTCCATAAACCATCTCCTTCAAAACAGAAATATTCGAGTCCATAACAGGCCATTGAAGGATCAGGAACCATATACGGGCTCCATGATTTAAAGTTTTGTACCCTTCCCACTTTTACACTGGGGTCGTGAATATAAATCCAGTTATCACTAAAAGCATCTTCATCTTTACAGATCAACACAACGGTCAGAAAATCACGATAACCCAATGCTGCCGCAGATTTCAGTACCGGTGCTTCAAAAGCTGGTGATACACTGGCTACCAGTTCACGCATGGGAGCAGAAGAAAGCACATAATCAAAATCACTGAAACTTCCTTTATGATTGGTTTGTACTGTCCACTTTCCGTTAGCCAACAGTATTTGTTGTACACCACAATTCATTTCCAATACCATGCCATTGGCTTTTGCTTTCTCGGCACACACTTCCCACATCATACCCGGCCCCTGTTTGGGATATCGGAAAGAATCGATCAGTGTTTTGATCACTTTATCCTTATCACCTGCTTTTCTCACTGGTTTAAACAATGCATTCCAGATAGCACTGCTTAACGACAACCCTTTGATGCGCTGCGCGGCCCAATCGGCACTGATTTCTTTACAGGGAATACCCCATACTTTTTCTGTATAGGTTTTAAAGAAAATATTGAAAAGCCGTTTACCAAACTGGTTGGTTACCCAATCTTCGAAATTGGCTGGGTTCTTGATAGGAAAAGCCTTTGCCTTCAGATAACTCAAAACACAAAGACCACTTTCAATAATACCCAGCTTATTTAAAGCCTCAAATGCCACCAGTGGATAGGAAAAGAATTTATGGTTATAATAAATACGTGAACTCCTCGGACGTTCCAGCATTTCATCGCCCAAAATCTCAGTCCAGAAATCTTCTACTTCTTTTGATTTTGAAAAAAAACGGTGACCGCCAATATCAAAATGAAACCCTTTATAAGATTCAGTCCTGGAGATACCACCCACATATTGAGGATCTTTCTCGAAAACAGTAACAGATTGTCCGTCTTTAGCCAGTAAATAAGCTGCAGTTAACCCTGCCGGACCAGCACCAATAATGGCAATTCTTTTTTTCATATACCTGAATGGCTGAAAATATATTTTCTCCAGCGGGCCAAAGTTGTGAAATAAATATGGTACTACCACTATTTTTGCCCCCTGTTCATCATTTATTCCGCCATGAGCCCATACAACTGGTACTACAAAAGCTTTAATGACCTTTCTCCGCAGGAATTATATGCCATCATGCACCTGAGAAGTGAAGTGTTTGTGGTAGAACAAAACTGTCCTTATCTTGATCCTGATGGTAAAGACCTGCAGTCCTGGCACTTGATGGGTTGGGATGGCAATAAATTAGTTGCCTATAGCCGTTTATTACCCGCCGGACTTGCATTTGATGAAATCTCCATTGGCCGGGTGGTTAGTTCACCTGCTTACAGGGGGAAGGGAGCAGGAAAAGAGCTGATGAAGAATGCCATTGAAACAGCTTATTTAATATTTGGTCATCAGCCTATAAGAATCGGAGCACAGCTATATCTCCAGCAATTTTATGAATCATTGGGTTTTGTACAGGTAAGTGAAATGTATCTGGAGGATGATATTCCGCATATTGAAATGGTGAAGAAGCAGCTATGAGCAATGAGCTTCGAGCTACTAAATATGGCTAAAAGTTCGTAGCCCGAGGCTCTCAGCTCATGGCCTATCCTCTCAATTCCTCCTTTACAAACTTCGCCGTATGACTTTTTTTGTTGTGGATCATTTCTTCGGGGGTGCCTTCAAATAAAATGAGGCCTCCGCCATCGCCACCTTCAGGGCCCAAGTCAATGATATGATCAGCCACTTTGATGACATCAAGATTATGTTCGATGACTAATACGGTATTGCCCCTGTCTACCAGTTTATTCAATACATCCAGTAAATGACGTATATCCTGGAAATGCAGACCGGTGGTGGGTTCATCGAGAATATAAAATGTTTTACCGGTATCTTTTTTACCTAATTCTGTGGCTAATTTCACACGCTGTGCCTCACCACCACTCAGTGTTACAGCTGATTGACCCAAGGTAATATAACCAAGCCCTACATCCTGCAATACCTTTACTTTTCTGTACAGGTAATGCACCGGCTGAAAGAATTCGCAGGCTTCATCTACCGTCATATTCAATACATCGCTGATCGATTTTCCTTTGTAACGAATCTCCAGTGTTTCGCGGTTGTATCTTTTGCCATTACATTTTTCACAGTGTACATATACATCGGGCAGGAAATTCATTTCAATGACACGCATGCCACCTCCTTCACACATATCACAACGCCCTCCTTTGACATTGAAAGAAAAACGTCCCGCATTATAGCCCCTGATTTTTGCTTCCGGTACTGAAGCAAACAAGGTTCTGATCTCCGTAAAGAACCCACAATAAGTGGCAGGATTACTGCGTGGGGTTCTACCAATAGGTGACTGATCTATTTCAATTACTTTATCAATATGTTCCAATCCTTTGATACTCTTGAAGTCCATGGGTGTTACCCTGCTGTTATAGCAATTTTTTGACAAGAGTGGATACAGGGTTTCATTGATGAGTGTTGATTTACCACTTCCACTCACTCCACTTACTACAATCAGTTTACCCAATGGAAACTGTACATTCACATTTTTCAGGTTATTACCAGCTGCACCTTTCAGTTCCAGTATTTTTCCACTCCCCTTTCTTCTCTCGGCAGGTATTTCAATGCTTTTCATTCCATTCAGGTACTGTGCCGTTTCAGAATGGCTTTTCAATACCTCCGCAGGTGTTCCTGCTGCAACAATTTGTCCGCCGTAAATACCTGCACGGGGGCCAATATCTACCAGGTGATCAGCCGCCAGCATAATATCTTTATCGTGTTCCACAACCAATACTGTATTACCAATATTGCGCAGGTTCTGTAAAGCTTTGATGAGTTGATGGTTATCGCGCTGGTGTAATCCGATAGATGGCTCATCGAGTATATAAGTAATGCCCTGCAACTGTGAACCAATCTGAGTAGCAAGCCTGATACGTTGTGATTCCCCGCCGCTTAGTGTTCGGGATGGGCGGTTTAAAGAAAGATAAGTGAGTCCTACATCTAATAAAAACTGTAATCGCTCCCTGATTTCTTTGAGTATATCTTTTGCAATAACATTCTGCTTATGATCTAATCTTTTTTCAATTCCATCAAACCATGTATGCAGTTTATCGAGGTTCAGGTTACTGAGTTCAGAAATGTTTTTTTCATCCACTTTAAACCAGCGGCTTTCTTTTTTTAATCTTGCTCCATTGCATTCTCCACAGGTTTTCAGTTCCATGAATTGTTCCACCCATTCCCGCAATGTTTCACTGCTGCTGGTTCCGGTGAACCAGCGTTTGAGCATGGGAATAATACCTTCAAAAACACCTTCGTATGGCATACCTGTTGATACTTCATCCATATCTACTGTTTCTTCTGCAATACCTTCGGCATTTCCAAAGAGTAAAATATTGAGTGATTTTTCTGGCAGCTCTTTGATAGGTTTATCAAGACTGATTTTATTTTTCCTGGCCAGGGTCTCCACATTTCTGAACATGTAGGCATCACGTTGTTCACCCAATGGTGCAATACCACCTTCTTTTATACTTAATGAATGATCCGGTATAACAGCCTCCATACTCACCGAATACACATTACCCAATCCTTTACATACCGGACAGGCTCCATAGGGTGAATTAAAGGAAAACGCATTGGGTGATGGCTCTTCATAGCTGATACCCGTTTCTTCACACATCAGTTGTTTGGAATACTGCACTACTTTACTGGTATCGTTGATGAGCAGGAACATCAGATCTTTTCCCATTTTCAGGGTTTGCTGTACACTTTGGCTTAGTCTTACCCGCATATCATCCGTTACCTGTAAACGATCAATGACCACTTCAATATCATGAATTTTATAACGGTCTACCTGCAATTTGGGAGTAAGGTCCAGCACTTCGTCATCTACCCTTACTTTCAGGAATCCTTTTTTCCGGATATCTTCAAATAGTTCCCTGTAATGACCTTTTCTGCCTCGGATCAATGGTGCCAGTAAAGTGATTTTTTTCTGTTTGTATTTCTGGAAAATATTATCAACGATTTCTTCCTCACTGAACTTGATCATTTTTTTACCTGTATTGTAGCTATACGCTTCTCCAATCCGCGCAAACAACAAACGCATGAAGTCGTACACTTCCGTTACGGTACCTACTGTTGACCTTGGGTTTTTATTGGTGGTTTTTTGTTCAATGGAAATGACAGGTGAAAGTCCGGTTATTTTATCTACATCCGGTCTTTCCATATCACCCATAAACTGACGTGCATAGGCACTGAAACTTTCCATGTACCTGCGTTGGCCCTCATTGTAAATGGTATCAAAAGCAAGTGAAGATTTACCACTTCCGCTCACGCCTGTGAAAACAACCAGTTTATTTTTAGGTATACTGATATCGATATTCTTTAGGTTATGTTCCCTTGCACCGAACACTGAAATCTGTTCATCCTGAAATTGAAGTGGAGATATCGAGGTCTCTTTGGAGGTCTTTTTTGCCATAGCTGAAAGGTAAAGATAAGAACATCCTGCGAGCCATTTTGTTGTAAGCGAACAGGTGTTAGGAAAATTTTTTATCTAATGAAATGCTTTACTGCAAAAGGTTTCAACGTATTAACAAATTTATTTTTTGGTCAGATTTGGTAAATTGATCAGCTGCACCCTACTTTTGTACCAGTTCTTTCAACAACAACTTATCAAGAAAGGCAGAGGGAATTGGCCCGATGATGCCTTGGCAACCCATATCGCTTACTCAGCGGTACGAAGGTGCCAAATCCGATCCCGCCACAGGCGGGAAGAGATAAGTCAGAGTATAGTTTGATTTCAAAACGGTTCGCCGTTCTACATAGTTCAAGCTCATCTGACTTACCGGGTGAGCTTTTTTTATGCTCTGCCGGTAAGTTCTCTCTCTTTCAGGATCTGTTGCTGCCGAATAACACTGACTAACAACATTCATCATTCCTTCCCATGGAAGGGAGCAAACTGTTTAACATGAGCAACGCAACACAACTGATTCACAGCATTCCGGTAGACCCACTTACAGGTGCCATTGCCGTACCCATTTACCAGACTTCTACCTTTGTACAGGATGCGCCGGGTGTAAACAAAGGTTATGATTATGCACGCAGCGGTAACCCCACACGTGCCACGCTTGAACAACTGATTGCCGGTTTAGAAAATGGTGAGGTGGGACTGGCATTTGCCAGCGGCCTAGCAGCGATTGACAATGTGATTAAACTACTCAAGACAGGCGATGAAATAGTGGCTGTTGATGATATTTATGGCGGTGCCTTCCGTTTGTTCAACAATGTGTATGAACAGTTCGGCATCAAAGTGCATTATGTAGACACTTCTGATGTAGCCAATATTGTGGATGCCATTACCCCAAAAACAAAACTGATATGGCTTGAAACACCTACCAACCCTACTTTAAAAATTTCAGATATTGCCGCTATTGCAAAAGTGGCCAAAGCCAATAACTGTTTACTTTGCGTGGATAATACTTTTGCTACACCCGCCCTACAACAACCTCTTTCACTGGGAGCTGATATTGTAATACACAGTGCCACCAAATATTTAGGCGGTCATAGCGATCTGATTGCAGGTATAGTAGTTGCTAAAGACAAAGAAATTGGTGCCCGCCTAAAATACCTGCAGAATGCCTGTGGAGCTATTTTAGGGCCTTTCGACAGTTGGCTAGTGATCCGTGGTATTGAAACATTACACCTGCGTATTCGTCAGCATTGCAGTACAGCATTAGCAGTAGCAAAATTCCTCGAATTACATCCCGCAGTTGATAAAGTGTATTACCCTGGACTTGTTTCTCATCCGAATCATGCCGTTGCTAAAAAGCAGGCAAAAAATTTCGGTGGCATTGTCTCTTTTTCATTGAAGGATGACACAGAGCAGGCGGCTATTGATTTTGTTACTTCAACAAAGCTGTTCAAACTGGCAGAAAGCCTGGGCGGTATTAAAAGCCTCGTATCACATCCCGCTAATATGACCCACAAATCTATTCCTGCGGAGAAAAGAAGAGCAGCAGGTGTTACAGACAGCCTGATACGGTTATCGGTAGGACTTGAAGAAACCGAGGACCTGATCGCTGATCTTTCAGACACATTTGACCGTATTCAAGCTAAACAACAACAATATTCAATAAACATTATAGCATAAGCAACAATGGAAGCACACAAACAGTTAACGATTGGATTATTTGGATTTGGCGTAGTAGGTGAAGGTTTATACAAAGTATTACAACAAACGCCTTCATTAAAAGCCAGCATTAAAAAAGTATGTATCAGGAATGCAGATAAAAAAAGAGATGCCCCTGCTGATTTATTTACAACCGATAGGCTTGCATTACTCAATGATGCTGAAATTAATGTCATCGTAGAAGTAATTGATGATGCCAATGCTGCATTTGAAATTGTTTCAACGGCATTACTCAATGGTAAATCAGTGGTAAGTGCCAGCAAGAAAATGATTGCCGAACATTTACCTGAATTACTTCAAATTCAGGAGCAAACAGGACAATCCTTTTTATATGAGTCATCTGCCTGCGCTTCCATACCTGTCATCAGGAACCTCGAAGAATACTACGATAACGATCTCCTGCACTCCATTAAAGCTATTGTAAATGGTTCTACCAATTTTATCCTGACTAAAATGTTTGAGGATAAACTGGATTTTCAATCAGCCCTTTTACTCGCTCAGCAACTGGGTTTTGCAGAGAGTAACCCAAAATTAGACGTGGAAGGATATGACGCCCTCAACAAATGGGTGATACTGCTGAACCATGCATATGGAATTGTAACCAATCCGAATGAAGTATTATTCAGTGGTATCCAGAATATACAGTTAAGTGATGCATTGGTGGCCAAAGAAAAAAACTTAGATATTAAACTGATTGCCCAGGCCAAGAAATTAAAGAACGGAACGGTTGCTGCTTTTGTATTACCCCAGTTTATCAAACAGGATGAGCCACTTTCTTTTGTAAAAAATGAATACAATGGCGTGGTGATTGAGAGTGGTTTTGCAGACAAGCAATTCTTTTACGGAAAAGGCGCAGGTAGTTCCCTACCGCTTCTGCAGTATTAAGTGATATCGCAGCATTGCGTTATAACTACAAATACGAATACAAAAAATTGTATCACCACAAGCCTCATACGCTGACCAATGATTTCTATCTGAAAGTATACGTAAGCTTTGACGACTGGAAATACATCCCACGCGAAGACTTTGAATGGATTGAAGAATGGCATGCAGAAGCAGAAAGAAAATACTTAGTAGGTGTATTACATGTAAGTAAATTAACAGGGGAGAGCTGGTGGAAAGAGAACAATACTTCACTGATCCTTACCAATGATCCTATTATTGATAACCTGGATATCATTAAACTCAAGAAAAAAAGCCTTGAACTGGCAGGTGTGGTATAAACAGAATTGCAGGTTAGCAGCGTTTTCCTTTTCTTCGCTTTGTGAACAGCATACAGCGACATATGCCCAAAAACCTACAAACAGCAATACTCATTACACTATTATTGAGTACCCTGTTATTTGGTTTTTCGATGGGTTATGGAAAGGAAAACGCTTTTTTATTACTCAACAAAGACCTTGGCTCATTTGCCGATCAATGTTTCAGGTATGCGACTTATGGTGGTGATGGCATCATCTGGGTACCGGTTACATTGCTCATACTCGCCTTTCGCAGAAAATACTGGATTCTGGCTTTTGCCTGCATCATTATTTCAACACTTATTGCTCAGCTTAGCAAGAATTTTTTTTTCAAAGGGCTGCCACGTCCATCACTGGCTATTACAGACAGTTCCCTTTTTCACAGTGTAACAGGTGTGGAATTGCATACGATGAATAGTTTTCCATCCGGTCATACCACAACGGCTTTTACTATTTTTCTCATGGCCTGTTTTTTGTTTGACAAGAAATGGATAGTTGTTATTGGTCTTATATATGCTTTAGTAGCCGCTTATTCAAGGATATACCTGGCACAACATTTTCCGCTGGATCTGGCCGGTGGTATGCTAGCGGCAATCATTACCATCATCTGTTCGGTGGGTTTACAAAAGAAATGGGGTAAAAATTGACAGTAAAGTCATATGCTTATCCTGTAATTATAGTTTTCAGCACTTAGCTTTATCATTCAAATTTTGCACATGTTAAAACTTGCATCTACCCTTCTATGTTGCCTCCTGATGGCCGCTACCTACGGTCAGGATACAACAGAACAGATTGTTCCGGGCAGAAAGAACAGTCCGACTCAGCAACAAAAACCTTATATAATTCTTATCTCTGCAGATGGATTCAGACATGATTTTGCAGAAAAATATCAGGCAAAAAATTTGTTGCAACTCAGAAAAAAGGGGGTTACTGCTGCTTATATGATGCCTTCTTTTCCTTCCTTAACATTTCCTAACCATTATACAATTGTTACCGGTTTATACCCCGCTCATCATGGTTTAGTTGACAATAGTTTCTTTGACCTGAGCAGACAACAAACCTATACCATGGCCGATAAGCAAATGGTAGCTGATCCTTACTGGTATGGAGGAACCCCTTTATGGGTGCTCGCAGAACAGCAGCAAATGATTGCTGCGAGTTTTTACTGGGTGGCTTCTGAGGCTCCTATACAACAGATGCCTCCAACCTATCATTATATCTACAATGAAAAAATCAGTATTGACACTCGTATCGAAAAAGTAAAGCAATGGCTGGCATTACCCGAAGAAAAAAGACCCCATTTTATCAGTTTCTATTTTCCGGAGGTAGACCATGCTGCGCACAACTTCGGACCAGACAGTAAAGAAACAGCGGAAGCGGTTCGTTTTGTAGATGAAAGTATTGGTAGACTGAATGCAGTTGCAGAAGCATCAGGTTTACCAGTAAATTTTGTTTTAGTGGCGGATCATGGGATGACAGAAGTAGATCATCAACATACCTTACCCTATCCCGCATCTATTGACACCAGCCGTTTCCGGATCAACAACGGTAGTGCAGTGTTACAATTATATGCCAAAGACGCTTCAGCTATTCCTGGCATGTATGAGCAATTAAAAAAAGAGGCCAGGGATTATGATGTGTACCTGAAAACAGATATGCCTGAAAAATTTCATTACCAGTCAAAAGATGACCGCTTCAACCGGATCGGTGATATTATCCTCATAGCCAAACTTCCCAAAGTATTCAACAAACAAGGGCGGCCTACCAGTCCTGGCAAACATGGTTACGACCCTACCCTTCCCGACATGCATGCCAGTTTCCAGGCCTGGGGACCGGCCTTTAAAAAAGACACCAGGATTGATGGCTTTGAAAACATACATGTATACCCCATGATTGCAACCATACTCGGCCTGCAATATGATGCATCAAAAATTGATGGAAAAAAAGAAGCTTTAAAAAAAATATTGAATATCGAATGATGAATAACGAATAAAGAAAGATTCTCTTCTTCGCTCATTCCCATTCAACATTCAATATTCATTATTGAAAATTCTTCTGTTTCTCTTAGTCTTCCCAGCGCCACTCACCTGCTATCTTCAGTGGTTCTTTGAGATTACTTTTTAGCAGGAAATCTCTTGTTTCAGTATCGGTGAAATGTTTGGCTTTGATAACATCTGTATCGGCTATTCCAAACAATAACATGGTATTAAAACGAACCGTATTTTTCATTCCCTGTTCATCCACCAGTTTAAACGCATCGCAGTCTGCATGATAACACGGCCCTGCATTGTTAGGAAGTCTGCCACCCGCTGCACCACCTGTTGGAACACCGTGTAACATAAAGGGCTGGTGATCGCTGTGCAAACCTGCCCCTGTTCTGAACTGATTGGTAAAACTGGTGTCGATGTTTTTTGCAATAGCACCAATTCCCTGAAAGAGTTCCCGGCTTTCTTCTGCAGTAGTTGAAAAACCTTTGGGGTCATTGGTCATATCATAATTAAGCATGTACCTGATCTGATCGATACTTTTGTCTTTTACAGCAGCAGCTACATATGCTTTTGAGCCCAGTAGGCCTTCTTCCTCTCCCATAAACATCACAAATTCAATAGTACGTTGGGGTTGTAATTTCAGCACTTTAAAAGTGCGCGCCATATCCAGTACGGAGAAGGAGCCAATACCATTATCGATGGCGCCTGTTGCAAGATCCCAACTGTCGAGATGTCCGCCAACAACAATTTTTTCATTGGGTTTTGTTTTGCCTTTAATGGTAGCAATCACATTTCTGGCTTTAATGATACCAGAGAAATTAGTCATTTTAATATGCGCAAATTGTTTCTCACTGGCTACAGCTGTTTTAAACGCCATGCCATCTTCTTTTCCGATACATACTGCCGGAATAGGTATGAGTTTTCCAGTTACTGAAGCAGTACCTGTGAGTAAGATACCTCCATCTGCCGTATTGATAATTATAATACCCTTTGCGCCGTATTTGGTAGCAAGCGCTGTTTTTTCTGAGCGGTGCAGGCTTCTGGTACCGGGTTTTGAACCGGGTAATACGCCCAGGTACACCAGGGCAATTTTCCCTTCTGCTTTGCCGGGGCTGGCGAGGTAGTCTTCTTCCAGTCCATTACCCATATCAACCACTTCCAATGTAACATCAGCTGCAACTGGCGAATGGGCTAGTGTTACTGATTTCACTTCTTTAAGCGAATTCACATTGGCACCTGTATGTACACTCAATGTACCACGGCTCCAGCTTTCTACTTCAAAAGGTTGATAACGTACATCTTTAAACCCATAAGACTTCAGCAACTGATAGGCATAAGCTTCCGCCTTTTCGCCATTTTTAGATCCGGTAAGGCGATGCCCGATGGTTTCTGTAGCTTCCTTTAGCGTGGGGTAAGCTTTTGAGTTCTTTTGGACTTCTTCATTGATAGACCTGAAAATACCGTTCCACTCTTCTTTAACCTGCGCAATACTCAGCATTGTGGTGAAAAGCGATACCAGCAATAAAAAACAGCTAATTTTCTTCATAAGGGTGAATTATTGAACTTGAAATTTATAGATAAATCATGAAGTTTCACATAATAATACAGCAACTGTCCATTCACCGATGAGAGCCCCCCGAAAACCGTATATATACAATACCCTATTATATAAAAGCATATTTAATATCTTAGTTGCCCATGAGTAGCCACAAAAAAACATATTGGATTTTTCAGATCACCGGATGGACCTTGTATTGCCTGATCTATATTTTCTTTTACTTATCTATTCGTATAGAGCCACAGCCCTATTTTTTTGAACAATTACTTACACATGTATTTATTGGTTTCTGGCTCACCCATTTAATGCGCATGGTGATTCAGCAGACTAAAATTCTGCAACTTGATTTTAAAAAACAGCTCCTTGCTTTAACGATATTATCCTTAGTTTTTTCTTTTTTGATCGGGCTTTGTATTGTAACCACTGAAATGTTTTTACGGATTCAGTCTGTTAATCTTTCAGAGTTTTCTTTTTTCAATATTGCCATTCGTTTTGCATTTTCTTATTTTCATTTTGTGTTAATCTGGAACCTGCTGTATTTCACTTATCATTATGTTCAGAAAACAAGACAACAGAATATAGAACAGGCAAAACTGGAGAATCTGTTGAAAGAACTTGAGATTACCACCATCAAATCGCATATCAATCCTCAGTTTTTATTCAATGTCTTAAACAGTATCCGTTCGCTCGTAACTGAAGATCCTCCAAGAGCGAGAACGGCGATTACCATGCTCAGTAATATTCTCCGAAGCAGTATACAGGTAGATAAAGCAGAGAAGACACTGTTTGAAAAAGAGTTGTCGATTATCAAAGATTATATTTCTCTGGAACAGGTAAGGTTTTCTGATCAGTTGCAGGTAAAGTACAATATAGATGAAGATACCTTAGACCAGCCCGTTCCTGCCATGGTTATTCAGCACCTTGTAGAAAATGCCATCAAACATGGTATCAATGCAGGTAGCCAGCATATTCATTTAGAATTGTATTCTGAATATAAAGAAGAACTACATTGCTTTGGTGTTATAAGTCAGGGAAATCTTCAGTCATATCTCGAAAATGAATCTGCTGCCCTTGATGAAACAAGGAAAAGACTATTTCTTTTATATGGCAAGAATGCCAACCTGAGGGTAGAAGAAGAAAAGCAAGGATATATTACAGCTTCAGTTTGTTTGCCTTTGTAATAATGAATTTTCGATCAATGATATTAGTACAAGATTTGGCTTAGAACATCCAACCTTGAATAGTATTTTAATAATCCTGTCACGATTTTAAAAATCGATGCAACAAAAATAATAATTCCCTATTTTTTTTAGAATCTATGCAAATATGATGCAAAGATAAATTGTAAAGTATTATTGATCAGTATTTTACAATTTCGGAAATGGTGCCACTAATGCAACAAATGCAACTATCTATTTAACAAAACAATATTTTCCTCAAAAATGCTGGGAGCCGAAATAATGCCAGTGAAATCTGCCAGCCCTTTTTAAAATAACAATTATATTACGTAACACATTTTGTTATGGACAGCTTTAAACGTTCATCAAGACGAAGATTTATCAGCAATATAGGATTGGCTGGATTAGGTCTACCATTACTAACTGTTGAGGAATTAATGCACCCATCGGCTTCAAAACAAAAAAACATGCAAGAGAAAAAAAAGCTGGGAGTAGCACTGGTGGGTCTGGGTGGATATGCTACCGGACAATTAGGTCCTGCCCTGCTACAGACTGAGCATTGTTACCTGGCAGGCATTGTTACCGGAACTGCTTCAAAGATTCCTGTCTGGAAAGAAAAATACAGGATACCTGAGAAAAATATTTACAGTTACGACAATTATGACCAGATAAAAGACAATCCTGATATAGATATTATTTATGTAGTACTGCCCAATAGTATGCATGCAGAATATACTATCAGGGGTTTTGCGGCAGGTAAGCATGTGATCTGTGAAAAACCCATGGCCATTACAGTTGCAGATTGTGACCGCATGATTAATGCTGCTAAAAAAGCCAACAGATTTTTGTCTGTAGGCTACCGTTTACACTTTGAGCCTTATAACCTCGAAATGGCTAAACTGGGCACTTCAAAAAAATATGGCGTGATTAAAAAAATCAGTGGTGGGTTTGGATTTAAAGCAACACCTAATCAATGGCGCTTACAACAAAAATATGCGGGAGGTGGTCCTTTAATGGATCTTGGTATTTATGCTATTCAGGGTATGTGTTATACAACAGGAATGGAACCCATTGCGGTTACTGCACAGGAAGGAAAGAAAACAGATATACAAAGATTCAGTGAAGTGGAGCAATCAGTAAGCTGGCAGTTTGAATTTCCCAATGGTCTGATGGGGAATGGTTTTGCGAGTTATGATGATAATATGAATTTCCTGAAAGTCGAAGCGGAGCAAGGCATTTTTGAACTTACCACTGCCTACAATTACACTGGCTTAAGTGGCAAATCACCTGCCGGACCTATGAATTTTCCGCAAGTGAACCAACAGGCCAGGCAACTGGATGCCATTGCTTTATCGTTCAAGAACAATCAACCATCTATTGTACCCGGCGAAATGGGGAGAAGAGATGTTAAATACCTGCAAGCCATTTACGAAGCGATGAGAACAGGAAAAAAAATTCAACTAATTCCTGATTAGCATTACTACTGTTGAAATGTGCGACGCAACAGCTGTTGCCATAAAAAACGAAAGACGACAAAAAAAATATATCGATCATGTCACAGAAACTACGCAGCCAGGATTGGTTTGGAAAAAAGAATAAAGACGGAATTATTTACCGCAGCTGGATGAAAAACCAGGGAATGCCTACTGATATGTTTGATGGGCGTCCTGTGATTGGTATCTGCAACACTTTTAGTGAGCTTACCCCCTGCAATGCCCATTTTCGCGACCATGCTGAAGCCGTAAAAAAAGGTGTACTGGAAGCTGGTGGCTTTCCGCTGGAGTTTCCGATCATGAGTTTGGGGGAAACACTACTCAAACCTACGGCTATGCTTTTCCGCAACCTAGCGAGTATGGATACTGAGGAATCTATACGCGGTAATCCGATTGATGGTGTGGTACTGTTAACAGGCTGCGATAAAACAACACCTTCTACCGTAATGGGTGCCGCCAGTGTTGGGCTTCCTACGATTGTGGTTCCCGGTGGACCAATGCTGAATGGCAGGTACAAAGGCCAGACCATTGGCAGTGGCACCCATGTATGGAAGTTTGATGAAGACATGAAGACGGGAAAAATGACACAGGAAGATTGTGAATATGCTGAAAGTTGTATGAGTAGAAGTATTGGTCATTGCATGACCATGGGCACCGCCTCTACTATGGCCTGCATGGTGGAATCGCTTGGACTAACACTCAGTGGAGCCGCTGCCATTCCTGCTGCCGATTCGAGGAAAAAAGTAATGGCACAGTTGAGTGGAAGAAGAATTGTGCAGATGGTGAAAGAAAATCTTACGATTGATAAAATATTAACCCGTGAAGCTTTTGAAAACGCCATCAAAGTAAACGCTGCCGTGGGCGGTTCTTCCAATTTTATTATTCACCTGATGGCCATTGCAGGTAGAATTGGTGTACCCCTCCACCTCGATGATTTTGATGAACTGGGCAGTAAAATTCCTTTGCTGGTGAACCTGATGCCTTCCGGAAAATTTCTTATGGAAGATTTTTATTATGCCGGTGGTTTACCTGTAGTATTACATGAATTAAGGGATCAGCTACATAAAAACGTAATCACTGTAACAGGAAAAAATCACCATGAGAATATTAACGGACAAACCGATTGTTATAATCCCGAAGTGATTACCCCATATGAACAGCCACTCATTGCTGAAGCAGGCTGTGTAGTAGTGAAAGGTAACCTGGCGCTGAATGGCGCCGTCATGAAACCTTCCGCAGCTTCACCCCATTTAATGAAACATAAAGGCAGGGCTGTTGTATTTGAAAGTATTGAAGATTATAATGCAAGAATCGACGACCCCGAACTGGATATTGACGAAAACTGTGTAATGGTTTTAAAATATGTAGGTCCTGTCGGCTATCCGGGTATGCCTGAAGTTGGGAATATGGCTTTACCAAAGAAAATATTGGAGAAAGGTATCAGAGATATGGTGCGCATCAGTGACGGAAGAATGAGTGGCACTGCCTATGGTACGGCCATACTGCATGTTTCGCCTGAATCGGCCATCGGTGGTAATCTTGCATTGGTGGAGAATGGTGATATGATTGAGCTCGATGTTGAACAAAGAAAATTACACCTCGATGTATCGGATGAAGAACTGGCTATCAGGCGACAAAAATGGACCGCTCCCCCACCTGCAGCCACCAGGGGATATGTAAGCTTATACATTAAACATGTGATGGGTTCCGACAAAGGGGCCGATCTCGATTTTCTGCAGGGCAGTTCCGGTTCCATTGTTACAAGAGACTCACATTAATCCATCATCATGAAAAAGATCACTACGCTTTTCTGTTGTTTATTCTCAATAACCTGCTTTTCCTTTGGGCAATACAAAACAACAGGAAATATTGAACGTACCGATGCTTCTCTCGACCAGATCATTGATATCAATACAAAGGCTGAAATTATTGCAGAAGGTTTTGACTGGAGTGAGGGTCCATTATGGGTGAAAAAATATAAGATGCTTTTATTCTCTGATGTACCCACCAATACTATTTATAAATGGACGGAAGAAAAAGGTAAAGAAATTTATTTACAACCATCCGGTTTTACAGGCACTGCTTCAAAAAGTAAGGAGCCGGGCAGTAATGGATTACTATTAGATCCGCAAGGTAAACTGGTGCTATGTCAGCATGGGAACAGGCAGATGGCTGTTATGGAATCTGGTCTTGACAAACCCCATCCCACATTCCTCAGACTGGCAACGCATTTCAAGGGAAAGCGTTTTAGTAGTCCGAATGATGCCGTGTATAACAGACAAGGTGATCTTTTTTTTACGGATCCACCTTATGGCTTACCCATGCAGAACGATATGGATCCTGAAAAAGAAATCCCTTTTAACGGGGTATACAACAGAAAAAGAAATGGTGTTATTACGCTTTTAACAGATAGTATCACACGCCCCAATGGCATTGCTTTTTTGCCAGGTGAAAAACAACTAATTGTTGCCAACTCCGATCCTGCAAAACCCAACTGGTATATCTATGATGTGGTAGCAGGTGAGCTCAGGAATGGAAAAATATTTTATGCCGCCAAAATGCAAAGAGGTGCCAAAGGTTTACCTGACGGATTAAAAATAAACAGTAAAGGAATTGTATTCGCTACAGGACCTGGTGGTATCTGGATTTTCAATAGTAATGCTGTATTGCTGGGTAAAATTAAACTCGATGAAGCCGCTTCTAATGTGGCACTGTCTGACGACGAAAAAATATTATTTATCACTAATGATATGCGTGTTTTACGCATCCGTTTAAAATAAAACCAATGAAGGCTTATAAAGTAAATAACGGCATAATACTGGAGCAGGGAGATCAATTATTTTTTGCAGCAGAGGAAGACTGGAACATTTTTATTAATGATGATAAGGTATTGGAAAAAGCAGGCTTATGGATTCAATCTGAAAAAGCAGTTCCTATTAGTAACCTTGCAGACTATTCATTAAAAGCCCCTATTGGTGAAGGGCAGGAACTATGGGCTTGTGGCGTAACGTACCTGAGGAGTAAAATAGGCAGGCAGGAAGAAAGTAAAGACAGTGGTGGTGCCGATTTCTATGCAAAAGTGTATGAAGCTGAAAGACCCGAAGTTTTTTTCAAAGCAACACCACACCGGGTAGTAGGTCATGGTGGAAAAGTAAGGATCCGAAAAGACAGCAGTTGGGATGTTCCGGAGCCTGAATTAACATTGGTGGTTACTTCCTCCGGTAAAATCATTGGTTATACCATTGGTAATGATATGAGCAGCAGAAGTATTGAAGGTGAAAATCCTTTGTACTTACCACAGGCCAAAACCTATGATGCTTGTGCCGCAATAGGCCCCTGTGTTTTTATCAGCGATGAACCAATGGATAAGGATACGGAGATTTCGTTGACAATTTTCAGGAATAATTCCATTGCTTTTACGGGCACCATCACACTGGCACAAATGAAGCGAACACCGGAAGAACTGGTTTCATTTGTGTATCGCGAAGCATCATTTCCGAATGGCTGTATGATCATGACCGGTACGGGCATTGTACCCGATAGTAGTTTTACTTTAAACAGTGGGGATGAAATAAAAATCAGTATCAGTTCGATTGGTACGCTGGTTAATACTGTTGCCTGACCAAACAATTATAACTACCCTATGAAAAAGCGATTCATCTGTATTATCTTTTTAATTGTGCTGCTGTATAGTACGTTCAGTTTTACAGTAAAACCCCAACAAGTTGTTGTATCGCTGAAAGAAGCGTACAAAGATGCTTTCCTTATTGGCACAGCGGTAAATGATGCTATTGTTTCAGGTAGCGATCAGTTATCACAACAGATTGTTGTTAAACAGTTCAACAGTATTACACTTGAAAACTCCATGAAAGCGGCCTTGATTAATCCGCAACCCGGTGTGTTCAATTTTGGTCCGGCAGATGCATTTGTCTCTTTTGGTGAAGCCCATAAAATGTTTATTGTGGGTCATACGCTCGTCTGGCATAATCAGGTACCTGCATGGTTCTTTACCAATGCCAGCGGAAAACCGAATAGCAAGGCAGAACAGATAGAACGTTTACGGAGTCATATAGAAAAAGTGGCGGGTCGTTATGCGGGCAGGGTAAATGCCTGGGATGTGGTAAATGAAGTGATTGATAACGATGGCAGTTACAGAGCCACGAGTTGGGTTAATGCTTTTGGTAACGGTGATACACTGGTAAAGTATGCTTTCAAATTTGCCAGCCAGTATGCACCCAATACAGAATTGTACTACAATGATTTTAATGCCTGGCGGCCTTCAAAAAGAGATGGTATTGTTCGTATGGTGAACATGCTGAAGCAGGAAGGAATCAGGATTGACGGTGTTGGTATGCAAGGACACTGGGGTCTGAATTATCCTAAAAATGAATATATCGAAGCTGCCATTGATGCTTATGCAGCAACCGGTGTGAAAGTAATGATTACAGAACTCGATGTGGATGTATTACCACTCACCAAAGAAGGACAGATCATTGGTCAGGGAATGAGCGACAGACAATTTCAATTGGAAGAGTTTAAAACATTCCTTGATCCTTACCAAAAAGGGTTGCCCGATGATATACAATTACAACTAACCAATCGTTACAAAGAATTGTTCGGTATCTTCTACCGGAAAAAAGATAAAATAGCAAGGGTTACCTGTTGGGGTATTCATGATGGTATGAGCTGGAAAAATGATTATCCGATACCCAATCGAACCAATTATCCTTTATTGTGGAACAGAAATAAAGAACCTAAACCTGCCTTCCATGCCATACTGGATATTCCACTAAAAAAATAATATATCCCCCTAATTCAACCATATGGAGCTGCTTGTCATCTTATTTGCTATTTGCCTTCAACTTTTTATGACTTATAAAAAAGTAAGTCCTTTTTTATCACTACTTATCGTTGCAATTCTGTCTGGTATTTTTTTGGGTATGGAACCTATGCAAATTATTAAATCGATAGAGAAAGGCGTTGCGAATACTTTAGGCGGACTGGCATTAATTATTTGTCTGGGTGCCATACTGGGTAAGATATTGGAAACAGGTGGCGCTGCTGAAAAAATTGCTAAGACACTTATTACGGGTTTTGGTGAAAAAAATATTCAATGGGCTATCATGCTTACTGGTTTTTTTATTGGTATCCCCCTGTATTACAATGCAGGATTTGTGGTATTGGTTCCCTTGGTTTTTTCTATCGCACATAAGGCTAAACTACCCTTACTCTATGTGGCTATACCTATGGCAGCTGCATTATCAACCACGCACTGTTTTCTTCCTCCCCACCCCAGCCCGGTTTTCTTAGTCAATGCATTTAAAGCCGATATGGGAAAAACACTGATTTATGGGCTCATCATTACTATTCCTGTGGTGATAGTTGCAGGGCCTTTGCTGGGTCGTTTATTAAAAAAGGTAGAAGTCAATATCAAGTCATTCCTCTTTACTGCTGAAGAAAAAAATATCAAAGACCTACCGGCAGCTCTACCCAGTTTTCTGATTGGTCTTTTACCGGTAATACTCATTACCATGGCGGTTATTGCTAATTATTTTTTACCTGACCAGCTGTTAAAAAAAGTGCTGCTGTTTATAGGTGATCCCACCATTGCTTTACTACTCTCGGTGTTCCTGGCCATTGCTGTTTTTGGCATCAAGAGAGGCCATTCTATGGAAACCATCACCAAATGGCTGAATGAATCCATTGCCGGTATTGCTGTTATCCTATTGATTATTACTGCGGGTGGCATTTTCAAACAGGTATTACAGGATAGTGGAACTGATCAATATATCGCTGCATTCAGCAGTAAATGGCAGATGCCTCCATTGATTTTTGCCTGGGTAGTGACTGCATTGCTTAGAATAACCATTGGCTCTGCAACGGTTGCCGGTATTACTGCCGCCAGTGTGGTTACTCCGTTGGTAGCAGCGGGTAATGTATCGCCTGAGCTGATGGTATTGGCTATAGGAACCGGGAGTGTATTTGGCTCTCACATCAACGACTCTGGCTTCTGGATGTTCAAAGAATTTTTTAACCTTACCCTCAAACAAACATTTCTATCGTGGTCTGTAATGGAAGCCGTGATATCGGTGCTTGGGATAATTGGGGTGCTGTTATTAAATCTCGCGATTTAAACAGAGAAATAAAGAATATGAAATATGGAATGAGAAAGTAGCATATCACTTTCTCATTCCATATTTCATATTACTTATTTTTTATTTCAATACTTTTTCACCGCCCATTTCCACAATTCTTTCCAGGTAACTTTCTTACCGTACATGAGGATACCGGTACGGTAGATTTTGGCGGCCAGCCAAGTGGTACCAAAGAATCCAAGTATCAGGAATACCATACTTAATATGAGTTGGAATACGGTTACTCCATCTGGAATACCGTGTGCCACTCTTGCCATCATTACAATAGGCGATGTGAGCGGGAATAAGCTTCCAAAAATAGCGAGGTTACCATTGGGGTTATTGACTGCCTGCATCATAATAACGATAGCAAAGATAATTGGCATCATGATCGGCAATAGAAGACTTTGTGCGTCCTGCATATCTTCATTGGCTGCAATACCTACTGCTGCAAACAGGGATGCATACATGAAATAACCACCCAGAAAATAGAAAGCAAAACAACCTATGATGAGCGGAAAATTAATTTCATTCAAACCAGCCATGATACCACTGAGCGCCCCTGATTGTTTGGCGGCGGTGGCAGCACCCATCATACCGGGCTGAACAGGTTGTGACTGCATCTGCTCAAACAATTGAGGGAACAGTACCGGAATGAGTAATTGAATGGCAAATATCAAAACTCCCCATATAATAAACTGTAATAAACCTACCGCACCAATACCCACAATTTTACCCATCATTAACTGAAAAGGCTTTACACTACTGATGATGACTTCTGCGATACGGCTTACTTTTTCTTCCACCACACCCCTCATTACCATGGTACCATAAATAAAGAGGATGATATAGATCATAAAACCGGAAACAAAGCCTACCCCATAACTTAAGCCTACTTTTGCCTCGTTCTCTTTTTTTCCGGTTGAGCTCGAGAATGTAATAGACTCTTTCTGGTTCTGTATACTATCGAGTTGCGCTTTAGAAATATTCATCGCCATCAGGCGTTTTTCTTCGAGGGTTTTACTGATCCGGTTCTCAATTTTCTCACGGGTCATAATACCCACTGTTTTGGCAGATCTGAATTGAAGAGAATCGCCAGACTTACCCATGATCGAATATCCTTCAGGTACATAGAGGTAAGCATCATATTGTTTCTCTTCCAGTTTCTTTTTCAATGATGCCGTATCATCTTTTACAAATTCAAAGATGACATCACTCCCCTTTTTGCTATCGATTACACCATTGAAAACATTGGCATTATCTGAAACGGCAATTTTAAAGTTGTCCGACGACTTTACCGTAAAGAAAATAATCAGTGCATAAAAGGCAAAAATGAGTAGGGGTACGCCAATAGTGGTAAGTAAAAAGGTTTTTTTCTGAACCCTGGTAAGAAACTCTCTTTTGGCTACTAATGATATTTTATTCATAGTTATGTAGTTAGTTGGTTGAAAGGAAATCTGTTTAATCTACCTGCTGGAATGACCTTGTACGTGCATTACTGCCTTCCACTAAGCGGATGAATATTTCGTTCAGCGATGGAAGAATTTCATTGAATGCCTCCACTGTAACACCCTGCTGTAAGAAATGCATCAGGATATCATTGCTTTTAAATCCTTCATTAATTTTTAACACATAGCCATTGCCTTTATCTTCAAGGATACTGAAAGCCTGGCTGCCCACATTGATATTATCACCCTGAACTTTTATACTAAACTTATTTTCCTTAAAGCTTTGTTTGATACCGGCTACCGAACCATCGAGTACTTTTTTCCCAAGATTCATGAGTACAATATGGTCGCATATTTCTTCCACCTGCTCCATACGGTGGGTACTGAAGATGATGGTAGATCCTCTTTTAGCCAGTCCGAAGATTTCATCTTTGATCAGGTTGGCATTTAACGGATCTAATCCGCTGAAAGGTTCATCGAGAATAATAAGTTTGGGTTCGTGTAAGACTGTAGTAACAAATTGTAATTTCTGGCTCATCCCTTTACTCAGGTCCTCTACTTTCTTATTCCACCAGGTTTCCATTTCTAGTTTTTTAAACCAGAACCTGATTTTCTCCATGGCTTCGGTTTTACTGAGCCCTTTCAACTGGGCCAGGTAAAGTGCCTGTTCGCCAATTTTCATTTTCTTATACAGTCCTCTTTCTTCGGGCATATAACCGATCAGCTGAATATCATTGAGCGGATCGAATTTTTTGCCGTCAAAAACAATCTCCCCCATATCGGGATAGAAGATACCGGTAATCATACGCAGTAAAGTAGTTTTACCGGCACCATTGGGACCGAGTAAACCAAAAATGCTTCCTTTTTCAATAGAGAAGCTAATATCATCCACCGCTTTCTGTGTGGCATAATATTTTCTTAATGCCTGTAATTCAAGAATCTTACTCATATTCATGTTGGTTATGGTCTGAGAAACTGTTTCTGCTGATGAAGGTAATAAATCACCGTCAACGGGCAGTTAGTAGCCCAAATAACCCAAATATTACAGGAACTGAAACTGAATATGCTATTTTCGCTGCCAGTTATAGAAAATGATTATGAAAAAATACATGAAGCCATTATTGGCATTTGTTTTATTAATTGTATTGATAGGAGCTTCCAGTTGGGGGTTTCTGGTTCATAGAACCATTCATCAACTGGCTGTTTATGAATTACCGGATCCTGTGAGACCATTTTTCTACAGAAATATGGAGAACTTAGTGAATAATGCCCCCCGGCCTGATACAAGACGAAATGAAGACAGTACCGAAGCCAGTAAACATTTTATAGACCTGGAAATGTATGGTGATGACGCAGCCCATAAAATGCCCATGGAATGGCAAAAAGCCATTCAGTTGTATTCAAAAGACAGTTTATTGAAGTATGGATATGTGCCCTATCATATTATTTATATGCAGGGGAAACTTACCCAGGCTTTTAAAATGAAAAATAAAGACAGTATTCTTTTTTATGCAGCTGATCTGGGACATTATATCGGAGATGCCCATGTGCCACTGCATACAACCGTAAATTACGACGGACAGCTTACCAACCAGAAAGGTTTGCACAGTTTGTGGGAATCGATGATTCCGGAGATTGAAATAGGCAATTACCGTTTGTATTCTTCTCACCAGGCTACTTACCTTAAAGACCCAACCGCTGCCATCTGGAAGGCTGTAAGAACGGGTTTTGCCATGGTTCCCGAAATGCTCGAAAAAGAAAAAGAAGTTTCCAAAGGATTTACAGAAGAGGAAAAGTTCAGGGTACAGATACGTAGGGGTCGTGAATCGAAAAGTTATACTTCAGCATTTGCCAAAGCCTATGCTGCTGCATTAAAAACAAGTATTAATGACCGGTTATTACAGGCTGCCGATCTGATTGCCGATTACTGGTATACGGCCTGGGTAGATGCAGGTAAGCCTGATCTCACTACTATTGGAGGAGCGTTAACGGATACAGAAAAAAAACAATTGGAAACAGAATTGGTTGCTTTCAAAAACAATGAATTGATCAAACAGCAATTACTCATCTCTAAAAAATCAACAGGCAATAACGAAAACTGATTGTCTTTTCAGTTTCCAAAAAAATGGGTGAAAAAACGGTTGTGGAAACACAGCCGTTTTTTTATATATTCAATTTTATCCATTTATTGTCAGGCGCCATCCAACATGAAAATTATCAGTAATCATATAGTTGAAGCTATAGCACTGGTTATAGCTGTCTCGAATTACCGGCACATTAAGAATAGCCGCTATATCTATTTCATCCCTTTTTTAGCTTTTGTTTTATTGGGTGAACTTGGGGGTGTATATTTTTCAAGTCCGCACACGCTCAATGCAGCAAAAAATATGCATATCTACCTTACCATTACACTGGTAGAAACGATTTTCTGCGGCTATATGTTTTATCATATCATACAGTCTGAAAGGATGAAACAATTTACATTCATTGGGTCCTCTATACTTGTAAGTCTTATGACTGTATGGTTTTTCTTTTTTGCTGACATCAGTGTTTTACTCACCAACACTATTGGTATTACGGGTTTTTTCTTTAGTTGCGTTTCCTGCTTTTATTTATATGAACAAAATATCAGTTCAGATAAATCTGAGGAAAACCTTGTTAAAAATCCGGATTTCTGGTTTGCCATCGGCGTACTCATTTTCTGGGTAACCTGCACCATTCCTTTTATTCTGTATTTTTTCCTCAGTAAAAATCAGATACTGATTTTTGGCGTACCGCTGTACAGGCTTTTCCCGCAGGTATTTAGTGTAGTTTTATACGGCTGCTTTACAACCGCAATTATTTTATGGAAGAAGTATCCAAAGTTATCGTAGTAGGTGTAGTAACAGGAACCCTGTTTCTATTACTCTTCACCCTGATTATGATGATGGTGTTGATCAATTATCAGCGCAGAAAGAAAAAAATGGAATATGAAAAAAAAGAGCTGGAAGCACGTTTCGAACAGGAACTGTTGCGAACCCAACTCGAAATGCAGCAACATACCCTTAAAACAGTAAGCCAGGAAATTCATGATAATGTGGGTCAGATCCTAAGCCTCGCTAAAGTAAACCTCAATATCCTTAACATGGAAGGATCACAAGACCCAAGAATTACCGATGTAACTGTACTGGTAGGAAAAGCCATCAGGGAACTCAGGGATATCAGTACAGGTTATTTTGCCGATACCCTGGCCGAAGAAGGCCTGGTTGCTGCCATCAGGAGAGAACTGGCACAGTTAGAAAAGACAGGCATGTTTACCACTTCTTTTCAGGCTGATAAAGATCAGTTATCCATCGATAAAACCAGGATCATCTTCATTTACCGTATGTTCCAGGAAATCTGTAACAATATTATTAAACATGCACAGGCAACAGCCATAGCAGTTAGTCTTACCAGCAATGAGCAGCAGATCAGTATGATCATCAGCGACAATGGAAACGGATTCAATGAATCGGATGAAAGCTTTAAAGCTGGTATGGGATTAAGCAGTATCCGGCAGCGTGCCGCCATGATTGGAGCAACCGTGTATATAGAAAGCAGTACAGGTAAAGGCACCACTATTCAGCTAACGTTTAATGCGGCGCATACATGATAAAAGTAGCATTGGTAGATGACCATATCATCCTCAGGAAAAGCCTTGCCGTTCTGATTGGTATGTTGCAGGGGTTTACAGTTACAACAGAAGCAGACAACGGTGAACAGTTTATCAAACAACTTGATAAAAATCATCTTCCGGATATCATACTGATGGATATTACAATGCCCATTATGGATGGCGTAGAAACTACCAAATGGTTAAAACAGCATTATCCCTCCATTAAAGTGATAGCACTCAGCATGCTGAAGAATGACCTGATTGTCATCAGGATGCTGAAAAATGGTGCAAGAGGATATTTACTGAAAGACTGTGAACCTGCTGAGTTGAAACAGGCCATTACAGAAGTGTATGAAAAGGGATATTATTACAATGAATGGTTTACTCCACGCCTGAAAGGAAAAGGACTTGAACAGGATAAACTGCAACCTAAAATCATGATCAATGAAGGCGAATTGATTTTTCTCCGCTGGAGCTGTACCGAAAAAACCTATAAGGAGATAGCCGACGAAATGGGCGTCAGCGTGCGCACGGTTGACGGGTACCGGGATGCCCTTTTTCAGAAATTACAGGTAACCACCCGGGTAGGTCTGGTAATATATGCCATCAAAAACGAATTGGTACTGCTGTAAAAAAATGGGTGTTTTTCCCCTTGTTCTGTGTACCCCCCTATTCTACTTTTACATACAGGAACGTTTATAGTGATGATTTTTATTGCTATATGCGAAAAGAGATAGCAACCATGACCTAGGGGGGTAAATGGATTGCTGTCTCAATCCTGTTTTCTCATTTACTAAGTGAAACAATCGAAAAGGGGGAGTTTAATCACTTCCCTTTTTCTATGATACGATCTGCCACCCTTTCCCCATCCATGGCCGCACTCACAATACCACCTGCATAACCAGCGCCTTCTCCACATGGGTATAAATTAGGCAAATCGGGATGGGCAAGACTAACATTATCCCGCGGAATACGAACCGGTGAAGATGTTCTGCTTTCTGTGGCCACCACAATTGCTTCATTGGTATAATAACCACGCATTTTTTTACCAAAAGCCTGAAAACCGCCCTGTAAACTTGTATATACAAAATCAGGAAGCACTGCTGCCAGTGATGTTGAATGAACACCGGGCAGGTAACTGCAATCGGGTAAGCTTGAAGAGGTTTTTTGGTTGCAGAAGTCGACCATTCTTTGTGCAGGTGCCACAAAACCACCACCACCAGCAGCAAAAGCAGTTTTTTCTATTTCAGACTGGAAATGCATTAATAATAAGGGGGAATTTCTCCAATCCTGCTTAACACCGGAAGATGAAAATTGTAATGGACCCTGCAGGTCTTTTCTTTTTTCAAAAAAACGGATAGCATCTGCCTGTTCTACTTGCACCACCATACCACTATTGGCATATGGATTATTTCTTTTGCTGGGGCTCCAGCCATTCACTACCAGTTCGCCTGCATTGGTAGCCGCAGGCGCAATAATACCGCCCGGACACATACAGAAACTAAATACGCCCCTTTTATTCACCTGTTCTACCAGACCATAGGAAGCAGGTGGCAAAGTATCATCTCTAACTACACAATGGTACTGTATGGAGTCGATCAGTTGTTGGTGGTGTTCGATACGCACTCCCAGTGCAAAAGGTTTAGCCTCTATTTGTACTTCTTTGTTATGCAACAACTGAAAAATATCTCGCGCCGAATGACCGGTGGCAAGAATGATATCATCCGCCATCATTTCATCACCATCAGCCGTTTTTACGCCTTTCACCAGGCTACCGGCAATTATCAGATCGGTTACTTTTTTTTCAAACAAAAAAATACCGCCGCTGTTGCGGATCTGTTCTCGCATAGCCGTAATAATCTGCGGTAATTTATTGGTGCCTATATGTGGGTGGGCATCAAATAAAACCGACTCATCGGCACCAAACTGATATAATAACTGGAGGATACGATTAATATCGCCTCTCTTGGTACTGCGAGTATATAATTTTCCGTCACTATAAGTACCTGCACCACCTTCCCCAAAACAATAATTGCTTTCAGGATTTACAATGCCTTCTTTATTGAGCTGGGCAAGATCGCGACGCCTTGCACGAACATCTTTACCCCGTTCCAGTAAAATGGGTTGAACACCTTTTTCGATAAGTCTTAATGCAGCAAATAAACCAGCAGGGCCCGCACCAACAATAATCACTTTATGTTTTGCATTGGAAACATCCTGAAAATGAACCGTACCCGCTTCTCTGCTGGCAAAAGGTTCCCCGATAAAAGCACGAACGGTAAGGTTGATCCAGACCTGCTGTCGGCTTCTGGCATCAATAGATCTTTTAAGGATATGAAAACCTGAAATAGTTGGCAAACCTGCCCCTGTTGCAGCCGCAATATAAGAGCGCACTACAGCTTCATCTGCAGCTTCAGCGGGTTTTAATTTAAGTGTGAGTTGTTCCTGCATACTGTTAGGTATTTAGCCTAAAAAGCTTTAGAAGTGGGAAAGTCCGTGAGTCCGTGAGAAAGAAATTTATCAGTACGATTTTCTTCCCAGCTTTCGGACTTTCGGTCTTTCGGACTTCCTTTAAAACGGAAGATCGTCCACCACATCAGCCGGAGGTGGCATATCATTATAGGAATTTCCAGCGCCGGCTTCCTGTTGCCCAAGTTTAACTGCTTCCATGCGCCAGGCATCTAAATTGGTAATATAGTTCTCACGGCCATCCTTTGTCCACTTGCTTCCTTTGATATTGAACTGTACACGAACGTCGTCTCCAATATTGAAACGGTCGGGCATAGCCGTCTTATCCTGAACGCATTGAAACTTTACATAATTGGTAATAACTCTCCCGCCAATATCTTCTGATTTTTCCAGCACAAATTCTCTTGTTTTGAAGGTTTCACTACGCTGAACAATATCAAATTTTGCGATCAGTTTACCGGTAATTTCGTACGACATTCATTTACAATTTAATGGCCGTAAAAGTAGGATTAAAATCTTCTTTAACCCTAAAAAAAGCTTTTCTGGTTTGAATTATATTGTACCTTCCGAAACTAACCGTTAACTGCTATGTACAGGAGAAATGCACTCTTCTATTGCCTGCTATTTGCTTTATGCTCCTGTTCCAGTTTTTATCAGCCCATATCTGTTCAACACAATCAATACCGCATTGAGCCGGCACTCAAAAAAGATTCTGCCATGAATGTTTTATTGATGCCTTATGCCAAAGATATCAATGCTACCATGAATAAAGTAATTGGTACAAGTGCGGGCAACTATAATAACAACAGACCTGAAAGTGAGATCGGTAATTTCATGGCCGATGCTTATAAAAACATGGCAGAAGAAAAATTCGGCCGTAAAGTAGATGCCGGTTTTATGAATGCCGGTGGTATACGCTCCTATCTATCCAAAGGAAATATTACGGTTGGAAAAGTATTTGAAATCATGCCCTTTGATAATATCCTGTTATTACAGGAATTAAAAGGTACTGTTTTGCAGGCTTACCTCGATAAGATGGCAGAAGATGGAGGTTGGCCTGTTTCAAAAGGAGTGAGCATAGTCATCAGGAACAAAAAAGCTACCCAGGTAATGATCAATGGAAAACCATTGGAACCAAATACGGTATATGTGGTGGCACATTCAGATTATATAGCCAATGGCGGGAGTGATTGCGAAATGCTCAGACCCATACCCCAGATCAACAAAGGGTACCTGATGCGGGATGCCATCATCGATTATATCGCAACTTTTACCAAGCAAGGACAAACCATTCAACCCGTTATAGAAAACAGAGTCACCAATGGCCAGTAACAGAAGAATATTTATTAAAGAAACAGGTGCGGCATTATTGGCCTCCACCCTGCTACCCGGTTCAGACCTGTTGGCCATCGCAGATCCGGTTCAGAAGCTGACCATATTGCACACCAATGATGTGCATAGCCGTTTAGATCCATTTCCGATGGACGGAAGCAGAAACCAGGGTCTGGGGGGTGTATCAGCCAGAGCAGCTTTAATTAAAAAAATAAGGCAGGAACAAGAACATGTTCTATTGCTCGATGCAGGCGATATTTTTCAGGGAACACCCTATTTCAACATATATAAAGGTGAGCCTGAAATAAAAGCCATGAGTGCCATGCAATACGATGCTGCCACCATGGGTAACCACGATTTCGACCTGGGTATGGAAAATTTTGCCACCCAGTTACAGCATGCTTCCTTTCCGATACTGGTAAGCAACTACGATTTCTCCGGAACAGCTATGGAAGGAAAAACACAACCCTACAGGATCTTTAAAAAAGGGAGCCTGCAGATTGGTGTATTCGGCGTAGGAATAGAATTAAAAGGACTGGTAGCAGATAACTTGTTTGGTAACACTGTTTACCAGGATCCTGTTGTTGCTGCCAATACAACGGCCGAATTGTTACAGAAAAAAGGCTGCGATTTAGTGATTTGTCTGTCGCACCTCGGCGATCGCTATACCGAAAATAAGGTAAGCGATGAGGTACTAGCGAAAGAGAGTTACGACATCGACCTCATCATTGGCGGACATACACACCGCTTTTTTGAGGAACCCAGAAAATACAGGAATAAAAAGGGCGGAGATGTGCTGGTAAACCAGGTAGGATTTGGAGGGATACAGCTGGGCAGGCTGGAGTATGAATTTTCTCGTTTGACAAGAAAAAAACTCGCAAAGGCCCATACTGTGGTTGTAGGGAAAAAAACAAGTGAATAAAAAATTTTTTTTTCAACATAAAGTCTACATATTCGCACCCCTGTATCTGTTTTTTTTCAACATTTC